>Ga0075421_100000350_pt1 | contig 46546 bp, 36 predicted proteins | sample SoiMetdeltSBSDD5_FD_75292 | JGI IMG/M metagenome (GOLD analysis project Ga0075421, IMG submission 75292) | Bulk soil microbial communities from a Populus tree surrounding site in Tennessee, USA - Soil MetaG P. deltoides SBSDD5 | ecosystem: Environmental > Terrestrial > Soil > Tree plantation... | reverse complement strand
CGCGCGCACTGCCGGCGCAGGATGCGGAAGATCGCGTCGCGCGTGAGGCGCCGGCCGCGCACCGAGAGGAAGACGAGGGGCTCGCCCTTGCCCGCGGCAGCCAGGGCGGGGCGCTCGTGGGCGAGGTAGTCACGCAGCGCCTGCCGCGCCCGCCGGCCGAGCGGCACGAGGCGCGTCTTGTTGCGCTTGCCCTCGCAGCGCACCACGGCCAGCGCGTCGTCCACGCCGTCGAGCCGCAGGCCGGCCACCTCGGAGACGCGCGCGCCGGTGGCGTAGAGCAGCTCGAGCAGCGCGCGGTCGCGCCGGCCCAGCGGGGCGGCGGCGTCGGGCGCGGACAGCAGGGCGTCCACCTGCGCGGCGCCGAGCGCCCGGGGGAGGCGGCGCCGGGCGCGCGGTGACGGAAGCTCGTCGCACGGATCGCGCGCGACGATGTGCTCGGCCAGGGCGAAGCGGAAGAAGGCGCGCAGCGCGGCGGCCCGGCGCGCCTGCGTGGCCGGCGCGGCGCCCGCGGCCCGCTCCTCGCCCAGGAACTGGAGCAGCGTCGCCGTTCCGACGCGCGCGAGAGGGCAGCGCGCGCGCTCGCAGTGCGCCGCGAAGCGCAGGAGGTCGCTCCGGTAGGCGGCGAGCGTGTGCGGCGACGCGGCCGCCTCCGTGCGCAGTTGGAGCAGGAAGGCCTGCACGGCCTGTCGCAGCGCGTTTCCTGTTGACTCGGCAGGCAAACCCGCTAATCTCCGCCCTCCGCGAAGGCGAGGGGTGCTCGCATGCTACGCGGGCAAGCCCGAGACGCTCAGTGAAATGCGTCGTCGCTCCGCTCGCGCACGGCGCCACACGATCGGCAAGGCAACGATGACGAAGGCGAAGAAGAGCAAGGCGAAGGCCGTCGCGTCCGGCAAGCCGGCGGCCCGCGCGGGCCAGGCCAAGCCGGGCAGCGCCAAGGCCGCGGTCGCCGCCAAGCCGCCCGCGGGCAAGGTCGCGGGCCGCCCGGCGCCCAAGTCGATGCCGGTGAAGCCTGCACCCGTCAAGCCCGCCGTCGCCGCGCCGACCTCCCTCAAGGCGTCCGGCAAGCCCGCGCCCGCCAGGGGCCAGGCAGCCAGGCCACCTGTCTCCCTCAACGTCACGTCGTCCCCTGCACCAGGAAAGTCGTCCCCACCGATGAGCAATCGCAAGCCGGCGCCCGGCGCGTCCGTTCCCGCGTCCCGTCCCGGAGTCCCCGCCCGCCCCGGTGCGCCGCGCTCGGCGCGCGACCTGCGCGAGGCGCGCGAGGCGCGCGACGAGAAGGCCGGTCCGCCGCGGCTCAAGAAGAGCCCGTACAACAAGCGCGAGCTCAACCCGATGCGCAACGCGCTGCTGGCACTGCGCTCGCGGCTGCAGGGCGCCATCGACAAGCTGGGCAACGAGGCCCTGCGCGCCGACGAGCCCGACACGGACAGCGAGGACGTGGCCGACCATGGCAGCGACGCCTTCGAGCGCAACATGACCCTGGGCCTCATGGAGAACGAGGCCCGGACGCTGCAGCAGATCGAGGAAGCCCTCGAGCAGATGCAGACCGGGCGCTACGGCGTCTGCATCCTGTGCGGCCAGGCCGTGCCGCTGGCGCGGCTCGAGGCGCTGCCCTTCGCCACCACCTGCGTACCGTGCCAGGAAAAGGCGGAACGCCGTCTCTGAGCCCGTGAGCAACGCGGAGGTCGTGCGGCCGTCGGCGGACGCGCCGGGTGGCTCGGTGCCGTCGGCGGCGCGCGGTCGGCTGCTGGCTTTCGGGCTGGCGGCCGCCGTGGCCGCCCTGGACCTGTGGAGCAAGGAGGCCGTCTTCGCCTCGCTGGAGCTGGGTGAACGGCGGCTGCTCTTCGGCACGCGGTGGCTCGGGCTCACGGCCGTGAAGAACAGCGGTGTCATGTGGGGCGCCTTCCCGCAGGCCGGCGACATCCTGCCCTGGCTGCGCGGGGCGGCCGCGGTCGTGGTCATCTTCATGCTGCTGGGCACGCACCCGCGGGCGCGCGCCACGCTGGTCGCCCTGGGGCTGGTGCTGGGCGGCGCCATCGGCAACGTCTACGACGGCTTCGTGCTGCACTCGGTGCGCGACTTCATCCTGGTGGACTTCGGCTTCCGCCCCTTCGCGCCCTTCCCGGTCTTCAACGTGGCCGACAGCGCCATCTGCGTGGGCGTCGGCCTCCTCGCGCTGGGCATGCTGCTGGAGCGACCCCGCCGCACGTGAGGCGCCCGGCGGCGAGGCTCGGGGGTCGGCTCTCGCTGGTCCGCGGCGCTGCGGGTGCTGAATCGAGATGTAAATCCGGTGAGCGTGCGCTGCTGATCGTCGGCGCCGCGGCCCAGAGTTCGCCGCCCCCCAAGCCTCGCCGCCGGGCGCCGCGCGGCCCAGATCAAGCCGTGCTGGCGGTCCCGGACGATGATCCCGTCGCCGGCGGATTCTCCGGAGCGCGACCGGTTGCGTGCAACTGACGGTCCAGAGTCGCGAGGCGCCGGTTGGCGAGGCGGGGGGCTCGGCGAACTCTGGGCCGCGGCGCCTCATCCCAGCTGCGCTCCCTCGCCGCCCTCGCGACCATCACCGACACGAAGCGCCGCGGACCAGCGAGAGCCGAGCCCCCCGCCTCGCCAACCGGCGCCGGCACGCGTCACTCACCCTCCCGCGCCCGGTGAGACCGCGACCCGTGCCGGGCTATCATGGCCGCCGCATGAAGCTGCCGACCGCTCCGTCCGAGACCCGCACCGACGCCGTGGACCTGTCCGTGCAGGTGGGCCCGCTGCACCTCGCCAACCCCGTCATGACCGCCTCGGGCACGGCCGGGCTGGGACTCGAGATGGAGCCCTTCTGGGACCTGCGCGTCGCGGGCGCCGTGGTGGTCAAGACCATCACCAAGAAGCCGCGGCGCGGCAACCCGATGCCGCGCCTGTGCGAGACGCCTTCCGGGCTGCTCAACAGCATCGGCCTGCCGAACAAGGGCATCGACCACTTCGTGGACGTGGTGCTGCCGCGGCTGCGCGGCAAGGCCGGGTGCCTGGTGGTCAACATCGCCGGCACGTGCACGGGCGAGTTCGGCGAGCTGGCCGCGCGCCTCGACGGGCAGGCGGGCGTGGACGCACTGGAGCTGAACATCTCGTGCCCCAACGTCGAGGGCGGTGACCTGCCTTTCGGGCGCGACCCGTCGGTGGTGCGCCGGCTGGTGGCGGACGTGCGCGCGGCGACGAAGCTGCCCATCATCACCAAGCTCACGCCCAACGTGTCGGACATCGCCGAGGTCGCGCGGGCGGCGCAGGAGGGCGGCAGCGACGCGGTCTCGCTCATCAACACGCTGCTGGGCATGGCCGTGGACTGGCGCACGGGCAAGCCCGGGCTGGGCACCACCATCGGCGGCCTCTCCGGCCCGGCGATCAAGCCCGTGGCGTTGCGCATGTGCTGGGAGGTGGCGCGCTCGGTCGACATCCCGGTCATCGGCATCGGCGGCATCCGCAGCGCCGACGACGTGCTCGAGTTCCTGTGCGTGGGCTGCAGCGCGGTGCAGATCGGCACGAGCCACTACCGCACGCCCGACGCCGTGCCGCGCGCCGTCGAGGGGCTGCGCGAGCGGCTCGTGTCCGTGGGGCGGCGCGACGTAGCCTCGCTCATCGGCTCCGTGCAGACAGGATGAGGCGTGCGGCTGGCGGACATGAGGGTGGGACACCTGCGGCGTGCGCTGGCCGTCTACGCCGGCGTGGCCTGGGACGGCGCCGGCATGAAGCCGCCCGAGATCCCCGGGGGCGATGACGACGCGCTCGAGCCCGCGCTGCAGCAGATGGTCGAGCGCCGGCAGGTGGAGGACGAGACGCTGCGCGCCGACGAGCAGGCCACGCGCCGCTACTCGCTGCGCCTCGGGCACACCGGCTACCCGTTCATGAAGCTCATGCTCCAGGAGCACCTGGTCGAGGGCGAGTTCTTCTTCGAGGTGGACACGCACGACCAGATGCTGCCCGAGGAGGGCGAGGAGGCCGGGCAGATCCGCGCCATGAAGGCCGGCAACCTGAAGGTGAAGGAGGCCGTCGAGCGCGCGCTCGACGAGGCCGGCCTGCCCACGGCGCGCCACATCAAGGGCCTGGTGGAGAGCTGGCCCGCGCGGCGCGCCCCGCCCAACGGGCGGCGCATCCTGCTCGTGGACAACGAGGCCGACATCGCGGCGACGCTGGCGATGCTGCTGGAGGCGGGCGGCTACACCGTCGAGGTCTGCCACGACGGCCGCGAGGCCATCGAGCGCGCGGACCCCGCCCGCCACGACCTGGTGCTCATGGACAACGAGATGCGCGACCTCAATGGCTTCGAGGCCTGCCGGGTGCTCAAGAGCCGGCCGGCCACCGCGAAGCTGCCGGTGCTCATCGCCACGGCCGGCTCGCTGACGCTCAGCCAGCTCGACGCCGCCGACGGCTTCATGGTCAAACCCTTCCGCATGGAGCTCCTGTTCTCGATCCTGGAGCAGATGCTGGGACGCCGGGAACGGTTGTGACAGAATGCGACTCTGCGTCCCCAGCCCTTGCAGCCGACGGGCCGCGGCATGGCGCGGTGCACCGCCGGAGGCGGATGGGCCGCGGCCCGCGGCTGAAGGGCACGATCATCTGCCGCCGGCGCCGCGAGCGCGGCGCGTGAGGTAGACATGGTCCTCGCCAAGGTCCTCAAGGCCGTCTTCGGCGACCGCAACGAGCGGATCCTGAAGGAGATCCGCCCGCTGGTCGAGCGCATCGGCACGCTCGAGCCGCGCTTCGCGGCGCTCTCGGCCGCGGAGATGGCCGGGCTCACCGCGGCCTTCCGCGAGCGCCTGAAGCAGGGCGAGGCGCTGGACGCGCTGCTGCCCGAGGCCTTCGGCGCCGTGCGCGAGGCGGCGCGGCGCACGCTGGGCCAGCGGCCTTTCGACGTCCAGATGCTGGGCGGCATCGTGCTGCACCAGGGCAAGATCGCCGAGATGGCCACGGGCGAGGGCAAGACGCTCACCGCCTGCGCGCCCGCCTTCCTCAATGCGCTGCCCGGGAAGGGCGTGTTCATCGTCACGGTCAACGACTACCTCGCGCGCCGCGACCGCGACTGGATGGCGCCGGTCTACGGGGCGCTGGGCATGACCGCGGGCGCCATCCAGGCCCACATGTCGCCGGCGGACCGCCACCCGCTGTACGCCTGCGACCTGACCTTCGGCACCAACAGCGAGTTCGGCTTCGACTATCTGCGCGACAACATGAAGTCGCGCCGCGAGGACCAGGTGCAGAAGCACCTGCACTACGCCATCGTGGACGAGGTCGACAGCATCCTCATCGACGAGGCGCGCACGCCGCTCATCATCTCGGGCATGCCGGAGAGCAGCACGCAGCTCTACTACGGCGCCGACCGCGTGGCGCGCGAGCTGCGGGCGCCGGAGGACTTCGAGCTGAAGGAGAAGGAGCGCACCTGCCTCCTGACGGAGGAGGGCATCGAGCACGCCCAGCGCCTCGCCGGCGTGGAGAGCTTCTACGACGGCGCGCACATGGAGTGGCCGCACCACCTGGAGCAGGCCCTGCGCGCGCACTACATCTACAAGCTCGACAAGGACTACGTGGTCCAGAACGGCGAGCAGGGGCCCGAGATCGTCATCGTGGACGAGTTCACCGGCCGCCTCATGCCCGGGCGCCGCTGGAGCGACGGCCTGCACCAGGCCATCGAGGCCAAGGAGAAGCTGCGCATCCGCGAGGAGCTGCAGACGCTGGCCACGATCACGTACCAGAATTACTTCCGCCTGTTCTCCAAGCTGGCCGGCATGACCGGCACGGCCATGACCGAGGCCGCCGAGTTCCACAAGATCTACGGCCTCGACGTGGTCAACGTGCCCACCAACAAGCCCGTGGTGCGCCTGGACGAGGACGACCTCATCTACCGCACCGCGAAGGAGAAGTGGAAGGCGCTGGCGGACGAGATCGAGCGCGCGCACGGCACGGGCCAGCCGATGCTGGTGGGCACGACGTCCATCGAGAACAGCGAGCACCTCTCGGGCATCCTGTCGCGGCGCGGCATCCGGCACCAGGTGCTGAACGCCAAGCAGCACGCGCGCGAGGCCGAGATCGTGCAGCTGGCCGGGCGCAAGGGCTCGGTCACGGTGGCCACGAACATGGCCGGGCGCGGCACGGACATCCAGCTCGGCGGCAACGTCGAATCGCTGGTGCGCCACGCCCTGGCCGAGCAGGGCTTCCCGCCCGGCGCCGATCCGCCGCCGGCGCCCGAGCTCGTCGCGCGCGTGGAGGAGCAAGTGCGCGCGCAGGTCGCGGCCGAGAAGACCGAGGTCCTCGCGGCGGGCGGCCTGTACGTCATCGGCACCGAGCGCCACGAGGCGCGCCGCATCGACAACCAGCTGCGCGGCCGCGGCGGCCGCCAGGGCGACCCCGGGCACACGCGCTTCTACCTCTCGCTCGAAGACGACCTCATGCGCATCTTCGCGCGCGAGTGGGTGAGCAACCTGCTCGAGAAGCTGGGCATGACCGAGGGGCAGGAGATCCAGAGCGGCCTGGTGTCGCGCGGCATCGAGAAGGCGCAGAAGCGCGTGGAGGCGCGCAACTTCGAGATCCGCAAGAACCTGCTCGAGTACGACGAGGTCATGGACACCCAGCGCAAGACCATCTACGGCAAGCGCCAGGAGGTGCTCGAGGGCCACGACCTCAAGCCCGTGATCTGGGAGATGGTGACGGAGATCGTCAACGGCATCGTCGGCTCGCGCACGCCCGAGAAGGGCGACGCGGACCTGGCCGGCATCGCCCACGACGCGCAGGGCAAGTTCGGCCACGCGATCGCGCTGGAGGGTGCCGGCGACGCGCCGGCGGCGGACGACCCGGAGCAGGTGGCCGACTTCGTGCTGGGCAAGCTCGAGCAGCACTACGAGCAGCGCGAGCAGGAGCTGACGCCCGACCGCATGCGCATGGTGGAGCGCTTCCTGCTGCTCAACACCATCGACGCGCGCTGGAAGGACCACCTGCGCGCGATGGACGCGCTCAAGTCCGGCATCGGGCTGCGCGGCTACGCGCAGGTGGACCCGAAGGTCGAGTACAAGCGCGAGGGCTACGAGAAGTTCCAGATGCTGCTCTCGACCATCGCGGACGAGGTCACGTCGCTGCTCTTCCGCCTGCAGGTCAAGACCGAGGACCAGCAGCGGCTGGATCAGCGCTGGCAGGGCGGCGCCCCCGGCGCGCCGGTGGCCGCGGGCGCGCCGGCTGCGGGTGCGCGCCTGCTGCCGGGCGCCTCGGGCGCGGCGCTGGCCGCCATGCAGCGCGGCCGCGAGCGGGCGGCCGCCGCCGCGGGACAGCAGGGCCCGCCCAAGCCGATCGTGCGCGCGCACGGCAAGGTGGGCCGCAACGACCCGTGCCCGTGCGGCAGCGGCAAGAAGTACAAGCACTGCTGCTTCCCGAAGTACGGACAGTGACCACCGCGCGCTCGCGGTTGCGGGTCACCGTCTCGCACGCCGCCTACGATGCGCTCTTCGCCCTCGCGTGCGTGCTGGCGCTGCCGCCCTGGATGGTGCGCGCCCTGCGCGACCGGCGCCAGTGGCGCCTCCTGCGCGAGCGGCTCGGCGGCCTGCCGCCGGGCGCGCCGGAGGGCCGGCCGGTGTGGGTGCACGCCGTCTCGGTGGGCGAGGTGAAGGCCAGCCGTCCGCTGGTGCGCGAGCTGTCGCGCCGGGTGCCGCAGCTCCCGATCGTGCTGTCGACGAGCACGCCAGCGGGCTTCGAGACGGCGCAGCGCGAGTTCCCGGAGCTCTACGTCTTCCATGCGCCGCTGGACCTGGCGCTCGTGGTGCGCAGCGTGCTGCGCCGGCTGCGGCCGCGGCTGGTGGTGCTCATGGAGCTGGAGGCCTGGCCGTCGTTCCTGCGCGTGGCCGACGAGGAGGGAGTGCCGCAGGTCATCGTGAACGGGCGCGTGCGCGAGTCGAGCTTCCGCGGCTACCGGCGCTGGCGCTGGTGGCTGCCGGAGTTCGACCGGGTGTCGCTGGTGGCCGCGCAGGACGAGGTGTACGCCGAGCGCATCGCGCAGCTGGGCGTGCCACGCTCGCGCATCCACGTGACGGGCAACCTGAAGCACGACCTGCCGGCCCAGGTGCCGGCCTCGGCCGCCGCGGCTCTCGCGGCCACGCTGGGCCTGGACGATGGCCGCCCGGTCTTCGTGGCCGGCAGCACGCACACGGGCGAGGACGAGGCCGCGCTGGCGGCGTGGCGCGCGGCGGGCGGCCCCCGGGCCGGCCACTTCGTGCTGGTGCCGCGGCACCTGCGGCGCGTCCCCGAGATCCAGCGCCAGCTGCGGCGCGAGGGCGCCGGCGTCGTGCTGCGCTCGGCCGTCCGCCCGGGCCGCGCGCCCGACGCCGTGCTCCTGGTGGACAGCATGGGCGAGCTCGAACCGCTGTTCGGCCTCTCGCCGCTGGTGTTCCTGGGCGGCTCGCTGGTGCCGGTGGGCGGGCACAACGTGCTCGAGCCGGCCGCGGCCGGCTGCGCCATCCTGGTGGGGCCGCACCTCGAGACCTGCCAGGCGGAGGCCGAGATCCTGCGCCGGGCCGGCGGCCTGCGTGTCGTGGCGGACGCGCGCGAGCTAGCGCAGGCCGTGACCGCGCTGCTGGCCGACCCGTCGGCGCGGGCCGCCCAGGGCGAGGCGGCGCGGCGGGCCGCGGCGGGCCTGCGCGGCGCGGCCGGGGCGGACGTGACGCTGCTGCAGCAGGCCGGCCTGCTGGCCGTGCCCGCCTTGGAGGTTCCCGCCACGTAGGTTAGGCTGCCCCATCCTTCGGCGGTCCCGGAAAGGCCCGCCGCCGCACCCGCAGAGACTGCCCCCGGAGCCGCGCCCAGCCATGTCCAGGAAGGTCCTCTTCACGTCCGAATCGGTGTCCATGGGGCACCCCGACAAGCTCGCCGACCAGATCAGCGACGCCATCCTGGATGCCTGCCTCGCCGGCGACCCGACCTCGCGCGTGGCCTGCGAGACGCTGGTCACGACGGGCCTGTGCGTGGTGGCGGGCGAGATCACCACCTCGGCGACCGTGGACTACGCGAAGATCGCGCGCGAGACCATCAACCGCATCGGCTACACCGACGACGAATTCGGCATCTGTGGCGACACCTGCGCCGTGATGGTCGCGCTCGACCGGCAGTCGCCCGACATCAGCCAGGGAGTGACGGAGGGCGAGGGCCTGCACAAGGAGCAGGGCGCCGGCGACCAGGGCATGATGTTCGGCTACGCCTGCAACGAGACGCCCGAGCTCATGCCGCTGCCCATCTGGCTGGCGCACCGGCTCATGGAGAAGCAGGCCGAGCTGCGCAGCAAGGGCAAGCTCAAGTACCTGCGGCCGGATGCCAAGAGCCAGGTGACGGTGGAGTACGTGGACGACGTGCCCGTGCGCGTGGACACCGTGGTCATCTCCACGCAGCACGCGCCGGACGCCAAGTACGCAACGATCAAGAAGGACATGATCGACATGATCAAGTCCGTGCTGCCGCCCAGGTTCCTCGACTCGCGCACCAGGTTCCACATCAACCCCACCGGTCGCTTCGTGGTGGGCGGCCCGCACGGCGACTGCGGCCTGACCGGCCGCAAGATCATCGTGGACACCTACGGCGGCATGGGCCGGCACGGCGGCGGCGCCTTCTCGGGCAAGGACCCGAGCAAGGTGGACCGCTCGGCCGCCTACGCGGCGCGCTACGTGGCCAAGAACCTGGTGGCGGCCGGACTGTGCGAGCGCGTCGAGGTGCAGGTGGCCTACGCCATCGGCGTGGCCGAGCCGGTCTCGGTCAACGTGAACAGCTTCGGCACCGGCACGGTGAGCGACGACGAGCTGTCGCGCCTCATCGGCCGGCACTTCGACCTGAAGCCCGCCGGCATCATCCGCATGCTCGACCTGCGCAAGCCGCGCTACTTCGAGACGGCGCGCCACGGTCACTTCGGCCGCAAGGGCGACGCCTTCACGTGGGAGCGCACGGACAAGGCCGACGCACTGCGGCGCGACGCCGCGGGAGCGCCGGCCCTGCGCACCAACGGCAAGGCCAAGGTGAAGGTGCCGGCCTGAGCATGCACGTGCCCGGCACCGAGGGTGTCCCGCGCCAGCCGTCAGGCTTCTCGCTCATCGAGATCCTGGTGGTCATCACGATCATCGGTCTGCTCATGACCATCGGCTTCGGCCCGGTGCAGAACGCGCTGGAGTCGGGCAAGGTCACCAAGTGCAGGAAGCAGCTGGCGGACATCGGCCAGTCGATGCAGATCTACAAGGACCAGAACAACAGGGGCCGGTGGCCCAAGGAGAGCGGCATCCGCTTCCTGCTCCGGCTGTACAAGGCGGGCCTGGTCAGCGGGCGCAACAGCGAGACCTTCCTCTGCCCGGGCACGCCGGACGTGAACGACACGGGGCCGAGCGGCGAGCCCGGGTCCTCCTACGAGGACTGGGACAACATCGACCCGACCACCATCAGCTACGCCGGGCGCGACCAGGAGGCATATCCGTTCAAGGGCGGCGACGCCTCCACGCAGGTCATCGCGTCGGACGACAACGACGGACGGATGAACCACAAGTCGATCACGAACATCCTGTACGCCGACGGATCGACCGGCAGCTTCAACATCAAGGCGGAGGAGGCCGAGGAGCTGCTGAAGGAGTTCCCGGACATCGAGCAGACCGGCCTGCCCATCGGTCCGGACTGCCCGTACGAACCGCTGCAGGTGCTGCGCATCGACTGACGGGCGGGGGCCGGACGGTGGCGCGCGGATTTCGGGTCGCCCCTTGTCGCGGCGCGCGCTTGTGGCAGACTGATGCGCCGACCCCCATGCGAAGGCCCCTGGCCCGAGGGCGCTGACCGCAGTTTCGCGGGGCCGTTCGTACCTGAATCGACACCATTGCGCACTCCTCCTTCCCCCTCCCGTCTGCTTCCCGATTCCCCGGAGACTCACTCGATGATTCGCACCCGTGTCGCCGCTGTTCTCGGCCTGGCGCTGCTCGCGCCGGCGCCCCTGGCCCAGCAGTTCACCTACGACGCGACGGCCCTGCCAGCGCAGACCCTGTGGACCGACGGCGTCGAGATCGTCGACGTGGATGCCGACGGCGACCGCGACATCCTGTTCGCGAACGGCAGCAGCTATGCCACGGGGACGGCGGTCGCGCAGCACCTGTTCCTCAACGACGGCTCGGGCACCTTCACGGCGGCCCACGCGCAGCTCAACGTGGCCAACTTCGGCGCGCGCATGGTCATCGCCGAGGACTTCGACAACGACGGCGACCCGGACCTGATGTACGCGCCGGACAGCGTCTACCCCAGCCCGAACAAGAAGCCCGTCCTGCTGCTCAACGACGGCACGGGCAACTTCACCAACGTCTCGACCACCAACCTCCCGAACGTCTTCATGTGCGCCTTCTGCGTGGTCGCGGGCGACGTGGACAACGACGGCGACCTGGACGTGGCCTTCACCGACGGTGGCACCTTCTCCGGCATCAACGCCCAGGCCCACCTGTTCCTGAACGACGGCAGCGCCGTGTTCACGGACGCGACGGCCACGAACCTGCCGGTCGACCTGTTCAAGCAGCAGGACGCCGACATGCTGGACTTCGACGGTGACCTCGACGTGGACCTCGCCATCACCGGCAAGGGCGGCGTCACGCGCGTGTACCTGAACGATGGCGCCGGCAGCTTCAGCAGCATCACCGTGGGCAACACGGTGGGCTCGACCGGCACGTACGAGGTGGACTGGGGCGACCTCGACGGTGACGGCGACTTCGATTCCGCCGTCCAGTCCATGACCAGCTCGAACGAGGGCTGGGCCCGCAACAACGGCATCGCCTCGGCCATGACCGAGACCACCTTCGGCACGCTGAACCAGGACGACAACGAGATGGCCTGCATCGACTACGACGTCGACGGCGACCTGGACATCTTCGTCGGCTCCCTCGGCGCGAGCGAGCGCTTCTACACCAACACGGGCGCGGTCTTCAGCCTCGGCTCCGGCGTGGTCCAGGCGCAGTCGGACAGCAGCCTCGATGCGGGCTTCGGCGACCTGGACGGCGACGGACGGTACGACCTTGTCACCGGCCAGGGCGAGAGCGGCAACTTCACGAACAAGGTCTACATGAACAGCGGCGCGATCGACACCCTGGCGCCGGTGTACGTGCAGGTGGAGACGCCGGCGGCCGTCGGGGCCTCCAGCACCGTGTTCCGCGTGCAGCTCAGCGACCAGTACTCGGACGACGGCCACATCCCGGTCACGGTGACCTACAGCTGGACCACGATCGGCGCTGGCAGCGGCAGCGACACGGCGCACCGCATGGGCCTCGGCCTGTACCGGGCCGAGGTGCCCACGGCGGGGGCGTCCAGCGTGTCGCTCACGTGGACGGCCACCGACGACGCGGGCAACGTGTCGGTCAACGGCCCGATCGTGGTCGGCGGCCCGCCGAGCCCGTTCGAGGATCTCGGCGGCGGCCTCGCCGGCGGGAGTGGCATCCCGGTCCTGGCGGGCACGGGCACGCTGGTGGTCGGCTCGCCTGGCTCCCTGGACCTGTCGAACGCGCTGCCCTCGGCCCTGGCGATCCTGTACGTGTCCTTCGCCAACACGCCCACGCCGTTCAAGGGCGGCACGCTCAGCGCGATTCCGATCCAGCTGGAGGTCGTCGTGGGCACCTCCTTCAGTGGCGCCATCGCGCTCCCTTGGGCTGCCTGGCCGAGCGGGATCCCGGTCGGCTTCGAGCTCTTCTTCCAGTTCGTGATCGAGGACGCCGGAGCGATCAAGGGCGCCGCCATCAGCAACCTGCTGAAGGCCACGCAACCGTGACGAGCTGAGCGGGCCGCAGGGCCCGTTCACACCGCAGGGCCCCGGAAGCCGCGAGGCTTCCGGGGCCCTGCGTGCCTTGGTCGCGGGCCTGGCGTGAGGCCGCGCGGCAGCGGGTATCTGGAGCCGCCGCGAACTTCTCCCCTGAAGCGGCCTCCCGCGCCGGCCGCCGGTGTTGCATAATGCGCGCATATGCCGACGGGCCGCGGTCGCCGGCAGCCGTCGCGTCCCTCCCTCCCCGCCGGGCCTCCCGATGCCGTTCCCCCGTCCCGCGCTGGACCGTCGGGCCCGCCGCATCCGCTTCGTGGTGCCGCCAGTCACGGCCGAGGACCGCTACGGTCCGATGGCGTCGGCGGGCAACAGCCTGCCGCCGCACCAGTTCCTGTACCTCGGCGCCGTGGCGCGCGAGATGGGCTGGGAGCCGTCCATCCTCGACGGCCCGGCCGAGGGCGTGCCCCTGGGCGAGTGCGCGACGCGCGCGCTGGAAGGCGACCCTTCGGTGGTGGGCTTCAGCGCCACGACGATGAGCATCGCCAAGGCCGCCGTGGTGGCGGCCGAGATCCGGCGGCGGCGGCCGGACGTGGTGATCCTGGTGGGCGGCCCGCACGTCACGGCGCTGCCGGTCGAGACCTTCGAGAAGCTGCCGGACTTCGATCTCGGCTGTGCGGGCGAGGGCGAGGACGTGCTGCGGCGCGTTCTTTCGCACCTCGAGCGCGGCGATGACCCGCGGGCGGTGCCGGGCCTGGTGTCCGCGCGGGACGACGGCAGCGTGCAGTTCCTCCCGCCGGCGCACGAGGAAGTGGATCTGGACGCGCTGCCGCCGCTGGCCTGGGACCTGCTGACGGAGTTCCCGGCGCGCTACCACGCCGCGGCCACCTACCTGAACCGCACGCCCTTCTCGGACCTGATCGTGTCGCGCGGCTGCCGCTACCGCTGCACCTTCTGCGACAACAACACCTTCGGACGCAGCATCCGCGCGCTGCCGCTGCCGGCGATCCTGGACAACGTGGACCGGCTGGTGCGGCAGTACGGCATCCGCTCCTTCTTCTTCACCGACGACTCGCTCATGACCCTCAAGGAGCTGTTCGTCGAGCTGTGCGAGGAGCTCATCCGCCGCGACTACGGCGTCGAGTGGTCCATCAACGTACGCACGAGCGAGGTGAACCCCGAGATCCTGGCGCTCATGCGCCGCGCCGGCTGCTGGCAGGTGAGCTATGGCATCGAGTCCGGGAGCTGGGAGATCCTCAAGCGCATCAAGAAGGCGGCCACACCGCGCATGCACGAGCGCGCGCTGGTCCAGACGCGCGAGGCGGGCATCAAGAGCAACGCCTACATCATCATCGGCTTCCCCGGCGAGACGCACGAGACGCTCAAGGAGACCGAGGACTTCCTCAAGCGCGTGCCCATCGACACGCTGCGGCTCACCTACTTCACGCCCTTCCCGAACACCGACATCACCGAGGACCTGGCCGGGCACGGCGAGCTGGTGGCCGACTGGACGCAGCTCAACTTCTACAACATCGCCTACATCCCCAACGGCCTGACGCGCCAGGACCTCGAGCGCGCGTACCGGCGCATCATGGCCGACTTCTACCTCAAGCCGCGCGTGCTCCTGTCCTTCCTGCCGCACCTCATCGTGCCGCGCAAGGCCCTGGCGCTCATGCGCGGCAGCTTCGGGCTCGGGCGTCTGCTGTACGCCAAGCCGGAGTGCCACGCCTGAGGGGCGCGCGGTGAAGACGCGGAGCATGATCCGCCTCGACCAGGCCCTCGGGCTGCCGCTGTGCCTGCTGGCGTTCCTGCTGCACCAGCCGGCCCGCCTGCTGCGCCGTGCGCGGCCGGACGCGCCGGTGCGGCGGATCCTCGTCATCAAGTTCCTGGGGATGGGCTCGATCCTGCTGGCCACGCCGCTGCTGCGGCGCCTGCGCGAGCGCTGGCCGGATGCGCGCATCACCTTCCTCACCTTCGCGCCCAACGCCGAGCTTCTGGGGCGGCTGTCGTACGTGGACGAGGTGGAGGTCGTGCCGCGTCGCAGCGCGTGGGGGCTGCTCGCGGCCGCGCCGGCGCTGCTGGCGGCGCTGCGGCGCTCGCGCTTCGACCTGGTGATCGACCTCGAGTTCTACTCGCGGCTCTCGAACCTGGTCTCGTGGGCCACCGGAGCCCGCCGGCGCATCGGCTTCTTCGTGCGCGCCCGCTGGCGCGGCACGCTGCTCACCGACCCGGTCTACTTCAATCCGACGCTGCCCTACGGCCGCGCCGTGCTGGCGCTGCTCAAGCCGCTCGGGCTGGACGGGGCGGACGCGGACCGGCTGCTCGTGCCGCGCCTCGGCGCCCGCACGCAGGCGGAGGCCGGCGCGCGGCTGGCCGAGCTGGGCGTGCCGGTCAGCGGCACGCTGGTGGTCGTGAACGTGAACGCCTCGGACCTGTGCGAGGAGCGCCGCTGGCCGGCCGAGCGCTTCGCGCGCCTCGTCGAGCGCTTCCCGACCGAGATCGCGCCCGTCGACCGCTTCGTGTTCATCGGCGGACCGGGTGAGCAGTCCGCCGTTCAGCAGGTGCTCGATCTCGTCACCGGCCCCGCGCGCGGGTCGTGCCTCGACCTCTCGGGCCGCACGCGCCTGGCCGAGCTGTGCGTGTTGCTGCAGCGCTCGGCGCTGCTGGTGACCAACGACAGCGGGCCGCTGCACCTGGCCGCCGCGCTGCACGTGCCCACGGTCAGCTTCTACGGCCCCGAGACGCCCGCCCTGTACGGGCCGGTGGGGGCCGATCACCTCGTGTTCTACGCCGGGCACTGGTGCTCGCCATGCCTGTCGGTCTACAACGCCAAGATCGCCATGTGCCACGGCGAGAACGAGTGCATGCGCCGGCTCGCCCTGGACGACGTGGTGACGCGCACCGCCGCCTTCTGCCGCGAGCGCGTCGGCCTGGCTCCGCCGCGGCCCGCCCGCGACGGACACGGGGCCCGGCGGTGAAGCGCGTGCTGCTGCTCGTGCCGCCGTCCGACGGCGTCGTCATCCGCGACTACTACTGCAGCAAGCGCAGCCAGGCCGCCTACCTGCATCCGCCCATCGATCTCTCCTTCCAGGGCGGCTGGCTGCGGTCCTTCGGGCTCGAGCCCGTGCTGCTGGATGCCACGGTCGACCGCCTGCGTCCCGCCGCCGCGCTGCGGCGCGCCCGCGACGCGCGGCCCGACGCGATCTTCGCCCTGGCCGGCGCGGCGAGTTGGCCGGGCGACGAGGCCTTCCTCTCGCGCGTGGCCGAGGCCACCGGCGCGCCGCTCTTCGCCTCCGGCGACCTCTTCATGGAGGATCCCGCGGGCCACCTGGCCGAGCTGCCCTGGCTCGCCGGCGTGCTGACGGATTTCACGAGCGACGAACTGGGCCGGCACCTGTCGGGCGCGGGCGGGCCGCGCGAGCACCTGCGGCTGCCGGGCGACGCGTGCGTCCCGATCCGCCGCACGCGTGGCCGGCGCGCGCTGCCTGTGCCGGCGCACGACCTGTTCGCGGGCCGGGACTACCGCTACCCCTTCGCGCGCCACCGCCCGATCGCCGGCACGCTCGTGTCCTACGGCTGCCCCTACACCTGCTCGTTCTGCATCACGGGCGAGCTGGGCACGTCGATGCGGCCCGCCGACAACGTGCTCGAGGAACTGCGCACGCTCAGGGCGCTGGGGGTGCGCGAGGTCTTCTTCCAGGACCAGTGCTTCGGCTGCGCGCCGCGCGCGCCGTGGGACGAGTTCCTGGACGCGCTGGCCGCGGCCGGGCTGGGCCTGGGCTGGTGGACCTTCACGCGCGTGGACGTGCTGGACCGCACGCTGGCGCGGCGGATGAAGGCGGCCGGCTGCCACACCGTGATCCTGGGCGTGGAGTCGTCCAGCGAGGCGATCCTGCGCGTGCACAGGAAGGGCTATGGCACGGCCCGCATCCGCGAGGCCTTCGCGCTGTGCGAGCAGGAGGGCTTGCGCACCGCCGCCACCTTCATCCTGGGCCTGCCGGAGGAGACCGAGGCCAGCCTGCGTGCCACGCTCGACTTCGCCTGCTCGCTGCCGGCCGACTACGCCTCGTTCAACGTGGCCGTCCCGCGCGCGGGCACGCGGCTGCGCGCGCGCGCGCTGGCCGAGGGGCTGATCGAGCCCGGTCGCGTGGTCATGGACCAGTCGGGCTTCGAGCCCACGCTGCCGACGGCCGGCCTGACGCCCGCCCAGCTCCGCGGCTGGCGGCGGCGCGCGACGGCGCGCTTCTATTTGCGACCCGTCTATCTGCTGCGCCGGCTGCGGCATCTGCGGACCCTGGGGGAACTGGCCGGGCAGGCCCGGGAGGCGGCAGGTTTGCTGCGGAATCTGGCCACGCGCTAGGCCATGCTGGAGGGGGAATCGGGCAGCGCGCAATGCGGGCCCCTGACCGCCCTGCCGATGACTGGCACCGCACCGATCAGCGACATGGACGAGGCGCAGCGCCCGCGCTGGCGTCCCGTCGCGCGCATGGCCTCCTTGCTGGCCGTCCTGCTGGTGGCCGTCGGTGTGCGGCTCGTGGCGCACGCCGAGATGGCCCGCGCGGCCGACACCTTCGCGCCCATCATCGACGGCGAGTCCTACCTGCTGCAGGCGCTGCGCGTGGCCGCGGGCAGGAGCCTGGTCGAGGGCGTCACGTTCCAGGCGCCGCTCTATCCCTGGGTGCTGGGCCAGACACTGCGGCTCTCGGGCGTGCAGGGGGTGCCGGCCGCCGAGACGCTGGCGGACGTGCCGCCCGTCATCCTGGCCCGGGCGCTGGAGGTCGCGCGCGATCTCAACCTCGTGCTGGGCGTGCTGCTGGTCGCGCTCGTGTGGTTCCTCGCCGACCGGCTCCTCGGCGACGGCGCGGCCCTCGCCGCTGGCCTGCTCGCCGCGCTCTACGGGCCCCTCATCTTCCACGAAGGCCTGGTCATGAAGGAGGTGCTGGCGCTGGCCAGCCTGCCGCTGGCGGTGCTGGCGGCCACGCGCGCGCTCGAGGCGGAGGCCCGCGGACGCGATGGCGACCTGGCGTGGCTGCTGACCGGCCTGGCCCTGGGAGTGGGCGCCCTTCTGCGCGGCAACCTGCACGTGGTGGCGGGCCTGGGCGCGCTGGCCGTGTTGCTGCGAGGGGGCCCGGACCACCAGCTGCGCGGCGGCCTGCGCGGCGCGGTGGCGCTGGTGCTGGGCGTGGTCGTGGCCATGGCCCCGATCGTGCTGCGCAACTCGCTGGCCGCGGGCCGGCCGGTCCTGTCCACGGCCGCCGGCGGGACGGCCTTCTACCTGTGCAACCATCCGGACAACGACACGGGCATCATCCAGCACCGCGCGCTCAACCGGCAGGTCCCGCGCCACGAGGAGGAGGACTGGACGGCCGAGGCGCAGCGCCGGTCCGGACGCGTGCTGTCGCCGGGCGAAGTATCCGAGTTCTGGTTCCGTGCGGCGCTGGCCGGCATCGCCGAGCGTCCCAGCACCTGGCTGCTGGCCGAGGTGCGCAAGCTCTTCCTGCTCTTCTCGCGCTACGAGGCGCCCGACAACAGCATGCCGTCCTTCGCGGAGGCCGAGGTGGCGGTGCTGCGCTGGACGCCGTCGCGCTACGGGGTCGTCCTGCCGCTGGCCTGCGGCGGCCTGTGGCTCGCCTGGCGGCGGCGCACCCGCGGCGCGGCCGCCACCGGGCGCGCCGCGCTGTTCTTCGCGCTCGTGGCGTACGCGGCCAGCCTGCTGCTCTTCATCGTGACCTCGCGCTTCCGGCTGCCGCTGGCGCCGCTCGTGATCGTCTACGCCGGATGGCTCCTGTCCGAGCTGCGCGGCCTGTTCGGGCCCGAGCGGCGCGCCGAGCGGCGCGAGGTGGCGGCGGCGGTCGCCCTCGGACTGCTGCTGTCCCTCGTGTCGGAATCGGCGCTCGGCCCGCTCTCGTCCCGGGAGAAGGCCAGCCACGTCTCGGTGTGCCTGAAGAACCGGGCGCAGGTGGCGATGGCGCACGGCGACCTGGACCGGGCCCGGGCCGACCTGCAGGAGGCGTCCATCATGGCGCGCGGGGTCGGCCTGGATGCTCCGGCCGTGCACGCCGAGCTGGCACGGCTCGACCGCTCGATCGCGCGCACGCTGCTGGACGGCGACGCAAAGGAACGGGACCGCGCGCGCGAGCTGCAGGATCGCGCGGCGCGGGAGCTGCAGGAGGCGCTGGCCCTCGCCGGCCCGAGCGGCATGATCCTCAAGGAGCAGGGGCTGCTCGCGTACGACCAGGACCGGTTCGAACAGGCCGCCGAGCTGCTCGTGCGCGCCCGCGCCGAGCTGCCACGGGACCGCGAGCTGCTGCAGTACCTCGCGCTGTCGTGCCTGCAGGGCGGGCGGCCGGCCGACGCGCTCGAGCCGGCGCAGGCCCTCGTGGAGCAGGACGGCGAAGCCGACGACGGCTGGGGCCTGCTCGCGCTGGCGCTCGCGCGCGGAGGCCGGACGAACGAGGCGCGCGACGCCCTCCAGCACTACGACTCGCTGGCAGAACTGCGCGAGGCGCGCGGCCTGCGCCGCGTCCTGCCCGAGGTGCCGGACTTCGAGGCGCTGCGGCATTCGCCATGAGCGGCCGGTGGCTGCGACGGATCGCGCCGGTGCTGCTCGCGGCGTGCGGCGGCGAGCCGCCGACCGACGGCCAGCTGGCCCCACCGGCGGCCCTGTTCGAGCGGCTGCCGCAGGAGCTCGCGCCCATGACCTGCGGGCGTCCGCGCGGCGACACCATCCTCGAGGTGAACGGCGGCGGCCTCGCGCTCTTCGATGGCGACGACGACGGCGACCTCGACCTGCTGCTCGTGATCCCGGGCGCCTATCCCGCCCGCGGCGTGGTCACGGGCGGCAGCAATCGGCTGTACCGCAACGACGGCGGCCGCTTCACGGACGTGACGGCGGGCAGCGGCGTGGACCTCCCGGGCTTCTGCAACGGCGTCGCCGTGGGCGACGTGGATGCCGACGGGCGGCGCGACCTGTTCGTGACGCGCCTCGGGCCCGACGCGCTGCTGCGCAACCTGGGCGATCTGCGCTTCGAGGAGCTGCCGGACGCGGCCGGCGCGGCGGGCGACGACTGGAGCACGTCGGCCGTCTTCGTGGACGTCGACCGCGACGGCGACCTCGACCTGTACGTGGCGGCGTACCTGGAGTTCGATCCGGATCATCCGCCGCGCCACGGCGAGGACGGCCGCAGCTGCCTGTGGAACGGCATGCCGGTCATGTGCGGCCCGCAGGGGCTGCCGGCGCAGGCCGATCGCTTCTGGCGCAACGAGGGCGGCCACTTCACGGACGCGACGGCGGCGGTCGGCTGCGATGCGCCACCCGCCTATGCGCTGGGCGTGATCGACGGCGACTGGAACCACGATGACTGGCCGGATGTCTACGTCAGCAACGACAGCATGCCCAACTACCTGTACCTGTCCCGCGGCGATGGCACGCTGCGCGAGGCCGGCGTGCTGGGCGGCGCGGCGCTGTCGTCGCGCGGGCGCGAGCAGGCGGGCATGGGCATCGCGGCCGGCGACGCCGACGGCGACCTCGACGAGGACCTGCTGGTCACCAACTTCGCGCTGGAGCCCAACGCCTTCTACGTGAATCGCGGCGACGGGACGTTCCAGGACATGGCCGACCCGAGCGGGATCGGCGGCCCGAGCCGGCCGGTGCTGGGCTGGGGCGCGGCCTTCCTCGACGCCGACCTCGACGGCGACCTGGACCTGCTGACCGCCAACGGCCACGTGTACGTGCAGGCCGACGCGCCCGGCAGCGGTACGAGCTGGGCGCAGCCGAACCAGCTGTACCTGAACGACGGGCACGGCCGTTTCGCGACCGTGGCCTGGCCGGGCGAGGCGCCGGCGCCGAACCGCGCGCTCGCCACGGGGGACATCGACGGCGACGGCGTGCTGGACGTCGTGGTGGCGCAGCTCGGCGCGCCGCCGGTGCTGTGGCGCGGCACGGCGCGCGGCGCGACGCTGGTCGTGGGCGTGCGCGGACGGCCGGGCAACTGCGACGGCTGCGGCACCTCGCTCACCTGGCGCGACGCGCAGGGCGCGCGCCTGCACCGGGTGCGCACGTCCATGGGCTACCAGGCCGCGGGCGATCCACGCGCGTACTTCGCCTGGCGCGGGCCCGGGACGCTGGAGGTCACGTTCCCCGATGGACGGCGCACGCAGCAGGTCGTCGAGCGGCCCGGTCGCGTGACGCTGGAGGTGCCGGCGCCGTGAGGGTCGCGGCCGTCATGCTGCTGGCGCTGGTCGCGGCCTGCGGCGAAGAGCCGCCGCAGGCGGCTCGGCTCTCGGATGCGGACCGGCTCGTGCTGGGACGGGCGGTCGCGGCCAAGCAGGCCGGCCGCGACCGCGAGGTGGCGGAGATCCTGGCGGAGCTCCTGGCCCGCACGCCGCCGCCGCCCGAGGCGCAGCTCGTGGCGGGCGAGGCCGCGTACGATCTCGGGCGCTACGCCGAGGCCGCCGAGCGCCTGACCGACGCGGTCGCGCGCCTGCCGTCCTACCTGCCCAGCGCCTCGCACCTGGGGTTCGCGCACTACAAGCTGGGACAGTTTCCGCAGGCGGCCACGGTGTTCCGCTCGATCGTGGCCGTGAGGCCGGAAGCCTACAAGGCGCACTACGGTCTCGGGCACGTGGCCCTCGCCGAGGGCCGCACGGCCGAGGCGCGCGCCTCGCTGGAGGAGGCGCTGCGCCTGCAGCCGGACTACCTCAAGGCGCACTTCGACCTGGGGCGCGTGCTGCAGGAGGAGGGCCGCCTGGAGGAGGCCGCGGGCGAGTACGAGAGCGTGCTCGCACGCTGGCCGTCGCACGGCGAGGCGCTGTTCCGGCTGGCGCAGGTGCGCGCCGCGCAGGGCCGGCAGGCGGATGCCGACGCCGTGCTGGCGCGCCGCGCCGAGGTGTACGCGCTGAACGAGGAGCTCGGGGGCCTGGTGCAGCAAGTGCGCGCGGGCACCGACGCGGCGGAGACGTGGCAGCGGATCGTTCTGCTCCAGGACCGGCTGGGCGAGGACGAGGAGGCGGCGCGGGCCCTGCGCGACGGCCTGCAACGCTTTCCCGCGGATCCGGGGCTGGCGGAACTGCAGCGCGCGGGCCTCGGGACCGCCGAGCCCGACCAGCGTTGAAGCCTCCGGCGCATTGGCCTAGAGTGGTTCGTTCCGTCCCGCGCGCCCGATCGGGCCGTCGCCGCATGGCCCGGCCGGCGCGGGCCGACTCCGGAAAAGGCACATCATGACGGTTCACTCCGTGACGCTCATCCGTGGCGACGGCATCGGTCCCGAGCTGGCCGCGGTGACGCGCGACGTGCTCGAGGCCACCGGCGTCCGCTTCGCGTGGGACGTCGTGGACGCGGGCGAGAACCAGATGAAGACCGCCGGCACGCCGCTGCCCGAGTCGGTGCTGGCCTCGCTGCGCCGCAACAGGGTGGGCATCAAGGCGCCCATCACCACGCCGGTGGGCACCGGTTTCCGCTCGGTGAACGTGGCGCTGCGCAAGGAGCTGGACCTCTACGCCTGCGTGCGCCCGTGCAAGAGCTACGCGGGCGTGCCGGTGCCGCACAGGCACAAGGACATCGACCTGGTCATCGTGCGCGAGAACACCGAGGACCTCTACGCCGGCATCGAGTTCGAGCACGACCGCGAGGACACGGCGCGGCTGCTGGAGCTGATCCGCGAGTTCCGCCCGGGCGCGGCCTTCGGCAAGGGCTGCGGCATCAGCATCAAGCCCATCTCGGTCGAGCGCAGCCGGCGCGTCGTGCAGTACGCCTTCGACTACGCCCGGCGCAACGGGCGGCGCAGGGTCACCGCGGTGCACAAGGCCAACATCATGAAGTTCACGGACGGCCTGTTCCTGGAGGTGGCGCGCCAGGTGGCGGCCGAGAACCCGGGCATCGAGTTCAACGACCGCATCGTGGACAACATTACCATGCAGCTCGTGCAGTCGCCGCACGACTACGACGTGCTGGTGCTGCCCAACCTGTACGGCGACATCCTGAGCGACCTGTGCGCCAGCCTGGTCGGCGGCCTCGGCGTGGCGCCCGGCGCCAACGTGGGCACCAACGGCGCGCTGTTCGAGGCGGTGCACGGGTCGGCGCCCAAGTACGCGGGACTGGACAAGGTGAACCCGACGGCCATGATCCTCTCGGGCGTGCTCATGCTGCGGCACCTGGGCGAGACCGAGGCCGCCGAGCGCCTCGAGCGCGCCGTGGCGCGCGTGCTGGCCGAGGGGCGCCACGTCACCTACGACCTGCGGCCCAACAAGGACAGCGACGGCGCGGTGGGCACGCGGGCCATGGGCCAGGCCATCATCGCGGCGCTGGCCACCTGATGCGCCCGGCGCGGCGGCGGCCGGCGTGAATGCGCGCAAGACACGCATCGTGGCCACGCTCGGCCCGGCCACGAGCACGCCCGCGCGCCTGCGCCAGCTCCTGCGCGCCGGCGTGGACGTGGTGCGCCTGAACTTCAGCCACGGCAGCCACGAATTCCATGGCGGGCTCGTGCGCGACGTGCGCCGCGCCAGCGAGGAGACTGGCCTGCCGGTGGCCATCCTGCTGGACCTGGCCGGCCCCAAGATGCGCATCGGCCTGGTGCAGGACGACGCCGTGCGCCTGCGCGCGGGCAGGATCGTGGACCTCATCGAGGGCCACGCGCGGGGGAGCGCCGAGCAGCTGCCGGTCGAGGCCGGCGGCGTGCTGGCCGGGCTGTCGCGCGACGCGACGGTGCGCCTGGCCGATGGGCTCATCGAGCTGCGCGTGCGCTCGTCGCTCCCGGGCGGCGCGCGCTGCCGCGTGGTGCACGGCGGCGTGCTGCGCAGCCGGCAGGGCCTGCACGTGCCCGGCGTGCACCGCGGCGTTTCGGCCTTCACCGCGCGCGACCGGCGCGACCTGGCCTTCGGCCTGTCGCTGGGCGTGGAAGCCGTGGCCATCTCCTTCGTGCGCGATGCCGAGGACGTGCTGGCCGTGCGCCGCTTCCTGGAGCGTCGCGGCGCGTCGCCCTTCCTGATCGCCAAGATCGAGCGCGGCGAGGCGCTCGAGAACCTGCAGGCCATCCTGGAGGTGGTCAGCGGCGTCATGGTCGCGCGCGGCGACCTCGGCGTCTCGATCGGCGTCGAGAACGTGCCGCTCGCGCAGAAGCGCATCATCCGCGACGCCCTGCGCGAGCACCGGCCGGTCATCACGGCCACGCAGATGCTGGAGAGCATGATCGAGCGTCCGACGCCCACGCGCGCCGAGGTCAGCGACGTGGCCAACGCCGTGCTCGAGGGCACCGACGCGCTGATGCTCTCGGCCGAGACGGCCATCGGCCAGCACCCGCTGGCGGCCGTGCGGACGCTGGCGCGCGTGGCGGCGCGGGTCGAGGCCACCGGCACGGCGCAGTCGCCGCTGGACCTGCCACTGGGGCGCGAGGACCCGGCGCTGGCCATGGCGCGCGCCGCGCGGGTCGCGGCGCGGGCGGTGGAGGCCAAGGGCATCGCCGCCTTCACCGACAGCGGGCGCACCGCGCGACTCGTGTCGGGCATGCGGCCGCAGCGCGCCGTCTTCGGCTTCTCCTACAAGGAAGCCACCATCCGGCGCCTGAAGCTGTTCTGGGGCGTGACGCCGCTGCTCATCGGCCGCGCGCCCGACAACGAGCGCATGATCGCGGCGGCCGAGGCGCTGCTGCTGGAGAAGCGGCTCGTTCGTCGTGGCGACCGCATCGTCATCGTGTGCGGTGAGCAGGTGCACAGCGGCGCCACGAACACGGTGAAGATCCACACCATGGGCACGGCCGGCGCGGTGCCGCTGCCTCGGCGCCGGCTCGTGGCCGCCGGGGCGTCCGGCCGCTGAATCCGGCCCTCCGTGGGGCGGGAGCGTACGTGCCGGCCGGTGAAATGACCGCCTCGCGGCGGTATCTTGCAGGTTGACAAGTCCGGTGCGGACGTCCCGCCCGGCCGGCCAAGGGGCCGGCAATGCTCCCAATCTCGCCGAGGTGGCTACCCATGCGTCTTCCTTCGTTGAAAGTGCTCGCTGCCGCCGTGCTCGTCCTGGGCCTGGTGGGCGTCGTCACCGACCAGGTGCTCGCGTCCACGCCGACCGTGAAGGGCAAGGGCAAGGTCTTCGAGTTCGTGAACTTCACCGATTCGCTGGCCGCCAACCAGTTCAACTCGAACATCGCCATCGTGCCCGAGAAGCAGAACCTGGTGATCACGGACATCCTCGTGACCAACCAGTCCGGCGAAGCCGGCACGTTCGCGATCCGCTGCCTCGACGGCGACGAGAACCCCCTGATCCTGGCGCCGATGTTCGTGGCGGACGACGGGATCTTCACGTACTCGTTCAGCACGGGCATCCAGTGCACCGAGGGGACGACCGCCCAGGTGACGATCGCCGCGACGACCAGCGCCAACTGGCACGTCACCGTGTCCGGCTACTTCCGCAAGGGCGCTCCCTGAGCTCCTGACGGGCTCGCCCTGCGCGTCCCGGGGGCCGCGTCGCGACCGGCGACGCGGCCCTTCGCGCGCCCCGGCCGCCCGCGCCTCACGGCTTGCTGAACCAGCGCGCCAGCGCCAGCCCCTGGTTCTGGTAGGCGGAGCCCGCGCCGCCGTACAGCCTCTCGCAGGCGCTCGCCGTGACGCTGAACTGCAGGCGGAAGATCGGCTGGCCGTGCAGCACGCGGAACGGCACGTCGTGCGGCCGTACCTCGAGCACGGCGCGCGCGCCGTGCGGGCTGCCTTCGCCCCAGCCGAAGCCGGGGTCGAAGAAGCCGGCGTAGTTGGTGCGCAGCTCGCCCATCCCGACGTCCCAGGCGAGCATCTCCGCGGCGAGGTCGGGCGGCACGCGCAGTCGCTCGCGCGACGCGAGGATGTAGAACTCCTCCGGCCGCAGCACGAGCGCGTTCTGCTCGGGAAAGACGGGCTCGAACCAGGCGTGCGGGTCCAGGCCGCCGTTGCAGGACAGGTCGAGCACCGGCGCGTCGCGGCGGGCGCGCCAGCCCACCGGCGAGCCGGGTGCGTCCGGCTCGAGGGACAGGCCCAGCAGGAGCGAGTGGTCCTGCACGGTGGGGGGCGGGCCGCCGGGCAGGAGGTCGTCCTGCTTCACGCGCCGGCGCAGCTCCGCGTCGGCGAGCAGCGGGCGGCCCTGGAGGAAGCGCACCTGGTTGAGGCGCTGGCCGGCCGCGACGCGCACGTCGAAGCTGCGCGGCACCATCTCGAGCCACAGCGGCCCGTGGTAGCCCGCGGGGATGTCGTCGAAGCGGTCGTGGCGGTCGACGACCGTGCGTGTGAAGACGTCGACGCGCCCGGTGGAGCTGCGCGGGTTGGCGCGTGCGCGCACGCCGGGCGGCAGGGCGAGGTCCTCCAGCAGCCGCGCGAGGTAGACCTGGCCGCGCCGCAGCACGACGCCGCCGGGCGCCCGCAGGTCGAGGCGCCTGGCGACGAGGGGCTGCACCTCCTCTTCCACCGCCCCGCGCGCCGGCAGGAAGCCGGCGTTCACGGCGAGCGCCTCGTCCCCCAGCCGCAGGTCGAGCGTCGTGGGTTGCCGCTGGAGCGGCTCGATGGGGCGGCGCGGATGGATCGCTCCCTGCGCGAGGAGCTGGTCGATCTCGTGGTGGGTGGAGATGCCGTTCACGCTGGGGACCGGGTGGCTTGACCCCGCCGGGAGGCGCCAGTAAACCTCGCAGGATGAAGATCCACGAATACCAGGCCAAGGATCTGTTCCGGCGGTCCGGCATCCCGGTGCCCGCCGGCAGCGCCTGCCGCACGGCGGCCGAGGCGGCCGCGGCCTTCACGCGGCTCGGCCAGCCGCTGGCCGTGGTGAAGGCGCAGATCCACGCGGGCGGGCGCGGCAAGGGCGGCGGCGTGAAGCTCGTGCGGTCGGCCACCGAGGCGCAGGCCGCGGCCGCCGGGATGCTGGGCCGCGCGCTGGTCACGCCCCAGACCGGGCCCGCGGGCCGCGTGGTCAAGACGGTGCTCGTGGAGGCCGGCTCGCAGGTGGAGCACGAGTACTACGTGGGGCTGACCGTGGACCGTGCGCGCGCCGCGCCGGTGCTCATGGTGAGCGTCGACGGCGGCATGGACATCGAGGAGGTGGCGCGCCGCAGCCCCGAGCGGATCCTGCGCGAGGCGCTGGACCCGGAGGCCGGCCTGCGCCCGTGGCAGGCGCGGCGCCTCGTGTACGCGCTCCACCTGCCGGCCGGCACGCTGCGCGCGGCGCAGGACCTGCTCGCGCGCCTGGTGCGCCTGTTCCTCGACGAGGACTGCTCGCTGGTCGAGATCAATCCGCTGGTGACCATCAAGGACGGTGCGCTGCTGGCGCTGGACGGCAAGGTGAACTTCGACGACAACGCGCTCTTCCGCCACCCGCAGAACCTGGTGCTGCGCGACCTGGACGAGGAGGACCTGCGCGAAGTGCAGGCGGCGGCGAGCGGGCTGTCCTACATCGCGCTGGACGGCAACATCGGGTGCCTCGTCAACGGCGCCGGCCTGGCCATGGGCACCATGGACACCATCCAGCTCGCGGGTGGGCAGCCGGCCAACTTCCTCGACGTGGGCGGCGGCGCCAGCGCGGCGCAGGTGACGGCGGCCTTCAAGATCATTCTCAGCGATCCCAAGGTGCGCGCCATCCTCGTCAACATCTTCGGCGGCATCATGAAGTGCGACGTGATCGCAGAGGGCATCATCACCGCCGCGCGCGAGACGCGGCTCGCCGTGCCGCTCGTGGTGCGGCTCGAGGGCACCAACGTGGAGCGCGGCCGCGAGCTCCTGCAGCAGTCGGGCATCGAGATCATCACCGCCAGCACGCTCGCCGACGCCGCCGCCCGCGCGGTCGAGGCGGCCAGAGGCGTCCCCGCATGAGCATCCTCGTCGATCGTGGCACGCGGCTGCTCACGCAGGGCATGACCGGCAGCACCGGGCTGTTCCACACGCGGCAGGCGCTGGAGTACGGCACGAAGGTGGTGGCCGGCGTCACGCCCGGCAAGGGCGGCACGGCCGAGCTGGGCGTGCCGGTCTTCGACACGGTGTCCGAGGCCGTGGCGCGCACGGGCGCGAATGCGTCGGTCATCTACGTGCCGCCGCCGTTCGCGGCCGATGCCATCCTCGAGGCGGCGGGCGCGGGCCTGGCGCTCGTGGTGTGCATCACCGAGGGCATCCCGGTGATGGACATGCTGCGCGTCCGGCGGGCGCTGCTCGGCAGCGCCACGCGGCTCGTCGGCCCCAACTGCCCGGGGGTCATCACGCCCGGCGAATGCAAGATCGGCATCATGCCCGGCTACATCCACAAGCCCGGGCGCGTGGGCGTCCTGTCGCGCAGCGGCACGCTCACCTACGAGGCCGTCTGGCAGCTCACGAGCCTCGGGCTGGGCCAGAGCACGTGCGTGGGGATCGGCGGTGACCCGGTGAACGGCACGAGCTTCGTCGACGTGCTGCGCCTGTTCCAGGCCGACCCCGGCACGGACGCGGTGGTCATGATCGGCGAGATCGGCGGCAGCGCCGAGGAGGAGGCCGCGGCCTACATCCGCGAGTCCATGAGCAAGCCGGTCGTGGGCTTCATCGCCGGCACGACGGCGCCGCCGGGCAAGCGCATGGGGCACGCGGGCGCGATCATCTCGGGCGGCTCGGGCACGGCGGCCGAGAAGATCGCGGCGCTGCGGGCCGCCGGCGTCGTGCTGGCCGACACGCCGTCCGGCATCGGCATCGCGATGGCAAGGGTCCTCGAGAAGCGGGGGACGGTGCGGGCGTAGAGCTTGGAGCGGCGCTGCTGCGTGACCGGCGCCGGTTGGCGCGGTCGGGCGTCGCGCTCTCGCAAGGGCGCGGCGCTCGGGGGATGTGATCGGGGAGGGTTTGCGCGAGTGCGCAGCCTGACTTCGGCGCCGCGCCCTTGAGTTCGCGCGCCACCCAACTGCACCAACCAGCGCCAGAGACTCCACGCCATCCCGGGCAAGACGAGCCGCACCGCCTTCCGCAGGCGAGGGCCGCGAAGGGCGAGCCATGACTCTCGTCGTCAAGGCAGCGTCCAGCTTCGGCAGCGACCCCTCGCAGCAACGCCTAACGGCGAGCGCGCGAGACTCCGGCACTCGCGGAAAGTGGGACTTCCAGCGGCGGCGGCGCGGCGGGGGTGGGGGCGGGGCTCTCGCACGGTCGCGGCGCTGAGGAGATTCGGTTCGTTCGGATCCTGAAGCAAGCGAGCTGTCGGCGTTGGGCGCCGCGCCCGTGAGTTCGCCCCGCCCCCACCCCCGCCGCCGCCTCGCCGGTTTCGGCCCTGCCGTCCGTGGAGTTAGACTGGCCCGCTTCCCGTGGAGGACCCTGGCGTGGTCCACGCACCGCTTTTCGTCGCGCTGCTCGGTGGCTGGGAGTGGCTGGTCATCCTGATCATCGTCCTGCTGATCTTCGGCAACCGCATTCCCGGGCTGGCGCGCTCGCTGGGCAAGGGCATCAACGAGTTCAAGGCCGGGCTGCGCGACACGGAGGGCCCGGCCGGCGGGGCGGGCAAATCGGACAAGCCCGAAGGCAAGGCGTGAGCGAGCTGCGGCCGGCGCTGGGCGTGATCGTGCTGGCCGGCGGCGCGGGGCGGCGCCTCGGCGGCCGCAAGGACGGCCTGCCGCTCGGCGGGCTCACGCTGCTGCAGCGCAGCCTGACCCTCGGCGCCCGGCTGGCGGACGAGGTGCTGCTCCTCCCCGGTCCCTGGGCGCTGCCCTCGCCGCCGCCGGAGGGCGTGCGGCTGGTGGCCGACGATCCGCGCGTGCCCGGCCCGCTGGGCGCCCTCATGGGCGGCCTGCGCGCGAGCCGCTTCGACGCGTGCCTCCTGCTGCCCTGCGACATGCCCTTCGCGAGCGCGGCCGTCGCGTGGCGCCTCGCGGAGCAGGCGGCCGGCGGCGCCCTGGCCGTCGTGGTCCGCTCGCCGCGCGGGCGCGAGCCCTTCCACGGCGTGTGGCGCCGCGGCGCGCTGCCCGAGCTCGAGGACGTCGCGGCGCGCGGCGGGCGCTCGCTGCAGGCCGCGCTCGACGCGCTGGCGGCACGCCGCGCGCTGGTCGAGGTCGACGGGGAGGAGCTGGCCGACCTCGACGCCGGGCTGTCCTTCCTGCTCAACGTGAACACGGCGGATGACCTGGCCGTGGCCCGCGCGCGAGCCGGCGCATGAGCCTGGTGCAGTCGACGGACCTGTACGCGCCTGTCGCGGCGGGCCTCGCCGCCACGGAGCGCTGCCTCGCGGACATGTTCGTGGACGAGCCCGAGTCGGTGCGCGGGCTGCTGGACCACGTGAACCGCTACGGCGGCAAGCGGCTGCGGCCGGCGCTGGTGCACCTGTGCGCCGGGGCGGCGGGGCGGTCCACGGACGAGCATCCGCTCCTCGGCGCCATCGTCGAGTCGCTGCACCTGGCTTCGCTGCTGCACGACGACGTGCTGGACGTGGCCGACACGCGCCGCAAGGTGGCCACGCTCAACGCGCTGAACGGCAACGAGGTGCCCATCCTCCTGGGCGACCTGGTCTACGCGCGGGCGTTCGCGCTGTCGCTCACGCTGTCGTCGCTGCACGCCTCGCGCGAGCTGGCGGCCGCGAGCCAGGCCATCGTGCGCGGCGAGATCGACCAGTCGTTCTTCTGCTTCTCGAACGACCTCGACGAGGCGCGCTACCTGCGCGTCATCCGCGACAAGACGGCGGCGCTCTACGCCGCCAGCTGCAGCCTCGGCGCACGCTACGCCGGCGGCAGCGAGGCGCAGGTGCGCGCGCTGCGTGGCTTCGGCCAGGACCTGGGCATGGCCTTCCAGATCATCGACGACTGCCTCGACGTCGTGGGCGACGAGGAGGTGGTGGGCAAGTCGCTGGGCACGGACCTCGAGACGGGCAAGGTCACGCTGCCCGTCATCCGCCTCGGCCGCCGGCTGGGCGCCGCGGACCGCGTACGGCTCGACGGGCTCCTGCGCGGTCCGGTGCCCGGCCGCCGGCGCGACGCGCTGCGCGCAGCCTTCGACCTCGACGACGTCGTGGCCGAGTGCCAGACGGAGGCCAACGCCTACGTGTCGCGCTGCGTGCAGGTGGCCGGCCAGCTGCCGGATGGACCCGAGCGTCACAGCCTGCAGATCCTGTGCGACTTCGTCCTGAACCGCAGCCATTGACCGGATCCGTGCGATGAGCGACGTGCCTCCGTCCAGCCCGGTTTCCCAGCGGGCAGGCGTGAAGCCCGCCAGCTACGGGACGGCGCTGCTGCTCATCCTGGCGGTGCTCGTGCTGTCGCAGATGGCGGGCGAGGCGCTCGGCGGCCTGCGCCAGGCCGAGGGCGGACCGGGTACCGGCACGCTCGTGCTCCTGGCGCTGGGCGGCGCGGCGCTGCTGGCGCTCGTGGTGGTGAATGCGCGCTGGCTGTGGGTCACGCTGGGCAACCTGCGCTTCGCGCTGGCGCTCATCACCATGTGGGCCTTCTCCTCGGTGCTCGGCACGCTCGTCGTGCAGCGTTTTCCCAACCAGACCGACGAGGGCTACGCGAAGACCTTCATCCAGGCCACGGGCGACTTCTTCTACAACGCCAGGCACCTGGGCGGGGGCGTGCGGGTGCGGCCCGAGGCCGACGTGCTGCGCTGGTTCGAGCAGCAGGAGCGGCTGTTCGGCCACGACGAGGGCGGCGAGATCCGCAAGGAGTGGCTGCGCAACGAGACCGGGCGCCTGAAGCAGCAGGAGATCCTCGCCTTCACCGGCGCGCACGAGCCCCTGCTGCGCGAGGTGCTGGCGGTGGTCTCGTGGCTGAGGCTGCCGGAGGCCTTCCAGATGTCGGTCTGGTTCAAGGCGCTGCTCGGCCTGCTGTGCACGGCGCTCGTCGTGGTGGTCATCCAGCGTTGGCGCGGCGAGTGGCGCCAGATCGGCTGGGCCATGGCGCACCTGGGCATGGTGGTCTTCTGCATCGGCGCGTCCGTGCGCGCCACGACCAAGGTGGACGGCTTCCTGCCCATGAAGACCGGCCAGGCCACGAGCATCTACTTCCGCAAGGTGGACCCGGGCCACGCGCGCAACGACCCGCAGGTGCAGACCAATGCCAATGGCGAGGCCTTCGTGCCGACGCCCCTGGACTTCGAGCTGCAGCTGCACCGCTTCAAGACCGAGTACCCCAAGCACCTGTTCGTGAGCTTCCCCGACGAGCGGGTGGAGAAGTCCTGGCGCATGACGCCCCTGTGGAAGCACGACTTCCTCGACGGCCACCTGGACCTGAAGGTGGCGGCGCTGCACGAGGACGTGGCCGTCGAGCTCACGCACCGCGAGCGCCCGGACGGTGACGAGCGGCCCGCGCTGCGCGTGACCGTGACCGCCGACTGGCTGCCCGAGCCCACGGAGCTGGTCCTGCCGGACCGCGGCGTGCCGCTGCTGCCGCAGGACCTGGGCTACCTCGCGCAGTACCGCCGCGCGGTGGACGAGGCCGAGTACGAGCAGCTCCTCGGCGCGGTCGGTGGTGCCGGCCGCCTGTGGACGGTGGACCCGGCGGGACATGGCGAGGACCTGGGCGAGGTCACCCCGGGTCGCGAGTGGTCCGTGCCCTTCGCCGCCGGGCTGGTGCTGCGCGTCCGCGACGTGTGGCCCGACTGGGCGGAGCACCAGACCGAGGGCGGCCACGAGGCGCTGCCGCGCGATCCGGCCGTCGAGCTGGACGTGCTGCAGGACGGCGCGCCCGCGGGCCGCGTGGTCGTGCTCACCGACCACATGCAGGCCGAGGGCGTGTCGCTGCCGGTGGAGCTGCGCCTGGAGTACGACTCGTTCAACGCCGCGCTGCCGGTGCGCTACCGGCTGCTTGACCTGCCCGGGCGCAAGCCGGTGCTGGTCACCTTCCGCGGCGACAGCGTGGCCGAGGTGCGCGAGCTGTTGCCCGGGGACGAGGTGGCCCTGGGCGCGGCCGGCGACCGGCTGCGCTTCGAGCAGGGCTTCGAGCGCCACACCTCCGCCTGGGTCACGGCCACGGCCGACCCGGCCGGCCGCACGCCGGCGGACATGTACTACGCCTCGCTGCCGGCCGAGGTGGTGCTCGAGGCGCGCGGCGAGGCGGTGTCGCCGCTGGTGAAACTGCTGGCGGAGCGATTCGCCGGCGGCCTGCAGCCGCACGGGGCCGGCGGCATCGTGATGCCCGAGGACTTCGAGCGCGGCGAAGGCCAGTTCACGCTGACCACCGACCGGCGCGGCCTCCTCGTGCGCCTCGTCTCGGACCACGCGACGCTATCCACCTTCCCCGATCCGCGCATGGCTTCGGTGTTCGCGGCCGAGGGCCTGGGGCTGCCGTTCCGCCTCGACTTCGTGACCAACGACCGCGGCCAGCCGCTGCGCTTCACGAGCGACGTCTCGCTCCTGCGCGACGGCAAGCTCATCAAGCGCGCGCTGGTGGAGCCCAACCAGCCGCTCTACCTGGCCGGCTTCCAGTTCAGCCAGGCCGATTTCCGGCGCGAGGACCCCACGTACAGCGGTTTCGGCGTCGTTCGCGACCCGTCCGTGAGCATCGTGTACTTCGGGATGGGCATCCTCGTGACGGGCGTTATCCTGTTGTTCTACGTGAGTCCCCTGGTCGCCAAGCGACGCGCGAGCAAGACCCCATGACCGACGCCGTCACCCTCAGCCAGTACACCCAGGCGGCGTCCGCGGGAGCGGGCGCGCTCTTCCTGCTGTCCGCGGTGCGCAGCTTCGTGGCGCCGCTGGCGTCGCGCGTGCTGCACAAGCTGGCGGTGGTGGCCATGGCGGGCACGATCGCGCTGGGCATCGCGACCTACGTGCAGCGCTGGGTCGACGTGGGGCACGTGCCCACGCAGACCTTCTGGGAAGCGCTCATCATGGCGGCGCTGTGCGCGCAGGTGGCCTTCGCGGTGGTGTACGGCATCAACGGCATGCACCGCGTCAAGGGCCGCAGCGGCGGGATGGTGGACATCTTCGGCCTGCTCATCTGCGCCGTGGTCGGCTGGATGTACTTCTACGCGCGCAGCAAGCCCAGCATGGGCGAGACGGTGCCGCCGGTGCTCGACTCGCCCTACTTCATCCCGCACGTCTCGGTCATGATCCTCGGCTACGGCGCCGGCATCTGCGCCGCAGTCATGGGCATCGTGTTCCTGTGGCAGGCGCGCGGGCGGGCCGACGTGCAGGTCGAGACCGACCGCGGCCTCACCAGCATCGACCAGTTCTGCTACCGCTCGGTGATGTTCGGCTTCCCGCTGCTCACCACCGGGCTGGTGCTCGGCGGCCTGTGGGCCAACGAGTCGTGGGGCACCTACTGGGGCTTCGACAGCAAGGAGACCTGGGCGCTCATCACGTGGCTGTCCTTCCTCGGCTACCTGCACCTGCGCATGGTGGGCGGCTGGCGCGGTCGCAAGTCGGCCTGGTTCCTGGCGGCGGGCGGCGTGATCATCTTCATCACCTTCCTGCTCTTCGGCTACCTGCCCGACAGCGTGGCCAGCAGCCAGCACCGCTACATCAACTGAGGTCGCATTGAAGCGGGCGGCGGGGGGTAGCTAGCGAGTGGCGTTCCGGCCCAACTGGTACGAGGACGGCTCGCGCCGCCGCGGGACGCTCGGTGCGCTGTCGCACTGGAGCGGCTTCCGCTGGATCGTCACGCTCAACATCGTGGCGTTCCTGCTGCAGCTCGTGCTGCCCGCGCTGGGCGGTTGGGGCCACCTCTTCGAGGAGGCGCTGGCGCTGCGCGCCTGGTGGCCGGCCGACGGCTTCGCGGCGCAGCTGCAGGGCGAGCACGGCGGCTTCAACTGGCTGTTCCCCGTGCAGCTCGTGAGCTACGCCTTCCTGCACGACGTGCACGACCTCTGGCACATCGGCCTGAACATGCTGTACCTGTGGTTCTTCGGGCCGGAGCTCGAGGCGGACCTGGGCAAGCGCGGCTTCCTGCGCATGTACCTGGGTGGCGCCGTGTTCGGCGGGCTGGCCCAGTGGCTGTGGTGGCTCGTGCAGGGTCAGCCCGGCGTCGTGATCGGCGCGTCCGGCGCCGTGTACACAGTCATGACCCTGTTCGCGCTCAAGTGGCCGCACCGCCAGATCCTGATCTGGTTCGTGATCCCCATCCCGATCTGGCTGCTGGTCCTGTTCCGGGTGGTGGGTGACGGCATGGCCTTCAAGAACGAGCTCGAGCTGCAGGCGATCGACCCCGGGTTCCGGAACCACACGGCCGTGCTCGTGCACCTGGGCGGCGCCGCCTTCGGCGTGCTGTGGTGGAAGGGCGTGGGAGCGCTCACGGCCGCGCTGGAGCGCCGACGCCGCAGCAGGGCGCTGCGCGAGTTCCAGGAAGCGAGCGTCGACCGGCGCGAGATGGACCGCATCCTGGCCAAGATCCAGACCAGCGGGCTAGCCTCGCTCGACACGCGCGAGCGCGGCTTCCTCGAACGGCGCTCGCGCGAGCTCCGCGAGCAGGGGCGCTGAGCGCGCGGGCGAGGCGTCGGCCCGGCCGGGCCCTCATCGTCTTCCGCGGCCGGCCGGGCGGCTGGTACAAACGTGCGCGGCGCGCTCGCCCGGGCCGCCCGAACCGCGAGGACGTCATCGTGAACCGCAAGACGACGTGGCTCCCCCTGGCCCTGCTCCTGGCGAGCCTGCTGCCCGCCGCCCAGGACCCGAAGGTCTACAAGGACCTGCCGGCGGAGATCCAGCCCTTCTGGGAGCGCTACTGGCCGGCCAAGGAGGCGGACGACGAGGACGGCATGGACAAGGCCGTCCGCATGTTCCGCGACCACGCCGAGCGGCTGCTGGACATCCTGCTGGACGACTACTGCATCGCGCCCAACGCCGTCGCGCCCGACGAGATGCGCGCGCTGGCCTGGAGCCTGGACCGCGTGAACCACCAGACGCGCTACATCGATCGCGTGCGCCGGGTCCTCGACCTCGACGCGCCCGGCCGCCAGAAGCGGATCGGCCTGATGCGCGACCTGTACGCGGCCGAGCAGCAGCTCGACGAGGCGGGCACTGCGAACACCGACGCCGCCTGGGCCAAGGTGGGCGAGGCCTTCCACCGCGCCTCCGTGGGCTTCGAGTCGAGCGGCGAGGTGGAGTTCGCGCTCATGGCGCTCAAGCAGGAGGCCGACATCGAGCAGCGCAGGAACCGGCAGTGGGAGCGTGCCCTGATCTACAAGCACATGTCCGAGCTGCTGCCGAAGCTCTCGTACGCCGACCCGCTGCTCGAGGAGGTGACGCTCGAGCTGGAGCGGCTGGTGGGCCAGGGCTTCGACCCGGACAAGCCCAAGCCCGAGCCGGGCGCCAGCCCGCCCGGCGCCGCTGGCGCCGCGGACAAGCCGGACGCGGGCCGTGGGCGCACGCTCGAGTCCTACGCCAAGGGCTCGACGCCCGTCACGGTGAAGCTGACCCTCGAGATCCCCAGGAAGGGCCTCGCGCCGGTGGTGCTGCCCACCTTCGCGCCGCTGGAAGACGAGTATCTCTGGTTCTATTCGTGGATCGAGGGGCCCGGGCCAGTGGAGTTCGACACGCAGCGCAGCGTGCACTTCGCGCCCGGCGGCAAGGGCTGGCGCCTGCTGCGCGACGAGCAGCAGTTCGGCATCGACAGCGACGGCGACGGCACGGCCGAGCTGATGTTCTCGCCCACGGGCAATCCGCAGCGCATCGACGTGCCGCTGCCCTCCGGCGGCACCTGGCCGCTCATGGTGGCCGTCCCGGGCGACCGGGAGCAGATGTTCGGCATGGACGTGAACTATTCGCCGCAGCCGGCCAGCGCGCGGCTGCGCTTCCACCTGGCCGCCGCGCAGCGCGCCGAGGTGCTGGGCGAGACCTGGCTGGTCTACGACAACAACCTGACGGGCGTGTACGGCGACGTGGTGGACGAGTGGGGCGACGGCTTCACGCCCAGCACCGCGGGCGAGGAGCCCTTCTTCCGCGACCCGGACGCGGTGCTGATCGGCAAGGCCCGCGTGGCGCAGCCGTGGTCGACGGTGCTGCCGCTGGCCGACGGCTTCTGGCGCGCCGCGATCACGCCCGACGGCGGCGAGGTGACGCTGCGCAAGCTGGACCTCGAGGCGGGGACGGTCAAGCTCGACTGCGCCACCAAGGCGCAGCCCACGCACATCCTCATCGAGGAGGTGGGCGGCGAGCTGCCCGGGGCCGTGCTCAACGTGGTGCCGCCCAAGAAGGGCGACAGCGTGCCGGTGCCGGCGGGCAAGTGGCAGTTCGTCTTCGGGCGCCTCGAGTCGGGCACCAAGACGGGCCTGCAGCAGGTGCGCATCTACCGCGGCCGCGCGCAGCCCTTCGAGGTGCAGGCGGGCCAGACGAGCACGCTCCTGATGGGCGCGCCCTACGCGCTGCGCCTGCGGCCGACGGCCTCGGACATCAAGACCGAGGAGGGCGAGACGCAGGTGAAGTTCGACTCGCTGCGCACCTTCGGGCGGGGCGGCGAGGAGTACACGCTGATCCACGACGACCCGCTGCAGCCGGAGGTCGTGATCATCGGGGCCGACGGCAAGAAGCTCGGCAAGCCGCAGAAGACGATGCGCGCCGACATCTCGCTGTGGCAGGTGCTGGGCGAACGCTGCCTCTACTTCCCCGCGCCCCTGGTCGTGTCCGAGCTGAAGGGCGGTCCGTTCGAGTTCCGGCTGAGCCAGAAGTCGCACTCGCTGCTGGGCGGGCCGTTCCTGCCAGAAGAGGCGCCCAAGCCGGCCGCGGACAAGGGCAAGCCCTGAGATGCTCGACATCCGCGTGATCCGCGACAACCCCGACGCCGTGCGCGACGGGGCGCGCAAGAAGCGCATCGCGCTGGACCTGGACCGGCTGCTGGCCCTGGACGACCGGCGCCGCGCGCTCATCCGGCAGGTGGAGGACGGCAAGGCCGAGCAGCGCCGGCGCGGCAAGGCGGTGGGCATGCTGGCGCCGGACCGGAAGGCCGCCGAGCTGGCCGAGCTGGGGCGGCTCAAGGAGGCCATCGGCGCCGGCGAGGGCGAGCTGCAGCAGGTCATGGCCGAGTGGGAGGCGCTCATGCTGCGCGTCCCCAACGTGCCGGCGCCCGAGGTGCCCGAGGGCGGGGACGACAGCGAGAACGTGGAGGTGCGGCGCGTGGGCGCCGTGCCCGACAAGGGCTTCCCGCTGCTGGACCACGTGGAGCTCGGCCGGCGCCTCGGCATCATCGACGTGGAGCGCGGCGTCAAGGTGTCCGGCGCGCGCTTCTACTTCCTGTGCGGCGACGGCGCCCTGCTGCACCGCGCCGTGCTCGCCTTCGCGCTCGACCACATGGTGCGGCGCGGCTTTTCCCCCATGGAGGTTCCGGTCCTCGTGCGCGATCCGGCCATGACCGGCACGGCCTACTTCCCGGGCGGCGAGGAGCAGGCCTACCGCCTCGAGCGCGACCAGCTCAACCTCGTGGGCACGGCCGAGGTGCCGCTGACCTCCTTCCGCGGCGGCGAGATCCTGGCGGAGTCCGAGCTGCCGCTGCGCCTCGTGGCCCAGAGCCACTGCTTCCGGCGCGAAGCCGGCGCGGCCGGCAAGGACACGCGCGGCCTGTACAGGATCCACCAGTTCCAGAAGGTGGAGCAGGTCTGCATCCTGCCCGCGGACGAGGAGCAGAGCCGCGCCGAGCACGAGGCCATCGTGCGACATGCCGAGGACCTGCTGGCCGCGCTCGAGCTGCCCTACCGCGTGGTCAATGTCTGCGGCGGCGACCTCGGCCAGCCGCAGGTGCAGAAGTTCGACATCGAGACCTGGATGCCCAGCCGCGGCGGCTGGGGCGAGACGCACAGCGCCAGCCGCTTCCACGACTTCCAGGCGCGGCGCCTGGACCTGCGCTACCGCGACGGCCAGGGCGAGCTGCGCTTCTGCCACACGCTGAACAACACCGTGGTGGCCAGCCCGCGCATCCTGATCCCGATCCTCGAGCTTTACCAGCAGCGCGACGGCAGCGTCGTGGTGCCCAGGGCGCTGCGGCCCTACATGGGAGGGCGGGAGGTCATCGCTCGCTGACCCGCGGCGACCCGGCCTCAGCCGTCGCCGTTGAGGAGGTCGTCGAGGATGTCGCCCAGATCGTCTCCGTTGCCGCCGCTGCCGTCGCCGCCGGGGTTGGTCGGGTCGCCGAACGGGTTGTCCATGTCGTCGCCCCCTTCGCCGTCGCCCTTGTTCCCGCCGCCCGGGCCGCCGCCACCGCCGCCGCCGTTCGGCGACGTGTCATCCTCGTTGGGAGTGCCGTCGCCGTCGATGTCCGGGTCGGAGTCGTTGGGGGTCCCGTCCCCGTCCATGTCGTCGTCCTGGCTGTCGGGGATGCCGTCGCCGTCGATGTCCCCGTCGCCCTTGCCGCCGTCGCCGAGGTTCTCGCCGCCCGTGAACGTGGGCGGGATGGCGTGGACGCGCATGACGATGTCGCTGTGGTCCTCGAGCGCCACGAGGCGGCGGTACTCCAGCGTGCGGCTTGCGGCGTTCTGCCGGCCGATGTCGCCGAGAGTCCGGGGCACGGCCTCGAGCGCGAGCTCGATCTCCACCGCGGCGGGCAGGCGGTGGCGCTGGGCGGCGTCCCAGTCGTGCAGCTTCTCGACCAGCGGGTCGAGGCGCTCGAGGTAGCGCAGCTGGAAGCGCACCACGCGGTCGTGGAGCAGCTCGTAGACGCCGTCCTTGAGCGGCTCCTCGTCCACGTGGAAGGACTGGCGGCGCCACAGCTCGAAGACGTCGGGCAGCTCGGGGTTGCGGCGCAGGCGGTAGCCCGTCTCGCACACGTCGGCGGGGATCTCCTCGTCGTCGACGCGGCGACTCACGGAGCTGTCGACGTTCGTGAGCAGCGAGAGCGAGTCGGCGGGCTCGCCGTCGATGGTGCGGGACTCGCCCTTGAAGACCCGGTCGCCCTCGATGTCGAGCAGCCAGGCGCGGCGCAGGTCGTCCTCGATGATGTCCAGGATCTGCGGCCCCAGCCGCACCACGCGCGACTCGACCTCGATCTGGTCGCGCGCGTGCAGCGTGGCGTTGAGGGTGGAGTACAGCGCGATCATGACCAGCGACATGATCGCCAGGGCGATCAGGACCTCGACCAGCGTGAAGCCCCGGCTCCGGCGGCTCACTTCGGCGCCTCCAGCAGGCTGCCCTGCTCGTCCTGCTCCACGACGGGCGGCAGGAAGCCCTCGAGCAGGTACTCCTCGCGCGCGTCGTCCTCGAGCGAGGGCCAGGAGATGGTCAGCTTGATGCGCCGCACGCGGTGCTGGCTGTCCTTGGCGGCCACGTCCTCGGCGGTGGGCGCGGCGTCCTGCGGCACGCCGGAGGTGAAGTTGGACGTCGTGCTGAAGTTCGTGTCCTGCTGGAAGCCGTTCTCGTCGTCCTCCTCCTCGACCACGCGGCCGGTGGAGAGGTCGTAGTCCTCGACCGTGAGAACGTAGGCGTAGACCGGATCCTCCTCGATGACGCCGGCCTCGTCCTTGGTCTTGTCCGGGTCGAGCAGCCGCTCGGTGAGCATCTTTTCGCCGTAGGCCAGGGCGCGCATCAGATGCCCCGACTTGTAGGCGATGACCGAGGACTGCTCGCGCACCTGCAGCAGGGGCAGGATGCACAGGCCCACCACGGCCACGGTGACCATGATCTCGAGCAGCGTGAAGCCGGAGGAGGCGCGGCGGCGGTCAGCGGAAGTCGACATCCTGCAGCGGCGCCATCACGACGTCGCCCTTGAGGATCTGGCTGCGGTTGGCGAGGCCGCTCACGCGCAGCGTGAGCACCTCGGTGTCAGGATACTCGGGATTGTCGAGCACGACCTCGTGCGGCGGGATGCGGCCGAGCGCCGAGATCTCCAGCGCCACGATGCCGACGTCGCGCGGCTCGCTGCCGGGCAGCCGGATGCGGCGGATGGCCATGCCCTCCTCGACCGGCGTCGGGTCGATGACCGGCGTCTTCCCCGGCCCCTTGTTCACGCCCTTCTCGTCGCGCTCGAAGGGATAGTAGGCCTCGTACGACTCCTGCTCGAGGTCGTACGCGAAGACCAGCGGCTCCTGGCGCAGCTGCGCGTGGCTGCGCGCCAGCTCGACGGCGGCCGCCATGGTGCTGGCGGTCTTGCGCAGGCGGCTCTGCGGCAGCCACGAGCCGCTGCCCGTGACCGTGACGGACATCGCCAGGCCGATGATCGCGATGACGATCATCAGCTCGACGAGCGTGAAGCCGTCACGGCCCCGGCATCTCGCTCTTCTGGCTGTGGATGTCGGCATCATCGGCTTCGCCACCCTCGAGGCCGTCGGCCCCCAGGGACATGAGGTCGTACTTGGAGTTGCTGAGCTTGTTGTACAGCATGCGGTTGCCCCAGGCGTCGTTCAGCTCCTCCTCGCCCTCGACGTAGGGCTCGTTGAGGTTCTTCTCGCTGGGCTCGAGCAGCACGTCGAGCGAGTCGGGCAGCTTGCTGTTCTGGCGCCGGAAGGTCTCGATGGGCAGCTTGAGGTTCTGCATCTTGCCCTTGGTCACGGTCACCTGCGACTCGCGCAGGTAGTTGTAGACGCGCGGCGCCACGAGGGTCATGAGCAGGCCGATGATGGCCACCACGACCATGATCTCGATGAGCGTGAAGCCGGCCGCGCGGCGCGGGGGGACGGGGTTGGGCGGGCACGGCATGGGGTTCTCCGTTCAGACGGTGCCGAGCTGGAGCATCGGCAGGACGATGGACATGACGATGAAGGCCACGAGGACGGCCATGATGAGGATGAGCAACGGCTCGATGACGGCGGTCATGCGCTCGGTGGCGATCTCGACCTCGAGCTCGTAGGCCTCGGCCAGGCGGTCGAGCACGGTGTCGAGCTCGCCGGTCTGCTCGCCCACGGCGATCATGTAGCCCACGGCGGGCGGGAAGATGCCGCTCTGCTTGAGCGGCGTGCTGATGTCGGCGCCCTGCAGGATGGCGGCGTGCAGGTCGTCGAGCACGCCCTGCAGCACGGCGTTGCCGATGATCTCGCGCACGATGCGGATGGCGTCCAGCACCGGCACGCCCGTGCGCAGCAGCGTGGACAGCGTGGTCGCGAAGCGCGCGATGGCCTGCTTCTTGAACAGGTCGCCGAAGACCGGCAGGTTCAGCAGGAAGCGGTCGACGGAGTAGCGGCCCTTCTCCGTGCGGCGCAGCGAGGCAATGGCCATGTTGGCCAGCACGACGGCCAGCAGCAGGAGGTACCAGTAGCTGCGCACGAATTCGCTGCTGGACTTCAGGATCTGCGTCGGCAGCGGCAGCTCCTGGCCGCGGCTCTCCACGAGCACGATGAGCCGCGGCACGACCTTGGTCATGAGGACCGTGACCACGATGCCGCCGACGCCCACCATGATCATGGGGTACATCAGCGCGGCCCAGACCTTGTTGCGCGTCTTGGACTGCTTGAGCAGGAAGCTCGCCAGTCGCTCCAGGACCACGTCCGCGTTGCCGGCCGCCTCGCCCGAGCGCACCATGGCCACGTAGAGCGGCGGGAAGACGCCCGGGTGCTGCTCGAGGGCCTCGGCGAACGAGCTGCCCTGGCCGATCTTCTCGCGCACGTTGCGGAACACGGCCTCGAGCTGCCGCGTCTCGATCTGCTCCACCAGCGCCTTGAGCGCGTCGTTGATGGCGATGCCGCTCTTGAGCATGGTGGCCAGCTGGCGCGTGGCCTGCGGCAGCTCGCGCGAGGTGGCGCGGCGCTGGCGCCAGAGCGCCCAGCGCGACGTCTTCTTGCGCGCGATGGACTCGATCTCCTCGATGTCCGTGACCAGCAGCCCGTCGCGCCGCAGCTTGACGCGCGCCTCGCGCGCGCTGTCGGCGTCGGCGATGCCCGTCTTGAGCTGGCCGGCCGTGGTGAAGGCCTTGTAGGTGTAGACGGGCACGGCCCGGCCTCACTCGTCCTTCTGCGTGACGCGCAGCACTTCGTCGATCGTCGTCACGCCGGCGCGCACCTTGTTGAGGCCGTCCCGGCGCAGCGTGCGCAGGGTGCCGCGCTCGATCGCCTCGTGCTTGATCGTGCTGGCGCCCGAGCGCTCCATGACCCGCACGCGCACAGGCTCGTCGATGGGCAGCATCTCGTACAGTGCCGTGCGGTCCACGTAGCCGCTGTTGAAGCAGTAGTCGCAGCCCTTGCCGGCCGTCACCTTGCGGCCGGGGAACTCGTCCAGCGACAGGCCCACGGACTCGAGCTTCTTGCGGCCCTCGAGATCGGGCTCCGCGGCCGCCTTGCACTTGGGGCAGATGACGCGCACGAGGCGCTGCGCCACGCACAGCAGCACCGAGCTGGCGACGAGGTAGGGCTCGACGCCGATGTCGAGCATGCGCGTCACGGCGCTCGCCGCGTCGTTGGTGTGCAGCGTGGACAGCACCAGGTGGCCGGTCAACGCGGCGCGGATGGCGATGTCGGCCGTCTCGCTGTCGCGCACCTCGCCGATCATCATGATGTCCGGGTCCTGGCGCAGGAAGCTGCGCAGGCCGGCGGCGAAGGTGAGGCCCTTCTTGACGTTCACCTGCACCTGGCTGATGCCGTGCAGGTTGTATTCCACCGGGTCCTCGATGGTGAGGACGTTCTTGTCCTGCGTGTTGAGCTCGGTGAGCGCCGCGTAGAGCGTGGTCGTCTTGCCCGAGCCCGTGGGCCCGGTCACGAAGATCACGCCGTGCGTGAAGTTCACGTACTTGCGCAGGATGTCCTCGTTCGGCTTGTCCAGGCCGATCTCGGACAGCTTGTACACGCGCGCGCCCTTGTCGAGCAGGCGCATGACGATGCGCTCGCCGTACGTGGTCGGGATGGAGCTGATGCGCACGTCCACGTCCGACTCGCCGATGCGCAGCGTGGCGCGGCCGTCCTGCGGCAGGCGGCGCTCGGCGATGTCCATCTTGCCCATGACCTTGATGCGGCTGGTGATCGCATCCTGGTACTTCTTGGGCGGCGACTCCATGTCGTAGAGCACGCCGTCGATGCGGTACCGCACCTGCAGGCGGTCGGCATAGGGCTGCACGTGCACGTCGCTGGCGCGCATCTTGAGCGCCTGGAACAGGACCATGTTGACCAGCTTGACCAGCGGAGCCTTGTTGCCGGTGTCGAGGAGGTTCTCGCCCTCCTCGATCTCCGTGCCGTCGAGCGTGATGAGGTTCTCGTCGTCCTCCAGGTCCGAGATGGCCTCGTCCACCACGTCGGCCTTGGTCTTGTAGGCGCGGTTGATGAGGCTCGTGATCTCGGCCTTGGGCGCGAGCAGCACGTCCACTTCCTTGCCCAGCATGGTGGCCAGGTCGTCGATGGGGTGCAGCTCGTAGGGCGCGCAGGTGGCCACCTGCACCGTGCCGTTCACCTCCTCGACGCCCACCAGGTTGAAGCTGCGCGCGAAGTGCACCGGCACGCGGTCCACGAAGATCTTCGGCACGTCGATGTCGCGCAGGTCCTGCCGGAACGCGAAGCTCAGGTAGCGGCCGAAGATCTTGAGCATGGCCGCTTCAGTCAGGTAGCCCTTGGTGACCAGCAGACGGTCGAGTCCCTGCCCGCTGTCCTGCGCCAGCGCCGCGCAGTCCTTCACCTGCTCGGGCGTCAGGCCGCCCTCCGTCTCCAGCAGGCGTTGCAGCGCGGGGTCCATTGCTCAGGCTCAGCCTTTCGGCTTCTCGGGTTCCGCGGGGGGCAGGCCGAACACGTCGTCGAAGCCGGGCGTCGCCGGCGGCGGCGGGGGCGGGCCCGCGCGCTCGCCCGAGCCGGGCATCGCGGCCGAGGGCATCTCGAACACCGCGTCCATGCCCGTGCCGAGCACGCGCCGGTCGGCCGCGTCCAGCTCGGCCAGGCCGGCCGAGAGCTCGCGCACGTCGCCGCCCAGCCGCTCGACGTCGCGCTTGCGGGCCTCCGAGAGCTCGTCCAGCAGGGCGAAGTCCGTGTCGATGATGTGCGGCGTGATGAACACGTACAGGTAGCGCTCGCGCGTCTCGTCCCGGCTCGAGCGGAACAGCCAGCCGATGAGGGGCAGGTCGCCCAGCCAGGGGGTCTTGGAGAGCGAGTCGAGCTCGATGTTGTTGACCAGGCCGCCCAGGATGGCCGTGTGGCCGTTGGGCAGCGTGACGGGGGTCTCGACCTCGCGGATGGTGCGGTCGGGCGGCGCGCCGCCGATGCCCAGCGTGGTGAAGTTGCTGACCTCGATCTTGACCTTCAGGCGCAGGTAGTTGCCGGCGGAGATGGAGGGCGAGATCGTGAGCGTGATGCCCGCCTCGATGGGCGTGAAGCTGTTCGACGTGCTGGTCTGGGTGGTGACCGACGTCGCGTAGGACGTCTCCTCCTGCGTGGAGATCATGGCCTCCTCGTTGTCGTTCGTCATGAGGTAGGGCCGCGAGAGGACGCGGTTGCCCACATCTGTCTGGAGCGCCTGGATCAGCAGCGGGATGGGGACATCGCCGCCGCTGAAGAGCCCCACCTGGCCGCCGATGGCGGGCGGCATGAGCTCGCCCAGGATGTCGACGTTGCCGTCGGCGTCGAGGCCCGTGGGCGTGCCGAAGTTGCTGATGAGGCCGCCGTCGTCCACGTCGGCGACGGCCACGCCCGCCGTGAGCGCCTCGGTGAGCGTCTTGCTCGTCTCCACGATGGCCGCCTCGATCAGCACCTGCGGCCGGCGGATGTCCATCTCGCGCAGGATGGAGACGATCTCCTGGTACTTGCGCTCGCTGGCCGTGATGATGACCGAGTTGCTGGCCGTGTCGGCCACCGCGCTGGCCGGGACCTCGAGGCCCTGCCCGGTGCCGCCCGCCGCCTGCGCCGCGCCAGCGCGCTGCTGGGCGTTCAGGCGCTCCTGGTCGAGCACCTTGGTGAGCACCTCCTCGACGTCCTTGGCATTGGTGTTCTTGAGCCGGTACACGTGCGTGTTGCCGCGCGGCTCCACCTCCACGTCCAGCACGTCCACCCACTCCTCGATGCGCGCGACCATCTCTTCGTCGCCCGTGATGAGCAGGCTGTTGCTGCGTGGCTCGGGGATGATGCGCGGCTCGATCTCGAAGATGGTGGTGCCCTGCGCCTGCGCCGCCGCCTGGGCCTGCCCCGAGCGCAGCCCGCGCGCGGCGCCCAGCAGCTCCGTGACCACGTCCTGCACCTCGTCCACCGAGGCGTGCAGCAGCACGCGCTGGTGGATGATGGGGGTGGGCTTGAAGGGCGGCAGGTCGATGAGCTGGATGAGCTGCCACGCGCCCCACACGTGCGTCCCGAAGCCGGTGATCACGAGCTGGTTGGCGTTCTCGACCGCGCGCACCTGCTCGATCTGGGCGTCGAACATGTTCTGCAGCGTGGCCATCTGGTCGCGCGCGTTGACGTAGTGCAGCGGGATCGAGGTGGTGATGAGCGTGGCCGGGTCGTTCTCGAACTGCTGCAGGTCCTCCACCTTGACCACCGGCGCCTGCGACTTGAGGATGCCCGCGCCGCCGCCGGCGCCGCGGGCGCCGGCCGCCGGCCCGATCTTCTGGACCGAGAGGAAGTTGGCGCCCTTGGGCCCGAACTCCACGATCAGGAAGTCGTAGGCCTTCAGGATGGCCTGGAAGTACTGGTAGAAGCGCTCCTGCTGGATGACCTGCGGACCGATGATGCGGATCTGGGTGTTGGCCACCTCCTGCTGGTCGTAGCGGATGGGGCGGTTCAGCAGCTTCTGCGCCAGGTTGATGAAATCCTCGAGCTTCTCACCCTGCTGCTCGTCGAACTGCAGTGTGTACTTGCCCTCGAACACGGTGATGTCCGGTCCGGTGTCCTGCGCGGCGGCCGGGGCGGCGAACACGGGCAGCAGGGCGGCAAGGACGAGCGCGGCGGGGCGCATGGCGGGGTCCTGATACCGGGGGACCGGGATGGCGGCCGGGCCCGACGGCCCGCCCGCCGCGCGATCATGGGGGCTTCGACGGGGGGCTTCAACGATCTATTCCCCGCGCGGAATCGGCCTCCGGCCGCGCCTCGGCGCTTGCAAGCGCCCCT
>Ga0075421_100000347_pt1 | contig 46861 bp, 51 predicted proteins | sample SoiMetdeltSBSDD5_FD_75292 | JGI IMG/M metagenome (GOLD analysis project Ga0075421, IMG submission 75292) | Bulk soil microbial communities from a Populus tree surrounding site in Tennessee, USA - Soil MetaG P. deltoides SBSDD5 | ecosystem: Environmental > Terrestrial > Soil > Tree plantation... | reverse complement strand
GTCCACCGGTCCAGCGCGATGCGGCGGCTCGTCCGCGCCTTCGAGACGACGAGGGGGCGGGCCGGAGACGCCGACCCGCCCGCCCCGATCGCGTCGGAGTTGATCGCCACCTACTGGACCTTGCTCAGCTCTTCCTTGGCGATGGAGGCGGGGATGGGGAAGTAGCCGTCTTTGATCACGACTTCCTGGCCTTCCTTCGAGACCATGAGCTTCACGAATTCGCGCGTGAGCGGATCCAGCGGCTTGCCCGGAGCCTTGTTCACGTAGACGTAGAGGAAGCGGGCGAGCGGATACGTGCCCGCGTAGGCGTTGTCGGGGTCCGCCTCGTAGCACTTGGCGCCTTCCTTCTCCGCCAGCGGAACCGCGCGGACGCCCGCGGTGGCATAGCCGATCCCGCTGTACCCCATGGCGAAGCGGTCGACCGTCGCCCCCTGGACCACCGAGGCCGAGCCCGGCTGCTCCTTCACCTCGTCCTTGAAGTCGCCGTTCTTGAGCGAGTGCTCCTTGAAGAAGCCGTAGGTCCCCGAGGCGGAGTTACGGCCGTAGAGGCTGATGGGCTTGTTCGCCCACTCGCCGGTGAGGCCGAGCTGCCCCCAGCTTTTGATGTCTTCCTTGTGGCCGTAGCGGCGTGACTTGGAGAAGGCGGCGTCCACCTGAGCCAAGGTCATGCACTTGATGGGGTTGTCCTTGTTGACGAAGACCGCCAGCGCGTCCACCGAGGTGCGGATGGGCGTGGGCTTGTAGCCATACTTCTTCTCGAAGGCGTCGACCTCCGTGCCCTTCATCTCGCGCGACATCGGACCGAGCTGCGCCGTGCCCGAGATCAGCGCGGGCGGCGCGGTGGACGAGCCCTTGCCCTCGATCTGGATCTTGGCGTTCGGATAGAACTTGCCGAAGGTCTCGGCCCAGAGGGTCATCAGGTTGTTGAGTGTGTCGGACCCGATGCTCGACACATTGCCGCTGACTCCGCTCACTGCCTTGTAGCCGGCGAGCCCGGGATCGAGCTTGGGGGGCCCGCTCGCGACCGCGTAGCCTGTCATGAGGCTCACGGCGGCCGCGAAGCCCGCGACGACTAGCCGATTTCTCATCGTTTTCTCCTCATGTGGTGACCTCATGCTGCCCTGGGTATGTTGCGGACGCATAACCGCAACGTTACATTTGTGTTAACGCGGGTCCTTGTAGCGATAGCCCACTCCGCGCACCGTCTCGACGCCCGGCTCCGACACCTTGGCGGCGATGAATTTGCCCCGGAGCCGGGCCACGTGAACGTCCACGGTGCGGGGCTCGACGAAGCCATCCCTGCCCCAGACGAGGTCGAGCAGCTCCTCCCGACCGAAGACGCGCCCCGGCGTCCCCGCGAGAGCCGCCAGGAGCTCGAACTCCTTCGGGGTGAGCTCGACCGCGCGCCCCTTCATCCGGACCCCGAAGCGGTCGCGGTCGATTTCGAGGTCGCCCGCCCTGAGCTGGCGCTTCTTGTCTGCGCCGTCGGCCGGCCGGCCCCGCCGCGTGACCGCCCGCACCCGGGCCACCAGCTCCCGCGGGGAAAAGGGCTTGGTGACGTAGTCGTCGGCGCCCAGCTCGAAGCCGAGCACCTTGTCGCCTTCGTCGACGCGGCCCGTCACCATGATGATGGGGATGCGGCGGGTGTCGCCGTCCTGCTTGAGGCGGCGGCAGACTTCCCAGCCATTGAGCTGGGGGACCATGATGTCGAGAAGGATCACGTCGGGCTTGGCATCCCGCGCATGGCGGACGGCATCGGCGCCGTTGCCCAGCACGGTGACGTCGTAGCCCTCCTTGTGGAGGTTGAAGCGGATCAGCTCGGCCACGTCCTGCTCGTCTTCCACCACGAGGACCCGGCCGAGGCGCTCGCGGCCAGGAGGGACCGCAGTCTCTCCGGGGCCGCGTCGGCGCTGGGCGGGGGGCGTCATCTCTCCGGCCGCTCTCATCGGGCCGGAGTGTCGCGGGGCGAGGTTACGAGGTGATGACGGCGGGGTAAACCTTGCGTGAACGGGCCGGCGAGACGATGCGCTCCCGCCGGCGCGCGCGCCCGACATAGATCGTCATGGGCGCGGATCCGTGAGCCAGCTCTTGATCCGCGCGCCGATCTCGTCGCGGATGCGACGGAAGACGGCGAGGCGCTCCTCCTCCGTCCCTGTCGCGCACGACGGGTCCTCGAAGCTCCAGTGCAGCCGCGCGGCCCCCCGGGGGAACACCGGGCAGCGCTCGTTGGCATGGTCGCAGACCGTGATCACGTGGTCCCAGGCCTGGTCCAGGAAGCGGTCGAGCGTTTTGGAGCGATGGCCCGACAGATCCACCCCCACCTCGCCCATGACCAGGACGGCCAGCGGGTTCACCCGCGTCTCCTCGGTGCCCGCGCTCTCCACGTCGAAGCGATCACCGGCCAGATAGCGGAGAAATCCCTCCGCCATCTGGCTGCGCGCCGAGTTGTGAGTGCAGAGGAACAGCACTCTTCGCTTGGTCATTCCCGGGCTCCGGTGTAGTCTCCCGGGCGGATGACCGAGCCCGTGAGTCTCGCGCGACGACTCGTGGCGGAAGCCGTCGGCACCGCGCTGCTCCTCGCCACCGTCGTCGGCTCGGGCATCATGGCGGAGCGACTGGCCGGCGGCAATGTCGCGCTGGCACTCCTCGCCAACACGCTCGCGACCGGCGCCGCCCTCGTCGCGCTCATCCTGACCTTCGGCTCCGTCTCCGGCGCCCACTTCAATCCCGCGGTGACGCTCGCGGACGCCTCGCAGGGCGGTCTGCCCTGGACCATGGTGCCGGGCTATCTCGCGGCCCAGGTCGTCGGCGCGCTCGCCGGCGTAGCCGCCGCCCATGTCATGTTCGAGCTGCCCCTCTTCTTCGCCTCGCAGAAGGTCCGCGCCGGCGGCGCCCAGCTCTTCAGCGAGTTCGTCGCGACCTTCGGGCTCCTCGCCGTGATCTGGGGCTGCGGGCGGCTCCGCGCCCCGGCCATCCCCTACGCGGTGGGCGGGTACATCACCGCTGCGTACTGGTTCACGGCCTCCACATCGTTCGCCAACCCAGCCGTCACCATCGCGCGGTCGGCCAGCGACACCTTCGCGGGCATCCGCCCCGCCGACGCGCCCGGGTTCATCGTCGCCCAGCTCGTTGGCGCCGCCGCCGCGACCGCGCTCTTCGCCTGGCTCGTGCCGCCTAGTGGGCGGGCTTCCGGGCGCGGATGAACGCGCTCATGAACTTGCCGTCGACCTGGGGCGCGATCGCGTCGGCGTCCAGCCCTGCCCCGGCGAGGAAGTCGCGGGCGTCCTCGACGCGGTAGATCCGCGTCGGCTCGACCTCCACTGCCCCGAAGCCGGCCTTGGCCAGCTTGTCCCGGTACGCCGCTTCCTCGAGGGCGCCGGCCACGCAACCGATCCAGAGCTCCACACTGCGGCGGATGTCCCCGGGCACCTCGCCTCGCACCACGACGTCGGAGACGGCGAAGCGTCCGCCCGGCTTGAGTACGCGGTAGGCCTCCGCGAGCACGCGGTCCTTGTCCGCGGAGAGGTTGATCACGCAGTTCGAGATGATCACATCGACGGTGTTGTCGGGGAGCGGGATGGCCTCGATCTCGCCCTTGAGGAACTCGACGTTGGCGAGCCCCGCCTTCTTCTGGTTCTCGCGGGCCAAAGCCAGCATCTCGTCGGTCATGTCGAGCCCGTAGGCCTTGCCGGTCGGGCCCACCCGCTGGGCCGAGAGCAGCACGTCGATGCCGCCGCCCGAGCCCAGATCCAGCACTGTCTCGCCGGGCGCCAGCTGAGCCAGTGCGGTGGGATTGCCGCATCCCAGCGATGCCGCGACCGCCTGGGCGGGAAGGCCTGCCGTCTCGGTGTCCGAATAGAGGTTCGAGGTGATGGGATCGGCCGCCCCGCACGACGAGCTCGTCCCGCAACAGGATGTCGCCCCCTCCGTCACCACCCGAAGGGCCGCCTGGCCGTACTTGTCCCTGACGATCTCCTTGATCTCGTCCTTCGCCATACCTTGGTCTCCTTCGCGGCCCGCGGTCACTGCGAGCAGCAGGCGTTCTTCGCGAGCGTGAGTCCCGCGGCCGCCTTGCCGACCGGCGCCACCGTCTCGTCCTCCAGGTCGTAGTTGAGGTGATAGACCTCCCACTCCGCCCCGTCGGGATCCACCACCCAGAACTTATCCTGGTTGGCGTGGCAGCAGTTGACCGCCATCTCCTCGCGAACGGGCAGGCCCGCGGCCTTCACGCGGGCCAGCTGGGCCATGACCTCCCCCGTGGTCTCGAGCTGGACGCCCAGGTGATTCACGGGCCCCACTCCGGGGCCGCCGCCCTGGGACAGCGCGAGGTTCACCGGCCCCCACTCGGGCAGGAACTTGGCGTAGCCCGGCTTTTCCTTGACGGGCTCGGCGCCGAAAAACGCGCGATAGAAGGCGCGGCTCTTGGCGAGGTCGGACACGTGCATGTGGATGTGGACCTTGGCGCTCATGGGTTCCTCCTCAGCAACAGGCGGTGAGCAGCCGGACCAGCGCGGTCGCGGTGTCCCGCCGGACAGAGTAATAGATGTACCGCTCTTCCTTGCGGCTCTGGACCAAGCCTGCGCGCCGGAGGGCAGCGAGGTGATGCGACAGGGTAGGCGCGGAGATCTCGACCGCCTCCTGGATCTCTCCCACCGCGACCTCGCGCGCCTCGCGGACGAGATAGAAGAAGATCTGCAGGCGCGTCAGGTGGGCGAGGGCCTTGAAGGCCTCCACGTGGGCCTCGCTGGCGTCGAGCCGGGCAGCGGCGAGCGGTAGGCGCTGTTTCATGGTTCGATAGATATCAAACTATGAAACCGCTGTCAAGCCCCCCCCCCGGGCATTCGTAACAATCCTGTCATTTGACCGCCCCCCTAGCCTCACGGACACTGCGGCCATGTCCGAGCTGGTCGCACTCATCGACTTGGGCTCGGGAACGGCTCGCGACCTCGTGTGGTCGCGGTGGCGGCAGCCGCGGCGCGGGATGCCCTCAATCGGTATCGCCTGCTCGGCCAATCGGACGTCACTGCGATCCGCGAACGGCTAGGCGCGCGGACATCATCCTCGCGGGTACAATGGTCGTGGAGGAGCTGATGCAGTTCGGCGGCTACCGGACCCTCACCGTCTGCACCCTCGGCGTCCGCGACGGGGTTCTCCTTCGCGAGACCTTCAATGGGAGCGCTCCCTCATGACTGATGCACCCGTGATCAACCGCGAGCTGTCCTGGCTCGAGTTCAACCGACGCGTCCTCGAGGAGGCACGGGATCCCAGCGTCCCGCTCCTCGAGCGCGTCAAGTTTTTGGCTATTTTCAGCTCCAACCTCGACGAGTTCTTCATGGTGCGCGTGGCCGGCATCAAGCGCCAGCTGCGCGCCGGCGACACCGCACCCGGGCCCGACGGCCTCCCCCCCGCCGCCGCCCTCGCCGCCATCACGCGCCGTATCCACGAGCTGGTCGACGAGCAGCATCGCTGTTTCCTGGAGGAGATCCAGCCGCTCCTCGCCGCCGAGGGAATCGCCATCGTCCGTCCCAAGGAAGCCACACGCGAGCAGCGCATCTTCCTCGAGGACTACTGCCGGCGGACGCTCCACCCCATCATCACGCCGCTCGCCATCGACCCCGGACATCCCTTCCCCCACCTCGGCAACCGCGTCCTCTGTCTGGTCGCATCGGTGCGGCCCACCACCCCCTCGCCGCTGCCGCGCGCCACCCTCGCCCTCGTCCATCTGCCCGCGCACGTGGTGCCGCGCTTCGTCGCCCTCCCCGCTCAGGCCGGCCAGTACGCCTTCATGCTCCTCGAGGACGTGATCCGCATGCATCTGCCGTGGCTCTTCCACGGCTACGAGGTCGAGTCCTGTCACGCCATCCGGGTGACGCGCGACTCCGACATCCAGCTGGGCCGGGCGAGCGCCGCCGATCTCCTCACCAGCATCGAGGCGAGCCTGCGGGGACGCCGGATGGGTGACGCCGTGCGCTTGCAGTACGACGCCGATCTCCCCCACGAGATCCGCAACACGCTCGTGGACGAGCTCGAGCTGGAGGCGCAGGACCTCTACGCGGGGGCAGGCTTCACCGCGTTCTCCGATCTCTTCAGCCTCTACGCCGCGGTGGACCTGCCGCGCCTGAAGGATCGGCCGCAGCCGCCGCACCCCCTGCCCGCATTCGAGGCCGCGCCCGATATCTGGACCGCCATCCGGGCCGGCGACGTCCTCGCGCATCACCCCTATCATTCCTTCGACGCGGTCACACGCTTCGTGAGCGAGGCGGCCGAGGACCCGCGGGTGCTCGCGGTCAAGATGACGCTTTACCGGGTGAGCCCCACCTCGCCCATCGCCCAGGCCCTCACCCGGGCCGCCGAGAACGGCAAGGAGGTCGCCGTGCTCGTCGAGCTGCAAGCCCGCTTCGACGAGGAGGCGAACATCCGATGGGCGCGGGCTCTCGAGGAGGTCGGCGCGCACGTGGTCTACGGGCTGGTGGGCTACAAGACCCACTGCAAGGCCTGTCTCGTCGTGCGCCAGGATCCCGACGGGATTCGCCGCTACTGCCATCTCGCCACCGGCAACTACAACGTACGGACGGGCGGGATCTACGGCGACCTGGGGCTCTTCACCTGTCGCGAGAGCTTCGGCGAGGACGTCACCGAGCTCTTCAACCTTCTCACTGGCTACACGCGCCCGCGCGGCTTCCACCACCTGATGGTGGCGCCCACCGGGCTGCGCGACGGGCTCGTCGAGCGCATCCGGCGCGAGGCCGACCATGCCCGGGCCGGCCGGCCCGCGCGCATCATCGCCAAGATGAACAGCCTCGTCGACCCCGACCTCATCGCCGAGCTCTACCGCGCGCACGCGGCGGGCGTGCAGATCGACCTCATCATCCGGGGGATCTGCTGCCTCCGGCCGGGCGTACCGGGACTCTCCGAGCGGATCCGCGCCGTCTCCATCATCGACCGCTATCTCGAGCACGCGCGCGTCTTCTACTTCCAGAACGGGAGCGAGCCCGACTACCTCCTCGCCTCGGCGGACTGGATGCCACGCAATCTCGACCATCGCGTCGAGGTGGCCTTCCCCGTCCTCGAGCCGGCGCTCCAGCGGCAGATCCGCGACATCCTGGAGATCCAGCTCGCCGACACCGCGAAAGCGCGTCTCATCCGGCCCGACGGCCGCTCCGAGCGCGTCACCGCGAGCAGCCTGCCCCTGCTCCGCTCCCAGGAGCTGCTGCACGAGCTGACGGGAGCGGGACATGCCCGCACCGAGCGCTGACCGCGCGGGCCGCTAGCGCTCGGCGGGCAGCTCGAGCCGGTACAGCACGGCGCCGGCAAGATCTCGGTGGGTGACCGTCATCGCACCCGTGCGCCCGTCGATGCGGACATGGCCGAAGTAGAGGCCGCCCTCGGTGGGCGGGGCGTTCACGCGGCCGCCGGGATGCCGGGTGAAGACCACCTGAGGGCCGAAGGTGTTGTCGAGCGCGTTGGGCCCGAAGCCGCCCGCGTGAAGCGGGCCCGACACGAACTCGTAGAACGGCGTGAAATCGGTGAACTGGGCCCGCGCCGGGTCGTAGAGGTGGGTTGCGCAGTAATGGACGTCGGCGGTGATCCAGACCACGTTCCGGATCCCGCTGTGCTTGATGAACCGGAGGAGATCGGCGATCTCCAGCTCGCGTCCCGCCGCCGGCCCGTCGCCCTGGGCCACCGCTTCCGAGCCCCACCGGCGGCCGGAGTCGTGGTGCACCACGAGGCCGAGCGGCATGTCGGCGGCGATCACCTTCCACGTCGCCGAGGACGTGAGCAGCCCCACCTTGAGCCAGTCCGCCTGCGCGCGTCCCAGGATCCGCGCGTCGTCGTCCAGCGTGGTCTGCTGATTCTCGCTGTTGGGCCCGCGGTAGGTCCGCATGTCCAGCATGAAGACGTCCAGCCGCGGCCCCCGCCGGATTTTCCGATAGATGCGCTCGGCTTCTAGCGGATGGCCGGTGAGGGGGGTGAACTCGAACATCGCCCGCTTCGCCCGCGCGGCGAGGAGGGCGCAGCTCTTCACCGTGTACCGCTGGTCCTCGAGCACCCGCTCGGCGAACCAGTTGTTGGTCACCTCGTGGTCGTCCCACTGCACGTACTGCGTCACCTCGGCGTTGAAGCGCCGGACATGGGCGTCCATGAGGTTGTACTTGTAGTTGCCCCGGAACTCGTCCAGGGTCTCCGCCACCTTGAGCTTCTCCTCGATCACCTGGTTCTTCCACACGGCGCCGGTGGGCAGACGTACTTCGGCGACCAGGGGATTGTCGGCGTAGATCATGTCGCCGCTGTGGACGAAGAAGTCGGGCTCGGTGCGGCGCATGACGTCGTAGAGCCTCATGCCGCCCCACTCGGTGTTGATGCCCCAGCCCTGGCCGGCGGTGTCCCCGGACCAGACGAAGCTCACGTCGCGCCGGTCGGCCGGCGCCGTCCGGAGGCGGCCCGTCGCCGGCGCGCTGAGTGTCTTGACGTCGCCGAGGTCCTGGAACGTCACCCGGTAGAAGATATCCTGCCCGGCGGGCAGGTCCGTCAGCGTCACCCAGGCCGCGTAGCCCGTCTCCGGCAGCGCGGCGGGACCACGAAGCCGGCGTGCGTCGGCGAAGGTGTCGGTGGTGGCCCACTCGACCAGCATCCGGGCGGGCCGGTCGGTGGCGCTCCACACCACCGCCTCGTGCGGCCCGACCTCACCGCTCTGGACGCCGTACGGCTGTCCGGGCCGCATCCGGTCCGACGTCTGGGCGAACGGCCCGCGGGCGAGGGGGGAGGGTAGAGCGAGCGAGCCCGCGGCGGCGGCGGACGTGCCGATGAAGCGGCGACGGGTAAGCGAGGTGCGCGACCTGGTCGTCATGGCGAGACCCTCCCTGGCGCGTGCTCACGCGCCGATGATGCCTCCGTCCATCTTGCGTATCACGATCGTGGCCGACCGCGGCCGGCCGCCCGCGACCCCGTCGGGCCAGGCGCTCACCGCCTTCGGAGCGGCGGGATTGCTCCGCTCGCTAGCGGTCTCGCCAGGGTGCTGGATGTTCACGACCATCGACGTCCCATCGGGCGTGGTGATCACCCCGGTCACCTCGCCGCCGTTCGGCTCGGCGAGGAATCGCCGCACCTCGCGCGTGACGGGATCCGCCGCCCGCGGGTTCGTGAGGTCGGCTCACGATGGACGCTCGTCATGGAGACCATCGTTTCACGCGGGGTGTGAACGGCGTACTGGTGCGCCAGTGAAGGTTCCATGACGTCCGTGGCGCCGGCGTCATGGTGGCGTCATCATCGTGCGACACGCCTGGCCGTAGGGTGAGGACGCATGGAAGGCTGGCGCATGACGTGGGTGTGCACCGAGCTCCTCCTCCTCTGGCTCGGTCTGCCCCTTCTGCTCTGGCTGGAGGCCCTGCCGCCGACGCTGCGCATCGGCACCCTCGCCGCCGCCGCCGTCTACGGCGGTGGATCGTGCGGCGGGAGGGCGTGCCCTGGAACCGGCTCGGCTTCCGGGGCCGGCGCTTCCTCGTCGCCTCTCTGCGGCTGGGCCTGCCATGGGTGGCGATGGCGTGGCCCGCCCTCGTGATCCTGGCACTCCTGACGCGCGCCGCGCCGCACGAGGGCGCCGCCCGACGGCCTACCGGCCGTTGTTCTCACCGGGCTTCCTCACCCGCTTCAACAGCGTCGTCTTCGCGGTGGCGCATCTCGTCTACGGCTCGGGGCTCACCGCCATCCTGGCCGTCGCGGGACGCCTCGTCTTGGCCGGTGGGGCTGGGCGGATACTTCCAGCCCGTCAGGCTACGCAGCAGGAAGGGTGACGCGGACCCGCGTGCCCTCGCCGGGACGGCTTTCGATCACGAGGGTCCCGCCGTGGGCCGCGACCAGGTGCTTGACGATGGCCAGCCCGAGGCCGGTGCCGCCGAGCTCCCGCGAGCGTGCCTTGTCGACTCTGTAGAAGCGCTCGGTGACGCGCGGCAGGTCGGACGCGGGGATCCCCACGCCGGTGTCCACCACCGCGATCTCCACCAACCCCTCCCCCGCCACCGACTCCACCGCGACGCGGCCGCCCGATGGCGTGTACTTCACGGCGTTGTCGACGAGGTTGATGAGGATCTGGGCCAGGCGGTCGCGGTCGGCCTCGACGACAGGCAAGCCGGGGGGCAGCCGCGTCTCCAGCCGAACGCCGCCGGCGTCGGCCTTGGCGCGGATGATGTCCAGCGTGCTCTCCACGACCTCGCGAAGCGCCACCGGCCCCATGTGCAGCGCGACGCGCCCCAATTCGATGTTGGAGAGATCGGTCAAGTCGTTGAGCAGGCGGCCCAGCCGCTCCGTGTGCCGGAACACGACCTCGAGAAAGCGCCGGGCATGGGCGGGATCGTCCATGGCGCCGCCCAGAAGCGTTTCCAGATAGCCCTGGATGGCGGTCAGCGGGGTGCGGAGCTCGTGCGAGACGTTCGCCACAAACTCCGTCCGCACCTGCTCCAGCTGACGAAGCGCGGTGATGTCATGCAGCACCATGGCCACGCCGGTCTCGCCGGGCCCCAGGCGGAGCGGCACGGCGTACACCTCGAGCACGCGCGCAACCGGCGTGGTCAGGCGCAGCTCCCGCCGCACCGCCGCGCCTTCCGGCGCGGCCTCCACCCCGGCGGCGCGGCTGTCGCGAAAGGCGTCGTGCAGATCGGAGTTCCGGATCACCTCGAGGAACGGCTTCCGCTCCAGCCGGCCCGCTCCCAGGTTGAACATGGCCCGGGCGCGCTCGTTCATCAGGAGGATATGGTCGTGCCCGTCCACCGCGATCACGCCCTCCACCATCCCGTCGAGGATGGCGGTGGCCTTGGCCTGCTCCTGGGCGAGGTCTTGTATCTTCTCGCGCATCCGGGCGGCCAGCACGTTGAGCGAGCGCCCGAGCATCCCGATCTCATCCGGCGAGCGCACGGGGGCGCGCACCGAGAAGTTGCCCTCGCTGAGCTGGCGGGCGATGGCCTGCATTTCCACGACCGGGCGCGTCACCCGTCCCGACACGAAGAGGCCGATGGCCAGCGCCACCGTGAGCGCCACCACTCCTCCCGCCAGCATCACGCGGTGGACGTTCTCGAGGGAGGCGGTCACCTCCGAGAGCGGGATGGCCAGCCGCAGCACGCCCACGGTCCGGGCGCCCTCCTGCGCGGGGAGCGCCACGTAGAGGAGGGGCGCGTCCAGCGTCGCGCTCGTGCGGAGATCCCGCCCCACCCGTCCCTCGAGGGCCGCGCGCACCTCGGGCCGCGCGCGATGGTTCTCCATCGCGGCCATTCCCGCCGGGGCCTCCCCCGACTCGGCCACCACCCGGCCGTCGGGCAGGATCAACGTGACGCGCGCGCCGGTGGCCCGCGCCGCGCGCTCCGCGAAAGCCTGGCGGCCGGCCTCGCCCGCGTCCCCACGCAGGAGGCCGCGCGCCTCGTCAAGGAGCACGCGCCCCACCGCGACCAGGTGCGCCTCCAGCGATTCGACTGCGAAGGCCTCCAGCGCCCGGTTCAGGTAGAGACCGGCGGCGAGGACGACGATGCCGGTGAACCCGACCAGTGTCAGGGTAAGCTTCAGCGCGATGCGGCGGCGCAGGAAGAGGATGAGGGCGCGCACGCTCAGCCGTCCGGATCCAGCCGGTAACCCACGTTCTTCACGGTAAGGATGCGCTCACTCTCGGCGCCGAGCTTGGCCCGCAGCCGTCGCACGTGCACGTCCACCGTCCGCGACTCGATCTCGTCGGCCCGCGCGTATCCCCACACGCGATCCAGGAGATGCTCACGAGAGAGCACCCGGCCGCGCGCCTCCAGGAGCGCGCGGAGGAGGTCGAACTCCTTGGGGGTGAGCGCGAGCGGCTGTCCGCCGACCGAGGCTTGATGGGTGGCGCTGTCCAGGGCGATGCCGCCCACCGCGAGCGGTATTCCCGTCGCCGGCGCCCGGGAGCGGCGTAGCACCGCGCGGACGCGCGCGAGCAGCTCCTTCGGCGAGAACGGCTTCACGATGTAGTCGTCCGCCCCGATCTCGAGACCGACCACGCGATCCACCTCGTCGCCCTTCGCCGTGAGCATGATCACCGGCAGCCCCGCGGTGCCCGTGTCGGCGCGGAGCCGGCGGCACACCTCGAGCCCGTCCATCTCGGGCAGCATGAGGTCGAGGATGACGAGGTCGGGCGCCGAGGCGCGAAGCTGGCGCAGCGCCTCCGCGCCCGTGCTGGCGCGGGTGACGAGATAGCCCTCGCGCTCGAGGTGGAAGGCAAGCAGGTCGCGAATGTCCGGCTCGTCCTCCACGACCAGCACCCGGCCTGCCATGCCGCCGCTATCCTATCAGCCGAGGGCCTACCAGCCGCGGGTCTCGCCGATCTTGAGGATCCAGGCGCGCTCGGGCGTGAGCTCCCGGCGCTCGGCCGCCGTCCGCATGCGCTCGGGGGGCTCGGCGAGCGGCTCATCGGAGAGGTCGAAGGTCCCCCAGTGGATGCCCAGGACCACCCGTGCTCTCACGTCCTCCGCCGCCTGCACGGCCTCCTCGGGATCCACGTGGACGGGACGCATCATGGCGGTGGGCAGATAGGCGCCTATGGCGATGGCGGCCAGATCGAAGGGGCCCAGACGCGCGCCGATCTCCTTGAAGCCCGCGAAATAACCCGTGTCCCCGGAGAAGTACAGGCGCCGCGAAGGACCCAGCACCGCCCACGTGGCCCAGAGCCGGGTGTTCTGGTCCCAGAGCGTCCGCTGGGCGAAGTGTTGCGCCGGCGTGCACACGAAGGCGACGCCGCGGTGCTCGACACGCTCCCACCAGTCGCGCTCCTCCACCCGGGTCATGCCGTTGTCGGCGAACCATGCCTTGAGCCCGAGCGGGACCACGAAGAGCGGATCGTGAGTGGCGGCGAGCCGCTGCACGGTGCGAATGTCGAGGTGATCGTAGTGATCGTGCGAGATCACCACCACGTCGACCTTAGGCAGCTCCTCGAACGCCAGCCCCGGCGGCGAGAGGCGGCGCGGGCCCACGAAGGTGAACGGGCTGGCCCGATCGCTCCAGTTGGGATCGGTCAGGATCGTGAGGCCATCCAGTCTGATCAGGAGCGTGGCGTGGCCGATCCAGGTGATGCTGGGCTCGTCCGACGCGCGCAGCCCCCGGGCCGCGGCCAGCCCGTCGGCGCTCTCGCGGGGGGCGTCGAAGCTCCGCGGCGAGACGATGCTCTGCCAGAACCGCCGTACGAAGAAGCTCACCCGGACCCAGGCGTCGCCGCGACGGAATCCCGGATCGGGATTGCGGAAGCCGCCCACGACGTGGTGGGCGGGCTTGCCGGGGATGGGTTCCGTGCCTACCCCCGCGCAGCCGCCAAGGGGTGGAAGGAGGAGCGCGAGGATCAGCAGTCGCCGGAGCGGCGAGGGCGGGCGCACGGTCACGGAGTGTACCCTGACCGGCGCGCGCCGGCCATACGGCGCGCCTAGGTCCGGCCCGCTCCGTTCCCGTTCGGCCCCGCCGGCAGCAGGCCCAGCAGCCGGAGCCGCTTCCGGAGGGTGTTCCGGTTGATGCCCAGCAGCCGCGCCGCCTTCAGCTGATTGCCGCCGGACAGGTCGAGCACGTGGCGGAGCAGCGGCAGCTCGAGACGCGCCATGACCTTCCGATAGAGGCGGCTCCGTTCCTCCTCGCCCTCTTCGCGCACGAGCGCGGGCAGGGCGTTCAGGACGAGCCGCTCGAGCTCGGCACCCAGCTGCCTTGCGTCCATGGCAGCCTCCGGGAGCAAGGGATGTGCCGCGGCCGAGTATGCAGCGAAATCAGGAGGTTGTCCGGATCTCCCTCCGGCCGGACATGCCCAAGGGAACAGCAGCCAGCCTCTATCTTGTGCAGACCGCGCCCAGGCTCACGGCGCGAAGTAGGAGACGTGGGCGCTCACGACGCGCCAGCCCGCGGGGGTGCGCACCCAGGTCTGGCTCTGACGGCCCTCGCGCCCCGACTCCTCGCGGCGAAACTCGGTATTGGCGGTGGCGACGTCGCGACCGAACGTCGTGATCACGGTGCGCATGAGCGACCGCTTGAGGTCTACGTTGGCCCGCGCGCGCCGCGACCGCATGATCGCGTCGTACCCATAGCCGTTGTCCGAGATGGCGTAGCGGATCACGCGCGGGTCGTTCCAGAACAGGCTGTCGAGCGTGGGCACGTCATTGGCGGTGAGCGCGTGCTCGTATTGGGTGAAGACGGCGGTCACTTCGGCGACGACCTCGGGGATATTGATGTCGGCGGGCCCCATGGGGAAGTCCTTTCAGGCGATGGGAGCGGCGATGACACCGCGCTCCTCGAGGAACGCGGCCACTCGGAGGAGCGTGGATTCGCGGAAGGGCGCCCCCACCAACTGCACGCCCAGCGGCAGCCGGCCTGCGCGATGCACCGGCACCGAGATCACCGGCAAGCCGATGAAGGACAGCGGCTGGGTGTAAAGCCCCAGCGTGCCCCGCGCCAACACCTCGACGCCGCCGACCAGGATTCGGTCCTGGCCGATCCGGGGCGCCGTATACGGCGTCGTGGGGGCGAGCAGCACGTCTACGCGCTCGAAGATCTCGCGCACACGCGCCCGGTACCAGCTCCGGAAGCGCTGGGCGGCGAGATAGACGCCCGCCGGCAGGAGCGCGCCGGCAAGGAAGCGATCGCGAGTCATGGGATCGAAGTCGTTCGGACGCGCGCGGAGATCCGGGAGGTGGAGCTGCCCTCCCTCGGCTGCGGTGATGACCATGGCGGCGGCGCGCGCCCGTTGCGGCTCCGGCAGGCTCACCGTCCCGCGGGCGTCGAGCGCGCGGGCCACCTCCGCCACCGCCGCGAAGACCTCGGGCTCTCCGCCCCGTGCGAAGTGCTCACCCGCGACCGCGACGCGAAGACCGGCGATCCCGCGCGACACCTCGCCGCGGGTGGGGGACGCGGCGCGTCGGCTGGCCACCGGATCGGCCGGGTCGGGGCCCTGCATGGCGTCCAGGGCCGCCGCGAGGTCTCGAGTCGAGCGGGCCAGCGGCCCCACGTGATCGAAGGAGCCCGCGAAGAGCGCGGTGCCCCGGCGCGAGATCCGGCCGTACGTCGGCTTGAGACCGAACACCCCGCAGAGCGAGGCCGGCACGCGAATGGAGCCGTTGGTGTCGGAGCCGAGCGCGAGCGGGACCAGGCCGGCGGCCACCGCCGCGCCGGAGCCGCCGGACGAGCCGCCCGCCACGCGCTCCGGGTCACGCGGATTGCGCGTGGGCCCGTAGTGGGTGTTCTCGGTGGTGAAGCCGAAGGCGTACTCGTCCATGTTCAGCGCGCCCACGAGGACGGCGCCCGCCCGGCGCAGGGCCGCCACGGGAGCGGCATCCCGCGTGGCGGGGGGCCGATCGGCATTGATCCGCGAGCCGGCGAGGGTGGTGAGCCCGGCCACGTCGAAGAGGTTTTTCACCGCGAACGGGGCGCCCGCGAGCGGACCCGGATCCTCGCCCGCCGCGATCCGCGCGTCCACCGCCGCGGCGTCGCGCCGCGCCGACTCTCCCAGCACGGCGGTGAAACAGTTGAGCTCACGGTCGCGCGCGGCGATACGGGTCAGCGCCTCCTCGACGGCGTCGCGGGCGGAGAGGCGGCGCTCGCGCACGGCCCCGGCAATGCCCACGGCGTCGGTCGTCACGGCTCGAAGACGGGCGCGGGCTCCACGTCCTCCGGCAGCGGAAAATCGAGAACCAGCGCGGCGGCGGCGAGCAGGCCGGCGAGCTGCTGGGCGACGGCGGGCACCCGGGCGGGGTCGAGGGGCAAGCCGATGGCGGCGGCCGCGCGCTCGGCGTATTCCGCCGCGGCGGCAGGGTCCATCGCGCTCACGCCCCGCCCTCCGACGCGAGGTAGCGGCGCCAGCCACCGAGCGCGGTGATGTCCCTCGCTCCCTCGACGGCGAGCGGCTCGCAGAGAAAGCCCTTCACTTCTCCTCCGTCGTCCAACCGTAAAGTCCCGATGGTGAGCGGCGGTGGAACCGCGGCGACGAAGGCGCCGAATGCGGCCTCCTCGAGCTCCCAGACCTCGACCTCGATGGCGCGTCCCTGGCCCGGCCGGACCCGGACCAGGCCGGGCTTCGCGGGCGCGGTGCCCGCCAGGGCGTAGAGGCGATACTCGGGCGCGGTGCGCGCCGCGCGGACGAGACGCGCGCCACGGCCCGTCAGCTCGTGATTGAGGGGCTGGCCCGTAAGATGCGCGCCCACCACCGCGAGCCGGACGGCCAGGCGCCCTCCCGCCAAGGCCAGATGCCCTTTGGCGAAGGCGGCGCCCAGCGCGCAGAGCGCCTCGTCGTGGAAGGCCGGCGCAATCAGGGACAGACCGAAGGGCAACCCGTTCGGCCGAAGACCGGCCGGAACGGCGATGGCGGAGAGATCGAGCAGGTTCACGAAGTTCGTGTAGTAGCCGAGATTGGCGTTCAGCGCGAGGGGCTCGACGGCGATGCGCGCGCGTGTGTAGATCGTGCCGGTGGTGGGAAGGGCCAGCACGTCCATGGCCTTCCACTGCGCCCCCGTCTCGCCCCGGAGCGCCTCGAGCCGGTACAGCCCCTCGAAGGCATCCGTCGCGCTGAGCCTGCTCGCGCCGCCGATGATGGAGCGGACCACGGGGTCCATCGCGTCGGCGTGGCGCTCGAAGAAGGGCCGGATGGCGGCCAGACGCTCCGCCACCCACGGCCCGGCATAGAGGAGCTCGGCGACGGCCCGGAACGGCGTCAGGTCGATCTCCACCAACTCCCCGCCCAACGCCTGGAGGCGCTCGAGCGCTCCCGCGTAGAGGTGCGCCGCGCCCTCGTCGCCGAAGAACTCGCGCTGGTCGGGCGGCGGCGCCCCCACGCGGAAGCCCGCCGCGAAGGGCGGCGCGGGCGGGCGCCCCTCGCGCGAGTAGGGATCGGCCGGGTCGAAGCCCGAGGCGATGGCGAGCACCGCGCCCGCGTCTTCCGCGTCGCGGGCGAAGATCGACACGCAGTCGAGCGAGCGGCAGGCCGGCACCACGCCCGCGGTGCTGAGCAACCCCCGCGTGGGCTTGAGGCCCACGATGCCGTTGAAGGCCGCGGGGACGCGCCCCGAGCCCGCGGTGTCCGTGCCCAGCGCAAAGGCGACCAGCCCCGCGGCCACCGCCACCGCCGAGCCGGAGCTCGACCCGCCGGAGATGTAGTCGGGATGGAACACCGACGCGGGGGCCCCATAGGGCGAGCGCGTGCCCACGAGCCCCGTGGCGAACTGATCCAGATTGGTCTTGCCCACCAGCACGGCCCCGGCCGCCTGCAGCCGCTCGACGACGCTGGCGGTGCGCTCCGCCTTGTACGCGAACGCGGGACAGCCCGCCGTGGTGGGCAGACCGGCGACGTCGATGTTGTCCTTCACCGCGAAGGGCAAGCCGAGCAGAGGCACGGCCGCGCCGGCCAGGCGCCGCTGCTCCGCCTGATCGAGCTCCGCGAGCGTCGCCTCGAGAGGCCGCACGTGTATCCAGACGGCATCGGCGCCGCGCCGCTCGATGGCGTCGTGCACGGACCGGAGCGCGTCGGCGGGGCGCAGCCGTCCCCCGGCGTAGGCCGAGAGGAGATCGCGGACGCCGGCGACGGCGGGGGCGGGCGACATGGCGTCCATCCTGGACTGGCGACTAGAGCTTGCGCAAGCCGAGGGGAGGCAGGCCGAAGAGCCGCCGCCGGCTCGCCGCCCAGAGCGCGTCTCCTGCCCCGATCAGGGCGGGCGCGGAGGAAGCGAGCACGCGCGCCAGCACGCCGCCTCGCGCGAGCGCGGTCACGCCTACGCGCGCGCCGGGCGGCCCGGTGCCGATATCCGCCTGCAGCCCGCGCGCGACAGCCTCCCAGTCCGCGCGACCCTCCGCGACGGCGAGGAACACCCCCGCATACCCCATGCCCTCGGCGCCGCCGAGCCGACTCCAGAACACATCGCCCTCGAGTCGCGCGCGCTCGTGGAACACGGGACCGCGGCCATCACGGATGCTCAGCTGGAGATCGAGCTCGGCGAACGCCCAGGCCTCATCCCGCGCCGGGCGCCCCGCCGACCATGAGTCCCACACGATCGCCGAAGCTCCGGCCGCGAGCGCGATCTCGGTGGTTTGCCGGAGCCGGGCGCCCGGCGACGGGATCAGGTGGTCGGGGACGTATTCGAGACAGCCACCGGGCCCCACCGCGGCGGCGAAGCGCTGCACCGCCGGCTCCCCCGCGCTCCGGTACACGCGCGTGGCCGAGGGCGTGGTGAGGCAGACGCGGGCGTCCGCCCCGAGCCGCACGCGGGTCTCCAGCCGATCGCCGCCCACCACACCGCCGGTGGGATTGAGGAGCATGAGGGCGGCGCCCCCCGCCTCGAGCTCCATGAGCTCGAGCGCCTGCAGCGGCAGGGCGTAGCGGCGCTCGACGAGCACGGTACTGCCTTCGCGCCGCTCGAACCCGAGCACGAGGAGGCCGTCGCGGCCGACGCGCGAGGCCGGCGGCTCAGGACTCGAACAGGAGCTCGCGACGTATCCAGTCGGCGACGGTCTGGGCCCCGTCGCCGTCGCGGAGATTGGTGAAGACAAACGGCCGCTCTCCTCTCATGCGCCGGGCATCCCGCTCCATCACGGCCAGATCGGCCCCGACGTACGGCGCGAGGTCGATCTTGTTGATGACGAGCAGGTCGGAGCGCGTGATACCGGGCCCGCCTTTTCTTGGGATTTTGTCCCCTTCCGCCACGTCGATCACGTAGATGGTCGCGTCGACCAGCTCCGGGCTGAAGGTGGCGGCGAGATTGTCGCCCCCGCTCTCCACGAAGAGCAGCTCGAGCTCGGGGAAGCGCCCGAGCAGCTGATGCACCGCCTCCAGGTTCACCGAGGCGTCTTCCCTGATCGCGGTGTGCGGGCAGCCGCCCGTCTCGACCCCGATCACCCGTTCGGCGGGCAGGGCGCCGCGGCGGATGAGGAACTGCGCATCCTCCTGCGTGTAGATGTCGTTCGTGATGACCGCCATGTCGTAGCGGTCGCGCAGCAGGCGCGAGAGCCGCTCCACGAGGGCGGTCTTGCCCGAGCCAACGGGGCCCCCGACCCCCACCCGGAGCGGACGCGGCAGCGCGCGGGCCGAGAGGGCGGTGCTCATGAGCGGAAGAGCCGTGCGTCGAGCCCGGCATGCGCGATGCTGGCCAGCTCCAGGCCGGGCGCCCAGCCCCACATGTCGGCGGCATCGCGCGCCGCCGCCTCCGCGGCCACGCGCGCGATCACCGGATGGAGGCGCCAGAGGACGCGCTGGCCCTCGAGCTGGCCCAGTCGCATGAGGCGCAGCGCCGCGCTCACGAGCAGCGAGGTCGCGGAATAGAGATAACCCGCGGCGGCGGCCTCCGCGCTCACCCGGAGCGCGCCAGCCGCCATGCCGAACGCTACTCCGTGATGGCCCGGCGCGAGGCCGTCCTCCACCCGATCGCGGTACGCGGCCAGCGCTGGGTGCGCCGTCAGGGCTGTGGCCACCCGGAGGGTCTGGCGCCCCATCTGCCGGCTCGCCTCGCGCAGCTCGCGCGCCGGCTTCATGGCCTCGAGCGTAGCGTCGATCTCCTCGCAGACGCCCGCCGTTCCCGCCGTGAAGGCGCGGAGGGCGGCGGCGGCGGCGGTGGCGTCTGTCGGACCGGCCGCGCCTTGGAGGTGCATGGCGAGGAAAGCGGTAAGGCCGTCCGCGTCCACCACCCGCCCCTCCTGGCAGTAGGTCTCGAGCCCGAAGGAGTGCGCGTAGCCTCCGGTGGGAAACGCGGTGTCGGCCAGGTGCAGCAGGGGCAGCAGCGCGGGGTCAATCATGGTGATGCCCCGCGTGAGCATGGCCGTGGGTGTGCCCGTCGAGCGGGCTCGTGCCGGCCTCGTGCCGGTGCCCCCCGCCCCCGATGGGGTCGTAGACGGCGGCGCGGCGCTCCCAGCGCACACCGAGCCGGACGACGAGCTGCTCCATGGCGGTGTCGTCCGGCACCAGGATGGTCTCCCCCTCGAGTGCCAGCGAGAAGTGCCGGTTGCCCACGTCGAAGGCGACGCGGATAGCCTCGGCGCGATCGCGCGGGAACACGGCGAGCACGGGCTCGGGGCGGCCCTCGACGACCAGGTACCAGGTGGCCTCGAGCGCGATCACCTCACCGGGGCGGAGCACGCTGCCGGTGGGCAGCGCGAGGGCGATCTCACGCCCGGCGCTCGTACGCACGCGCTTGCGCGTCCAGCGCCGCTCTTCCCACGTGAGCATGAGCGTGTCGCGCTCGCGCCCGGCGAGGGACTCCGGTTCCACGTGGAGATGCGGCTCCGTGATCACGACCATGCGGATCGCCCGGCGTCAGAACAGGAAGTAGCGCTGGGCCATGGCCAGCACCGCCGCCGGCTCGCAGGTGAGGAGCTGACCGTCCGCGCGCACCTCGTAGGTCTCCGCGTCCACCTCCATGCGGGGAACGTACGAGTTGTGGATCATGGCCGCCTTGGTGAGCCCGCGGCAGCCCCGCACCGCGCTCGCCCGCCGCGTGAGGCCGAGACGTGTCGGCACGCCGTCTTCCAGGGCGGCGCGCGAGACGAACGTCACCGAGGTGGAGCCGATGGCGCGCCCATAGGCGGCGAACATCGGACGGTAGCGGACGGGCTGCGGCGTGGGGATGGAGGCGTTGGGATCGCCCATCGCCGCCGTCACGATCAGGCCGCTCTTGAGGACCAGCTCGGGCTTGACGCCGAAGAACGCGGGCTTCCACACGACGAGATCGGCGAGCTTGCCCGCCTCGATCGAGCCCACCTCGTGAGCGATGCCGTGGGAGATGGCGGGATTGATGGTGTACTTCGCGACGTAACGCTTGGCGCGGTGGTTGTCGGCACGGCCGTCCCCGGACAGGGCACCCCGCTGCCGCTTCATCTTGTCGGCGGTCTGCCAGGTCCGGGTGATGACCTCGGCGATGCGGCCCATCGCCTGCGAGTCGGAGGAGAGCATGCTGATGGCGCCCAGATCGTGGAGCACGTCCTCGGCGGCGATGGTCTCCGCGCGGATCCGGGATTCCGCGAAGGCGAGATCCTCAGGGATCTTGGCGTTGAGGTGATGGCATACCATGAGCATGTCGAGGTGTTCGTCCATGGTGTTCACGGTGAACGGCATGGTGGGGTTGGTCGACGACGGCAGGCAGTTGGCCTCGCCGCACACACGCAGGATGTCGGGCGCGTGCCCGCCCCCGGCCCCTTCCGTGTGATACGTGTGGATGGTTCGCCCCTTGAAGGCGCGAATCGACGTCTCCACGAAGCCCGCCTCGTTCAGCGTGTCGGTGTGAATGGCGACCTGGGTGTCCGTCTCCTCGGCGACGGCGAGACACGCGTCGATGGCGGCAGGGGTGGTGCCCCAGTCCTCGTGGAGTTTCAAGCCGATGGCGCCCGCCGCCACCTGCTCGCGCAGCGGCTCCGGGCGCGAGGCGTTGCCCTTGGCGAGGAAGCCCAGATTGATGGGCAGGCCCTCCGCGGCTTCCAGCATCCGGTGTATGTTCCAGGCGCCCGGCGCGCAGGTCGTGGCGTTGGTGCCGGTGGCGGGGCCGGTGCCGCCGCCGATCAGCGTGGTGAGCCCGGCGGCGAGGGCCTCGTCCACGAGCTGCGGACAGATGAAGTGGATGTGGCTGTCGATGCCACCCGTCGTCACGATGCGCCCCTCGCCCGCGATCACCTCGGTGGAGGCGCCCACCACCATGCCGGGCGTGATCCCCGCCATGATGTCCGGGTTACCGGCCTTGCCCACACCCACGATGCGGCCCCCGCGCACGCCGATGTCCGCCTTCACGATGCCCCAGTGGTCGAGGATGAGGGCATTGGTGATCACGAGATCCAGCACGCCGTCCGCCGCCACCGCGCGCGCGGACTGGCCCATGCCGTCCCGGATCACCTTGCCGCCGCCGAACTTCACCTCGTCGCCGTACACCGTGAAGTCCCGCTCGACCTCGATGAAAAGGTCGGTATCGGCGAGGCGCACCCGATCGCCCACAGTGGGGCCGTAGAGGTCGGCGTACTGGCGCCGCGGGATGCGCAGGCTCATCTCGGCGCGCCCTTGAAGCCCCCGCGCGCCGCCCGCTCGAGCGCGGCCGCCCGCGCCCCGTCCCCGGTTGGCCCATCGGTGAGGGCATTCAGGCCATGCACCTCACGGGCGCCGGCCAGCTCCACCAGCGTCACCACCTTTTCGTCGCCGGGCTCGAACCGCACGGCGGTGCCGGCGGGGATGTTCAGGCGCATGCCGAAGGCCCGCGCCCGCTCGAAGGCGAGCTCGCGATTGGCCTCGAAGAAGTGAAAGTGCGAGCCGACCTGTATCGGCCGGTCGCCGGTGTTCGCCACGGTCACCTGCACGGTCCGCCGCCCCACGTTCGCCTCGATCTCACCGTCGCCGAGCAGATACTCGCCAGGAATCATCCGATCCTCATCGTATGGGGTGGTGAACCGTGACGAGCTTGGTGCCGTCGGGGAACGTTCCTTCGACCTGCACCTCGTCGAGCATCTCCGGCACGCCCTCCATGACGTCCGTCCTGGCCAGGATGGTCGTGCCGAACGCCATGAGATCGGAGACGGTCCGGCCGTCACGTATGCCTTCCAGGATCTCGGCGGTGATGAGGGCCATGGCTTCCGGATAGTTGAGCTTGAGCCCGCGCCCCCGCCGTCGCCGGGCCACCTCCGCGGCGACGAAGACGAGCAGCTTGTCTTGCTCACGGGGAGTCAGATGCATGGTGTCCCGCCGCTACACGGTGAGGTGCTGACGTACGGCATCCTGGCGCAAGTCCGCGGTGGCGCCGCTCGCCACGATCGCGCCCTTGCGCATGATGGCATAGGAGCCGGCGAGCCGCCACGCGAACTCCAGGTACTGCTCGACGAGGAGCACGGCGATACCGCGCCCCTTGATCCGACCGATGGCATCCTCGATCTGAAGAATCACGTTCGGCTGAATGCCCTCGGTGGGCTCGTCCATCAGCAGCACCTTCGGACGCGCGAGGAGGACGCGGGCGATGGCGAGCTGCTGCTGCTCGCCGCCGGACAGGACACCCCCCTTGCGGGCGAGCAAGGTCCGGAGCTTGGGGAACAGCTCGAAGACCTCGTCGTACTCGCCGCGGCGGCCACCCCCGCCCAGGAGGCCGATGCGGAGGTTCTCCGCCACGGTGAGGTTGGGAAAGATCTCGCGGCCCTGGGGCACGTATCCGATCCCGCACGCCGCGCGCTCCTCCGGCCGGCGCCCCGCGAGGTCGACGCCGTCGAAGACGATTCGGCCGCCCCGAATGGGCAGGAGGCCCATGATGCTCTTGAGCAAGGTGGTCTTCCCGACGCCGTTGCGTCCCATGAGGCACATCACCCCGCCCGCGGGCACCGTCAGGGACACATCCCACAGGACCTGGCTCTCGCCGTAGGCGACGTCGAGCCCCTGGATCTCAAGCATGGCCGCCGGCCTGCTCGTCGCGGCTGCGCCCCAGATACACCTCGAGGACCCGCTCGTCGCGCTGCACGCGGTCCACCGGCCCCTCGCAGAGCACGCTGCCCTCGTGGAGCACGGTCACCGTGCGCGCGATGCGCCGGACGAACTCCATGTCGTGCTCGATGACGAGCACCGCGCGCTCCCGCGCCACGTCCTGGAGAAGCCGGCCCGTCTTCTCGGTTTCCTCGTCGGTCATCCCCGCCACCGGCTCGTCGACCAGCAGCAGCTCGGCGTCCTGCACGATGACCATGCCGATCTCGAGCCACTGCTTCTGACCGTGGGACAGGCCGCCCGCGCGGCGGCCGGCCTCGGCCTCGAGCCCGATCGCCTCCAGCGCCGCATCCATGCGCGCGCGCTGGTCGCCGTCGAGCCGCGCGCGCAGCGTGGCGAGCACGCCCTTGCTCGCCCGGGCCAGGGCCAGCTCCAAATTCTCCCGAACGGTCAGGTTGGCGAAGATCGAGGGGGTCTGGAACTTCCGGCCGATGCCGAGGGAGGCGATCTCGTTCTCGCGCCGTCCCGCGAGATCGGTGTTCTTGCCGAAGATGACGCGCCCCGCGGAAGGCTGCACCTTGCCGGTGATCACGTCGAGCAGCGTGGTCTTGCCCGCCCCATTGGGCCCGATGACGACGCGCAGCTCCCGGTAGTCCATGAAGAAGTTCAATGCGTCCAGCGCCTTGAACCCGTCGTACTCGACGGTCACGTCCTCCAGATAAATGATCGACCCCTGAGCTACCGCGGCGGTGGTCATGATCCAGGCCCTCGCGGCGGTGGGGGGGTCTGGGGCCGGGGGAGCACGAGGGGGGCGTAGCCCCCTTCGGTTGATGAGTCCGGCGGTCGCTCCCCCCCAGTCTGATCAAACTTGAAATCGGCGCGCACGCGCCGGAACCTCCCTGACATCTTCTGGATAGTCCCCACGACGCCGTCGGGGAAGAACAGCACCACCGTCACGAACATGCCGCCGAGCACGAGGATCCAGAGGTCGGGGTAGTGCGTCGTGAGGAGGCTCTGCAGCCAGTTCACGCCCACCGCGCCCACCACCGGGCCCAGCAGCGTCCCCCGCCCGCCCACCGCCACCCAGATGATCATCTCGATCGAGGGCAGCACGCCGATGCGGGCGGGCGTGATGATCCCCACCTGGCCGACATAGAGGCTCCCGGCCACGCCCGCGAGCACCGCCGACACCGTGAACACGAACAGCTTGAAGGCGGCGGGCGAGTAGCCGCAGAAGAGCACCCGCGTCTCGCTGTCGCGGATGGCCACCAGCACCTTGCCTGCCGGCGACCGCACGATCCAGCGGCACAGGAGGAAAGCCAGGCAGAGGCACACCGCGCTCGCCACGTAGAGGCCCCGCTGGGTCGCCGCGTCATTGAGAGAGAAGCCGAAGATGGTCTTGAACCCCGACAGCCCGTTGGTGCCGCCGAGATTCATGGCGTTCCGGTTGAAGGTCAGCCAGGCGCAGAGGGCGAGGGCCTGGGTGATGATGGAGAAGTACACGCCGCGGATCCGGCTGCGAAACGTGAGGAACCCGAACACCGCCGCCACGATACCCGGCACCGCCAGTACCGCCAGCAAAGTGAACACGGGGCTGTAAAACGGTTTCCAGAAGAGTGGCAGCTCCGTCACCTGGTTCCACACCATGAAGTCGGGGAGCACGTTCCGGTACACGCCCTGGGTTCCGATCTCGAGCATGAGGTGCATGCCCATGGCATAGGCGCCGAGTCCGAAGAAGACACCGTGACCCAACGAGAGGACGCCGGCATAGCCCCAGATGAGATCGATCCCCAGCGCCAGGATGGCGTAGGTGAGGAACTTGCCGAAGAGGTTCAAGGTGAAGTCGCTGACGTGGAGCGGCGAGCCATTGGGCAGGGCATTGAGCGCCGGAAGCACGACCACGACCGCCACCGCCAGGATCGCGAGCGCCCAGCCCTCACGAGTCCGCATACCGGCCCTTGGCGGCGAAGAGGCCGGACGGCCGCCGCTGGATGAAGACGATGACCAGGACGAGGATGGCCACCTTGCCGAACACCGCACCCAGGCCGGGCTCGATGATCTTGTTGAGCCCGCCGATGCCCGCCGCGGCGACGATGGTCCCCGCGAGCTTGCCCACGCCCCCGGTCACCACCACCATGAACGAGTCCACGATGTAGTTCTGGCCAAGCTCGGGCCCCACGTTGCCGATCTGGGTGAGCGCGCACCCCGCCAGCCCGGCGAGCCCCGCGCCGAGGGCGAAGGTGAAGGCGTCCACGCGGCGCGAGCGCACACCCAGGCAGGCCGCCATGCCTCGGTTCTGGGTGACGGCGCGGATGCGCAGGCCCGCGTCGGTGCGGAAGAGGAGCAGGTACATCGCGGCCACCGCCACGATGGCCAGCCCCACGATGAAGAGCCGGTTGAAGGGCAGCTGCACCCCCACCATCACCGGCACCCCGCCCGAGAGCCACTTCGGGGCCAGCACGTCCACGTTGGCGGCGCCGAACCAGAGGCGCAGCCCCTGCTGGATGATGAGGCTCACCCCCCAGGTGAGCAGCAGCGTCTCCAGCGGGCGGCCGTAGAGGAACCGGATCACCCCGCGCTCGAGGGCGAAGCCGGCCGCTGCCGCGACGACGAAGGCGAGCGGCAGCGCCACCACGAAGTAGTAGTCGAAGGCGCCCGGAGCGTGCGCCTGGAACCAGCCCTGGGTGACGAAGGTCGCGTAGGCGCCCAGCGCCATCAGCTCGCCGTGCGCCATGTTGATCACGCCCATGAGGCCGAAGACGATGGCGAGCCCCAGGGCCATGAGGAGCAGGATGGAGCCCAGCGAGAGCCCCTGGAAGGCGACCTGGATGGCGGAGGTGAGGAGCGCCCAGCGCTCCACCCGCTTCGCCGCGTCCGCCGCGGCGTGGCGCACCGCCGCCGGCGCCGCCGTATCCGCGGCGACCTCGCGTAGCCGGTCGAGCGCATCGGCGCTGGCCAGCGAGCCCAGCGTGGCCGCCGCGGCGGCGCGCTCGGCATCGGTGCCCGTCTTGAGCCGGATCAGCGCCATCGCCTGCTCGAGCTCGTGACGAACCCAGCGATCGCGCTCCTTCGCGAGCGCCTCGGCGAGGCCGGGGAGGGCGGCGGGATCGCCCGTGTTTCCCATCTTGGTGGCGGCGCCCTTGCGCACCGTCCAGTCCGGGTGCGCGAGCTGGGCGCCGCCGGAGAACGCGTCGATGAGGGGGCGGATCGCGAGCCGGAGGCTCCGCCCGGCCGAGACCTCCTCGAGCGTGGACACGTCCGCCAGCAGGGGCTTGCCGTCGGGGCCACGCACGGGCTCGCGGCCGTAAGCGGTGAACACGGGGACGAGGGTCTTGGCGCCCTCCGTCACCTTGTCGCCCACGATGATCGTTTCCTTCTTGCCGTCGGACAGCGTCCGCACCGCCACGCTGCCCTCGCGCAGGGCTTCCAGCAGGGGGAGCACCTTCCGGTCGCCCGTCTTGCCCAGCGCCACTGCCGCCGCCTCCTGCACCGCGCCATCGCTCGAGGCAACCTCGGCGATGGCTTTGACGATCTCGGGAGGCGGCGCGGTGGCCGCCGGCGCCTGCGCCGCCGCCGGGGCGGCGAGCCCCGACAGCAGCGCCAGCGCCAGCAGGTGATGCTTCATCACCCCCTCGATCCGTCCCTCACGCCTTCTTCTGGTAGGTGCCCTTCTCCTTCACCCAGTCGCAGCCCTTGTCGGGGCTGGTGTACATGCTCCACGGCTCGGCCTTGACCAGGCCCTTGGAGCGCGACACCACCTTGAACTGACCGTCCTTGAGGATTTCGCCGATGAGCACGGGCTTGTAGGTGTGGTGATTGGCCTCGTCCATCTTGATCTTGCCGCCCGGCGCGAGGAACTCCTGGCCGTACACCGCCTTGCGGACGGCATCGACCTCGAAGGACTTCGCCTTCTCCACGGCCTGCTTCCAGACGTAGACGCCGAAGTAGGCCGCCTCCATCGGGTCGTCGGTGACGCGCTTGTCCCCGCCGGGCAGGTTGGCCTTCTTGGCGTAGGCCTTGAAGGCGTTGACGAAGGTCTTGTTCTGCGGCGTGGAGACCGACTGGTAGTAGTTCCAGGCGGCGAGGTGCCCGACGAGCGCGGAAGTGTCCATGCCGCGCAGCTCGTCCTCGGCCACGCTGAAGGCCATGATGGGCGCGTTCTCCGAGCGCAGGCCCTGGTTGGCGAACTCCTTGTAGAAGGGCACGTTCGAGTCGCCGTTGATGGTGGAGAGCACGGCGGCGTTCCCGCCGGAGGAGAAGCGCTTGATCTTGCCGACGATGGTCTGATAGTCCTGGTGATTGAAGGGCGTGTACTCCTCCGCGATCGAGTCTGCGGGGATGCCCTTGGCGAGCAGGAACGCGCGCAGGATCTTGTTCGCGGTGCGGGGGAACACGTAGTCGGTGCCGAGCAGGTAGAACTTCTTGTAGCCGCCGCCCTCCTTCGACATGAGGTACTCCGCCGCCGGGATCAGCTGCTGGTTCGGCGTGGCCCCCGTGTAGAAGACATTCTTGGAGCACTCCTCGCCCTCGTACTGCACGGGATAGAAGAGGAGCCCGTTGTTGTTCTCGAACACCGGCAGCACGGACTTGCGGCTCACCGACGTCCAGCAGCCGAACGTCACCGCGACCTTGTCCTGGAGGAGGAGCTGCTTGGCCTTCTCCGCGAAGAGGTCCCAGTTCGACGCGGGATCCACCACCACGGGCTCGATCTTCTTGCCCATGACCCCGCCCTTGGCGTTGATCTCCTCGAACGCCATCATGCAGACGTCGCGCAGCGACACCTCGCTGATGGCCATGGTGCCGGAGAGCGAGTGCAGCACGCCCACCTTGACGGTTCCGCCCTGGGCGCGAAGCACGGACGGGAACCCGATACCCGCCGCCGCGCCCGCGCCGACCACCGCCGCGGTCCTGAGGAAGTTCCTTCTCGTCACGCCCTGCATTCCGGACTCCTTTCACGGCAAGGGTTGAAGAGCCACCGGCGGCGGTGCCGTGCCCGTGTCGACGGCGGTGTCGTCAACGGGCTTTCCCCCACGAGAGCAAGCGATGTGCCGGGTGCTGCAGTGAATGATTTCACGCGATTACAACCGATCGCTCGGACGGCCCTCTGCCTACCGATGAGGCAGTGGAACTGGGGTGCCGAAGAAGTGGGCAGTGCGGGCCGCGCGGCTACTTGCTCGCGCGGCCCTGCGCCATGTCCTCGGTGAGGAGCAGAGCCTGGGCGATCTCCGACATCGGCCGGCGCGTGTCCATGGCCGTCTTCTGAATGCGGCGGAAGGCGTCGGGCTCCGAGAGGCCGAGACGCTTCATCAGGATGCCTTTGGCCCGCTCGACGAGCTTTCGGGTCTCCAGCGTGCGCTTGAGCGTCTCGTTCTCCTGCCGCATGGCCGACAGCTCGCGAAATCGCGACACGGCCACGTCCAGCGCGGGCCCCAGCTCCTCGGGACGCAGCGGCTTCACGAGGAATCCCAGCACGCCGGCAGCGATGGCCCGCTCCGACACCGCGGTATCGGTGTGGCTGGTGAGGAGCACCACCGGGCAGGCTCCGGACGCCATCACCCGTCGCGCCGCCTCCACGCCGTCACCGTCGGGAAGGCCGACGGCCATCACGACGGCATCCGGATGGTGCTTGTCGACCAGGTGCGCCACGTCCTCCATCCGGCTTCCATTCCCCTGCACCTGTCCGCCCTGAGCGGTGACGGCCTCCGCCACCGCCGCCCGGGACGGTGCATGATCGTCCACGACCACGACCTTCCATCGAGGTTTCATGCCTCGAAGCATACGCAATCCAGATGCCAAGGACTGGCCGCGAAGAATCAAGCAATTGGCGATAGGCGAGCGCTGCGGCCTGCTAGGGTGTCGGGCAGCCGCGCGAAAGTGCTTAGTGCGTGCGCAGGGCCAGTGGGACAAAGGTCTCATTGCCACGCTGGGGACCCCACGTAGGATGGCGGCAACTGAAGAGGGTATTCCCGGCAGAAGGAGGATGTCATGACAACCCTCACGAAGACGCTCGCCGCCATGTCCCTCGGCCTCGCGCTCGTTGTTCCGGCGGCGGCGCAGCAGCACCATTTCGGCTACTCCGGCGACATCGCGCCCCCGAGGTGGGGCTCGCTCAGCCCAGAGTGGCGCGCCTGCGCCGAGGGACGGAACCAGTCCCCCGTCGACCTCGGCGGCTTCGTCGAGGCGCAGCTGCCGACTCTCGAGTTTAAGTACGCGACCGTGGGGGTGAACATCGTCAACAACGGTCACGCCGTACAGATCAACTACGCGAAGGGCAGCCAGATCCAGGCCGACGGCCACCAGCACGCGCCCTACGCCAACATGGTGCCGTATGCCCCGGGGAGCGCCCTCACCCACGACGGCCGGACGTTCGAGCTCAAGCAGTTTCACTTTCACTCGCCCAGCGAGCACACGCTGAACGGGAAGAGCTTCCCGATGGAGATGCACCTCGTGCACGCCGACAAGGACGGTAACCTGGCGGTCGTGAGCGTCTTGATGTCCGAGGCTCAGGCGGACAACCCGGTCCTTTCGAAGCTATGGGCGAAGATGCCCGCGAAGCCAGGCGACAAGAACACGCTCCAGGCGAAGGTCAACGTGATGGACCTCCTCCCCAAGAGCAAGGACTACTACCGCTATAGCGGCTCGCTCACCACCCCCCCGTGCTCGGAAGGCGTCCGCTGGTACGTGATGAAGCAGCCCGCCTCCGTCTCCAAGGCGCAGGTCGAGACGTTCCGCAAGGCGGTGGGAGCCGCCAACAACCGGCCCCCGCAGCCCATCAACGCTCGCGCCGTGCTGAAGTGAGACGGTTCTAGAAGAACAAGTAGTAGAGGCTGAATGAAATGGTATCGAGGCTCTTGGACTGGGCGGTGACGCCCTGCGTCTGATCCGGGCGCGACGTCTTGGCCTTGTAAACCTTCTCGCTCGCTGCGTCGTGACGGTACTCGAGCCGCCCCACCAGCCCCTTCCAGATCTTGAACTGCGCCGTCAGCGTCGACGTCCAATAGACCACCCGGCTGCCGAACCCGGTCCGAGCCCCGTTCTGATCCTGGAAGAACTCCTGCCGGAAGGCCAGCCGGAACCAGTCCGTGAAGTCGTACGCCGCGTACCCCGCCACCCCCCACCACCGCGCGTCGTTATCCTGCCGCGTCCCGAGCGACGCGAGGAACGCTTCGTCCTTCTCGAACCCGTAATCCACGTTTAGCCCGAGCGTCGTGTTCTTGATCCCCGTGTAGGTTGTCACCAGGTCGAGCACGACCCGCTGGTTCGCGTCGTTGTCGTTCTGCTCCGGCCCCACGATCCAGTTCAGGGTCGCCGTCAGATCCTTTATCGGCGTCGTCAGAAACTGACCGGTATAGCTCAACGCATCGTTATTGTCCCGGCTGTTGTCCCACCCCAGCACCACCCCCGCCGTCACGGTGAGCTGATCACTGAACGTGTAGGACATCAGTCCACCGGTGTGAGTGAGCGGGATGGAGAATTCAAAGAGATAGCCGCGCGAGAAGTTCAGGTTGTTCGGCGACTCGATGTACTCATATCCCATCAGGGTCACGAACTTCCCACCCTTGACCGTGAGCCCGCTGCCGATGGGCAGGCGTACCATCGCGAACGCTTCCTGCAAGTCGAACTTCTCGGTGTTTCGGAACGGGAAGGTGTCGTTCTCGTCCCGGAAGATGCCCAGCGAGTGGTTCTTCTGCGAATCGATGCCTGCGGTCACGACCAGGCCGTATCCCCACCAGTACTTCTCCGTGGGATCCTTCTTGATGCTGAACTCCGCGATGTTGAACGTGTACCCCTCGTAGTTGTCGTAGAACCGCAGCTCGTTCGTCCCGCCTCGCCCCGCCCCGGTCACGTTGAACGTGTAGCTGTTCTCGATGTACGCGAAGAGCTTGTGCTCCTCCCAGTACGTCTTGGGCTTCTCCTCCTCCTTCTTCTCTGCCGTGGCGGGCGGCGTCTGGGCCAGCGCGGGGGCGACGCACCACAGCAGGGCCAGCGTGGCTGCGGCCATCCAGCGTCCGAGGCGTCTCGTCATGCAATTCCTCCCTGGGTCCGTGACGATCGAGTGACGACGCGAAAGTCGGGCTCGGGAGAGTGCCAATTCGATGCCAAGTGGCCGCGATGGGCGCGACCGATGGAGAGTGTATGAAACGCGAAGGTTACGTGATCGAGGAGGGGCGCGCCGAAGGGCTGGCGCTGCTCAAGGAAAAATCAGCCGCGCCGCGCTGCTCATCGACGCGGCACTCCCCCGCCCTGCCCGGGGTGGGCAGAACGGGGGAGACACCCGCGGGCTAGATGTCGTAGTAGAGAGCGAACTCGTACGGGTGCGGGCGCAGCCGGACGGGGTCGACCTCGTTCTTGCGCTTGTACTCGATCCAGGTCTCGATGAGGTCGGGCGTGAACACGTCCCCCTTGAGGAGGAAGTCGTGGTCCTTCTCGAGGTTATCGAGGACGATGTCGAGGGCGCCCGGCAGCTGCTTGATCTTCTTCTGCTCGGCCGGAGGCAGCTCGTAGAGGTCCTTGTCCACCGGCTTGCCGGGATCGATCTTGTTGGCCACTCCGTCCAGGCCGGCCATCACGCAGGCGGCGAAGGAGAGATACGGGTTGCAGGTCGGGTCGGGCGTCCGGAACTCGATGCGCTTGGCGCCCTCCGACTTCGAGTACATCGGGATCCGGATCGCGGCGGAACGGTTGCGCTGGCTGTACACGAGATTGATCGGCGCCTCGTAGCCCGGCACCAGCCGCTTGTAGCTGTTGGTGGACGGCGCGATGAAGGCGAGCAGCGCGGGCGCGTGCTTGAGGATGCCGCCGATGTAGTAGAGGCAGGTCTTCGAGATGTCCGCGTAGCCCCCGCGCTCGAAGAAGAGGTTCTTGCCGTTCTTCCAGAGCGACTGATGGGTGTGCATGCCGGAGCCGTTGTCCTGGAAGAGCGGCTTCGGCATGAAGGTGGCGGTCTTCCCCCACTTCTTCGCGGTGTTCTTGGCGCAGTACTTGTACCAGCACACCTTGTCCGCCATCTTGGTCAGGGTGTCGTAGCGCATGTCGACTTCGGTCTGCCCGCCCGTCGCCACCTCGTGGTGGTGCACCTCGACCCGCACGCCCACCGACTCGAGCGCCAGCACCATGTCGGACCGGATGTCTTGGAACTGGTCCATGGGCGGCACCGGGAAGTAGCCCTGCTTGTACCGCGGCTTGTATCCGAGGTTCGGCCGGTCCGCCGTCCCTTCCTTCCCGGTGTTCCAGGCGCCCGCCTCGGAATCGATGAAGTAGTAGCCGTGGTTGTAGGTCTGATCGAAGCGGATGGAGTCGAAGAAGAAGAACTCGAGCTCCGGCCCGATGAAGATGGTGTCGGCGAGCCCCCCCTTCTTCACGTACGCCTCGGCCTTCTGAGCGACGTAGCGCGGGTCGCGCGAATAGGCCTTCCCCGTCACCGGGTCCTTGACGTTACAGATGAGCACGATCGTCGGCACCGCGGTGAACGGATCCATCTGGGCCGTCGAGGGGTCGGGGATCAGGAGCATGTCCGACTCGTCGATCGTCTGGAATCCGCGGATCGACGAGCCGTCGAAGCCCAGCCCGTCCTCGAAGATGCCCTCGCTCAGCTCGGAGATCGGGATCGAGAAGTGCTGCCAGAGCCCCGGTAGGTCGATGAACCGGAGATCGACGATCTTGGCTCCCTTCTCCTTCGCCATCTTCAACACGTCCTTCGGGGTCATTCTCCTGCCTCCTTGAATAAGTTTCGTTGGGACGGAAAACCGGGGGCCGGCGGGGCCGTCCTGGCCCTGCCGGCCTCAGACACTAGAGGCTTCCGGCGGCCCCGTCAAGCCCGGGGCTAGTGCGCGGTTCTGGGCTTGGCCTGCGAGGCGCGCATCGCTTCCTCGAACGCCCCGCCTCCCATCGAGTACTCGCTGCCCCCGCCCAGCGCATAGGCGGTCTCGGAGTGCTGCGACAGGTCCAGCCCCGCCTGCTCCTCCTCCTCGCTCACCCGGAGCCCCATGATCCCGTCGAGCACCTTCAAGATGACCGTCGTCATCACGAAGCCGAGCACGAGGGTGACCACCACCGCCATCGCCTGGATCACGAGCTGCTTGGGATTGCCGTAGAGAAGGCCGTCGGCGCCAGCCTCGTTGACGGCCTTGGTGGCGAAGACCCCGGTGGCGAGCGCGCCCCAGGTTCCGCCCACACCGTGGACGCCCACCACGTCCAGCGAGTCGTCGTAGCCGATCTTCGTCTTGATGTTGCACGCGCTGTAGCAGATCACGCCGGCCACCGCGCCGATCACGATCGAGGCCATGGGCGTGACGAAGCCCGCGGCCGGGGTGATGGCCACGAGGCCGGCCACCGCGCCCGACGCCGCGCCCAGGACGGTGGGCTTGCCGCGCGACGCCCACTCGGTGAACATCCAGCCCAGCGCCGCCGCCGCCGCCGCGGTGTTGGTGGTCATGAAAGCGTGCCCCGCGAGGCCGTTGGCACCCAGCGCGCTGCCCGCGTTGAAGCCGAACCATCCGAACCACAGCAGCCCCGCCCCCATGACGGTCAGAGGCAGGTTGTGGGGCGGCATGGGATGGTGCCCGAAACCCCGACGCTTGCCGATGATGATGGCGGCCGCGAGCGCGGACACGCCCGAGGAGATGTGCACCACGGTGCCCCCGGCGAAGTCGAGCGCGCCGAGATTCCGGAGCCAGCCCCCCACGCCCCATACCCAGTGGGCGAGGGGGTCGTAGACCAGCGTCGCCCACGCCAGGATGAAGACGATGAACGTGGAGAACTTCTTCCGTTCCGCGAAGGCGCCGGTGATGAGGGCGGGGGTGATCACCGCGAACATCATCTGGAACAGCATGAACACCTGGTGGGGAATGGTCGCCGCGTAGTCGGCATTGGGCGTCTGACCCACGCCGCGCAGCCCCAGCCATTCGAGGCCCCCGATGATACCGCCCTTGTCGGGACCGAACGCGAGGCTATAGCCCCACAGCACCCATTGCACCGAGATGAGCGCCAGGATGATGAAGCTGTGCATGAGGGTGCCCAGCGCGTTCTTCTGCCGCACCATGCCCCCGTAGAAGAGGGCGAGGCCGGGCGCGGTCATGAGCAGCACCAGGGCCGTGGAGGTCAGCACCCAGGCGGTATCGCCCGAGTCGATCTTCGGCGGCGCGGGCGGCGCCGGCGCGGCCGGGGCCGCCCCTTCCGCCTTCGGCGCTTCCGTCTTGGGAGCCTCCGCCGCCGGAGCGGCGGGTGCCTGGGCCCATGCCGTAGAGCCGGCGAGCGCGAGCACACACAGGAACATCACCGCCGCGACGATTCGTTCGACTTTCCCCACCGGGTATCCTCCTTGATCGCGGCCCGGTGCGCCGGGCTCGCGGATATCGCTCAGAGCGCGCTCTCGTCCCGCTCGCCCGTCCGGATTCGAATCGCCGTGTCCACCGGCGTGATGAAGATCTTTCCGTCTCCGATGTTTCCCGTCTTCGCGGCCCCGGCGAGCACCCCGGTCACCTTGTCGAGCAGATTGTCGGGGACGACGACCTCGACCTTGATCTTCGGGAGGAAGTCCACCGTGTACTCGCCGCCTCGGTAGAGCTCGGTGTGGCCCTTCTGCCGGCCGAACCCCCTCACCTCGGATACGGTCATTCCGATAACTCCGATGCCGGTGAGGGCCTCCTTCACCTCGTCGAGCTTGAACGGCTTGATGATGGCTTCGATCTTTTTCATGGTGGCCTCCCGGCGCGGCGAGTTGCACCTACCGTGCCGCCCCACGCGCGGGAGCCGAGCGCCTGAAAATCAAGACCTTACGGTGGTGAAGGCAGGCAGCGCGCGGGTACAGGCGTGCCCACGGAATAGGCAGGGGGCGCTCAACTGCCTCGGCGCTAGGCAGGCTGACGCGGAACTAGGCGGTCAACGCCGGTCCGCGCGCGGACGCGCCGCGGCGGCAACCGGCGTAGCTTCGGGCAGCGCATCGTCGACCGCGCCGCGGACCTCCTGCAGGTCGGCGGTCTTGCGGGCGGCGCGCACGCCGGGCACGGAGAAGCCCCCGTCGTCGGGCACCAGCGCCGAGCACACGATGACTGGCGTCTTCATTCCCAACCGATCGAGGGCACGCAGGAAGTCGAGACCGTTCATGCGCGGAAGCCGGAGATCGAGGACGATAATGTCTGGACGCGAGCGCTCGAGCACGCCGAGCGCCTCGAGCCCATCACTCGCCTCGAGCAAGCGGAAGCGTGGCTTGAACTCGGCTGCATAGAGCCCGCGCCAGGCGGGGTCGTCGTCGACGATCAGCATGGTCCGCATCGGGCTTCCTCGAGCCAGATACCAAGCAATAGGGTTGCCGAGTACGGAAGATCGACAATCCGCGCACTTGCGGAGGCGTACTGCAGGCGGGGCGTTGTCGCGCTGACGTCAGGCTGTCCGCAGGGGACAGCTACGCGCGGCGCTGCGGAATGCCGTGCCGTCGCATCTTCGAGTACAGCGTGGGGCGCCGAAGGCCCAGCACCGCGGCGGCGGCCTGCTTGTTCCAGCCGGTCGACTCGAGCGCGCGCACGATCGATACGCGCTCGATCTCCTCGAGGGAGCCTGAAGACGGCTGCGACGCGGTCACGCTGCCCGCCTCGGCGCGCAGCGACTCGGGCAGGTCGGCCAGCGTGATCTCCTTGCCGCGGGCCACCAGCACCGCCCGCTCGACGGCGTGCTCGAGCTCGCGCACGTTGCCGGGCCACTGATAGGCGAGCAGCCGCCGATAGGCCTCGGGATCGATGCCTTCGACGGGGCGCATGTGCTTCTCGCGGAACCGTTCGAGAAACGCCTTCGCGAGGAGCGCGATGTCCGAGCCGCGCTCCCGCAGCGGCGGCATCGGCACCGTGACCGTGTTGATCCGGAAGTAGAGGTCCTGGCGCAGCTTGCCCTCGCGCACCGCAGTCTCGGCGTCCCGGTTGGTCGAGCAGAGCAGGCGGAAGTCCACCGGCACCGTGCGCGAGCCGCCCAGCCGCCGCACCTGGCGATCCTCCAGCACGCGGAGGAGCTTGGCCTGGAGGTCCATCGGCATCTCGGTGATCTCGTCCAGCAGCACCGAGCCCTTGTGGGCTTCTTCGAGGAGGCCGGGCTTGTCCGTGGTGGCGCCGGTGAAGGCCCCCTTGACGTGACCGAAGAGCTCCGACTCGATGAGGTCCTTGGGCAGGGCCGCGCAGTTGATCTTCACCATGGGGCCGCTGGCGCGCGTGCTCTTGGCGTGGAGCGCGTTCGCGGCCAGCTCCTTTCCGGTGCCGCTCTCGCCGACGATGAGGACATTGGCGTCGGAGCCGGCTACCGACTCCAGGAGGTCGAACATGCGCCGCATGGACGGCGAGCTGCCGAGGAGCTCGCCCAGCCCGCTCTGCTCCGCCAGCTTGCGCTTGAGATCCGAGGTCTCCGCGAGCAGCCGCCGGCGCTCGAGCGCCTTGGCCACCAGGGTCAGCATCTCGGCGCCGTCGAAGGGCTTGGCCACGAAGTAGAACGCGCCCTGCTTGGTCGCCTCGACGGCCTTCGAGATCGACGAGTGACCGGTCATGATGATGACTTCGATCGACGAGTCCTTGCCCTTGAGCTGCTGGAGCAGCTGCAGGCCGTCGCCGTCGGGAAGGACCAGGTCCACCAGCGCGAGCGAGAACTCGCGCTCCGTCATCTGCCCGATGGCGGAGACCGCGTCGCCGGCGACGCCGACGTCGTAGCCTTCCCCCTCCAGGACGATGCGCAGCCAGTCCGCGATCGCGGGCTCATCGTCGACCAGAAGAATACGCGGCTTCATGCTCCCTCCATTGCTCCCTTCCAGCCTAGCATGGGGGAGCCTTGTGTCACCAGAGTGACACCCAAGATTCCAACAACAACTGTCATTTCAATTGGTTAGATACATGTATAGAAGGGTTTACCCAATCCATTGGCGCACACCCAGGGGCCGGGCCACCGACCATCTATAAGACCCCGTGCGCTTGACAGGCTGGGAGGTGGCGCGCAATATGGCGCCCATGCAATTCGGCTTTGCTCTGCAGGGCCGCGGTCCCCTTTCCAAGCCCGACATCCTGTTCAAGCTGGCTCAGCGCGGCGACAGCCTCCGCTACGCCTCGCTCTTCGTCACCGATCACGTGGTGATTCCCGTCGAGATCGAGTCGGCCTACCCGTACTCGGCCAACGGGCGGGTGGCGGGCGACTGGAAGGAGGGCTACCTCGAGCCGCTGCCGCTCATGGCCCACCTGGCGGCGCTGACCAAGCGCATCCGCATCGGCACGAGCGTGCTGATCATTCCGTATCGCAATCCCGTGGTCACCGCGAAGATGCTGGCGACGATGGACGTGCTGTCGGGCGGCCGCATCATCCTGGGCGCGGGTGTGGGCTGGATGGAGGAGGAGTTTCAGGCGCTCAGCGCGCCCTCCTACAAGGAGCGCGGGCGGGTGACGGACGAGTTCATCCGGCTCATGCGGGAGATGTGGTCGCGCGAGCCCGTGGACTTCAAGGGGCACTACTACACCCTCGGCCGCGTCAGCGCACTGCCCAAGCCCGTCCAGAAGGGCGGCATCCCGGTGTGGACGGGCGGGCACACCGACCCCGCCCTGCGTCGCGCCGGCCAGGTCGCCGACGGCTGGCATCCCATCGGGCTGCGCCCGCCGGGCCTGCTCGAGCCCAAGGAGTACGCGGAGAAGGCGGCGGTGGTGCGCGAGTGGGCGCGCAAGGCGGGGCGCGACCCGAAGGCGATCACGATGAGCTACCGCGTGCCGCTCGAGCTCCGGCCGCGCGGGGCCAGGCCCGCCGGCGGCGATCGTACCCTCTTCCGCGGCACCGCCGCGGAGGTCATCGAGGATATCCGCACCTATCAGCGCCTCGGCGTGACTCACTTCGTCTGGGACCTCACCGCTCCCGACCTCAAGGGCGCCCTCGCCCTGCTCGACCGCTTCGCCGCCGACGTGCGGCCCAAGGTCCAGCGCTTCCCGCGGTAGCGGGCCCATGGCGGCATTGCCCGAGCGCGTCGCGGGCTTCATCTCCGCTGGCCGCGTGGGCCGCCTCGGCACCGCGGACGCCTCCGGCCAGCCCTTCGTGGTGCCCTTCTGCTACGCCTGGGACGGCGCCGCGCTCTACTCCGCCATCGACGCCAAGCCCAAGCGGGTCGCCGCGGGCAGCCTCCGACGGGTCCGCAACATCCAGGACAACCCGCGGGTGAGCGTGGTGATCGACGAGTACGATGAGGACTGGAGCCGGCTCCGCTGGGTCGTCATCCAGGGCCGCGCCGAGATCCTCACCGGGGGGCCCGAGTTCGCGCGCGGTGCGAGCCTGCTCCTCGAGAAGTATCCCCAGTACCGGCAGATGGGCCTCCCGCGCGAGGCGGGCACCATGGTGAAGATCACCCCGGGGCGCATCAGTCACTGGAGCTTCGCGGGATGAGCCTGATCGACCGAGGGCTCGCCCGAGCCGCCGCCGGCCGGGCGCCCGACGCGCCCCAGGCCGAGGCGCTCCTCGCCGCCCCCGACGAGCGGCTGCCCGAATTGCTCGCGGCGGCGGGTGGCCTCCGCGACCGCGGGCACGGCCGCGTCGTGACCTTCTCCGCGAAGGTGTTCGTGCCCCTCACCACGCTCTGCCGCGACTACTGCGGGTACTGCACCTTCAGGAAGGATCCCGGTCAGCCGGGCGCGCACACCATGACGCCCGACGAGGTGATCGCCCTCGTCCAGGCCGGCGAGCGGCTCGGCGCCAAGGAGGCGCTGTTCTCATTGGGCGACAAGCCGGAGGCCGCCTTCGCGGAGTATCGCGAGTTCCTGCGCCGCATGGGCCACCGGACCACGCTGGGCTATCTCCGCGCCGTCGCGGAGCGTGTGATCGCGGAATCCTCGCTCCTGCCGCACGCCAATCCCGGCCTCATGTCGGAGCGGGACCTCTCCGCGCTGCGCGAGGTCAACGTGAGCATGGGCATCATGCTCGAGACGACGTCGGAGCGCCTGCTCGGACCCGGCATGGCGCACGACCGCGCGCCCGACAAGGTGCCCGCGCGGCGGCTCAAGACCATCGGCCTCGCGGGCAAGCTGCAGATCCCCTTCACCACCGGCATCCTCATCGGCATCGGCGAGACGCACGCCGAGCGGGTGCAGGCCCTCCTCGCCATCCGCGAGCTCCACGAGCGGTACGGCCACATTCAGGAAGTGATCGTCCAGAACTTCCGGGCCAAGCCCACCATCCCCATGCGCGGTGTGCCCGACCCCACCCTGCCCGATCTGGCCCGCACCATCGCGGTCGCGCGCCTGCTGCTGGGGCCGGATATGAACATCCAGGCGCCGCCGAACCTCGCCGACGCGGGCTACGGCACGCTGCCCGCCGCCGGCCTCAACGACTGGGGCGGGATTTCGCCGCTGACGCCGGATCACATCAATCCCGAGCGCCCCTGGCCACTGCTACGGGAGCTGCGGCGGGTGACCGAAGGCGCCGGCCACATCTTGCGCGAGCGCCTCGCCGTCTATCCGGAGTACGCTAGGCGCCCGGAGTTCGTGGACGGGCGCCTGCGCCCGACGGTGGCCCGCCTCACCGGCCCCGACGGCCTCGTCCGCCCCGACCTGGAGCTCTGGCGAAAGTGGTAGGCATGAATGGAGGCTCGACCGTGGACATGATGAATCTCGACTGGGCGACACGGGACATCCGCCGCATCCTCGGCGGGGCGCTGGCGGGCGCCGAGGTGACGGTGGCCGACGGTATCCGGCTCACCGAGGTACAGGGGCGCGACCTCCACGCCCTCTGCCTCGTCGCCGACGAGATGCGCCGCCGGCAGGCCGGTGACCTCGTCACGTACGTCGTCAACCGCAACATCAACTTCACGAACGTCTGCATCAAGCACTGCACGTTCTGCGCCTTCAGCCGTGACCATCGGGAGGAGGAAGGCTACTTCCTGCCCCTCGACGAGGTGGTCCGGCGCGCCATCGAGGCCTGGGAGATGGGCGCCACCGAGGTATGCATTCAGGCGGGGCTGCCGCCGAAGCTCGACGGGAGCTACTACGTCGATCTCTGCCGAGCGATCAAGGCGGCGGTGCCCGAGATGCACCTGCACGCCTTTTCCCCCGAGGAGGTGCTCTACGGGGCCACCCGGGCGGGCATGGCCATCCCCGATTATCTCCGCACTCTGCGGGCGGCCGGCCTCGGCACCCTGCCCGGCACCTCGGCGGAGATCCTCGACCAGGAGATCCGCGACATCATCGCCAAGGGGCGCATCACCGTCGATCAGTGGATGGAGGTGATCACCTCCGCCCACGCGCTGGGGATCCGCACGACGTCCACCATCATGTATGGGCACATCGAGCGGCCCGAGCACTGGGTGCGGCACATGGATCTCCTGCGCGGGATCCAGGCGAAGACCGGCGGGTTCACCGAGTTCGTTCCCCTGTCGCTCATCCACTCGGAGGCGCCGATGTATCAGCGGGGCCTCGTCCCCGGCGTGCGGCCCGGCGCCACCGGCCTCGAGGTGGTGAAGATGCACGCGCTCGCCCGGCTGATGCTCGGCCCCACCTTCCGGAACATCCAGTGCTCGTGGGTGAAGGAAGGCCCGAAGCTCTCGCAGCAGCTCCTCACCTGCGGGGCCAACGATCTCGGCGGCACGCTCATCAACGAGTCGATCTCGACTTCCGCCGGCGCGGGCTACGGCCAGCTGGTGCCGCCCGCCGAGCTCCGCCGCCTCGTCCGGGACGCCGGTCGCGTCCCCGCCCGGCGCAGCACCGAGTACGAGATCCTCAAGGTCTACGCCACCGAGGCCGATGACGAAGCGTCGCCGCTCGATTCCGTGTCGGACGCAGAGGCGCGCTTCGGCTCCTACCGTCGTCTCACCGCCTCGTCGCAATTTCGTTTCGTCCACCCCTTGAAGACGTCGGCCGGTTGAAGTAAGACTAGGGCGCCGTTTGGCCCAACCGAGTTCCCCAACCCCCAAGACGGAGGCGTTCCTCATGGCAAAGCAGATGACCAAGTCCGCCATCCTCAGCCACCTCGCGCAGAAGTCCGAGCTCAGCAAGAAGCAGGTGGCCGAGCTGATGGATCAACTTCTCACGCTCGCCACCAAGGAGGCGAAGAACGTCTTCGTCGTCCCGGGCTTCGGCCGTCTCGTCCTCGCCAACCGGAAGGCCCGCATGGGCCGCAATCCGCAGACGGGCGAGCCCATCAAGATCCCGGCGAAGCGCGTGGTGAAGTTCCGCCTCTCCAAGAGCCTGAAGGACGCGGTGCTTGGAAAGAAGTAAGGCCCCCGAGGGGCTCGAGTACCGGGGGCTCTCCGATCCCTCGCAGGAAGCCCGGGACCTGTTCGGATTCGTCGGCGCGTGGGCACCGCCGGACGCGGCGGTGTCGACGGGCTGGGGCGCGTGGGACGGCGGCCGACTCGTCGGCGCGCTGCTGCTCGAGTGCGCAGGGCGCGCGGCCATGCTGTATGGGCCCGTCGTCGTCGTCCCGGAGTCGGCGGATCCCGAGACGCCCCTCGACATCGCCCTCCGTCTCCTGGAGCATGCCCTGAGCCTCGCGGAGGCTCAGGGCATCGAGACCCTCTACACGCGCCCGCAAGGGCTCGATCGGATCTGGGTTCGTACCGGTTTCATCCCGATCCCCGAGGCCGATCTGCCGGAGGCGCTCCGCGGCCGTCCGGGCCTCGGCCTGTTCGGCTGGCGCGGCGCCTCCGCGATCTGGAGCATGGCGGGCCGGGCCGCCGCCGCCCGCCAGGCCGCCGCCGCTCCCGCCACCGCCGGGCGCCGCCGCCGCTAGTCGCGCGATGCGCATAGCGGCCCTCGCCGGTGGAACGGGCGCGGCCAAGCTCCTGCGGGGGCTGGCCCCGCTGCTCCCTGCCGACGCCCTCACCATCATCGGCAACACCGGCGACGACACCGATCTCTGGGGGCTGCACATCTCTCCCGATCTCGACACCGTCTGCTACACGCTGGCCGGGCAGATCGACGAGCGCAAGGGCTGGGGCCTGCGCGGCGAGACCTTCAACGCCCTCGAGCAGATCGTGCGCTTCGGCGAGCCCGGCTGGTTCGGCCTCGGCGACCGCGATCTCGCCACCCATCTGCACCGCAGCCGGCTGCTCCGCGAGGGTCACGGCCTCGCCCAAGTGACCGCCGGCATCGCCGGGGCGCTGGGCGTCGCCGCGCGGGTGCTGCCCATGTCCGACCAGCCGGTGCGCACCCGCATCCTGGGGCCGGAGGGGTGGATCTCATTTCAGGAATACTTCGTGCGCGACAAGGCGCAGACCGAGGTGCGCGAAGTCGCCTACACAGGGTCCGAAACGGCAGCCCCGGCGCCGGGCGTGCTCGAGGCGCTCCGCGACGCCGAGGCCGTGCTCGTGTGCCCTTCCAACCCCATCACCTCGATCGGCCCCATTCTCGCCGTCCCGGGCATCCGGCGTGCGCTCGAGGAGACCTCCGCCACCGTGGTCGCAGTGAGCCCCATCATCGGCGGCGAGGCGGTGTCCGGCCCGGCCGGGCGGCTGATGGCGGCGTCGGGGCTGCCGGTGTCGGCGGTCGGCGTCGCCCGCGCCTATGCCCCGTGGCTCGACCTCCTCATCGTGGACGAGCGCGATGCCGATCTGGTCCCCGCGGTCGCCGCCGCCGGCGCGCGGGCCGTCGCTGCGCCCACCCTCATGACCAGTCGCGAAGCCGAGACCGCCCTCGCGCGGCGCATCCTCGCGTCCCTGGCATGACCATCATGGCGGCGGTGCCGGTCAAGGACCTTGTGAACGCCAAGCAGCGTCTCGTCTCCGTGCTCGAGCCCGCCGAGCGTCACGACCTCGCGGCCGCGATGCTGGAAGACGTCTTGGATGCGATGGAGGCCGCCGGGAACCTGGCCCTGCGCCTCGTCACCCGGGACCCCGAGGTGCTCGCCCTCGCCGGCCGGCGCGGCATCGTCTGCCTCACCGAGAGCATGAATCGCGGCCACACCGAGGCGGTGGCCTTCGCCCAGGCGGAGGCGGCGCGGCTCGGCTTCGCCGGCTTTCTCACCGTGCCCGGCGACGTCCCGTGCGCGACGCCGGACGAGGTGCGCGCGCTCGTCGCGACCCTCGAGGGCGGCGCGGGCGTCGCCTTCGTCCCGTCGCTGTCCGGGCTCGGCACCAACGCCGCCCTACTGGCGCCGCCCGACGCGATGCCACTCAAGTTCGGCGAGCCGTCCTTCGCCAACCATCTCGACGGCGCTCGGGGACGCGGGATCACGCCGCGGGTGCTCGCGCTGAGCGGTCTCGGGCTCGACATCGACGCGCCCGAAGACCTGCGCCTGCTCCTCGCCCGCGGGGCGCACACCCGCGCGGGCCGCCTCTGTCGGGCGCACGGCATCGCCGCCCGCCTCGCCTCCGGCTGATCGCCGCCCCGTGCCTACCCGCTACGAGGTGATCGGCGTCGAGGGCCTGCCCGAGATCGCCCCGGGTATCGACCTGTCCCCGCTCATCGTGGAGGCGGCGCGCCGCCAGGGCACCCCGCTCGCCGCCGGCGATCTGCTCGTGGTGAGCCAGAAGATCGTCTCCAAGGCCGAGGGGCGGCTCGTCCGCCTCGATCAGATCCGCCCCTCCGCGCGCGCCGCCGCCCTTGCCGTGGAGATCGACCGCGATCCCCGGCTTGTGGAGGTCATACTCGGGGAGACGCGCCGCATCGTGCGCCAAGCCAAGGGCGTGTTGATCGTCGAGACCCATCACGGCTGGATCTGCGCCAATGCCGGCGTGGACCAATCCAACGTAGATCCGGACACGGCCTGTCTCTTGCCCGTCGACTCTGACGCGTCGGCGCGCGGCCTGCGCCGCCGGCTTGCCGAGCTGACCGGGCTCACCCTGGCCGTGATCATCGCCGACACGTTCGGCCGACCCTGGCGTGAGGGGCTCGTCAATGTCGCGGTCGGCCTGGCCGGCTTCGAGCCGATCGTGAGCTACCTGGGTGAAACCGATCCCGCCGGCCACGTGCTGCAGGCGACCATCCTGGCGGTGGCCGACGAGCTCGCCTCCGCGGCCGAGCCGGTGATGGGCAAGCTCGACCGCATTCCCGTGGTGATCATCCGGGGCGCCCGCTGGACCCCGGCCGAGGCCGACAGCCGACCGTTGCTGCGAGACCCTTCGCGTGATCTATTCAGATAGGAGCGAAAACATCTCATGAAGATTGGCATTCTCGGTGGTACCGGAAAGGAAGGCGCCGGCCTCGCAGTGCGCTGGGCTCAGGCGGGGCACGAGATCGTCATCGGCTCCCGTGACGCCGAGCGCGCGCGGACCAAGGCCACCGAGCTCACGGGTCTGAGCCCGGGCGCCCGCATTCAGGGTCTGGGCAATCGCGAGGCGGCGGCGGCGGCCGACATCGTGGTGATCGCGCTGCCGGCCAACGGGCTTGCCGCCACCTTGCCCGAGGTGCGGGAGGCCTGCCGCGGCAAGGTCGTCGTCAGCACCGTGGTGCCGCTCACCTTCGGCGGCGGCCGCCTCTTCACGCCGCCCCCGCACGGCTCGTCGGCCGAGGAGGCGCAGGGGCTGCTGGGAGCCGAGGCGCGGGTGGTGGCCGCCTTCCACCACATCGCCGCCCACGAGCTGTCCGCCACCGAGCACGACATCGAGTGCGATCTGCTCGTCTGCGGCGGGGACGCGGAGGCGAAGAAGCAGGTGTCCGAGCTAGGCGCCTCGATGGGCCTGCGCGCGGTGGACGTGGGGGCCCTGACCAATGCCGGGCCGCTCGAAGGCATCACGGCCGTCCTCGCGACCATCAACCGCCGCTACAAGCTGAAGAACTCCGGGATCAAGATCACCGGGCTGCCCGGCTAGACGGGACGGCAGGCCTCGCGCCGGAGGCTACTTTGTCTTCGTGAGAGAGATCCGGCTATCGCCGAGGCGAGTGCTCGTCGATCGCCCCGTCATGGTCGTGCCCGAGATCGTGAGCTCGACCCTCAAGCGAGAAGCCGCGTCGCCGCGGCCTCCGCATCGGCGAAGCTCTCGAAGAGGAGGTCCGGCCCCAGCGCCTCCAGCTCCGCGTAAGGATGGAAGCCGGTGGCCACCGCTACCGCCACGGCGCCGAAGGCGCGCGCGCACTCGATGTCGAGCGGAGTGTCGCCGATCACGAGCACCTCCTCGGGGCGGAAGCCGTGGCCGGTCAGGGCGTGGGCCCGCCGCGCCGCCAGGGATGGCAGCCGGCGGCGGTCGCCATCGTCGGACCCGAACGCGCCCGTGCGGAAGTAGGGCCAGAGCCCGGTCGGCGCGAGCTTGATGCGCGCGCCCTCCTCGATGTTGCCCGTGAGCAGCCCGAGCAGCACGCCCTCGGTCGCATCGAGGCGGCGCAGCAGGTCGGCCACGCCCGGCAGCACGCGCACGCATTGCCCGTCGCCGATCTCGTCCACCAGGCCCCGCGCGTAGGTCTCGAAGCACTCATCGAGACCGTCGCCGATCACGTCGGGGGCGACGCCCGCCGCCTCCATGAGATCGCGAACGATGCGCGGGTCCGTCTTGCCTCGGAAGTCGTAGCCTTCGATGGGACCCGTCGTGCCGTACACGCGCTCGAGGGCGCGCCCCAGCGCGCGGCGGCCGGCCCCCTTGGCGATCACCAGGGTGCCGTCGATGTCGAAGAGCACGAGCCGCACCGGCCGGGCCCTCTACCGCGGGGCGGACGCGACGGACAGCGCGCGCAGGCGCGACACGATAGCGGGCAGCCGGTCGAGCACGATGTCCACCTCGATGGAGGTGCTCCAGCGGCCGAGGGTGAAGCAGAGCGATCCATCCGCCTCGGCGGGCGTGCACCCGATGGCCCGAAGCACGTGCGAGGGCGTCTGCGTGAGCGACGCGCAGGCCGAGCCGGACGAGGCCGCGATCCCCGCGAGGTCCAGGTCGAGGAGCACGCTGTCCGCCTTCACGCCCCGGCACACGAGGCTGGCGTGGTGCGGGAGACGGCCGCCGAGCGGGCCCGTCCGGCGACACTCCGGGACGGCCTCCAGGAGGCCCTGAAGCAACCGGTCGCGAAGGCCGGCCAGGCGCGCCGGCTCGCCGTGCGTGATCTCGCTCCGGATGAGATCGGCGGCCACGCCGAGGCCGACGAGGCCGGGCAGGTTCTCGGTGCCCGAGCGGAACCCGCCCTCCTGCCCGCCACCCAGGATCTGCGGCGCGAGCTTCGCGCCCGGCCGGACCCAGAGCGCGCCCGTGCCCGGCGGGCCGTAGATGTCGTTGCCGGAGACGGTGAGGAGGTCGATGCCGAGCGATTCGGCGGCCAGCGGCGCGCGCCCCACCGCGCCCACGCCGTCGACGTGGAAGGGCACGCGCGCGGCGCGGGTCACCCGGGCCAGGTCGGCGAGAGGCTGCAGCGTGCCGATCTCCTCGTTGGCCGCGGCAATGCTGACGAGCATGGTCTCGGGACGGATCGCCCGGCGCAGCGCGTCGGGATCCACGCGCCCCTCGCCGTCGACGGGCAGCAGGGTCACCGCGATGCCGGCCTTTTCCAGATCGCGACAGGAATTGAGCACGGAGATGTGCTCGATGCACGACGCGACCACGTGGCGGCTCCGCTCGCC
>Ga0075421_100000346_pt1 | contig 46990 bp, 45 predicted proteins | sample SoiMetdeltSBSDD5_FD_75292 | JGI IMG/M metagenome (GOLD analysis project Ga0075421, IMG submission 75292) | Bulk soil microbial communities from a Populus tree surrounding site in Tennessee, USA - Soil MetaG P. deltoides SBSDD5 | ecosystem: Environmental > Terrestrial > Soil > Tree plantation... | reverse complement strand
ACGGGCATCCTCGATGGCGCGAATGAGGCCGGCCGCGGTCTGCGCTGCCTCGCGCATCGCCACCGCCGACTGCTCCGCCGCCGCCGCAACTTCGCTCGTCTTGCCCAACATGCCGCGGGCGGCGGCGCTGGTCTGGACGGCTTGGCCGCGCAACTCCTCGCTTTCACGCGAACAGTCGTTGACCACGCCCATGACGCGGCCGTTGAAGCTGTTCGCCTGCCGCTGCTGGACCTCCTCGCCTTCGCGGCGAGTAATGGTGATGGCGTGATGGATGAAGCAGTCGATCTCGATCGCCTGGATTTCCGACAGGGCGCGGGCCATTCGGACCAAGTCCGCCTCGTCGGTTATCTTGGAGCGAAGCAGGCCGTAGGCGGCTTCGGTCTCGGCATTAAGCCCCGCGAGCAGAGTCGACAGCGTCAGACCGCTTTCGATCGCACGGGCGACATAGTCATGCGCTTGCCTGGTCCATTCCGGGTGGTCGACATGTTCGAACTTGCTGGCGATGAAAGGCAGGATCTTGGCAGCCAGCTGATTGATCTTGGCATCGTCGAAGCGGTCAGTCACCTCCGGCGACTTGGCATAGCGGCGCCAGAATTCGCGCGCCAGTTCAATGCCATCGCTGCTGATCAGCGTCCAAAGCTCGCGGGCTCGGCTCGGCAAGTCCCCGGCCGTGTCGTAGAGATGCAGGCTCCGCGCCAGATCATATTCGCCGTTTGACGTTCCCTGCACCACGTTCGCCATTGATCCGAGAATCCCCACTAAATTCCGTCTGGTCCGAGGCCGCTATGGCGGGACAATGGTTAAGGCCGGGTTAGTTCTCGGCGAACTTGCAAGGCAGGCGGATGCTGCCTAGGGGAACCAAGCCCTTTCAATAGGCGGTTCGAGGACCCATGAGCAGCAACCCACAGCGACCTTTGTCGCCGCACCTGACGATCTGGAAATGGGGACCGCACATGCTGGTCTCGATCCTGCACCGCATCACGGGGAGCGGCCTTACCGTCGTCGGCCTCGGCGTCCTTGCCTGGTGGCTCGCCGCGATTGCCGGCGGTGAAGTGGCCTATGACCGGTTCACCAAGATTGCCGGCCACCCGGCGGGCCTGGTCGTGCTGGCCGGCCTGACCTGGGCATTCTGGCAGCATCTCTTCTCGGGCCTCCGCCACCTCGTGCTCGACACGGGTGCCGGGTTCGAGCTTCGCACCAATCGCTTTTGGTCCGTGATGACGCTCGCCGGCTCGCTGCTGGCGACGGCTGTCACTTGGTACATTCTGGTGGGAGTGGGGAAATGAGCCAGGGGGAAAGCGCGACGCCGCTCGGCAAGGTCCGCGGCCTTGGTTCCGCCCAAGAGGGCGGCCAGCATTGGCTGGAGGAGCGCTTCACCAGCGTTGCCCTGGTCGTCCTGTCGCTGTGGCTGGTCTTTTCGCTGCTCATGCTTCCGGACTTCAACCTCGACATTCTCAAGGAATGGTTGAGCTCGGGCACGGGTGCGATCCCGATGGCTCTGCTGGTGATCACCGCCTTCAAGCATGGCCTCGATGGCCTGAAGGTGGTGGTCGACGACTATGTCCACGACGAGGGCACGCGTATCGGCCTTCATTACTTCCTCGCCATGGCCGCCATTGCCGGAGCCTCGATCGCCCTATTCGCGCTGGCCAAGATCGTGTTCGGGGCCGCCGCCTAAATGACCGCCTACAGGATCATCGACCATGTCTATGACGTAGTGGTCGTCGGTGCCGGGGGGTCGGGCCTTCGTGCGACCATGGGCGCGGCCGAAAAGGGGCTCAAGACCGCTTGCGTCACCAAGGTCTTCCCGACGCGCAGCCACACCGTCGCCGCGCAGGGCGGCATCGCCGCCAGCCTCGGCAACATGGGGCCGGACCATTGGACCTGGCACATGTATGATACGGTCAAGGGCTCGGACTGGCTCGGCGACCAGGACGCAATCGAATATCTGTGCCGCGAAGCCCCGGCCGCGGTTTACGAGCTCGAGCACGCCGGCATGCCGTTCAGCCGCACGGCCGAGGGCAAGATCTACCAGCGCCCGTTCGGCGGGATGATGCAGAATATGGGCGAAGGCCCGCCCGCGCAGCGTACTTGCGCGGCCGCCGACCGCACCGGTCACGCCATGCTTCACACGCTCTACCAACAGAGCCTGAAGTATGACGCCGACTTCTTCATCGAATATTTTGCGCTCGACCTGATCATGGAGGACGGCGTCTGCCGCGGCCTCGTGGCGCTATGCCTCGACGACGGGTCGATCCATCGCTTCCGCGCCCAGGCCGTGGTGCTTGCGACCGGCGGCTATGGCCGCATCTACTTCTCCTGCACCGGAGCACACACCTGCACCGGCGACGGCAACGGCATGGTGCTGCGCGCCGGCCTGCCGCTGCAGGACATGGAGTTCGTCCAGTTCCACCCGACCGGCGTTTACGGCGTCGGCGTGCTGATCACCGAAGGCGCGCGGGGAGAAGGCGGCTACCTCACCAATTCAGAGGGTGAGCGGTTCATGGAGCGCTATGCGCCTAGCGCCAAGGATCTCGCCAGCCGCGATGTCGTGTCACGCTCGATGGCGATGGAAATCCGCGAGGGGCGCGGCGTCGGCGAGCATAAGGATCATATCTACCTTCACCTCGACCATCTCGACCCGAAGGTGCTGCACGAGCGGCTGCCGGGCATCACCGAGACGGCGAAGATCTTCGCCGGCGTCGACCTGACCCGCCAGCCGATCCCGGTGATCCCGACCGTCCACTATAATATGGGCGGCATCCCGACCAATTATCATGGCGAGGTGGTGACGCTGAAAGACGGCAACCCGGATAGTGTCGTTCCCGGCCTGTTTGCGGTTGGCGAGGCGGCCTGCGTTTCGGTCCACGGCGCCAACCGGCTTGGCTCCAACAGCCTGATCGACCTGGTGGTGTTCGGCCGCGCCGCCGGCCTGCGCCTCGCCGAGGTGATCAAGCCCGGCGCCAACCAGCCCCTGCTCAAGAAGGAAGCCTCTGATCTGGCGCTGTCGCGGCTCGACAAGTTCCGCCACGCCGAAGGCTCGCTTCCGACTGCCAGGATCCGCGATGAGATGCAGCGCACGATGCAGGCCGACTGCGCCGTGTTCCGCACCGATCGGACGCTGGCCGAGGGCAAGTCGAAGATCGACGCCGTCTACAAGAAGATGGCCGACGTCCAGGTTTCCGACCGCAGCCTGATTTGGAACAGCGACCTCATCGAGACGCTCGAGCTCGACAATCTGCTCGGCCAGGCGGTGGTCACCATGCATTGCGCCGCCAACCGCAAGGAAAGCCGCGGCGCCCACATGCATGAGGATTTCCCGGAGCGAGACGACAAGAATTGGATGAAGCACACGGCCGCCTGGTTCGACGGCTGGGGTGGTCAGGGTGGCGGAGTGAAGATCGATTACCGCCCGGTCCACACCTACACGCTCACCGACGACATCGAGTATATCAAGCCCAAGGCGCGGGTTTACTAAGTCTCGCAGCGTGGAGCTCTACCCGCTCGTCAAGACGCTCCACATCCTCAGCGCGATGGTGCTGTTCGGCACCGGGCTCGGGATTGCTTTTTTCTTCTGGATGGGTGGCCGGAGCGGAGACGATCGCGCGGCCCTGTTCGCGGCGCGGGCAACGGTAACCGCAGATCTTTTGTTCACGCTCACGGCGGTCATTGCACAGCCGCTGACCGGTGCATGGCTGATCTTGGAGGGCGGATTCAATCCTTACGACCGTTGGTTGGTGCTCACCTATGCGCTGTATCTGATCGCCGGTACTTGCTGGGTGCCGGTCGTCTTCATCCAGCTGCGCATCCGCGAAATGCTCAAGGCGAAGTTGGCCGGGGACGCGTTCGATCCTGAGGCATATCACCGCCTCCGTAGCTGGTGGTTCGTCTTGGGATGGCCGGCGTTCCTCGCACTTATCGTGGTCGTCCATCTGATGGTCACCAAACCATCGTGACGACGCGCGTCCTGGTCATTGGCGGCTATGGCAACTTCGGCGGATATATTGCCCGCGCGCTGGCCGCCGACCCCAACATTTCCGTGCTGATCGGCGGACGGTCGCAGGAGAAGGCCGATGCCTTCGCCAGCGGTTTGAACGCGATCAATGCGGCGGAGGGTTTCCGGATCGATATCGACGCCGACATCGCGGCGCAACTCATGGAAATCCGGCCCAATGTAGTCATCCACACCACTGGCCCGTTCCAGACGCAGGATCATCGCGTTGCCCGCGCCGCGATTGCGACCGGCGCGCACTACCTCGACCTGGCCGATGCGCGGAAGTTTGTCGCGACGATCGGAGGGCTGGATGCGGCGGCAAAGAAAGCCGGTGTCGCGGCCATCGCAGGCGCCAGTTCGGTTCCTTGCCTGACGGCCGCATTCATCGACCGCTACAGGCCGCATTTCGCGCGGCTGGATAGGGCGGATTACGGCATAGCGGCGGCGCAGGCGACCAACCGGGGGCTTGGCACCGCCGCGGCAATCTTGAGCTATATCGGCAAGCCCTTTTCAATCCTGAATGACGGAGTGCCAAAGCGGGTATTCGGCTGGCAGGGCCTGCACGCCGTTCGTTACCCGGAACTCGGTCTTCGGTTGTTCGGCTATTGCGATATCCCCGACCTGGAGCTGTTTCCGGCCCGCTACCCCAATTTGCGTGAGCTTCGCTTCGTCGCCGGCCATGAAGTTAAGCTGCTGCACATCGGGACCTGGCTACTCAGCTGGGCAGTCCGCCTACGGCTGGTTCGCTCGCTCGCGCCCTACGCCGAGCGGCTGCTCAACCTCTCTTTCCTGTTCGACCCGCTGGGATCGGACAAGAGCGGCTTTCACATGTTCCTGAGCGGCACCGGCAAGGATGGAGCGCCGATGACCGTCCGCATCTTCATGCTCGCGCGGCAGGTCCACGGCCCAAATATTCCGTGCATTCCAGCGATTATCCTGGCGCGGCGCATCGCGGCCGGCCAACAGATAGAGCCGGGCGCAAGGCCCTGCCTGGACTTGATCGACATCGACGAGCTACTCGAGGCCATCGCCCACCTCGACATAACCACGATCGTGCAAGGGCCCGCCATCGATGAAATATGGCCGGCGCTTCGTCGAAAGGAGCTTTCCTAACGGCGCGCATCGCCTAGTTTCCCCGCAGACAAGGGGAGGCGGCGATGATGAAGTCCTTTGCCCTGCTTGCGGTGCTGGGGCTGGCGACTGGAGCAGCGGCGCCGAAGGTCAAGCTGGTCGAGCCCGACTATCACCTCATCCCAGGCTCCGTGCCGTTCGACAAGGGGCCGGACGGCAACAGTATCTTCCTTGACGCGCCCAAGGGCCTCATCCTGATCGACACTGGCCGCCACCCGGAACATGCCGAGAAGCTGCTGGCCTATGCCAAGCAGCGCGGGCTGCCGGTTGCGGCGATCGTCAATACCCACTGGCACCTCGATCATACGACCGGCAATCTCGATATCCGCCAGGCCTATCCCGCCGCCAATGTCTATGCGACGACCGCGATCGAAGGCGCCCTCAGGGGCTTCCTCGCGCGCGGCAAGGAGCTGGCGGAGAAACGGTTGGCCGATCCCGAAACGCCGGCGGACCAAAAGGCGCAGATCCTGCGCGCACGCTATCGCCTCGAGCATCCGGAGACACTTCGGCCGACCGTCCCGGTCACCAAGTCCGGCAAGATGAAGATCGCGGGGCGGAAGCTGGACGTCCATGTCGCGCCCTTCGCGGCGACCGAAGCTGATCTTTGGCTCTACGATCCGAAGGCTCGGCTGGCGATCGTCGGCGACCTGGTGGTCGATATCGTACCCTTCATGGACACCGCCTGTCCCGACGGGTGGAAGAAGGCGCTGGATGAAGTGGCTGCAACGCCGTTCGCAACGCTGATTCCCGGCCATGGCGCGCCGATGAACCGCGCCCAGTTCCTGCAATGGCAAGGCGCATTCAACGCCTTCGTCGATTGCGGCCGCTCGACCCGGCAGAAGGAGGAATGCATCGCCGGCTGGCAACGCGACGCCGCGCCCTTCATTGACGAACCACACCGCCAATATGCCGCACAGGCGGCGGCCTATTATCTCGAAACCCGGCTCCGCTCGTCGCCCGCGGAGCAGCAAAAATATTGCAATCCAGTTCAATGAGTTAGCTGCGTGCAGCACGATGAACCGTGCATTTTCATCGATGAAGCGTTGACGATGGACCGTGCAATATCGTAGACGAACCGAGTTCTCAACATCGGGAGCTTGGACATGTACGCTTCGGACGAACAGAAATCGCCGGGCAGGAAACTGCTGCTCGCCATCCTCGTCGGCGTCGCGCTCGCCATCCCAATATTCATGGTCTGGGCGCTGGTTTACGACCGGCAGACCCGGTCCGAAGAGGCCCGCGGCTCAATCACGCAAGGGTGGGGCGGACCGCAGGTGATGACCGGTCCGGTGCTGGTCATTCCCTATAAGCAGACGGTCAGCGAGACGAGCGACTCCGGCGGCAAGCAGGTGACGCGTACCCGCACGATCGACAAGGAACTGGCGCTCGATCCGGAAGCGATCGACATCACCAGCACCGTCAAACCTCAACTGCGTACGCGCTCCATTTACGAGGCGGTGGTCTATGATGCCTCCGCTGGCGGTTCAGCACGCTTTGCCTTCCCGCCGGATCTCACGCGCTACGGCGTCGATCCGGGCAAGCTTGAGCTGGGTCGCGCCGAACTGCGCTTCGGCCTCAGCGATCCGCGCGGGCTTGGCGCCAATCCCTCGGTGCAGCTCGACGGCCGGCCGGTCAGGTTGCAGCCGGGCTCCGGCGGCGGGCAGGGGAGCGGCTTCTTCGCCTTCGTCGACGTATCGACCATGCGAACCAGGTCGCTGGTTGCAGAATTCCATTATGAGCTGCGCGGCAACAGTTCGCTCGCGCTCGAACCGCGCGGCGGCGACATCCAGTGGAAGGTCGCGAGCAGCTGGCCCCATCCCTCGTTCAGCGGCGGGTTCCTGCCAGGCCGGCGCGATATCCGGTCCCAAGGGTTCGATGCCAATTATCGGATCGGCAACCTGTCGCTCGGCCGCACCCTAATTTCGACAGCCGATCAGGGGGGAACAAGCCTCGGCGGCGCTTCCGTGGCTGCGGCGACGCCTGACGGCTCGACATCGGCACCCGTTGCTTCGTCCACTCAGCTGGCTTCGATCAGCCTGATCCAGCCGGTCGACCTCTATTCGCAGGTCGATCGGGCGACCAAATACGGCTTCCTGTTTATCGGCTTCACCTTCATGGCGCTGCTGATGTTCGACATCATCGGGGGCGTTCGCGTGTCCGCCGTAGAATATCTGCTGATGGGCGCCGCGATCGTGCTGTTCTTCGTGCTGCTGCTCGCCTTTGCCGAAGTGATCGGCTTCACCGCGGCCTATGTCGTCGCGTCGGTGGCGATCGCCGGTCTCAACACCGCCTACTCGGCTGCGGTGCTCGGCAGCTGGAAGCGAGGTCTTGTCATCGGCGGCCTGTTGATCGGCCTTTATGCCGTGCTTTACATCCTGCTCGGCCTCGAGGACTTCGCGCTGCTGATCGGCTCGGTCCTGCTGTTCTTGGCCCTGGCAGGGGTGATGTACACCACCCGCCGGATCGACTGGAGCGGTACGGCGAGCCAGGAAGCGGCCGCAAGCTAGGGGCTGGTCGTGGGGAGCGGCTGCCGCTAAGTCGCTCCCCCGACATGACAGATCCGAAACCGCCAAAGCGCATTTTCCCCGAAGCTTCGACCGATGCGCGAGCTGCCAAGCATGTGCCAAGCTCACCGCAGACCGAGAGCGAAGCTTACGAGCTCGCCTTCCAGGACACCGATTTCCTGCTCCGGCCGGACCTTCGCCCCGTCCGCTTCCAGCTGGAGCTCCTCAAGCCGGAATTGCTGATGAACGAGGCGAACATCGCCTCGACATTTGTCTTCTATGGCTCGGCTCGGGTGCCGGAGCCGGCCAAGGCCCATGCGCTGCTCGAGGCCGCTCGCACGGACTGGGACAAGAAGGTTGCCGAGAAACTGGTCGCCAAGGCCAAATATTATGACGAAGCGCGCAAGCTGGCGGCGCGGGTCAGCAAGTTCCCGGTCGACGCGGACGGCAAGCGCCACTTCGTGGTCTGTTCGGGCGGGGGGCCGTCGTTCATGGAGGCCGCCAACCGCGGCGCCAAGGATGTCGGCGCGGAATCGATCGGGCTCAACATCGTGCTGCCGCACGAGCAGCTGCCCAACAATTATGTGACGCCGGATCTCAGCTTCCAGTTTCACTATTTCGCGCTGAGGAAGATGCATTTCCTGCTGCGCGCACGCGCAGTTGCCGTCTTCCCGGGCGGCTTCGGCACGTTCGACGAAATGTTTGAGCTTTTGACCTTGATCCAGACCGGCAAGGTCCGGCCGCTGCCGATCCTGCTGTTCGGCCGCGAGTTCTGGGAGCGGGTGGTCGATTTCCAGGGCCTGGCGGAAGAGGGGGTGATCTCGCCCCACGACCTCGACCTTTTCACCTGGGTCGAGACGGCCGAAGAAGCGTGGGAGGCCGTGTGCCACCACTATGAGGTCTGCTGAGCTGACCTCAGCGGCATGAAAAAGGGCGGCTCAAGGGCCGCCCTCCTAATCTTGGAATTCGAAGCGCTTAGTGCGCCGGCTTGGCTGGAGCGGCTTCATTGCCGGCAGGTGCAGCTTCGTTACCCTCGGCCGGAGCCGCGGCCTTATCGCCGGCTGCTTCAGCTGTTTCCACGGGAGCGGCCGGCAGCGGCAGGTTCGAGCCGTGCGAGTTCAGGAAGGCGATGACGTCGGCGCGGTCCTGCGGATTGCCGAGGCCGGCGAAGGTCATCTTCGTACCGGGCGCATATTTCTTCGGATTCGAGAGCCAGGTATCGAGCGCCTTGAAGTCCCAGCTGCCGGGAACGCCTTTCAGTGCGTCGGAGAAGGGAAAGCCTGGGTGGGCCGCATGCGGCTTGCCGACCACGCCCCAAAGGTTCGGGCCGAGCGCGTTGGCGCCGCCCTGGTCCGCATTGTGGCAAGCGGCGCATTTCTTGAACACCTGCTCGCCCTTGGCGACGTCGGCCGATGCCAGATAGAATTCGATCGGCTTGGCCGCCTCGCCGCCTTCGCCTTCGACCGCGACGCCCTCGATCGGATATCCCATCTTTTCCGGCCGCTCGGCGTGAAACATCTCGCCGGTGACGATCGAAGCGCCCAGCGCGACGATGCCCGCGAACAGCACCCAGCCGTTGATGGTATTCTGGCGATCTTTCATGAAACCCCGCGCGGCCGTGCCGAAGATGATTGGAATTTGACGGAGGCCTTTAAGGCCCAGTCGTGTCTACTTCAAGCCGTTCACCCAATGCTCGAGCAAGGTGCGCGCGATCGCCCAGCCCGGAGGCGCCTGGAAGAGCGCGGCAGGTTCATTATTCATTGCCGTCACGACCTCGCCGCGGCTGAACCAGCGCGCGTCCTCCAGCTCGTTGCTGTCGATGCTGAGCGAATCATCGTCGGCGCGAGCCCACGCCCCGATCATCAGGGAATTGGGGAAGGGCCAGGGCTGGCTGGTGAGGTAGCGGACATCGCGCACGGTGATTCCCGCCTCTTCCTTGAGCTCGCGCGCGACCGCCGCTTCCATCGATTCTCCGGGTTCGACGAAGCCGGCCAGTGCCGAATAGCGCCCCGGGGGATATTGCGGCTGCCGGCCCAGGAGCAGCCGGCCGTCATGTTCGGCGAGCATGATGACGACTGGATCGACCCGCGGATAATGCTCGGCGCCGCATGAGTCGCAAGCCCTCGACCAGCCACCGCGGTTGGGCTCGGTCGGCTGCCCGCAGACCGAGCAATGGCGGTGGCGCCGGTGCCAATTGGCCAGACTCAGCGCAGCGGCGAAGGTCGGCGCTTCAGTTGCGTCGAGCAGGCTGAGCAGTTGGAAGTGAGCGTAGGCGGTGGCGGGGACGTCGCCGTGGGGCACAGAGGCAAATCGCGGCGATCCGTGGTTGAGGCCGAGGAACAGCGGCGGCGATTCTTCGACCGGCCCCCAGAGCAGCCTGCCCTGCTCGTCGATGGCGGGAGCTCCGTCTTGCCAGACAAGCTGCCGTGCTTCCATGTGACGGCTTAGCTCCGCGATCGCCGCTGGATCGGCCCGCAGATGATCGGCGCGATCGAGTCCGTCGCCGGCGAAAAATGGGTCAGGCTGCAAGTGAGTCCTTTCGAGTGAGCACCGCTTCGATCGCCTTCCGATAGAGTGTTGGCAGCCCGGCCTGGCCCAGCCGATCCAGCGGCTGCCACCAGCCTTCGCCGGTCGGCTCTGCCTGTGCGACGATGTGCAGGTTGAGCGCGAAGTGGGTGAACCCATGGCTGACGGTGGCCAAAGGCCGGACAGCGGGCCGCTCGTCGCTCCACTCCGGCCCCGGCAGGGCCGCCATCCCGCCAAGCATGCCCTTGACCGGCCGCCGCACGAGCCAGATCGCGCCGTTGCCCTCGATCCACCAGGCGATGCCATGCCGGTGGGGACGTTCGCGCCTTGCCTTGGGCGCCGGAAATCTCTCCGGGTTGCCGCTGTCACGCGCCACGCAGCCATCGGCCAGCGGACAGGCGGCGCAATCGGGCTTTTTCGGACGGCAAATGGTCGCCCCGAGGTCCATCATCGCCTGTGCGAAGTCGCCGGGCCGGTCGACAGGAGTCATTTCCTCGGCAAACTGGCCGATTTCGTCACGAGACTCAGCCAAGGTCCTGTCAACGCCATGGTAGCGCGCGATCACCCGCGCCACATTGGTGTCGACGGGAGTGGCGTGCTCGCCGAACGCAATCGCGGCGATGGCGGCGGCGGTATAGGCGCCAAGGCCCGGCAGCTTGCGAAGTTCCTTCTCGGTTCGCGGAAATCCGCCACGTATTGCCACCGACTGCGCACAAGCGATCAGGTTGCGAGCCCGGGCATAATAGCCGAGCCCGGCCCATTCGCTCAGTACCTCCTCGGCCGGCGCGGCGGCCAGCGCCTCGACGGTCGGCCAGCGCTCGATGAAGCGGCGGAATCGCGGCTTCACCGTCGCCACCGTGGTCTGCTGCAGCATGACCTCGCTCAGCCAGACGACATAGGGATCGGGCGGAAGCGCGCCGGGCGGGCTGCGCCACGGCAGGGCCCTCGCGTTCGCATCATAATGGTCAAGCAGGCGCTTCGCGGGGCGTTGTTTGTCGAAGAGCTGCTGCGCAGCACTGGCGGGCATGAGAGCCCTATGGCATGGTCGCTTGAAATGGCGAAGTCCCTGCGTCCCGAATCCACTGAAGATGCCCCGCGCCGCGGCCATGCCCGCGCCTGTGGCGATCTTGTGTCCGACATTGCCGGAACCAGCTTCAAGCGGTTTGGCTTCATGCAGGGTGCGATCATCAGCCGCTGGGCCGAGATTGTCGGCGAGCGCTATGCCAGAGTCTCGTCGCCCGAATCGATCCGATTTCCGGCCGGAAAGAAGTCGGGTGGCACGCTGACCCTCGCTGTCGAAGGCGCGCATGCGCCGCTGATACAGCACCTTGGTCCGCTGATCATCGAGCGGGTCAATCGCTTCTTCGGCTATGAGGCGATCAACAAGATCGCCTTCCGGCAAGGGCGCGCGCCGAAAGCCGAAGCGAAGCCGGTCCGGCCGGCCGCGGCCCCGATTCCGAAGGAGCTTGGCGAAGGCCTGCGGCAGATCGCCGATCCCGAACTTCGCGCCTGCCTTGAGTCTTTGGCAGGAAAGCTGGCAGGATCGCGCGGATTGCCTGCGGTCGACAAAATTCCTTCAACCCCAATTCCCATCATCCGGAGCAAATGACCCCATGCGAATTTCAGCCTTGTTTCTAGCCTCGGCGGCGCTGCTCGCCACTGCCTGCAACGCCGAAAAAGGTACGGCCAACAGCAGTGGGCCCGAGGTCACGGCGGCGCCGGTCCCGGCCCCCAACAATGGTGACTGGTCGACGATCGTCACCAGGACCGCGGAAGGCGGCTTCCTGATGGGCAACCCCAATGCCAAGGTGAAGCTGGTCGAATTCGGCTCGATGACCTGCCCGCACTGCGCCGAGTTCGAAGAGCTAGGCGGCAAGGCGCTGGTCGACAATTACGTCAAGAAGGGCCTGGTCAGCTGGGAATTCCGCAACTTCGTCCGAGACCCGTTTGATATGACCGCGACTCTGCTGGCCCGTTGCGGCGGCGAAGCCAATTTCTTCGGCATGACCCGCACCCTGTTCCACGACCAGAAGAATTGGATCGGCAAGATCCAGGCCGCCGACCAGGCGCAATTGCAGGCGTTGCAGACGGCGCCGGTGGCGCAGCAATTCTCGACCATCGCCGATCTCGCGGGCCTCAAGAGTTTCGCCGCCCAGCGCGGCGTGCCTCGCGCCAAGGCCGATCAGTGCCTCGGCAATGAGACGGAGATCAATCAGCTGGTGCAGATGAACAGCGATGCGGTCTCCAGCTTCAACATCCCCGGCACGCCGACTTTCCTGATCAATGGTACGATCGCCGACAAGACCGCGACCTGGGAGACCTTGGAGCCCAAGATCAAGGAAGCGCTCGCAAGCTAGGATGTCGACTAGGGGGGTACATCGTTGCGCTTCCGCCGGCTGAAACTCAGCGGCTTCAAAAGCTTCGTCGAGCCTGCGGAACTCAGGATCGAACCGGGGCTGACCGGCGTGGTCGGCCCCAACGGTTGCGGCAAATCCAACCTGCTTGAGGCCATCCGCTGGGTCATGGGCGAAGGCTCGCCCAAGTCTCTGCGCGGCGGCGGGATGGAAGATATCATCTTCGCCGGTACCGCCACCCGGCCGGCGCGCGACTTTGCTGAAGTATCGCTTCTGATCGAGCGGGACGCGGTCGAAGCCGACAACGACAGCGAAGGCGAAAGCGAAGTCACCCGCCGGATCGAACGCGGCGCCGGCTCCGCCTACCGGATCGACGGCCGTGATGTGCGGCAGAAGGATGTCGCGCTATTGTTCGCCGACGCCGCGACGGGAGCGCACTCCCCCGCGCTGGTCAGCCAGGGCAGGATCGGAGCGGTCATCTCGGCCAAGCCGGTCGAGCGCAGGATGATGCTGGAAGAGGCGGCCGGCATTTCTGGGCTCCATGCCCGCCGCAAGGACGCCGAGCAGAAGCTCCGCGCCACCGAGCATAATCTCCAGCGCCTCGATGAATTGCTGACCGAGCAAGAGGCGCGTGCATCCGCGCTCCGGCGCCAGGCTAGGGCCGCCGAGCGTTACCGCGCGCTGACCGACAAGATCCGGCTGGCCGAAGGCAAGCTGATCTACGCCCGCTGGGCCGATGCCGACCGCGCCGCGCGGGAAGCGGCCGAGGAGGCAAAGGCATGCGAGGGCGAGGTCGCGAAGCTAAACCAAGCCATGCAGGTCGCCCAGCAACTGCAAGAGCAGGCCGCCGCAGCCCTGGCTGAAAAGCGCGATGCGGCCGTTGCCGCGCGCGACGCTGGACGGACCTTGGCGCATGAGCTGGCCACCGCCCGGGCCAAGCGCGACACCGTTGTGCGGCGGCTCGCCGAGCTAGAGCGGCTGGCCCAGGCCCTGTCGGCCGAGACGGCGCGTGAGGTCGCGCTGAAGGCCGACGCAGCCAAGGCGATCGAAACGCTGGACCAGGAGCGGCGGGCGATCGAAGAACGGCTGGCCGACGCCGAGACGATCGCCGCACGGATCGCCGCAGAGCTGACCGCAGCGGAGACCATTTCCCGCGAGGCCGAGGCTGCTCTCGCCGCAGTGTTGGCGCGCGAGGCGGCGATGCGCGCCGAGCGGCGGGTGGCCGATGCCGCGCTGGAAGCAGCAAAGGCGCAGGCGGCACGGGTCTCTGCCGAGAGCGACCGGCTGGGCCAGCAGCTGGCCGCCATTAGCGATGGCGCTACCGAAAAGGCTCAAATCGAACAGTCGAAGCAAGTTTCGGAAGGGGCGGAACGGCAGCTTGCGGAGGCGGAGGATGCGCTCGCCCGCGCCGAACAACAGCGAGCCGAAGCGGCAACGGCCCGCGACGAGGCCGAAAGCTCGCTGGCCGCGGCACGTGCCGCACTGAGCGCGGCCAAGGCGGAACGCGACGCGCTCGCACGTGCGCTCGACCATGGCGGCGGCGCGGCACTGGCGGAGCTCAAGGCCGCACCGGGTTACGAGCGCGCGCTGGCCGCGGCGCTTGGCGAGGATATCGAGGCGGTACTCGGCAGCGACGGTCCGCGGCGCTGGCAGGGCAGCGAGCCACAGGCCGCCGATCCGCCACTCGCAGAGGGGCTGGAACGGCTGCTCGATCATGTCGAGGCGCCCAAGGCGCTGCATCGCCGCCTGGCGCAGGTCGGCGTCGCCGATGCCGATACCGGCCAACCGCTGGCCGTTGGCCAGCGGCTGGTAACCCGCGACGGCGTGATGCGGCGCTGGGACGGCTTCGTCAGCGTTGGCGGCGGTGCGGCGGCGGCAGAGCGATTGCTACGCGCCAACCGGCTGGCCGAAATCGATCGCCAATTGCCGGGACTGGATCGGGCTGCAACGGACGCCGAAGCTGCCCGGAATGCCGCGACGGCGGCGGTCGAGACTTACCGTGCCGAGGCGGAAGGGGCGCGCAGGCTCGCCGCCGATGCAGAACGGGCCGGCCGCGACGCCGCCAGGGCAGGCGACGCCGCCACCGCTGCGCTGGAGCGGCTGGACGCGCAACGTGCCGGGCTGGAGGAGCGACGCGCCGACCTCGCTCCGCTGGCCGAAGCGGCTACCGAGGCCGTTGAAGTGGCAAAACGCAACCTCGCTGCCTTGCCGGATCCCGATGCCCTCCAAGCCGAGGTCGAGGCCGCGCGCGCCAAGGCTTCTGCGGCGGGTGAAGCGGTTGCCGATTGCCGCGCCCGCTCGGCGACCCGGGCCCGTGAAACCGCCGCCGATCGCGAGCGCCACGCAGCGGCCGGTCGCGAGTCCGGCGAATGGCGCACTCGCAGCCTCCAGGCCGAGCAACGTCTCGCCGAAACTGCAGCCCGCGCCATGGCAATGGAGGAGGAGCAGGAGGAACTGGGCGATGAGCCTGAGCGCCACGCTGCCGATATTGCGCGCCTGGAGAAGGCGTCGGGTGAAAGCGAAGCCGAGATAGCGCGGACTGCCGAGGCGGAACGCAATGCACAGGAAGCGGTCGCGATTGCTGCCAAGGCGCTGGCGGAAGCTGGAGAAGCCTTCGCCGCTGCGCGCGAGGCCCGGGCCGGCGCGGCGGCCCGGTCGGAGGCGCAAATTGCACGCCGCCAGGAATATGCCGGCATCTGCGGCGAGAAATTCGAATGTCCGCCGCCGCTCCTTCCCGAAAAACTCGACTTCGACCCGAACAAGCTCGGCGATCCCGAAGGCGAGCGCGAGAATTTGGAGCGGCTGACAGCAGAGCGCGAGCGGATCGGACCGGTCAATCTTGTGGCGGAGCAGGAACTCGGCGAGCTCGATACCAGCCGGGAGGCCAATGTCGCCGAGAAGGAAGAACTGGCCCAGGCGATCCACCGGCTCCGCGGTTCGATCGGCAGTTTGAACCGCGAGGGCCGAGTGCGGTTGCTCGAGGCGTTCGAGAAGGTCAATGACCATTTCAAGAGCCTGTTCTCGACCCTGTTCGACGGCGGCCAGGCCCATCTCGAACTGGTCGAAAGCGACGATCCGCTTGAGGCGGGCCTCGAGATCATGGCCCAGCCGCCTGGCAAGCGGTTGCAGTCGCTGACCCTTCTGTCGGGCGGCGAGCAGGCGCTGACCGCCGTGGCCCTGATCTTCGCCCTGTTCCTGACCAACCCGGCGCCGATCTGCGTGCTCGACGAGGTCGACGCGCCGCTCGACGACGCCAATGTTGACCGCTTCTGCGACTTACTTGACCGGATGACCGGAGAGACCGACACGCGCTACCTGATCGTCACGCACAATGCGGTGACGATGGCCCGGATGCACCGGCTTTACGGCGTGACCATGATCGAGCGCGGCGTCAGCCGCTTGGTCTCGGTCGACTTGGGCGGAGCAGAGGAGCTATTGGCAGCGGAGTGAATCGGCCGTTCATTCCGCCCTATCCGCCGCGGCCGGAAAAGCCGGTTGCGACCTGGCGCGGCTTTTTCGGGGAGCGCGCGCGGACGTCGGTTTATGGCTGGTCTGAGCGTGCCTTTGAGATCGGCTATCTCAAGCGCGACATCCTCGGTTTCCGCGTCCACATCCTGCTCGATCCGGACCTGATCCAGCATGTGCTGCTCGACAATTCGGGCAACTACGCCAAGCCCGACATCGTAAAATCCCTGCTCGATCCGATCATCGGCCGCGGATTGCTGACTGCGGATGCCGAGCTGTGGCGCGAGCAGCGGCGAATCGTCGCCGCCACCTTCTCGCCGGCCGCGGTCGAAGCACAGCGGGCGATGTTCGTCGAAGCAGCGCGCGCTGCCATGGCTCACTGGACTGACGGCGAACGGCGCGACATGGCAGCCGCGGCGACTAGCACTACCATGACCGTCATCGCGCTCGCCCTGTTTGGTGGCGATCCGCGGCTGATTTCCAAAACCTCGATGAACCATATTGCGGCGGCAATCGAAGGTTTCTCGGAGGCGCGCATGCTGGCCCTGCTGCGGCTCCCGCAATTCCCGATTACTCCCAAGGGCAGGGCCGGTAAGCGCGGTCAGATATTCCTTCGCAAAACGCTTGCTGATGTAGTCGACGACCGCTGGCACGGGCGGATGGGCGGCGACTTCCTCACCGGAATGATCGATGCCTTGAAGCAGCGCTTTCCTGAGGCTGTGGCGCGGGCATTGGCGATCGACAATGCGGCGACCTTCTACCTCGCCGGCCACGAGACCACCGCTAATGCGCTCGCCTGGACCCTGTTCCTGCTCGCTGCGCAGCCGGACCTGCAGGAGGAATTGGCGGCCGAGGCGCAAGCAGCACTCGTGCAAGGCGCCGACGACGTCGCCGAGCGCCTGCCCCGGCTTCGGCTGTTCCTCAGCGAATCGCTTCGCCTCTATCCGCCCGTTCCGCGCTTCGACCGGCAGGCGATCGATCCAGACCGGCTGGGCGAAAGGGACGTGAAGCCGGGCGACATCGTCTCCATCTGGCCATGGATGCTCCACCGCCACAAGAAGCTGTGGGACAATCCCGACACATTTGACATCGACCGCTTCGCCGAAAAAGGCGGCCGCCATCGCTTCCAATATCTGCCGTTCGGAGCAGGGCCGAGGACCTGCGTCGGCGCCCAGTTCGCGACGATTGAGGCGCTGACCCTGCTCGCCCATTGGCTCGGCGAGTGGCGGTTCGTCGATATCGGCCATCCGGCTGAGGCCGCGGGCATGGTCACGCTTCGCCCAAAAGGTGGACTTCCGCTGCGATTGGAGCGGCGGCGGCCGTAATCTCATTTCGGTCAAGATTCGCTATTGCGAATGACTATCAGTAACGCTAGGCGCATCCCAGCAGGCCATTTCCGGCCGAAAAAGGGAAATCTGATGTTCCGCGCGTCTGTTGCCGTACTTCTCGTCTCCACCTGCTTGGTCACCGCTCCGGCCTTTGCCGCGGAAACCGATGCCGGAACGGCGGGAGCGGAGGCAGCGGACAGCAGTGATCCCATCGTCGTCGTCGGCCAGCGCGAGGAATATGGCGTCAAGTCGACCAGCACCGCGACTAAGACCGATACCGACATCAAGGACATCCCGCAGGCGCTCACGGTCATTTCGGAAGCCCAGATCGAGGACCAGCAGCTGCGCTCGATCGCCGACGTCCTTTATTTCGTGCCCGGCGCGACACCTGGCACCGGCGAGAGCAACCGCGACCAGATCACGCTTCGCGGCAACAACACCACCGCCGACTTCTTCGTCGACGGGCTCCGCGACGACACTCAATATTTCCGCGACTTCTACAACATCGACCGCATCGAAGTGCTCAAAGGCCCCAATGCCATGATCTTCGGCCGGGGCGGCGGCGGCGGCATCGTCAACCGGGTCACCAAGCGGTCCAGCCTCAATGCTCATCGCCAGCTGACGGCGGCGGGCGACAGCTATGGCGGCGTTCGCTTCACCGGCGACGTCGACCAGCCGCTGGGTGACGCCGTCGGCCTGCGCCTCAACGGCTTGTACGAAAATGGCGACAGCTTCCGCCGCCATGTCGACCTAGAGCGCTACGGCATCAATCCGACGGTCGGCATCCAGGCCGGCCCGGACACCCGCATCGACCTTAGCTACGAATATCTCCATGACCGCCGCACCGCCGACCGCGGTGTTCCGTCGGACGCGCGCAATGGCGCGGGAACCGTCGCCGATCCGATCGAGCCGCTGAAGGGTTTCGACAAGAGCTTCTTCGGTGATCCTGACGACAGTTTTGCGAAGGCCGACGTCAATATCGCCACCTTCGCGGTCGAGCATCGCATTGCCGAGGGTCTGAAGCTCCGCAACCGCACGCTCTACGGCGACTATGACAAATTCTATCAGAACATCTTCCCCAACAGCGCGGTCAACGGCGCCGGGAACGTGGTTCTGGGCGCCTACAACAACCGCAACGACCGCAAGAACCTGATCAGCCAGACTGACCTCATTTGGGAGAACCGGCTGGGCGGGATCGACCAGACCCTGCTGTTCGGCTTCGAAGTCGGGCGGCAGAAGTCACGCAACCGCCGCCTGACGGGTTCATTCGCGCCGGGCCAGAATATCGTTCCGCTGACCGATCCTACGGTCGACGTGACGGTGACCTTCGCGCCGGCCGCGAGCGATGCCAACAATCGCACCCGCGCGACCTTCGCCGCCTTCTACATCCAGGACCAGATTCGCATCTCGCCGATGTTCGAGATCGTGGCCGGGCTGAGGTTCGACAGCTTCAAGCTCAAGGTCGACGACCTGCGTCCGGCCGTGAATGCCGAATTCAGCCGCCATGACGAGCTATGGTCGCCCCGCCTCGGCCTCGTCTTCAAGCCGCGGGAAAATCTTTCGCTCTACGCTAGCTACTCGAGGTCCTACCTGCCGCAGTCCGGCGACCAGTTCAGCGGGCTCGACATCAACACCGAGGCGCTGAAGCCCGAGCGGTTCGACAATTATGAGCTCGGCGCCAAGTGGGAGCCGATCGACGGCCTGCTGGCAACGGCCGCCATCTATCGGCTCGACCGCACCAACACCCGTTTCCAGGTCAGCCCTGGCGTGTTCGAGCTCAGCGGCGAGCAGCGCAGCAAGGGCATCGAGCTTGGCCTCGAGCGCAGCATCAGCGACAATTGGCAGGTCTCGGCCGGCTATGCCTGGCAGAAGGCGGAAGTGATTAAGGCGACCACTGCCTGTGCGTCGGGTGACTGCGACGTGCCGCTCGTCCCGCGTCACAGCTTCTCACTGTGGAGCCGTTTCAATCCGTCGAAGCAGTTCGGTTTCGGCGTCGGCGCGGTCGCCCGGTCGAAGAGCTTCGCTTCGATCGGCAACATGGTTGAGCTGCCTGGCTACGCCCGCTTCGACGCGGCGCTGTTCTACACCTTTGCCAAGGGCATCGAGGCCCAGATCAACGTCGAGAACGTCTTTAACACCGACTATTTCGCGACGGCCCACAGCGACAACAACATTGCTCCCGGCGCGCCGACCAATGTGAAGGCCGCGGTGCGCTTCACCTTCTAGGTGGCGGCCAGCATCAGCCCTTCCACGCGGCCGGGAACTGGCGCCTGAGCTCCGTCAGTTTTGGGCGATCGTGGATGACGATGTAGGGGTGGGTCGGGTTTTTGGCCATGAAGTCCTGGTGATAGGCCTCGGCGGCGACGAACCCTCCGGATTCGATCCTCGTCGCGATTGGTCGCTTGAACACATGGGACCTTTGCAGCTGGGCGATATAGGCCTCCGCTACCCTCGCCTGCGCCGGCGACTGCGGGAAAATGGCGGTGCGATATTGCGGGCCGACGTCCGGCCCCTGCCGGTTTACCTCAGTGGGATCGTGGACGACCGCGAAGAAGATGCGCAGCAGCTCGGCATAGCTGACCTTGCTCGGATCGAAGACGATCCGCACCGCCTCGGCATTGCCAGTCGTGCCGGTGGATACTTTGTCGTAGCTGGCGCCGGCAGCCTTGGCGCCGGCAAAACCCGATGTGACGTCGCTGACGCCCTTCACATGCTCATAGACCGCTTCGACGCCCCAGAAGCACCCTCCAGCGAGCACCGCCACTTCCTGGTGGCCCTTGGCCGGCTCGACCAGCGCGGCCGGCGGGACATTAGATGCCGCTTCGGCTGAGCGGCTCCAGCTGACCAGCGCCGGCAGTCCGATGGCGGTCACGACGGCAATCGCGGAAAGTCCGAGTTTCGCGCGGTTGGTCATGCATTTTCTCCTCAGATGAGGGTCCTACTGCTCCCTTATGTAGGTCCGAATTGCATTTCGTCGAATCGCCGTTTGTCCGCAGGCGAACGTCGCCTAGGGTTCGCGGCAAGTAGGGGGATATGCCATGCGCCTTCATTATCAGCTGCTTGTCGCAACCATGCTGGCGGTCACCACGCCTGCGCTGGCCGGTCCGGTCGAGGACTTCCGGAAGCTGCAGGACGACTATTGGGCGACGACGCTCCGCGACAATCCGTTCTTCGCCAGCCAGGTCGGGGTCAAGGACTATGATCGCGAGCTTGGCGACATCAGCCTCGCCGAGTTCGACCGGCAAACCGCCGAGGCGGCCGATTTCCTGAAACGGCTGAACGCCATTCCGACGGACGCGCTGCCGGCCAGCGAACAGGCCAATCGAGCGATCCTCAAGCGCCAGCTGGAAGGTGCCGTCGAGGGCAATCGCTTCGGCCAGCGCATGCTGCTCTATTCGATCCTCGGCAGTTACCACAACAATATCGCCGGCATGGGCGAGCAACTCGCGTTCCGGACCCGCGCCGACTACGACAATTACCTTGCCCGCCTGGCGCTCATTCCCGCACGAATGAAGGCCTACAGCGACATGAGTGTCATGGCCGCCAAGCAGGGCTTCACTCAGCCCTGCGTTACCATGACCAATTTTGGTGAGACGATCAGCGGCACCATCGCGGCCGATTCAACCAAGTCGCGCTTCTACGTGCCCTTTGCGGGGAATAAGCCGACTACGGTCAGCGATGGTGATTGGGTGGCGCTCCAGGGGCGCGCCAAGCAGGTCATTTCCGGCCCGATCAACCAAAGCTACCGCGACTTCGGCGCGGCCTACGATCGCGACATCAAGGCCAAGTGCCGCACCAACGTCAGCGTTTCGGCCATGCCCCAGGGCAAGGAATATTACGCCTTCCAGGTCCAGCAGCAGACCACCACCAACTTATCGCCAGAGGAAATCCACCAGATCGGCCTCAAGGAAGTGGCGCGGATCCGTGCGGAGATGGTTGAGGTGGCCAGGAAGGCCGGCTTCGCCAGCCGTGAAGCGATGATCGCCGACATGCGGACCAACCCCAAATGGTTCACCAAGACGCCCGAAGAGCTGATGTCGGCCGCGTCGCGCATGGCCAAGATCATCGACGGGCAGATGCCGTCCCTGTTCGGCCGCCTGCCGCGGCTGCCCTACGGCCTCAAGGAGATCCCGCTCGAAATCGCGCCGGGTTCGACCACCGCTTACTATCAGCCGGGCAGTCCGGAAACCGGCGTCGCCGGCTTCTACTATGTCAACACCACAAAGCTCGACCAGCGCCCCCTTTGGGAGCTGCCCGCGCTCACCGTGCATGAAGCGGTGCCCGGCCACCACATGCAGATCGCGCTCCAGCAGGAGCTGGACATGCCGGCATGGCGCAAGAACACCGCCTTTTTCACTGCGTTCGTTGAGGGTTGGGGACTCTATTCAGAGCGGCTCGGCATCGAAATGGGACTCTACGACACGCCGCAGAAAGACATGGGCCGGCTCGGCTACGAAATGTGGCGCGCGTCTCGCCTCGTGGTCGACACAGGCATCCATGCAAAGGGCTGGACCAAGGATCAGGCGGTTGCCTTCATGAAGGACAATACGACCCTGACCGACGCCAACATTGACGCGGAGGTCAACCGCTACATCTCCAACCCGGGCCAGGCGTTGGCCTATAAGCTGGGCGAGCTCAAAATCCGCGAGCTGCGCTCCAAGGCGGAGAAGGCGTTGGGAGAGAAGTTCGACCTCCGCCGCTTCCACGACGCAGTGCTGGGACAAGGTTCGGTGCCGCTCGATACGCTCGAAGCGCAGATCAACGCATGGATCGCGGCGGAGCAGGCGCGGAGCTAACTCACTCCGCCGGTGGCGCTGCGCCCTCGGCCTCTTCCTGCCGTTCCTTGAACGCCTGGCTGATCAACTGCTGGCTGCAACCCGTATGACCTCCAGGTCCGACCGGCGAGCAGCTGTTGACCCCCGTCTTGCCATAGGTTTCGAAGGCGATCGCGCGATTGGCCCAGGCCTGCCGCGACTGGAGCGATCCGCCCTGCCGCAGCCTCTCGGGAATGCGGAAACGCTCGCTCTCCGGCTTTCTAGCGCAGACCACAACCTCGTCATCGGTCGAGCGGGGGCAGGGGTCAGTACCGTAGACGATGATCTCATTGACGCGCTGGGCCAGCGCCGGTTCGGGCGCCGCCACCATTGGCATGGCCAGCACAACTGCGGAAAGGGCCAGGGACGGCAGTTTCGGCATAATCCTACTTCCTCTTACGCTAAAGCGGTTCGGCCGCCCTGCTGGTTCCTCATATGCGTTTCGAAAGCTCAATTGCCAACCGGCATCCGGCACGGATTGCCGCACTTAGCACGGGATAGGCAATGGCTTCTTGCGACCCATGCTCCCGGGCCGTCGCGCGGTGCTCCAGCTCTTCGGCTTGGAAATCAGCAATATCGGCCGCCAATTCCGGGTCGTCGTCGCCGAGTTCGGCCAACTGCTCGGAATAATGCTTGTCGATCTCGGTTTCGATCGCGTCGGTGCAGGCCATCGCCGCCTTTTCGCTGATCAGCGCGGTCGCCGCGCCCAGGGCGAAGCCGGCAACGCTCCATATTGGTTGCAGTGCCGTTGGGCGCACGTGCCGCTCAGTCATCAGCTGGTTGAAGCGGTCGAGATGCCGCTGCTCCTGCGCCGCCATACGCGCGACCTGGTGGGCAGCCGGCGAGTTCCGGCCCAATACGGCCAGCTGGCCCGCATAAATCCGCGCCGCGCCATATTCGCCGGCCTGGTTGACGCGCAGCATCGAGGCCCGGTCGGGCTGCCGATCGCCTGGCTGCCAGCTCATGCCTTGCCCTTTGCCAGGCCGACAATGGCTGCCGCACCACCCAGGGACAGGACGGCGTTCCAACCGGCCATGGAAATGCCGAGGAACGACCATTGGACCTGGTCGCAGCGCACCAGCGGCACGTTCAAAATGTCCTGCAGGCTCTTCGCACCCGTAGCGGTGCAGACGGTAATGCCTTCCCACCAGCCGCGCTCCACACCGGCGTGGAAAACGCCGATCCCTCCGGACATGGCGATAGCGAGGGCGGCAAGCAGGACCAGCGGCCGTGCACGGGTTGGCAAGAGAAACGCACCCAAAGAAAGCAGGATTGCCGCGCCGTGCGGCCAACGCTGCCAATAGCACATCTCGCATGGGTAGAGCCCGCCGACATATTGCGAGAAAAGCGCTCCGCCGAGCAGGCCCGCCGGGATCAACAAGGCAAGCAGACGCGCCTGACGGAGGCGGGTGACTCCGCTCGCGGCCGGTGGTGCCAGCATTAGCGCGAGGCCGTCTTGGCCAATTGCATCGGCGGCGGGGCCAGCCGCTTCAAGGCCTTCAGCGCATAATCGAGCTGATAGTCTTTGATGCCCTTCTTTTCGAGCTCGGCCGCCGTGGCGGTGAAGCGCGGGTCGGGCGCGCTGTCATCCTCCAGCACTTCGTCCTTGACCTTCGCCTGGCTGACCAGGTGGCGGCGCAGATCCGCTTCGCGCAGCCGCGGCCGGGACTTGTAATCCTCGTCACTGAGCTGCGGCACGGCAATATCCGGATCGATGCCGCCGGCCTGAACCGAGCGGCCGGACGGCGTGTAGTAACGAGCCGTCGTCAGGCGCAGCGCCGCCTGCGGCCCGGTTTGGATTACGCTTTGGACCGACCCCTTGCCGAAGCTCCGCTCGCCCATGACGACGGCCCGGCGATGGTCCTGCAATGCGCCTGCCACGATCTCCGCGGCTGAGGCGGAGCCGGCGTCGACCAGCACGATCACCGGCTTACCCTTCGCAAGGTCGCCGGGTTTGGCATAGAAGCGCTCGATGTCGCTAGCCTCGCGGCCGCGCTCCGACACAATCTCGCCCTGCTCAAGGAAGGCATCGCTGACTTCGATCGCCTGGTCCAGCAGCCCGCCGGGGTTGGAGCGCAGGTCGACGATATAGCCAGTGGCCTTGCCGCCGGTCGATTTGTCGATGCTGATTAGCGCTTCGCGGGTGAGGTCGCCGGTGTTGGCGGAGAAGCCGTTGATGTTGATGATGCCGATATTGTCCTTCACCTCCCATTTGACGGGCCGAAGCTCGATCCGCTCGCGGGTGACGGTGACGTCGAACGGCTTGTCGCGGCCCGGTCGGACGATGGTCAGCTTGACCGAGGTCCCGGGCTTGCCGCGCATCTTCTCGACCGCTTCGTCGAGCGAGAAGCCATAGAGAAACTCGCCGTCGATATGGGTGATATAGTCGCCAGCCTTGATCCCGGCGCGGTCGGCCGGGGTGTCTTCGGTCGGCGCGATCACCTTAACCGCGCCGTCCTCGGTCGACACGGTGAGGCCAAGTCCGCCGTAATTGCCCTCGGTGGTGGTCCGCAGCTGGGTGAAATCAGACGCCTCGGCATAGCTGGAATGCGGATCCAACGCGGACAGCATGCCGTCGATCGCGCCCTTGATCAGCGTGTGGTCGTCGACCTTGTCGACATAGTTGGCGCGAACCCGTTCGAACACGCTGAAGAAGGTCTCCAACTCCTTCTGCGTGTCGCTCTCGGCGGCAGCCATGGCAGTCGTCGCGATCGGCACCATCGACAGCGCGCCGACCAGCGCTAAAGGAGGGAGAAGCTTGGAAAGGCGTAGCATCGGTAATTCCTGTATGTGCGTCGCGTCTAATTAACGGTTATCGCCGCCATTTGACAGCGGAACAGATGAAGCTGCGATTAAGGCCGGAGAAACGGTCACGCCGTTCCGCCTCAATTCCACGCCGAGCGGACCCAGCGCTCGGCCCAGAAATTCCCCGCGCCGGACCTTCGAACCGCGCGGTTTTTCGCTCGCCACGCCTAGCAGCAAGCTGGTCCAACCGCCCGGATGGTCGATGATGACGATACCGTCCTGCCCGCGATAGGGGGCAGCGAACAGGATCTTGCCGTCGGCAGGAGCAATGACCGGCGCGCCGCGTGGCGTTGCGAATTTCAGGCCGCGCGAGGCAATTCCGGCGCGGCTGACCGTGCCGAGTCCATCGAGCAGCGGGGCTTCGGCCGGCAGGCTGTAGGCAAAATCGATCGGTGGTAGCGCCGAGTCGCCGCTCATCGGCCGAGCCGGTGCGAGCTCGAGTTGGGCAAGACGCGCCGCCACTCGCTGTGCTTCCCGGCGCTCTGCCGCCTCGCTTGCCGTAAGCGCCAGGGCCTCGTCACTCGCCAGCACCCGGTCGCCGGCTCCAAACGCCTTGCCGGCCAGTTGTAACGCCCGCTCGGACGCCTTGGCCTCCAGCTCGGCAAATCGTTGCTGGCGGTTGGTCAGTTCTTTGCGGCCCTTGGCGAGCTCAGCGCGGGCCGCGTCGGCTTGCGATGCTAGCCTTCGCCGATCGGCCAGTTCTGATTGCAGTGCAGCGCTGCGTCGCTGGATCACGGGCATGGTGGCATCGAGCAGCGCCTTCACGCGGACAATCTCGTCGACGCTGCCCTCATCGGCCAGGGTCAGGATGGGCGGCTGCCGCCCCATGGTGACCAGGCCGGCGAGCAAGGCGGCCAAAGGTGCCCGCTTCTGCGCCAGCCGCTGTTCGGCCAGCTCGGCCCGTGCTCGCGCCAGACGCAGGCGGGCGTCAAATTCGCCGATCTTCGCTTCGGCCTCCTCGATTGCCGCTGCGGCGGCTGCCTGCTCGGCACGCAGCCGCGCGGCCTCGTCGCCAGCCTTGCGCGCTTCGGCTTCGAGCGACTCCAGGCGCCTTCCGGCCTGTTGCGCCTCGGCCCGGGCGCGAGCCAATGCCGCATCCGCGGATTCGGCGACCGGTGCGACCGGCGCGCTTGCTGCGGCGAGCAGGAGAGGGAGCGCCATGGCCGCTAGCCGCCGCATCACCCCTCCCGGTGATATGGGTGATTGGCGAGGATGCTGGTCGCGCGGAACAATTGCTCGGCCAGCATGGCCCGTACCAGCAAATGCGGCCACGTCGCCGGGCCGAAGGAAAGCAGGAGATCGGCATTGCTGCGCAGCTCCTCCCCATGGCCGTCAGCGGCGCCAATCAGGAACCGCGCCTCGCGCCGGCCGGTGTCTCGCCAGCCTTCGAGCTTCTTTGCCAGTTCCATCGACGACAGGGGCTTACCTCGTTCATCGAGCGCGACGGTCACGGCATTGCCTTGACCCTCGGGCAGCACTCCGCCGCGATCGGGCAATTCGGTCATTTTGGTTGGCCAGCTTATGCGCTTCAAATAGCGCTCGGTCAGCTCCGCCTCCGGTGAGCGGCCAATCTTCCCGCGGGCAATGATGTGAAGGAGCACCCCGCTAGGCGCCGGGGCTGGCTGCCTTGGGCGCCGCCTCGTCGCCAAAGGCCCACATGCGCTCCAGATTGTAAAAGCTGCGCACCTCGGGGCGGAACAGGTGGACGATCACATCGTCGGCGTCGATCAGCACCCAATCGGCAACCGGCAATCCCTCAATGCGGACGGGCCGGCCGAACTGCTGCTTGATCCTTTCCGCCAGCTTGGTTGCCATGGAGGCAACTTGCCGCGACGATCGGCCGGACGCGATTACCATATGGTCGGCAATCGACGACTTGCCGGCCAGCGGGATGGTGATCACCTCCACTGCCTGGTCGTCATCCAGCGATTTCATGACAAGGCTATGCAGCGCCTCGACGTCGACCGGTTGGGTCGGAGCGGCGGACGCATTGACGGGTTCGGCCAAAGTTACTCCTTTAACGGACTGACGGCAGGGCCACGCTTCGGGGTGAAGCGGCGATGCCAGTCGGGGTTGAGTGCGCGCAGCCGGGTAGCGGAAGTTCGGTTAGGGGGCAGGCGAAGGAAGCTAATCGCCGGTGCACTCCATTCCGTCCAATTCCGTGCCTGGCGTGCGGGGCGGACGTACCGCCGCAGCCAGCCCATCGCGCGCGCCGCGCGGGCATCGTCATCATAGCCGGGGCGCGAAATGACCGCAATCGGCACCAGACTCGCCAAGGCGCGCCAATCCTTCCACTGGTGGAATTGGGCCACAGTATCCTCGCCCATTAGCCAGACGAAGCGGTGCCTCGGCCAGCGGCGGAGGATGAGGCGGATCGTATCGACCGTGTAGCGGACCCCGGAATGACGCTCGAACTCGCTGACGCGGATGCGGCTCCTTCGCGCCATCGAGCGCGCCGACGCCAGCCGGGCGGAGTAGGGCGCCATGTCGCTGGCCTTATCCTTCAGCGGGTTGCCTGGCGAGACCAGCCACCACACCTCGTCCAGGCCAAGAGTTTCCATGGCGGCGAGGCTCATCGCCCGGTGCGCGCGATGCGCCGGGTTGAAGCTTCCGCCAAGGATACCCACTCGCCGTGCCATTTGCGGCTTGGCTAGCATCCCCCCTCGACCCGCGCCACAGGGGCGGCGTATGAAGGGGGTAAGGGGGATTGAGATGGGCGAATTCGAAGCGATCGGCGATGCAGTAACCGGCGGCCTGCTTGGCCGCGCGGTCGAGCCGAGTGCGGGCGAAGTCGGTCCAGACGGCCACACGCACGAGAAATGCTGCCTCAACTGCGGCATATTGTTGACAGGTCCATATTGCTCAGCTTGCGGGCAAAAAGCGCATGTCCATCGGTCGCTTCGTGGGTTCTTCTCCGATTTCATCCAGGGCGTGTTCAATTTCGAAGGGAAGATCTGGCGGACCCTGCCGATGCTGGCGTGGCGGCCGGGCGAAATGACGCGCCGCTATATTGCCGGAGAGCGCGCCCGGTTCATCTCGCCGGTGGCGCTCTACCTGTTCACCGTCTTCCTCATGTTCGCCGTGCTCAACTTCACCGGAGCTCTCAGTCCCGACGCCGAGACCTTCAAAGCAGACCTCAAAGAGGAGATTGCGGCAGACCAGAGGGCGGTGGCGAAGCTTGAAGTGAATCGCAAGGCGGCGGTCGCAACCGCGGACAAGGAGGAGCTGGCCGCGATCGATCGCAAGATCGCCAAGCGCAAGGAGGATATTGCCGGCAGCCAGAAGATCATGACGGGACAGGACTTCGTCGCGTCGGGCGAGCTTGATCCTGAAACTCCGGGATGGGTGCGGCCATTCATTGAGAATGCGACGGAGAACCCGGAGCTGATGTCCCTGAAAATCCAGGAAGCGGCATCGAAATACAGCTGGTTGCTGATCCCCATATCCGTGCCGTTCCTGTGGTTGCTGTTCCCCTTCAAGCGAAAGTACCGGCTTTACGACCACACCGTGTTCGTCACCTACTCGCTGTCGTTCATGATGATGCTGGTGATTGCCGCCGGAGTGCTGGTGGCAATCGGCTCAACTACTCTCGCGAGCATGCTGTTCTTCGTCCCGCCATTTCACATGTATCGGCACCTCAAGGGAGCCTATGAGCTGGGGCGCTTTAGCGCGGTGATGCGGACCATGGCGCTCGTGTCGTTCGCCTTTGCCGCAGCCGGCATCTTCATGGCGGCGACCGTCGCGATCGGAATGATGTAGGACGCCTGGGCGGCCGCTTGGCCTTCGGGACCGAAAAGCCTGCCGCCGGCACTGACGGCTCGGCATTGACCCCGGTCGCTCCTGCTGTAACCGTCCCACACAGGGGGTCGTTATGGGCCGTCTGAAGATCCGGCCACTCAAGGGATGGCGCGCCTTTATTGGCGAAGTCGGCGTCATCATTCTCGGCGTCCTAATCGCGCTGGGTCTCGGCACGGTTGCGGAGGACATCGGCTGGAGCTTCGAGACCCGTGCGGCACGTAAGGCTATCGGGCTCGAGCTGGGCGAGAATGTCGCCCAGGGGCTCGAACGGGCGCGGACCTATCGATGCGTAGAAAAGAGGCTCGATCAGCTCGCCATTCTGGTCGACAAATCAGCTGAGGACAGTCGACTCCCGCCGCTCGGAGACATTGCGACGCCGCCGCTCCATAGCTGGACCACCGGCACTTGGGAAAGCGTGGTGAACGCACAGACCGCGACACATTTCAATCGCGAAGAACTGGGAATCTATGCGGCTGCCTATGCTTATATTGAGGGTCTCGCGGCGACCACCGGCGAAGAGCGACGGGCGTGGATTAGGCTTTACCCGATGGTCGGTCCGGGCAGGTCGTTAGGCCCAGCGGAGGCTGCCGAGCTGATTCAGGCAATCAGCGAAGCGCGCACCATCAATCGGGTCATGTCCCGCCGCGGGTTGTTGCTCGGACAAATGGTCGAAGCTTACGGTCTCCACATCGATGATGCCTATATGGGCGAAATCCTCAACAAGGCGCTGTCGGACTATGCGATTTGCAAGCCGATTCCAGGGAACGTCCCTCCGCAATATGGGCAGGCGCCGCAGGAATATACGCTCGAACGGGTCGAGCAGAATCCGATGCGCCGGATTCCGCTTTGATCAGGCGCCCGCGGGCGCCGCGCCGCCGATGCCGGGCTTGGGCCGCTTGGCCTTCGGGATCGACGAGCCTGCCGTCGGGATCGACGGCTTCGTTGTCGAGCCGCGGTCGATCTTGCCGCCTTCGAGCAGGATCTTGATCTCGTCGCCTGACAGCGTCTCAAATTCGAGCAGTGCCTGCGCGAGCGTCTCGAGCTCGCCGCGATTCTCCTCGAGCAAATGCTTGGCGCGGTCGTAACCCTGCTCGACGACCCGGCGGATTTCCTGGTCGATCGCCTGGGCAGTCTCGTTAGACATATTTTTCTGGCGGTTGACCGAATAGCCGAGGAAAACTTCCTCATCGGCTTCGGCATATTGCAGTGGCCCCAAGGCATCGGACATGCCCCAGCGGGTCACCATGTCGCGGGCAAGCCCGGTCGCATAGCTGATGTCCGATGATGCGCCGGAGCTGACCTTGTCGTAACCGAAGATCACCTCCTCGGCGACGCGGCCGCCCATGGCCACGGCGAGGTTCGCGTACATCTTGTCGCGGTGATAGCTGTAATTGTCCCGCTCAGGCAGGCGCATGACCATGCCCAGCGCGCGGCCGCGGGGGATGATCGTCGCCTTGTGAATCGGGTCGGACGCCGGCTCGTGCAGCGCGACAATGGCGTGGCCCGCCTCATGATAAGCGGTCATCCGCTTCTCATCCTCGGTCATCACCATCGAGCGACGCTCGGTGCCCATCATGACCTTGTCCTTGGCTTCCTCGAACTCACCCATCGCGACAAGTCGCTTGCCTCTGCGCGCGGCCAGCAATGCGGCCTCGTTGACCAGGTTGGCGAGATCGGCGCCCGAGAAACCCGGAGTGCCACGCGCGATGACCCGCGGGTCGACGTCAGGCGCCAGCGGCACTTTCTTCATGTGGACGTGGAGGATCTGCTCGCGGCCGTCGATATCGGGCCGAGGCACGACGACCTGCCGGTCGAAGCGGCCGGGGCGCAGCAGCGCCGGGTCGAGCACGTCCGGACGGTTGGTCGCGGCAATGATGATGATGCCTTCATTGGCCTCAAAGCCGTCCATTTCGACCAGCAGCTGGTTCAAGGTCTGTTCGCGCTCGTCATTGCCGTTACCGAGTCCCGCACCGCGATGGCGGCCGACGGCGTCGATCTCGTCGATGAACACGATGCATGGCGCCGCCTTCTTGGCTTGCTCGAACATATCGCGCACGCGGGACGCGCCGACACCGACGAACATCTCGACGAAGTCAGAGCCGGAAATGGTGAAGAAGGGGACGCCTGCCTCTCCCGCGATAGCGCGGGCGAGCAGCGTCTTGCCGGTACCGGGCGATCCGACCAGCAGCGCGCCCTTGGGGATCTTGCCGCCGAGCCGGGCGAACTTGCCGGGATCCTTCAGATATTCGACGATCTCCTGCAGCTCTTCGCGTGCCTCGTCGATGCCGGCGACATCGGCGAATGTAACGCGGCCCTGCTTCTCGGTCAGCAAGCGGTGGCGGCTCTTGCCGAAGCCCATCGCCCCGCCGCCGGCATTCTTCTGCATCTGCCGCATGACAAAAAAGCTGATGCCAAGGATCAACAGGAAGGGCAGCGACTGGTAAAGCAGGATCAGCCAGACACTCGATTGCTCTTCAGCTTTGACCGAGACGCCGACACCTTTGGCGACCAGCCGGTCGGCGACATCGGTATTGGCCGGGGCGATGGTGCGGAACGGCTTGCCGTCAGCCAGTTTGCCGCTGACCGTCACGTTTCCGGTGGCCGACGTCGCAATGATCGCGGTCCGGACATTGCCCTCGTTGACCTGCTGGACAAACTGGGAATAGGCCAGCGCCTCGCCCTGCGCGGCGCTACCACTGTCAAAGGCGCGGACGAACAGCACAAGGCCGAACAGCACGGCCAGCCAGATCAAAAGCGATCTGGTCCAGGGGTTGCCGGGCTTCTTCTCGTTGCGGTTTTCGTCCACCAAACCAATTCCTTTAAGGATCTGAGCCTCCTAAAATAGGCTCATTCCCCTTAATGACAATGGAACGGGGGCTTGGGTTCGATGGACGGCAGCGCCTGAGCCGCCAACGGATGTCTTAAGCGTGCTCGGATTTGCGACGCGCTCCGGTCCAGCCAAATGCCGATTGTGACGCCGCCTTGCTGCCCAGTTTATTGAACATTCCAGCCAATTGGTGGTCGTCGAATGGTGAAGGTGCGTTCAGCGCCTTCAAATGATCGAGATAGACCTCGACGAGCTGGAGGCGGCGCTCCCGCGCGGCCGGGGTGACGGCGCGCGACGCGGCGCTAAATTCTTCGCACGCGCGACGCCGGTAATATCGGATATCGGTTTCCAAACGCCCCTCCCCAAGCAGCCGCGCTCGACCGATTCGGTAAATGCGAATTTAACCGATGTTGGCTGAAGGTCGAGTCTGGCTAGAATTTCAGCGAAAAACCGACCGCCGCGCGCCGTTGCTTGCGGGTATCGATCTCGCGGCCGGTCGCCGGCTGGAGGTGCGTTTTTTCGGATTTCAAACCAAACATGCCGAAGCCAAAGTAGGCATTGGGCACAACCTCGGGGTGGCCAATGGACGAGTCAGCGACCAGGCGATAATTCGACGAAGGCGGAAGTTGGAAGCTTCGCGGCCGATCCGTATCCTCGGCGGCAGTGGCAGGTGGGTTGCTCCAAGCTATCGCAGGCAGCAATAGGACAACCAACGCAACGGAACCCAGGAGAACCATAGATACTCCGTTCTGCCCGCTTGGAATCCTAGCGCGCCAGCGCCGCCGTTGGTTCCATCCATTGCGGCTTCGCAACGACTCAGCCGCGCCTCGCCGGCGCCAGGGACAGTCGCCAGTTTGCCCCGCCCTGCAGCTTCAGGCCCGACAACGAAACCGTCTCTCCCGCCTCAAGCGCCTCAATCGCGCGCATCAAGTCAGGCCCGCGCGGAGCCGGGGCGGCAAGCTCGGCAAAGCCGGCGAGCAGCAGGCGGCGCCTGAGTTCGCGCGGCAGATCGGCGGGCTCGACGATGAGCGCATCGCCATCCCGGCGAATGTGCGATTCAATCAGCGGTGCCAGCGCCCAGTCGATCGCCTCGTCGGCGTCGCGGATCGCAGACGCGCTTGCTGCCAGGCGAGCCGGATCGAGCCAGTCGGCCGAGCTCAACAGCTGGCGGATGCGGCTTCGGTCATGCTTCGGGTCGCGGTTGCTGGGATCGTCGACCGGGACCAGGCCGGCACTACTTGCCAGCGATTCCAGGTCAGACTTACGCCAACCGAGCAAAGGCCGGATCAGCAAAACTTCTTCCGACAAAGCACGCTTCTTGCGCGTCCCGCCAAGCCCGCCGACCCCGGCGCCGCGAAGGAGCCGCATCAACAATGTTTCAGCCTGGTCGTCGGCGTGATGGGCCGTTGCAATCGCACGCAGCTTCCGCTCGATCGCCCATTCGTTGAGCAGGCGATAGCGCATCGCCCGCGCCGCGGCTTGGACATTGGCCTCGGGCGCTTCCGGCCAGTCCGCGACCAATGTCCGATGAGCTACACCAAGCTTGCCGCACAAATCGGCGACCATCGCTGCCTCGTCCGCGCTTTCCGGGCGCAGGCCGTGATCCACCGTTGCCGCTTCGATCCGTCCCGGCCTGGCGGCATTGGCCAGCAGCAGCAGGGCAAGGCTGTCCGGCCCGCCCGATACGGCGATACCGACCCGCGCCGCTTCCGGGATGAGCGTGTCGAGGTCGGCGGCGAAGCGCTGAACAGCTTCGGCCGCCATCTTCATCGCGTTAGCTGCACTTGGCCTCGGCCTTGGCGCCGGGCAGCGCAGCCTTGAGCGGAGCGCGGACATTGCCGGAATAGACTTCTTCCAGCTCCTCATAGGCCTTGCAGGCCTGTCCGGGCTGGCCGAGCTTCAAAAGGGCCTGGCCGAGATAAAAGAGGCTGTCCTGCGCGCGCTCGCCCTTCGGATCGCGGCGATAGTTGGCGAGCAGCGCCTCGGCCGCGGCGCGAGGCTGGCCCTTATCCAGCATGGCCCGCCCGGCTAGGTTGTACGCCCAGCTGGTGCGGCGATGACTGGGATATTTCTTGGCGAAGGCCTGAAGCGACTTGATCGCCGCGTCATATTTGCCACCATTCCACAGCTGGAAGCCCTCGTCATAGGCGGCTTCGGCCGGATCGTTGACCGACGTTGGAATCAGCTCGGCGGGGCCGGACTCGGCTTTTGCGCCTTCGACCTTTGGGCGGGGCGCGGGCGGCGGTGCCTCAGCCTGCTCAGTCTGCTCCCCCGCGGCAGGTTGGTCGGTGGCAGGAGCGGTTTCCAGCGCGCGCAGGCGCCGGTCCTGGTCGGCGCGGAGACGGGCCAGCTCGGCTTCCATCACCGCGACGCGATTACCATTCTCTTCCGACTGGCGGACGATCTCGGCCAGCTGGCGCTCGATCGCATCGAGTCGCCCGCTGAGGCTGTTGACCGATTCCTGCGTTGCGGCCGGATCATCGCTAAACCCCGCCGTATCGGCCGGCTGCCCCTTTGGGAAAACCTGCTTCTGGACCTGGCGGACCTGCTTTTCGAGCCGCTCGATGCGCTGTTCGGGGGTCGGGGGGCGTCGTTGGGCAGCGGCCGGCGTTATGGCGAGTAGCGCGAGGGTGACGATTGGAAGCGTGGAACGGAAGCGCATGTTGGTCCTCAAAGTGGCAAGCGGCGACTGGGCGAGCATGGCCGATCCTGGCTGACTCGCCGGTGAATCATTGGGTTGCGGTTTGTCCCGATGCCCCGGGCGCCGGCGCAGACGTGTTGCTGGTTGGCGCGTTCGGATCCAGGGTTTCGGCGGGAGGCGGTACTGGCCTTTCCGCACGTCGCCCGGTGCGTGCCGCTTGCGGCGCGGCAGCCGCCGACGTTTGTGCGGGGGCCGCCGCCTGGGCCGGGGCGGCTCCTTGCCCAAGCAGGTCAGCGCCCTTCAGGCTGACGGCCGACACGGTGGTTCCCGGCTGCCCGACCGGCGGTGCCTGCTGCGGGCCGACCGAGATGCGCAGCGCCTCTGGCTTGCCCGTGGTCAGTACCGGAGCAACGGCATTGGGCGGAACCGCGTAGGTTTCCCCGGCGGCGAGCTGGCCTTGCTTCAGGATCGTGGCGCCGTCCTTGACTTCGATCCACACCGCGTCCGTCGCGGTCAGTAACACCGGCGCCGCGGCCACCGGAGGCGGCGGGGCGGGGGCGACGGCATTTTCGACCGGCGCGACGACATTTTCCGCCTCGGCGACAGCTTGATCGGGCTCGAGTGATCGGTTGTTAAGCCATGTGAATGCCAGCACGAAGATGGCCAGCAGCGCCAATGCACCGAATACCAACCCCTTGGGCATGGTCCGAGCAGGGTCGGCGGCCTCATAGACTTCCGGGCTGGCATAGGTCGGACGGGTGCTGCCCATTTCGGCACGCAGCTGTTCGCCGATCTCGCTACGGTCGAGGCCGACCGCGCCCGCGTAATTTTTGGCGAAGCCGATCGAGTAGGTCGCGGCTGGCAGCTTGTCCCAGTCACTCGTTTCGAGACTGGACAAATGGCGCGTCGGAATGCGGGTCTGGGCGGCGATATCCTCGACCGACAGGCCCTTGGCCTCACGGGCTTCGCGAAGGCGCTGGCCGACCGTTACGACATCGTCCGGTTCCGTCTCGTCCATCGAACTCCCCTGCACCCTACATGCTTGAAATTGCGCCCGTTGTCGGGAGGTGGTGGGTCCCTGTCAACCGGCCTGTTCGGTCAAAAACTAACCGACATTGACGCCGTGCCTCTTCGCCCAGTCATGGAGCGATTTGCGCATGTTTGCCGGTGGCTTAGCCAGCAATGCCTCGACCCGCGCGCGGACCGCCCCCGCTTCGATCGAGCGAACCATCGCCTTGACCGGCCCGATGGCCGCTGGCGTGATCGAGAAGCTGTCGATCCCGATCCCGATCAGGGCCATTGCCTCTAAGGGGCGTCCAGCCATTTCGCCGCACACCCTCACCGGTACGCCGGCCTCCCTGGCCTGGGTTGCAACCCGGCGGAGGAAGCGGAGGATGGCGGGGCTCAGCCAGTCATATCGCTCGGCGAGCCGCGGATCGGAGCGATCTGCAGCGAACAGGAACTGCGTCAAATCGTTGGTACCGATCGACAGGAAGTCGACCCTGGGCAGCAGCAGATCGAGGGTCTCGGCGAGGCTAGGGACCTCAAGCATGGCGCCGAACTCGACCGCCTTCGGCCCGCCGCGCTTGGCGGCTTTGGCCCAAGCGATCTGCTCCTCGAACAGGGCGCGGGCTTCTTCATATTCCCACGGTTCGCTGACCATCGGGAACATGACGCGCAAGGTCTTTCCAGCCGAAGCCTCGATCAGGGCACGTGCCTGCGCCTTCATCAGCGCCTTACGTTCCAGGCTGAGACGCAGGGCGCGCCAGCCCATGGCCGGATTCTCGCTCTCGTCCTTCTCGTCCTCGCTCAGATAGGGCAGCGCCTTGTCGCCGCCGATGTCGACCGTGCGGAATACGACCGGTTTGTCGCCCGCGGCGTCGAGCACGCTCCTGTAAAGACGAAACTGGCTTTCGCGGCCGGGCAGCTGGGCCGCGATCAGGAACTGGAACTCGGTGCGGAACAGGCCAATGCCGTCGGCACCTGTCGCGTCCAGCATCGCCGCATCCTCGGCCAGGCCGGCGTTGACCATCAGCCCGATCCGCACGCCGTCCTTGGTTTCCGGTGGCAAGTTTCGGATCGTCGCGAACTCGGCGCGCCGCTTGGCGCTGATCGACATGCGCTGGTCGAAGGCGTTCACCAGCGGCCGGTTGGGCCGGGTGACGACACTGCCACTGTCGCCATCGACCAGGATCAGGTCGCCCTCGTTGGCGATGTGCCGGATATCAGTGACCCTGCCGACCACCGGCACTCCCATCGCCCGAGCGACGATGGTTACATGTGCGGTCAACGATCCTTCTTCCAGCACCACGCCTTTCAGCCGCCGCCGATCATATTCCAGCAGCTCAGCCGGCCCGAGGTTCTTGGCGATCAGAATCGCGTCTTTGGTGAGGCCGGTTTGCGCCGCCGTTCCCATCCGGCCGGACACGATCCGCATCAGCCGGTTGGACAGGTCCTCGAGGTCGTGCATCCGCTCTTTCAGGATCGGATCGTCAATTTCGCGCATCCGGGCGCGGGTCCGCTGCTGGACACGCTCGATCGCGGCCTCGGCGGTGAGGCCGCTGTCGATCGCTTCGTTGATGCGCCGCGACCAGCCCTCGTCATAGGCGAACATCTTATAGGTCTCGAGGATTTCATTATGCTCGCCGGCGGTGCCGAACTCGGCCTCGCGCGTCATATTGTCGATCTGCTCGCGCATCCGGCGAAAGGCGGCGTAGACCCGGGTGCGCTCCGCCTCGATGTCGTCGGCCACGGTATGCTCGACCACTACCTTGGGCTGGTGGAAGACGGCGGCGCCCTTGGCCATTCCGGTCACCAGTTTGAGTCCGACAACCCGCTGCATGCCGGCGTCGCGCCGCGCCAAGCGGCCGCTGTCGACTAGCCGAGCACTGGCGATCATTTCGCTGAGCACCATTGCTACCGTCTGCAGCGCCTCGATCTCGACGTCGTCGTAGCGGCGCGGCTCGGCATGTTGGACGGCAAGCACGCCGATCGGGCTTTCGCGGCGGATGATGGGCACGCCGGCGAAGCTGTGGAACCGTTCTTCCCCCGTTTCCGGTCGATAGGCGAAGGCCGGATGATTGGCGGCCTCGTCGAGATTCAGGATGCGGCCCTCCTCGGCGATGGTGCCGACCAGACCCTCGCCCATGGCGAGGCGCGTGACATGGACCGCTTCCTTGCGGAGGCCGTGGGTCGCCGACAGTTCCAGCGCGTTGTCGCGCAGCAGGTAGATGGAACAGACCTCGCTCTTCATCGCCTCGGCGATCAGGTCGACCACCTTGTCGAGCTTGGTTTGCGCCGACCCGCGCTTGGCCATGACCTCGTGGAGGCCGGTCAAAATTTCGCGGGCGGAAGCGGCGGCGCTGACGGGCATGGGATGAGCTATGCAGGGAAAGCCGCGGCTTTCCAAGCTTCCGTCAAATGTATCCGGTTCGGACATAAGCCCAACGAACCGGCAATGGGCGGCGGACTATCCATCGCGCATGATCAAGATCGACATTCTCCGCCGCCAGCATGATGCGGCGCTGGATATGGCCCAGCGGTTGCTGGAGCTGATTGACGGCTATCGGGCGGGCACGCCGACCTATTCAATCCTAATGCAACTGAACCGGCTCTATGGCGTGTTGCGAGTCCACCTCGCCCATGAAGACGTCGAGCTCTACCCTGCGTTGACGGCGTCGCCCGATCCTGAGGTGGCGCGAACCGCGCGGCATTATGTCGAAGAGATGGGTGGCCTCGCCCTCGACCTTGAATGTTTCGCCCGGCACTGGTCCTGCTCCGCCAGCATCACCAGCAATTTCGACGAATTCCGCCAGGCCGCACAAGACCTGATGCTTGCCCTGGCCGTCCGGATCGAGCGTGAAAACCAATATCTCTATCCGCTGGCTGATCGCGCCATCGAAGCGGCCTTGTCGGATCAGCGCGACGCCGCCTAGGCGGTCAGGACTGCAACCGGTTCGCGCTCAAGTTCGAACCCCTCATCAATCCAGCCGGTGATGCCGCCGGCCATGATCTTTACCGGACGGCCGAGCTGCGCCAGCCGAACAGCGCCGCGAGCAGCGCCGTTGCAGTGCGGCCCGGCGCAATAGGTGACGAACAAGGTATCTGCCGGCCAGTTGGCCAATTTCGAGGCGATGATCTTGCCATGGGGCATGTGAACGGCGCCCGGAACATGCCCGGCATCGAACAGCTGTGGGCCGCGAACGTCGAGCAGGACGAAGCCCGGATCGTTGGATCTCAAAGCCTCGTGCACGTCCCAGCAGTCGGTTTCATAGCGAAAGCTCCGCTCGAAGTGGTGGAGCGCCTCTTCGCTGGCAGCGGCGGACACGGAAGTGACGGCATTCATTGGCGGCCTCCTGGTTGGTTCCCGCCTCCTAACGCGCGGGATGGCCACCCATCAATTGGCGTGATAGACAATATATGTGAATATCTCGCCAAAACGCTCCGTTGCCGCACTGCTCTATGACGGGCTCGGCACCTTTGAGTTCGCTATTGCCGCGGAAGTGTTCGGCCTTAGCCGTCCCGAGTTCGGCAATGATTGGTATAGCTTTATCAGCTGCTCGGAGGGGAAGCGGCCTGTCCGCGCCAACGGCCATATCTCGATCATGCCGGAAGCAGACTTGGGCGCGCTTGCCGAAGCCGGCACGATTGTCATTCCCGGGTGGAACAGCAATGGCGATCCACCGTCGCCCGCGGTGGCGGAGGCAATCCACCAGGCCCGTGCCAACGGTGCTCGAATGGCCACCATTTGCTCCGGCGTGTTCCTGCTCGCCTCGCTCGGCCTTGCCGACGGCCGGACGGTGACGACCCATTGGAAATATACCGACCGGTTGCGGTCGCTGTACCCAACGCTGAACGTCGACCCCGACGTCCTCTACATCGACGATGGCGACGTCCTGACCTCGGCGGGGTCGGCGGCCGGGATCGATCTGCTGCTGCACATCGTCCGCAAGGACTTCGGACCCGACCGCGCCAACCAGGTTGCACGGCGGCTAGTCATGCCGCCGCATCGTGACGGCGGGCAGGCGCAGTACATCGAGCGGCCGATGCCGCAGCGAGCCAATGACCGGCTGGCTGCGCTGCTCGACGCCGTGCGCGCCCAGCCGGGAGAGCGCTGGACCATTGGCCGGATGGCACAGGAAGCAATGATGAGCGAACGGACCATGATCCGCAGGTTCAAGGACAGCCTCGGGTCAAGTCCGGGCGAATGGCTGACCGATACGCGGGTCGATGCGGCGCGGCAGCTTCTGGAGACCGGCACTGCGGGCATCGACGAGGTGGCGGATCTCGCCGGATTCGGCAGCGCCGCGACCTTGCGTCACCATTTCCGCAATCGGGTCGGAATCAGCCCCGCCCGGTACCGCGCCCGATTTGCGAACGCGGCCTAGCCGCGCGAGCCCAGGGCATGGGCGGCCTCGTCGACCAGCTCCTGGATGATCTCGGCGACCGGCTCCTCGCGCTTCACCATGCCGACCGACTGGCCGGCCATGACGCTGCCGCTCTCGACGTCGCCGTCGATCACTGCCCGGCGTAGCGCTCCCGCCCAATAATGCTCGATCTGCAGCTGGGCCTCGGCCATTTCGATCGCGCCTTCGTCCAGCTTCTGCGCCACCTCGCGCTGCTTGGCGGCGAAATTCTCCATCTCGCGGTTCTTGAGCGCGCGCACCGGAATCACCGGAAGGCGCGGGTCGATCTGCACCGAGGGAATGGCATCGCGGGCCGAGGCGCGGATGAAGGCCTTCTTGAAGTTGGCGTGCGCAATGCATTCGTGGGAGCAGACGAAGCGGGTACCCAGCTGCACGCCGACCGCGCCCATTTCGAGATAGGCGGCGATCGCCTCGCCGCGACCGATGCCGCCGGCAACGAACACCGGGATGTCGGCGGCGACGTCGGGCAGGATTTCCTGGCAGAGCACGCTGGTCGACACCGGGCCGATATGGCCGCCGGCCTCCATTCCTTCGATCACCAGTGCGTCGGCGCCCGAGCGCATCAGCTTCTTGGCCAGCGCCAGCGCGGGCGTGAAGACGATCAGCTTGGCGCCGTTGCCCTTGATTCGCTCGATCGCCCCACCGGGCGGAAGGCCGCCGGCCAGCACGACGTGCGTGACTTCATGCCGAGCGCAGACGTCGATCAACGCCTCTAGCTGCGGGTGCATCGTGATGAGGTTGACGCCGAACGGCTTGTCGGTCCGCTCCTTCGTCCCGGCGATCTCGCCGTCGAGCAATTCGGGACTCATCGCCCCGCAGGCGATCACGCCGAACCCGCCGGAGTTGGAAATGGCCGAGACGAGGTGGCGCTCGCTAATCCAGCTCATCGCGCCGCCCATGATCGCCCATTCGGTACCGAGGAACTCGGTCCCGCGCGCCATCAGCTCCTTTAGGCGGACCATCCCGGCGTCGCCGTGAACGGCGCGCGCTTCCGCGATCATTCCTTCGCCGCTCACGCCACAACCTCCCGCTCGGCATCAAGCCCATAGGCGGTGTGCAGCACTCGGACGGCCAGTTCCATATATTCCTCGGGGATCAGCACGCTGACCTTGATCTCGCTGGTGGTGATGGCGAGGATGTTGATGCCACGATCGGCCAGGGTCTGGAACATCTTGGCAGCGATGCCGGCGTTGGAGCGCATGCCGACGCCGACCGCGCTGATCTTTGCGGTGTTCATGTTGGTCAGGATTTCCTTGAACCCGACCTGGTCCTGCACCTTCTTCAGCTCCGCCACGGTGTGGGGCAGTGAGGCATTGGGCACGGTGAAGGCGAGGTCGCTTTCATCGCCCGCATGGCGGACCGACTGGACGATCATGTCGACATTGATGTTGGCCTCGGCCAGCGGGCCGAACACCGCCGCCACGACGCCGGGCCGGTCGGGCAAGTCGACCAGCGTAACCAGCGCCTCGTTGCGGTCGTGGGCGATGCCCGTGATGACGTTGCGTTCCATGTCGCTTTCCTCAATCTTGTCGTCGCCGACGATCATCGTGCCGGGCTTGTCCTCAAATGAACTGAGGACGGTCAGGGGCATGTTGTAGCGCATTGCCAGCCCGACCGAGCGGGTCTGCAGCACCTTGGCGCCGACGCTGGCCAGCTCGAGCATCTCCTCATAGGTGACCATGTCGAGCTTGCGGGCCTGCGGCACGATGCGCGGGTCGGTGGTGTAGACGCCGTCGACGTCGGTGTAGATGTCGCACCGGTCGGCCTTCATTGCCGCGGCCAGCGCGACAGCGGACGTATCGGAGCCGCCCCGGCCCAATGTCGCCACTGCATTGTCGGCTGTCACCCCCTGGAAGCCCGGGATGACGGCGAGGCCGCCGCCGTCGAAGACCCGTTCGAGCACGTCGACGTCGATATTCTCGATCAGGGCGGCGCTATGGCCCGACGCACGGATCGGCAATTGCCAGCCCATATAGCTTTTGGCGTTGAGGCCCATGCCCTGGAGGGTGATGGCGAGGAGGCCGCTGGTGACCTGCTCGCCGCTGGCAACGACCACATCATATTCGCGCGGGTCGTAAAGCGCGGCGGCTTCCTTGCACAGCTGGACCAGCCGATCGGTTTCGCCGGCCATGGCAGAGACCACGACCGCGACCTGGTTGCCGGCTTCGACCTCGCGCTTGACCCGCTCGGCAACCGAGCGGATGCGCTCGATCCCGGCCATTGAGGTCCCGCCGAATTTCATCACGATGCGTGCCATGGATCGGCGGTTTTTCCTCTTGGGAAGGCGTGCCGCGCCCTGTTAGGGAGGCGAAATGGCTAAGACAAGCATCGTAGATCGCGAGGCAGCCCATTTCGGCGGGATGGCGGCCGACTGGTGGGATCCCAACGGCGCCTCGGCCATGCTGCACAAGCTCAATCCTGTGCGGCTCGCCTATGTCCGCGATATGATCGACATGCATTGGCAGGCCGACGAGCATGGCTTCAAACCACTCGAAGGCAAGACCGCGCTCGATGTCGGCTGCGGGGCCGGGCTGCTGGCTGAGCCGCTTGCGCGGCTGGGCGCCAAGGTGACCGCGGTCGATGCGGCGCTCGAGCTCATTGAGGTCGCCAAGTCCCATGCCGAAGGGCAGGGGCTGGTCATCGACTATCGCGCGGTCGGAGTAGAAGATCTAAAAGGCCGGTTCGACCTCGTCACGTCGATGGAAGTGATCGAGCATGTCGCCGAACCGCAGCAATTCATTCACGACCTCGCCGCGCGCCTCGCGCCGGGCGGCCTGATGATCCTCTCCACCCCCAACAAGACCGCCTGGTCGAAACTGCTGACCATCACCCTCGCGGAAGGCTTGGGCCAGATCCCCAAGGGCACGCACGATTTCGACAAGTTCATCGATCCCGATACGATGCGCGGCCTGCTGACCCAGGCGGGGCTGGAGTGTATCGACTTCGAAGGAATCGCGATCAGCCCGACGCGCGGGCTGCATCTGAGCGAGAATACGAGTTTGAACTATCTCGTGGCGGCGAGGCACGCGTAGCGCGAGGCGCTAGAAGTCGACTTTATCATAGTGCGCTGGAGGGACGATCACCTCCATCCGCTCGCCCAGTAGCGGGCGGAAAGCGGGCCGCGACTTCATGACGGCGTACCAGTCCTTCGTCTGCTTGTGCCCGCGCCAGTCGAGCGCGCCCAAATAATCGATCACGGAGAGATGCGCCGCGGCGGTAAAGTCGGCGAGGCTGAGGCCCGCGCCTGCCATCCAGCGGCGGTGATCGAGCAGGTAATCCACATAGTCGAGGTGGCCGTTGGCGATCCGCATCGCCTCCCGCAGCACCCGTGTGTCCGGGCTTTCACGGCTGACCAGCCGCTTCCTCATGCGCTCGTTCATCAGCGGCTCGACCACCTCGCGATAGAGCTTCTCGTCGAACCACTGCGTTAGTCGCCGGATCTCGGCGCGGGCGACCGCATTGCCGTGGATCATCGGCATCTTGTCGACCGTCTCTTCGAAATATTCGACGATCGGCTGGCTCCCGATCAGTACGATGCCGGCAGTCGAGTCGACCAGCACCGGCGTCTCGCCGGCGGGGTTCAAATCGATGAACTCGTCGCGCCGCTCCCACGGGTTCTCGCGCACCAGTTCATGCGCTACGCCCTTCTCGCCGAGGACCAGGCGCACTTTGCGGGAAAAGGGACAAAGCGGAAATTGGAACAGCTGCCACATGGAAGAGGCAGCTTTAGCGGCGGCGGCGATTGCTACAACCCGTCATCCCGGGCTTGACCCGGGATCCGACTTTTTCTTGCGATAGAAGCGGCGGGCAGACCCCGGCGCAGGGCCGGGGTGACGATTACCTCTTCGGGTAGGTCGGGTCGGGTAGGTTGGCCGTGGCCCGCTCCAGCTCACGTTCGACGTTTTCGAGCGACGCCAAAATGGAGGGTAGGGACGAAACCAGCGCCTTGCTCATCGCTTGCATCTGCCGGCCCGAGGCGGCGACCTTGGCCTCCACCTCCTGTTCCGTGCCCGGCCCGCCAATCTCGTCGCGCACCCGGCGCGACCGGTCTACCGCAGTCGGCTCGCGCCCCTGCGCGGCCGCTTCGAGTTCGCCGACGGGCATGTCCATCAACGCCTTGGTCAGCGCGCCCATCATGTGGCCCAGCTTGTCTGCCATCGCTGGGTCGCTGAGCTCCTTCGGCAGCTGCGGCGCTTCCCTCGGCGCGGCAACCGCCGGCGTCGCGGCCATCATTAACGGCACGGCAATCCACAGGGCGCGCATGGCCATTCTCCCGCGAGTCGGCCCTAGGATGGCGAATATTGCTTTTGGGTCAATGCTTTGTACCGCAGCTGCGAACCGGCTGATCAGCTCTTGTCGTCGGTCGTAAGGCCGGCCTTCTCGACAAAATCGTGGACGATCTGTTCAAGCTTTCGCTTCAGCTCGTCCTGGGATTCGCGCATCGCGTTCATCCCCACCAGCATCAATTGTGCAGACAATGCCTGCCCCTTGGCGCGGGTCTTGACCATAACGGGATCGCCGGCAATTTCCGCCATGCGGACCAGCTCGGCGACGGTGAACTCCCGCGCATAGATCTCGGCCGCCTGCCGCTTGATGCTCGGCATCTTCGCCTTCATCGTCCCGCTGGCATGGCTGCGCATGGTTTCGCGGAAAGAGGCCAACAGCTCCTCCGGAATTGGCTCGTCGACGCTCTTCTGAAGCTGCTCGATTTGCGCCGCCAGCATACCCTCGACCATGACGTCGGTGGTTCCCAGCACCTGGGCTTCAAAGTCCTGCGCCTCGAGCATGCGTATCGCCGCATCGACTGCGGCAGGATCAACGGCCGGAGTGGGGACCGCCGCTGCAGGTATCTCAGCGGCCAATCCCTGCGCAGGCACCATGCCGGCCAACGACAAGGCAAGAAGGGCGAGCTTCATCATTTTCCCCGGATGGTTGTGATCTCAGCCTAAACGAACCTCACCTGGCTGCAAGCCAGACCAGCGCCGCCGCGCCCGCGACGATTCGATACCAGGCGAAGGGCGCGAAGCCGTAGCGCTGGATAATCGACACGAACGCCTTCACCACGACCACCGCGACGATGAATGAGACGATGCTTCCCAGCACGATCCAGCCGCCCATGCCCGGCTCCATCGCCGCGCCATGCTTGTAGAGCTGGAGTGCGGTCGCGCCGGTCAAGGTCGGCACGGCAAGAAAGAAGCTGAACTCGGCCGCCGTCTTGCGGTCGACGCCCATCGCCATCGCGCCGAGGATGGTCGCGCCCGACCGGCTGACCCCCGGGATCATCGCCAGGCACTGGACCAGGCCGATGCCGATCGAATGGCCGAGCGTGACGTTGGCGACTCCGCCGCGGTCGGTCGGCTTAGCCCACCATTCGACCAGCAGGATGGCGAAGCCGCCGAGGATCAGCGACACCGCAACCACCGTCGCATTGCCGAGCAGCAGTTCGATCGAATCGCCGATCGCCAGGCCAATCACCACCGCCGGGATGAACGCGACGAGCAGGTTCCTTGCGAACGCCCAGGCCGAGCGCTCGCGCTTCCACATGCCGATCAGCACATCACGGAAGGTCCGCCAGTAAAGCACCAGGATCGCCAGGATCGCGCCGGGCTGAATGGCGATGTTGAACAGCGCCCATTTGTCCGCGTCATAGCCCAATAGCTCGGTCGCGAGGATCAAATGGCCGGTCGATGAGACCGGAAGATATTCGGTGACGCCCTCGACGATGCCGAGGATGATGACCAGCAGGAGGATTGGCACGCTCTGCTATCCGGCCGAGGGAACTTCGTTGCCAGGGGCGAAGCGGCCGCCCTTGCGGTACCGGCCCAGCCAGTCGCGCGCGACCGTCGCCATCGGCGTCGGTGTGATCCCGAAATCCTTGAAACTGGCCTGGTCGCCGCTCGCCACATTATCATGCTGCAGCATCAGCCACTGGTCGCGGGAGAGCGGTGCGCCGGGCAGGAAGCCAAGGGTTGAAATGGCCGACGCAATGAAATCCGGGACATCGACCAGTTCGGGCGACTGGCCGGCCATTTCTGCGATCTCCGCGTTGAGCTCGCGCATGGTGACGACGTCCGGCCCGGCCAGCTCATAGGTCTTGCCGCCATAGGTTCGAGGATCGAGCGCGGCCGCCGCGATTGCCTGCCCCAGGTCGCGGACGAAAACCGGCTGGAACCTCGCCTTGGGCGCGATCACCGGCAGGAAGGGGAAGCGGGCCATGCTTGCGAAGCGGTTGGTGAACTCGTCCTCCGGCCCAAACACCGTGCTTGGTCGAATGATGGTCGCATTTGGAAAGGCCGAGCGAACCGCTTGTTCGCCAAGTCCCTTGGTCCGGCCATAGTCGGACGCGCTATCAGGGTCGGATCCGATCGCACTGATGTGCACAACCGACTTTGCTCCCGCCGCCTTTGCCGCGGCGGCAAGTTTGCCCGCGCCATGGACATGGACCAGCTCGAGATTGCCCTTGAACGTCCCGACCAGGTTGATGACCGCGTCCGCGCCCTCGACTGCCCTGGCAACAGTGTCCGGCCGCTCGAGGTCGGCGGCAATGGTCGACACATGGCCGACGCTTCCCAGCGGCTGGAGGAACCAGGCCCGCTTCGGATGGCGCTCGGCAACGCGCAATCGCGCGCCGGCCTTCAGCAATGCTTCGCACACATAGCGGCCGATGAAGCCGCCGCCGCCGAATATGGTGACGAGGGGCGGGGTGCCGGGGTTCCTCATGGATTGTCGGTCCTTGGCGCTTTGAATCGGCGCCGTCCTTGGGCCAATGGGCATTAAGGCGCAAGGGGCGCGAGACAGGCTGTTGACAGAATCAGGCGCCGCCCTCTAAGCGCCGCCGCCTACCGGCAATCACAAGCCCCTGTGCCCAGGTGGCGGAATTGGTAGACGCACCGTCTTCAGGTGGCGGCGCTGGAAACGGCGTGGAGGTTCGAGTCCTCTCCTGGGCACCATCACATTGTCTCGGATTGAAGCCTTCCCGTGCTTGCGGCGGTCAGGCCCACATAGTGATCCCTTGCCTTGCGCAGGTAGTCCAATGTGATTTCCCGCTCGCGAGCATTGTTGAAGTCATTGCGACTCTCCGCAGCCTCGATGACGCGCCCCAGCCACGCAGCGAAATAGGCGGCGTCCTGCGACGCGTCTGGCGCCCCGCCCGGTAGCTCAAGATAGATCGGGCTGGTCGTGGCGTAGGGGTAGATATCCAGGACCTCAGGGTCGGCCCCGTCGTTCCAGGCGCGCAGCAGCAGCCAGCCGCCGGCGTCGACCGGCAATTCGCCTGCGGCATCGAATGTCCGGCGATTCCCGATGAGCCGGAAAGCCTTCACCACTTTTCCGTTTTGGACGAGCTCGAGGTGATCGATCGCGACCGGCGAACGCAGC
>Ga0075421_100000341_pt1 | contig 47152 bp, 40 predicted proteins | sample SoiMetdeltSBSDD5_FD_75292 | JGI IMG/M metagenome (GOLD analysis project Ga0075421, IMG submission 75292) | Bulk soil microbial communities from a Populus tree surrounding site in Tennessee, USA - Soil MetaG P. deltoides SBSDD5 | ecosystem: Environmental > Terrestrial > Soil > Tree plantation... | reverse complement strand
CGACGCGTTCGGGAGTCTGTGCCGCTGCCGACGCTCCGAGTAAGAGGAGCGCCAGCAGCGGCATCATCGAGTGTCTAAGGTTCGACCGGAATCCCATTCCCCTCTGTGGAGCCGAGCGTCATCGAGCCGCCCGTCGGCCCGCCCTGCGGACCTTCCTCCGCCATCGCCATCATGAACGGTTCCGGCGCTCCGAATGCGTTGTTTTTTGCACCGAACTGGATCCGGATCAGATTCAGGCGACGGCGCCCGGGCTTGAGCATCAGCTCGGCGAAACGCACGTAGCCGAGGCCGGGCACGAAGATCGTCGGGGCAACCGGCTTCGCCTCGAGACCCTCGACGTTTTCGACGAGCGACCCCTGCACCGGCTTTCTCTGCTCGATCACCCTCGCCAGCTCCTCCGGAGAATTCGCGTTGAAGCGCTTCGCGAGTCCGTGCGGATCTCTCGCGTGAGGCAGACCTGCCGCGGCGGCCCGGTCGCTGAACAACTGACCGAACTGCTCGTAAGTCTGCGTTTGCGAGAGGACGACGTCGAGGTGCGGGATGATCTTATTGCGACCCACGCGCACGTTGTCGAAGGAAGCCTCGAGCTGAAACGGGTGATCGTCGGGACCGCTGATTCCGCGCTCCGACGTGACGGTCGCGCGCATGTCGCCGACCATCAGCTTGCCCAGGATGTTGAGGTCCCGGATCTGCACATAGGTCGACGTCGTGTACGTGTCCTCTCCGGTCTTGCGCCCGAAGACCCGCGTCTCGGCGTGCGAGAACGACAGCTCCTCGGACCAGTAACTCGACAGGACGGTGCGTCCCTCGCCGCCAGTCGGCGCGAGAGCGACCGAGGCGAGACTCGGGATGGTGGTGGTGACGTTGCCGCGCTCGATGATCCCTCCGGCACCGAGAGCACTCGCGTTGAAAGTGAAGTCTGGCATTTCTCCCTCCTTGCGTGACTGTTCAGCGACGGACGATGAATCGATGTCTGGCGATCTCGGCGTGCTGGCCCGCCGGGTCTGTGCCTGTGATCACCAGTTCATGAGAGCCCGCACCCAATCCGCGGACCGTCAATGGCGTTGCTTCTCCGTTCGGATCGGGAGTGAACGGAAGCGTGAGCACCTTGCCGTCCGGCTGGTGCAGCCGCGCTTCGTAACGCGAGTAGGTCGGCTCGGAGGGCACGTCCGCCCAGAGCACGATCGGCGCGTTTCCGTCCAGCGTCGGGACCGTGCCCGCGCTTCGCGATTCGGAGAGAAGAAAGGAGTGCTGGCTTGCGACTTCGAACGACGGCGCGACCGCGGAACGCTGTTTCATCAGCAGCGGCGTACCGATCGCGAGGACGAGCACCGCGGCAACCGCGGCTGGGATCCACGCCACGCGACGGGATCGGCGCTCGGCGATCGGCACGACTTGCCCGACCTCCGGCTCGCTCGCTTCCCTCGCGAGCTTGCGGCCGCCGTCCACGAACTGCATGCCCATGCGGAGCTCTTCCGCGCATTCGGCGCAGTCGAAATAGTGCTCCTCGAAGGCGTCTGCCTCGGCTGCATTGAGCTCGCCGAGGAGGTATCGGTCGGTGGCTTGAGTTTCTCTGGCTTCGGCGTGCTCCATACCTTCTCTCAGATCGATAGTGACGTGGGACCGCCAAACGTTTCAAAAACCGACATGCGGCCGCTCTTCCGGCGCAGAAAAGAGACGCGGAACTTTTCCTTGGCACGGTGCAGAAGCACGCGCAGGTAATCGCGCTCGATGCCGAAGCGGCGGCAGATCTCGTCTTTGTCCGCCTCTTCGAGGAAGACCGCGCGGAGGATCTCGGCGTCGCGCTCCGGGAGTGTTTCGAGGACACGGCGGACGCGCGCGGTGTTGCGCGCGCTGTCGAACGCCGTGTCGATGTTACCGGTGGCGGGGATGTCCGACTGCTCCTCGAGCGACTCGGTCCGTCCCTCGGCGCGGTAGTACTCCATGAGCACGCGATTGCAGATCGAGTTGACGAACGCGCCGAGCTTGCGCGGGTCGTTCAGCCGCCCGAGGTTCTCGATGCAGCGGGTGAAGACCTCCTGCCGCACTTCGTCGATCGCCTCGAGTGTACGCAGACGCCGACGGAGCTTGAGCAGAAGCAGCTCGCGGAAGTAGGCGTGGAAGTGAACTGCAGTTTCCCGATCCCCTTCTCGCAAACGTCGAACGTAGTCTTCACCGAAGACGAAAAGTTCCATTTTGGTGTCTTTGTACTTTACTGCAAATTTTCGCCAAGGGATGGCGGCACGGCCGGCTAGACGGAAGGAAGGAGGCGCTGCAGGATTTTGCGGATCGCGGCGTGACCGGCGGCGACGTCGATGTCGCGCTGAAGGACGGGGATGTAGCGCGCGGTGAACGCCGGGTCGGCGGCGCTTCCGAAGTGGCGCTCGAGACGCGCGGCGATGGCGTCGACGTCGGAGCGCTCGAAGTCGGTGCGCGACATCGTGTCGAGATCGACGATCAGCGACGTCATGGGGCGCAGCCACTCGAAGAACGGATCGTCCTGGAGGAGCCGCAGAAGATGAGTCGGACCGCTGACCGGACCGATGGTCGCGGAGTACGCGGCGCTCGCGTCGTCGATGAGCGCGCGGTGCAGCGGCATCAACTGTTTCCACGCCTCGCGCAGCGCCGAGCGGAGCTCTGCGCGCACCGGATCATCCGGCGTGTGCATCATTCGCGCGTAAAGGTCTTCCTTCTTCATGCCGGGGGAAAAATTCACGCCTCCACGGTTGGCTGGGGAAGGGTTGGGTAGGCAGTGAGCCAACCGTAGAGGCCGTGAAAGCTGTGAATGCTATGAGTGCGCTGCAGCCCAGGAGCCACAAGGATACGCCGCAAGGTACATAGCCGCAAGGGAGTTGCGGGTCGCGAGCAGGGTGGATACAATCCGCCGCCGCGAAAAGGAATGAACGGTTCAGCATGGCCGTTCCAGTCCGTGCTCGCACCCATAGCTCAATTGGATAGAGCATCTGACTACGGATCAGAAGGTTGGAGGTTCGAGTCCTCCTGGGTGCACCAACCCGATATTGACCTGCGGCGGGCTTCGGCCCGCCGTCGTACTCTTTGACAGATGAATCAGGTGCAGTGGATGGAAATTGCCTTCGCACTCGCCGAGGAATCCGCGGCCGAGGGAGAGATCCCTGTCGCTGCGGTGATCGTCGATCGTGAAGGGCGGATCATCGGGCGCGGACGCAACCGGCGGGAGTCGGGCGACCCGCTCGGCCACGCCGAGCTCTACGCGATCGCGGAAGCGGCGCGTGCGATCGGCGACTGGCGGCTGGAAGGGACGACGATGTACGTGACCCTCGAGCCTTGCGCGATGTGCGCGGGCGCGCTGGTCAACGCGCGAGTCGAACGCCTCGTCTTCGCCGCGTACGATCCGAAGGCGGGCTTCTGCGGCTCGCTCGGCAACCTGGTGCAGGACGCGCGGCTCAACCATCGCCTCGAAGTGGAAGGCGGATTCATGGAGGAGCGGGCGCGGACGATGCTCCAGGAGTTTTTCCGCCAACTTCGCCAGCGCGATAAAACGGAGAGGTGGCAGAGTGGTTGAACGCGGCGGTCTCGAAAACCGTTATACCTTCACGGGTATCGGGGGTTCGAATCCCCCCCTCTCCGCCATTTGTCGCTGCATGAAATTGAAAATTGAAAATTGAAAATTGAAAAACGTAGTGAAAATGATGAGCTGTAATCATTTTCAATTTTCCATTTCACAATTTTCAATTTGCGAGCGCCAGCGAGGAGAGATGGCCGAGTGGCTTAAGGCGCACGCTTGGAAAGCGTGTGTACGTTAACCGCGTACCGTGGGTTCGAATCCCACTCTCTCCGCCAGCCGGCACACTGATTCTTTGCAAGCCCGTTGAGATGAGCCCAGGTCCTGTGCAGCAGGAACACCGAACCGCGTCAGGTCCGGAAGGAAGCAGCGCTAAGGTGCCTCCCTGTGTGACACAGTACGGCCTGGGCTCTTCTCAGCGGGTCGGCACGGCCGACTGCGCTCTATACTTCCCGCCGCATGTCCTACCAGGCTCTCGCGCGTAAATACCGTCCTCAAACATTCCACGACATCGTCGGTCAGGAGACCGCGGTGCGGACGCTGCACAACGCGATCGAGGGCAACCGCATCCATCACGCGTACCTCTTCTCCGGAGTCCGCGGCATCGGGAAGACGACCACGGCGCGCATCCTCGCCAAGGCCCTGAACTGCATCAAGGGTCCGACCTCGGAGCCGGACAACGAATGCACGATGTGCCGCGAGATCACGGAAGGCATCGACATGGACGTGCGCGAGATCGACGCCGCGACCTACACCGGCGTCGACAACGTCCGCGAGCTCCGCGACGTCTCGCAGTTCCAGCCCGCGCGCGATCGCTACCGCATCTTCATCATCGACGAGGCGCACATGCTGTCCACCGCCTCGTGGAACGCGCTGCTCAAACTGATCGAGGAGCCGCCTCCGCACGTCATCTTCATGTTCGCGACGACCGAGATGCACAAGGTCCCGCAGACGATCCTCTCGCGCGTGCAGAAGTTCCTGCTGCGCAAGATCACGCTCGAGGATCTGATCGGGCGTCTCGCCGAGATCTGCAAAGCGGAAGGCATCACCGCCGATCGCGCGGCGCTGGAGATCATCGCCCGCCGCGGCGAAGGGAGCGTGCGCGACTCTCTCTCGCTGCTCGATCAGATCATCGCTTTCAGCGGCCGCACCGTGACCGCCGCCGACGTCGCGACGATCCTCGGCCTCTCGGAGACGAACTTCTTCGCGCGCGTGCTGACGCTCATCGGCGAAGGCGATCACGCCGGTGTCCTCGAAGCGCTGCAGGAGGCCTCGGACACGGGACGCGATTTCAAGATGCTGTATCGCGACCTGCTGAACTTCGTGCGCAATCTCCTGCTGCTCGCGGGCGGCGCGAATGCGTCGATGCTCGCCGGGTTGACGCCCGAGGACTTGGCGACGATGCAGTCGGTGTCGGCGCAGTTTTCGTACACGGACCTGCTGCGCATCGCGAACCTGCTGCTGCGCGACGACGAGACGGTGAACCGTGCGGAACATCAGCGACTAGCGGTGGAGATCGCGCTGCTCAAGGCGGCAACGTTCCCGCGCCTGAAAAGCGTCGAGCAGGTAATCGCCGGAGATCGCACCGCGACGGCGCCCGCCGCGAAACCCGCAAAAACCACGCAACGCGCGAGCGCACCTCCGCCAACCGCCAACCGCCAACCGCCAACCGACTCCACCGATCTCGTCGAGCGCATCAAGAAGCAGAAACCCCTCGTGGCGAGCTACCTGAAAGACGCCACGCTGAAGAAAGACGGCGCGCGTCTGGTTATCGAGCTCGGCGACGCGTTCGCGATCGATGCCGTCGCCGACGCACGCGGCGTCATCGAAGAAATCGCATCACAGTTGTACGGCGAGCGCATCACGGTCGAAGCAAGGTTGCAGGACGCGGAGCCGGCCGAGGGCGGCCGTCGCGTCGAGGACAAGGCGGCGCCGCTGCGTGACGACCCTGTGCTCAGCGCGTTCCGCAAACACCTCGGCGGTGAGCTCGTGAAGGAGAGCAATCGATGAACATCAAACAACTCATGAAACAGGCGCAGCAGATGCAGGATCAGATGCAGCGCCAGATGGCTTCCATCAAGGTCGAAGGCACTGCCGGCGGCGGGATGGTCAAGGCCGAGATGAACGGCAACAAGGAGCTCCTCGCGATCACCATCGACAAGGAAGCCGTCGATCCCGAAGACATCGAGATGCTGCAGGACCTCGTCAAGGCCGCCGTCAACGAAGCCACCCGCAAAGTCGACGAGGAGATGCAGTCGTCGATGGGAGCGATGACGGGCGGGATGAAGATTCCCGGATTCTGATGCAGAGCGCAGGGCGCAGAGGGCAGAGCGCAGAAGGCCTCCAGCCACCGCGTCTGTTCGATCTTCTACCCCCTGCCCTCTGCGCTCTGCGCTCTGATCATGACGGCTCCACCACTGGCTAACCTCATCAACGAGCTCACCAAGCTTCCCGGCGTCGGCGGGAAGTCGGCGGCGCGGCTCGCGTACCACATCCTCAAGCGCCCCGCGGCGGATGCCGAGGCGTTGGCGACGGCGATTCTCGACGTGAAGGCGAAGATCTTCCGCTGCTCGGTGTGCAACAACATGACGGACGTCGAGCCTTGCGCGATCTGCTCGGACCCGCGCCGCGATCCGTCTGTCATCGCGGTCGTCGAGGAGGCCTTCAACATCCAGACGATCGAGCAGACGCGCGACTTCAAGGGCGTCTACCACGTGCTCCTCGGCGCTCTCTCACCGCTGAAGGGCATCGGACCGCAGGACATCGACGTAGCCGGGTTGATCAGGCGCGCGCAGAAGGAGAAGCCGCGCGAGATCATCGTCGCCACGAACCCGAACGTCGAAGGGGAAGCGACCGCGTTGTACATCGCACAGCAGCTACGACCGCTGAACGTGCGGACCACACGGCTCGCGTTCGGGCTGCCCGTCGGGGGCGATCTCGAGTACGCGGATCAGGTCACGATGTCCAAGGCCCTGGAGGGTCGGCGAGAGATCTAGCCGGCCCAACCCGACACACGCAAAGCCCAACTGTGCTATACAGTTCCGTCCCTTTTCTACGGGCAAAACCACGCATGGTGAACAATGGCGTCTCCTGATCTCGTGATGTACGAGGAGGAGTACCTGCTGATCAAGGACATCCTTCATCGTCTGCAGGTCGACTCCAACTCCAAAATCGTCTTTCTGGTCGACAAGAACGGCCAGCAGATCGCCGCGCACGGCGACATGCGCGGCGTCGACGCCACGTCTCTCGCCTCACTGACCGCCGGCAACGTCGCCGCCACGGACGGATTGGCGAAGCTGATCGGCGAAAAAGAGTTCTCGATCCTCTTCCACGAGGGCGAGCGCGACAACATCCATATCTCTCTCGTCGCCCAGCGGGTGATCCTCGTGGTCATCTTCGACGAGAAATCGTCCCTCGGACTGGTCCGGCTGCGCGTCAAGAAGGCGTCGCAGGAGCTCGAACGGGCCTTCGAACAGCTCCTCAGGAGAGCGGAAGCCGAGCGCGGCTCGATGTCCAGCCGCTTCGACTCGCCGTTCGCTGAGATCACCGACGAAGACATCGACAGCCTGTTCAGCGAATAGTCCTCATGACGTTCATCAACTACGCGGCGCGTGAGATCAACTGCAAGATCGTCTACTACGGCCCGGGACTGTGCGGGAAGACGACGAACCTGCAGTGGATCTACGACAAGACCAATCCGCAGGCGAAGGGAAAGCTGATCTCTCTCGCGACGGAGACGGATCGCACGCTCTTCTTCGATTTCCTCCCGCTCGATCTCGGCACCGTGCGCGGCTTCAAGACCCGCTTCCACCTCTACACCGTTCCGGGACAGGTCTTCTATGACGCGTCGCGCAAACTGATCCTGAAGGGCGTCGACGGCGTGGTCTTCGTCGCCGACTCGCAGGAAATGCGCATGGAAGCGAACGTCGAGTCGCTGCAGAACCTCGACAAGAACCTCAAGGAGCAGGGCTACGACATGCGCCAGGTGCCGTACGTCCTGCAGTTCAATAAGCGCGACCTCCCCACCGCGCTCCCGCCGGACGAGATGTACCGCCAGCTGAACTTCAAAGGCGAGCCGACGTTCGAGGCCGTCGCCATGAGCGGCACGGGCGTGTTCGACACGCTCAAGGCCGTGGCGAAGCTCGTGCTGACGGAACTGAAGAAGAAGTGACCCGCGCTTCCGCGGCGTCAAACGCCGCGAGATCAATTCGCGCCCGTTCCGCCAGATCAGAAAACCCCGCGTCGCGATAGCGCTTCAGCGCGCCGATGATCAGCGGCGCAGCATCGGCGGAGCGCAACCGCTCGACCAACTCGCTCGCACGCTCGTCGCCCGTGACCGCGAGCGCATGCGCAAGCGTGGCGATCTGCCGCGAGCTCGACGGAGACCAGCGCTCCGGATTCCACGACGCCGCGGCGGGCATCCGCCGATGCTACGGCCGCGTGCCGCGAGACCTTTGTGACCTACGGGCGGACTGCGGATCAGCTCGTCTAGGAGTGCGGTGGCGAGGGGGACGGGCGGTTGGAAGCCACCGCTCTGGTATGTCCGCAGCGCCGCCCGCCCGGCCTACCAGAGCGGTGGCTCCCCACCACCCGACCTCCGCGCCACCGCACTCCTAGATTTCTACTGCGCTATGCGCTGCAACTCGCCCTCGGAAAACGTGAGCAGATCCTTCTGCGCGCGCTCGTTCAAACCCTGCAAATTCGCGGCGGCGTAGCACACCCCGCGCATCTGCAGCACGGACGCGCGCCACGGCACGTTCGGCTCGAACTCGCGCAGCGCGGTGAGCGTCGATGTACCGCAGCGCTTCGTTTCCCAGGACGCGACGAGGAACGCACGGCCGCGCTGTTCTTCGAGCAGATACGCGCTGAAGGGTTGCGCGAGCGCGTCGACCGCGAGCTCTCCCGCCTTCGGATCGCGCGCGGACTCGGCGATCGTGTCGATGGCGACGTTCATGAGGCGCGGCAGAGGCCACGGGTCTTCGCGATAGCGCGTGAGCGCGTTGCTGAAAAGTGTCGCCGCGCCGGCGAAGTTGCCTTTGCGATACAGCAGCAGACCGGTGAGCGCTTCCGCCTCGATCGGCTGCCACGGACGCAGAGGATCGATGTACGTCAGCGCAGCATCATCCCCCGCCTCGGCGAGCACATGTCCGAGCATCGCGTTGTCGTACGAATTGGTGGGCTGCCACGGATTCGCACGCCACGCCGCGAGCGCGGCCACATAGTCGCCGTTGTCGTACTTGCGCGCGAAGTCGTTCTTCGGATTGGCGGAACGGATCCACGACATCGACGCGCGGTTCGAGTCGACGGCCGCCCAGTCGTACGCGCCGCGGACGTTCGTCGGCCGCGCGGCGTTGAGTCGCTTCGCCGTTGCGTCGAGCTCGTTCATCAAGTCGACGTCGCGTCCGAGGGATCGGGCGAAACTGAACTCGATCACCGGACGATCGTCCGTATTCAATTCCGCGCCGGCCGCCGCGGCGCCGGCGAGCTTCTCGGAACCGATGAAGTGCGCCATCACGCCTTCGGCGGATTCCGCGCGCCAGGCCACATGCGCGGCGCTGCGATACGGCTCGACCGCCAGGCGGCTGCGCATCAGGTTCGCGTCGTAGACGATCGGGTCCCGCGAGGCAACGATCACGATGTCTCCGGCGGTCGTCGTCCACGTGTCGACGTTCGGGAAGACGGAGGTGATCGTCGCGTAGATCGACTTCATCGTCCGCGTGTCGATCGAGTACATCTGTACCCACTGTACGAACAGCCCGTTTTTGCGGAGGCGTCGGGCGGCGACGGCGTAGAAATCCCGCGTGTAGAGACTGGCGATGCCGGCGCGATACGGATTCGACGGCTCGGAGAAGATCAGGTCGTATGTCTCGCGCGTCGTCAGAAGCACTTCGCGCGCGTCGCCGACGGAAGTGTGATGCTTCGCGTTCGACATCGCGTTGCGGTTGACGGGGTTGTAGTACGTCGCGATGTCGACGACGACCGGCTCGAGCTCGACGACGTCGACGCGCTCGATCGAAGGAACGTCGGCGATCCACCCCGAGGTCGTGCCCGTTCCGAGCCCAACGACCATCGCGGTCTTCGGATTCGGATGCATGAGCAGCGGCAGGATGCCGGACATCACCTGCGTGCCGGCGTCGTCGCGCGCGGAGCCGTCGCTCTTCCCGTTGACGATCAGTCCGAGGTCGTCGCCGGCGAGGAGGGCGATGCTGCTCTCGCGGCCGTCCTTCTCGAAGAGCGTTGCCTTGCGGTTGTTGTTCATCCACTCGCGCAATGCGTTCGGCGTCGTGAACATCGCCGTGCGCCCGGCGCCGATACCGGAGTGCCGCCACACCGCTGTCGGTCCGAGGGAGAACATCAGAAAGACCGAGGCCAGCGCGGAGGCCGCGGCGAATGCCGCGAAGCTGCGATTTCGCTCGCGCAACGCAAAGAAAAGCGTGACCACGCCGAGCGCGACCAGCGTGCCGACGGCGAGCTTCCAGCTCCCGCGCGCACCGAGCGTCGGAAAGAGAATGAAGCTGCCGAGCAGCGACGCGGCGATCGCGCCGCCGGTGTTCCACGCGTAGGCGAGACCGACCTCGCGGCCAACGCGTTCGCGGCCGCGGCCGAGCAACGAGATCAACAGCGGGAATTGATATCCGGCGACGATCGCTGCCGGCAGCACGACGATCGTCGTGATGATCGTCCAGCCGATGAGATGTCCGCTGAAGCCGAAGACGCGCAGCGACCGCAACGCGTTCGCGAGGACGGCGAGACGATCGCCGAGCGCGAACGGGACGATCATCGCCAGCGCCTCGAGCGTGCACGTCATCGCGAAACCGGTGGCGGTCGCGAGGCGCTCGCGATTGCCGAAGGAGTAGATCGCGCCGCCGATGCCGATGCCCGCCAGCGCGATCGCGAGCACGAGTCCGAACATGAACGTCGTGCCGCCGAGGAGCGGCGAGAGCATGCGGTACCAGACCAGCTCCATCAGCAGGAACGCGAAACCGACCAGCGCGGCCGCGACGAGCACGAGCCGCGGCGGCAGCGCCGACGCGCGGAATCCTTCCTCCGTCGCGGCTTGCTCCTGCTTCACGCCGCGGCGTCCGAGGGAGAACGCGAGCGCGCCGATCGCGAGATTGACGGCGGCGGCGATGAGGAGCGTCGAGCGATTGCCGAAGCGCTCCAACATCACGAAAGTCGAGAGAAGTGCGCCCGCAACGGCGCCGAGGGTGTTGATGCCGTAGAGCAACGCGAGCCGGCGGCGGCCGGCGTCATCGTTCGTCTCGACCGCGCGCGCCATGGCCGGCAAGGTTCCGCCCATCAGCACGGTCGGGATCGCGAGGACGAGTGTCGAGAAGACGAGGCGAATGAGCGTCGCCATCACGTTCCCGAGCGCCGCCGATCCGCCGATCGCGAAGTAGCCCGCGCGAACGCCCATCAGCAGCAGCGGCGTGAGCGCGGCCGACGCGGCGATCAGCATCTCGAGCTGTCCGTAGAACGCGAGCGGACGCGGATGGCGATCGGCGCGCTTGCCGAGGATCGCGCTGCCGACGCCGAGTCCGCCCATGAAGATCGCCAGCACCGCGCCCGTGGCCACGGTCGACGCGCCGAAGATGAGACGGAAGTCGCGCATCCACGCGGTCTGGTAGATGAGCGCGCAGGCACCGGAACAGAAAAGGAGAAGGGCGGGCAGCCAGATCCTGCCGCTGACGGGCTTGGTCATCGCGGCGCGAAGAATAACGCACCGGTTGGCGGTTGGCAGTTGGCGGTTGGCTGGAGACCCCCAAACCACCACGGTTCCCCCGCCAACCGCCAACCGTCAACCGCCAACCAACTCAGTGCTACTCTCGCCCCCCATGGATCCACGCTTCCGGCGGCTCTTCAATGAACAGTTCACGCCCGCGATATACGACTGGTATCGCGAGGAGCTCGAACGGCGTCTCGACTGCACGTTCGAGTTCCGTCTCGCGGAGTCGCCGCTGTTTCTTTCCGACGATTTCAAGCAGCGCGCGGTCGACGGCGCGAACGCGATCATCGAGCAGCTCTCCGATCCCGCGCTGATCGAAAGAATGAAGGCGGCGATCCCCGAGCGGTGGAACACACCGGGGATGGACGCGCTGCCGAACCTCGCGCAGGTGGATTTCGCGGTCGTGCGCGCGGCGGACGGCACGCTCGTGCCGAAGCTGATCGAGCTGCAGGGATTCCCGTCGCTCACGTCGCTGCAGATCGTCCAGCGCGACGTCTGGAAGGACGCGCTCGCGCGGATGGACGGCCTCGACCTCGCGTGGTCGTGCTGGTATTCGGGCTACGACCGCGAGGCGTTCGTCGACCTCGCGCGGCGGACGATCGTCGGGATGCACGACCCGGCGGAAGTGATCCTCATGGACATCGATCCGCCGCGCCAGAAGACGTATCCCGATTTCGCGGCGACGAAGATGCTGTTCGACGTCGATGCGGTCGATCCGACGACGCTCGTGAATCGCGGGAAGTCCCTGTTCCGCGCAAACGGCACGCCCGTGCGCCGTATCTACAACCGCGTCGTGTTCGATGAGCTGATCAGCAAGGGAATCGAGCTACCGTTCGACTATCGCGAGGAGCTGGACGTCGAGTGGGCGCCGCATCCGAACTGGTACTGGGTGTGGTCGAAGTACTCGCTGCCGTTTCTGCGACATGAGTCCGTGCCGCGCGCGACGTTCGTCTCCGAGCTCGAGCGCGTGCCGGACGATCTCTCGCGCTACGTGCTCAAACCGCTGTTCTCGTTTGCCGGCGGCGGCGTGAACGTCGATCCGACGCGCGCGGACATCGACGCGATCCCTGCGTCGGACCGCCACGCGTGGTGTCTGCAGGAAAAGATCGAGTACGAGCCCGCGCTCCAGGCCGCGGACGGCGGCGGCGTGAAGATCGAGATCCGGATGATGTTCCTCCGTCCCGACGACGAGCTGAAGCCGATCCTCGCGCAGAATCTCGTGCGACTCTCGCGGGGAAAGATGCTCGGGGTGGACTTCAACAAGCAGTTCACGTGGGTGGGATCGAGCGTGGCGCTCAGTTTGTCTTCGTGAATGTGGAGTGCGGAGGCAGCGCCTCCGCTTTCGTATTCACGCGAATGGGAAAGCGGAGACGCTGCCTCCGCACTCCATATCAGCTCGTCGAGTGAAACTTCACCATCCTCACCTGCCAGTATCCCGTCTGATCCTTCACTCCGATGTGTCCGTACGGATAGCCGCTGAACGTCTTCTCGCCGTTCTGCGCGGGGATGCGGCACGTCGAGGTGCCGTAGACGATCGTGCCGAAGCCGATCACTTCGTCGGCGCTCGACCACATCGAATAGACGTACGTTCCTTCGTAGTGGCTCGTTGCGGCGAGGTCGACGAGGAACGCGGACACGCCATAAGGGCCGAAACCGCCGACGAGATATCCGGGATAGAAACCGTTCGTCGAGCCGCACGTCGGTGTGGTCGGGCCGCTCAGGTAGCACGTGGTGAGGCCGCGGTTCGCGCCGGCAATACCGACGAACGTGTCGACCCAGGACGTGAGCGAGCTGCCGAGGTTGTACGCGCCGCCGGCGAGTGCGTCGTTGCCGCTGCCGCCCTTGATGGCCTTGCGCATGAGCGTCACGCCCATCGAGTGCGTGACGACGTCCACCTTCGACGCGCCGGTGTACGTCTTCACCGCGGTGACGAAGGCGCGGAGGCGCGTGAGGTAGTCCTTCGAGTGGTACTGCTGCGAAGAGAACGCGGCGTTCGCCGGACCCCAGGTCGTCGCGTACAGCTCCGCCGAGGTGTAGCCCTGCGACTTGAAGTACTCGATGCTCGTGCGCCAACCCGTCGCGAGCGACGAGCCGGTGCCGAGGGCGGAGTCGGAGTTGCCGTGAATGAAGATCACGGGATGATTCACGACCGCTTGTCCAGCGAAGACGCGACCGCCGTAGCTGCCGCCCGGAACGTCGGTCCGCGCGAAGGCGTACGAGTCGTAGCCGTTCGCGGTGAGCCAGCTGCGGAAGTCGCTGCTCAGACCGAACGCGGGATCGGACTCGAGTTGCGCGTGCGCGGCGGAGCAGACGAACAGAAGGAGAGCGGCAAGGATGGCATTACGCATGGGCGGGCATTGTACGGGATGCGTTGCTCGTAGCTCGTTACTCGTTCCTAGAGCGATGCAGCCCGAGCCACGAGCAACGAGTCACGAGCAACGCCTCCTCGATACAGCATCCACAGCGCGACCATTTGAATCACGTGGTAGATGTCGTTGTAGTCGAACCAGTACGGATGGATCGTCACGCGCGTCTGCTGCACGACCGCGCCGAGCACCGACACGACGATGCTGCCCCACACCCACTTCTTCGCCGGATGGAAAATGCCGACGAGGATCAAAGTGATCCCGTAGTCGGCGACGACGTAGAGGAAGTCGTCGTGGGTCATCATCCACGCGACATAGACCACCAGCTTGATCGTCGCGAAAATTGCGAGATATCGGTGCGTTCCCGCGAGCAGGAAGAAGCTCGCGATGCCGACCAGCATCACCGTCGTCTTCCACAGCTCCTCCGTGCGGTCGCCGTAGCCGTGATAGACGCCGCCGACGAACGTCGCGGCCGCGGTGAAGAAGAACGCCAGCGCCCACATCCGATGCACGCGCCACAAGCGGAACGCGAAGAACAGCGCGACCAAGCCGAGCACGGAGTCGCTGACGAGCGCAATCGGATCAGGCATACATCTTCTCGTAGTGCCGGTACCAGTCGGAGGTGAAGCTGCGTTGCGGATCGCCGCGCTTGATCCCTTTCATGACTGCCGCGAACCGCGGATACGCAGCGTCCACCTGATCGCGCCGTGCCCAGCGGTGATAAGTAAGGAAGTAGCTGCCGTCTCGGGCGAGCGCGACATCGATGAGCGCGCGGAATGTGTCCGCCGTCTTCTCGAGCGAGGCTTCGTCGTGCTCCGTGTGTAAATTGAAGATCACGCACGCATAGCGCTGCCTGGCCCACGCGAGCGCGGTCTCGTCGTCGCGCTCGATGACGCGCACGGTCCCATAGATCACGTTCGCATTGCGCTTGCGAATCTCTTCTGCCGCGGCGCCCATGAAATCTGCGAGCTTCTCGCGCGGAACATACAGCTCCGTGATCATCTCCGTCGCGCGTGCGGTCTTCAGCAATCCATCGAGCACGCGATGATAGTCGTCAGGATAGAAGCTGAGCTGATGCTCGTCCGACCAGTACACCTGTCCGTTCGTCGTGAGGTAGTAGCCGAGGTAGCGCTGGAACGCTTCGCTCTTGTTTGCGTGGGCGAGGAAGAGAAGCCGCATCCAGTCCTCCGGCTTCAGCTCCGCCTGCGTCGCCGGCATCGGCGTGTCGTCCGGCACGGGCTTGTAGCAGGAGAAGACCCCGCGGCGAAGGAACTCCGGCGACGCGGAGTCGATCGCGAACTGGAAGTCGCCGTAGATGAATCCGTCGGCAATGCGCGACTCGACCGCGCTCATCACCGTGTCGATGCTCTGCTCTTCGACGACGCGTTGCACTTTCTGCCGCGGCGACAACCGCAACCGCACCGACGAGACGACGCCGAACAATCCGTAGCCGCCGATGACATGCGAGAACGACTCGCGGTTCTGCGTGCGGCTGCATTCGTACGCGTTGCCCTTGGCATCGATCAGCGTGAACGATTCCACGTCGCCGACGAACGGCTCCATCGTGAGGCCGCGCCCGTGCGCGTTCGCCGCGAGTGCGCCACCGATCGAAAGCCGATCCGCGCCGGTCTGCTTCTGGCGGATGCCCCACTTCGAATCGCGCGTGGCGGTCATGAGCTCCGGCCACTGGATGCCCGCCTCGACGTCGATGATGCCGTTCTCGCGATCGAATCCGAGCACTCGGCGCATCGCATTCATGTCGATGAGCGTCGTGTCGCTCGCGAACTGCTGTCCGCCCATCGCGTGACGTCCGCCGGCCGTGCACACCGGACCGCGCGTGGAGCGGATCAGCTCCCGTAGCTCGTCCGTCGATGCGGGCTTGCGGACGTGCGCGACCCAGGTGCGGTTGAGCTGCGAGTGGATGTCGTTGACCCACTCGCCTTCGCGCGCGTCGCGTGTGGTGCTCACGCAGGCGGCCGGAAGAAGCGCGACCAGCTTCAGGAACTCGCGGCGTTGCAGCATGGAGAGATTCTCGCATGCTCGAGGCTCGTGCCCATTCAGACCGATGTGGAGTGCGGCGACGGCGAGTCGCCGCTGTTCTTTGCGGCAGCGTCGAGCTGCCGCGGGCGGGGCCGCAGCTCGATGCTGCGCGAGAGTTTCATGTCGTTGCGAGAGCGGCGCTGCCGCACTCCACACATGACACCTCAGCGGGCTACTCTCCCCTGCTCCGCGTCATCGAACTCCTCGAGGTCTTCCCGCGCGCGCGGCGCGAGATCGAGTCCGGCGCGCGCGTAGCAGTTGGCGCGAATGGTGAGGACCTGCCGGTTCCAGATCGGATACGGCTCCACCACCTTCAGGGCCTCGATCGCGTGCGGCCCGCATTTGTCGAACATCGGCGCAATGACCATGCGCGTGAAACGGCGGTTGTTCTCATGCTGCAGCGCAGCGAACGGCTTCGCGAGCGCGTCGAACAGAATCCGGGCGCGCGCGGGACTGGTGCGCGCCAGCTCGTGCGCGAGCTCGAACGAGCCGAGCATGAGCTCCGGGTCCGGCCACGGCGAGCGCCGATAATTGACGAAAACGCGACGCAGTAGTTCGGTCGCCGCGTCGTAGCGCTTCTGTTTTGCGAGCAGCGTGGCGGCAATGTATCCGCCCTCCACCGGCTGCTCGCGCACGATCTCCTTCGCCCACTCCGCGGCGCGCGGGTCGCCGCTGCGCGCCGCCGAGAGAGCGCTCTTCGCGAACTTCCCGAGATTCGCCGAGTCGTTGCGATGGTCGCCCCACGGGCGCCTCTGCTCGATCGCTTTCCAGTCGATCGAACCACGCGCGTGCCGTGGAACTACCGCGCGAATCGCGATCGCGTCGTTGGCGATCTGGCGATGCAGGCTCGCGCCGGTGTCGATGCTGCGCGCGAACCCGAACTCGATCACGGTCCGGTCGTCCGTGTTGAGCTCCTCAGCCTCTTTGGCCGCGGCGAGCGCGAAGTTCTCGTTCGCAAGAAGGTGCTCCAGGAATCCTTCCGCCGACGCCACGCGCCACGTATTCATCGCCGCCGAGCGGTAAGGCTCCGTGCGCAGCCGTGCCTGGAGCGCGCCAGCGTCGATGACGAGCGGATCCATCGAAGCGACCAGCACCAGATCGCCTGCCGTCGTCCACCAGGTCTGGACATTGGGGAAGACGGAAGTAAGCGTCGCGTAGATGGTGCGGATCGTGTCCGGATGCACCCCGTACGACTGCACCCACTGCGCGAAGATGCCGCCTTTGTTCAGACGCTGCCGCGTGGCCGCGTAGAACTCTTGTGTGAAGAGACTGGCGATGCCGGCGCGGTATGGGTTCGACGGTTCGGACGTGACGACGTCGTACGTACGGTCGCTCGTGAGCAGGACTTCGCGCGCATCTCCGATCGTGATGTGCACCTTCGGATTCGTCAGCACTCCCGCGTTGACCGGCGTGCACGCGCGTGCAACTTCGAGCACCACAGGTTCCAGCTCGACCACGTCCACACGCTTGATCCCCGGAATGACACCCAGCCAACCGGCGGTCGACCCGGTGCCAAGTCCGATGACCAGCGCCGACTGAGGGTTCGGATGCAGCGATGCGGCGAGGATGCCTTGCATGACCTGCGTCCCGGCGTCGCCGCGCGCCGAGCCGTCGCTCTTGCCGTTGATGATGAAAGAAATGTCGCTGAGGCCGACGATGGCGACGCTCGACTCACGCCCGTCGCGCTCCCAAAGCAACGTGCGCCGGTTGTCGTTGATCCAGCGCCGCAACTCGTTTCGCGACGTGGGTGTCTCCGCGCGCGCGGCGCCAATGCCGGAGTGACGCCACACGGCCGTCGGTCCCATCACAGAAATGCACGCAATTGCGAGGACGCCCGTGGCCAAGGCGAACGGACGCCGATCTCGCAGCGTCGCGAAGAATGCGAGGCCGACGAGCACGATCACGACGAGACGCCACGTGCCAGGCGCGGACAGAAGCGGCATCAGGCCGAAGCCGCCGGCGAGCGATCCCACGATCGCACCCACCGTGTTCCACGCGTACGCCGCTCCGATCTCTCGGCCGACGTTCTCGCGGCCGCGACCGAGAAGCGCAATGAGCAGGGGGAACTGCACTCCGGCGATCACCGCTGCCGGGAACACGACCATCGCGGTGACGATGGTCCAGCCGGTGACGTGACCGTCGAAGCCGTGCGGTCCGAGGCCGCGAAGGGCGTTCGCGAGAAAGGCGATGCGATCGCCGAGCGCGAACGGAATCGCGATCGCCAGCGCCTCGAGGCTGCAAGTGATCGCGAATCCGCCGACCGTGGGGCTGCGGCGCATCGTGGCGTACAGCGCACCGCCGACACCGATGCCCACGAGCGCGACCGCGAGCACGAGCCCGAACATGTACGTCGTCCCGCCGAGGATCGGCGAGAGCATCCGGTACCAGACGAGCTCCATCAGCAGAAACGCGAAGCCGACCGTGGCAGAGGCGAAGTAGATGAATGAGCCTCCGAGTCGTCGAGTCGTCGAGTCGTCGAGCAGAGCCGACTCCTCGTCGACTTGTCGACTCGACGGCTTGTCGACTTTTTGCGAGACCAGCCGCGCCGCAATCGCCACGATCACGTTCACGCCCACCGCCAGGAACAGCGTCGCCCGGTTTCCGAAGCGCTCCAGCAGGACGAACGTCGAAAGCAGCGTTCCCGCCACGGCGCCTAGAGTGTTCACGCCGTAGAGCAGCGCGACGACACGGCGTCCGCTGTCGTCACTGGTCTCCACACTTCGCGCCGCGGCGGGAAGGGTACCGCCCATCAGCAGCGTCGCCGGTCCGAGGACGACGATCGACAACGCGAGGCGAAGCAGCGTCGCGCCGATCAGGCCGAGCTCCTGCGAGCCACCGCTCGCGAAGTAGATCTTCGCCGCCAACATCAGCAGCAACGGCGAGAGCGCGGCCGCGGCGGCAATGTAAAGCTCGAGACGCGCGTAGTACGCGAGCGGTCGTTCTTGCGTGTCCGCACGCTTGCCGAGGAAAGCGCTGCCGAGGCCGAGGCCGGCCATGAAGATCGCCAGGACGGCGCCGGTCGCGAACGTCGACGCCCCGAAGATCAAGCGGAACTGCCGCATCCACACGGTCTGATAGACGAGTGCGGACAGGCCCGAGAAGAAGAGCAGCGTCGCAACCTTGGCGGAGTCGCGCGTCATTTGCACCTCGCTAGCGCGCTACTTTTCCCTGCTCCGCGTCATCGAACTCCTGCAGGTCTTCCCACGCGCGCGGCGCGAGGTCGAGTCCCGCGAGCGCGTAACAGTTCGCGCGGATGGTGAGGACGTGCCGGTTCCAGATCGGATACGGCTCCAGCAATTTGAGCGCCTCGATCGCGCGCGGTCCGCACTCGTCGAACAGCGGCGCCATGACGATGCGCGTGAAGCGGCGGCTGTTCTCGTGCTGCATCGCGGGAAACGGCTGCGCGAGCGCGTCGAACAGAATCCGTGCGCGTGCGGGACTCGTGCGCGCCAGTTCGAGCGCGAGCTCGAAGGAACCGCTCATGAGCTCCTGGTCCGGCCACGGCGTCCGGCGATAGTTGACGAAGACGCGGCGCAGGAGATCCGTCGCGTCGTCGAACCGCTTCTGTTTAGCGTACAGCGTGGCCGCGATGTAGCCCCCCTCCACCGGCTGCTCCTGAGCAACCACCTTCGCCCACTCTTCGGAGCGCGGATCGCCGCTGCGCGCCGCGGAGAGAGCGATCTTCGCGAACTCGCCGAGATCCGCCGGCTCGTTCGGATTGTCGATCCATGGACGCTTCTGCTCGACCGCCTTCCAGTCGATCACACCGCGCACGTTGCGGGGATACAGCGCCCGAATCGCGATCGCGTCGTTGGCGATCTGTCGATGCAGGCTCGCGCCCGCGTCGATGCTGCGCGCGAACCCGAACTCGATCACCGTCCGATCGTCGGTGTTGAGCTCGTCGGCCTGCTTCGCCGCGGCGAGCGCGAAGTTCTCGTTCGCGAGGAGATGCGCCAGGAACCCTTCCACCGAGCCGACGCGCCACGTGTTCATCGCGGCGGAGCGATACGGCTCCGTGCGCAGACGCGCGCTGAGCGCCTCCGCGTCGACGAGCAGCGGATCCATCGAAGCGACGAGGACGAGATCGCCTCCCGTCGTCCACCATGTCTGGACGTTCGGGAAGACGGAAGTGAGCGTCGCGTAGATCGTGCGGATCGTGTCGGGATGCACCGCATACGACTGCACCCACTGCGCGAAGATGCCGTGCTTGTTCAGTCGCGCGCGCGCGTTGACATAGAACTCTTGCGTGAAGAGGCTGGCGATGCCGGCACGGTACGGATTCGACGGCTCGGACGTGATGATGTCGTACGTGCGATCGCTCGTGAGCAGGACTTCGCGCGCATCGCCGATGGTGATGTGCACCTTCGGGTTCGTCAGCACTCCCGCGTTGACCGGCGTGCATGCGCGCGCGACGTTGAGCACCACCGGCTCGAGCTCCACCGCGTCGACGCGCTTCATCGACGGAATGGCACCGAGCCAACCCGTGCTCGAGCCGGTGCCGAGTCCGATGACCAGCGCCGATTCCGGCTTCGGGTGCATCGTCGCGGCGATGATGCCCTGCATCACCTGCGTACCGGCGTCGCCTCGCGCGGAACCGTCGCTCTTGCCGTTGACGATGAAGGAGATGTCGCTGATGGCGACGATGGCGACGCTCGACTCGCGACCGTCGCGCTCCCAGATCACCGTGCGCCGGTTGTCGTTGATCCAGCGCCGCAAATCGTTTCGCGAGGTAGGCATGGGCGCGCGTGCCGCGCCAATGCCTGAGTGACGCCAGACCGCCGTCGGTCCGATCGCGGAAATGCACGCGATCGCGAGCACGCCCGTGGTCACGGCAAGCGCACGCCGATCGCGCAGAGTCGCAATGAATGCGAGCACCACCACCACGATCACAACGAGACGCCACGTGCCGGGCGCGGACAGAAGCGGCAGAAGACCGAAGCCGCCGGCGAGCGATCCCGCGATTGCGCCAGCGGTGTTCCACGCGTATGCCGCGCCGATCTGTCGGCCAACGTTATCGCGCCCGCGGCCAAGGAGCGCGATGAGCAGCGGGAACTGCACGCCCGCGATCACCGCTGCCGGGAAAACCACGATCGAGGTGACGATCGTCCACGCGGTGACGTGCCCACTGAAGCCGATCGGGCCGAGGCCGCGAAGGGCGTTCGCGAGAAGCGCGATGCGGTCGCCGAGCGCGAACGGAATCGCGATGGCGAGCGCCTCGAGGCTGCAGGTGATCGCGAACCCGCCGATGGTCGCGGCGTTGCGGCGCAGCGTAGCGTACAGCGCGCCACCGACGCCGATCCCCGCGAGCGCGACGGCGAGCACGAGCCCGAACATGTACGTCGTGCCGCCGAGAATCGGCGAGAGCATCCGGTACCAGACGAGCTCCATCAGCAGAAACGCGAAGCCGACCGTGGCGGAGGCGAAGTAGACCAGCGAGGTGTCGGGTCGCCGAGTCGTCGAGTCGTCGAGAGAGGTTTGCTTCTCGTCGACTGGTCGACTCGACGGCTCGTCGACTCTTCCGGACATCAGCCGCGCCGCAATCGCCACGATCACGTTCACACCCACAGCCATGAACAGCGTCGCGCGGTTTCCGAAGCGCTCCAGCAGGACGAACGTCGACAGCAACGTTCCCGCGACGGCACCGAGAGTGTTCACACCGTAGAGAAGCGCCACGACGCGGCGTCCGGTGTCGTCGGTGGTTTCCACGCTGCGCGCGGCCGCCGGGAGCGTGCCGCCCATCAGCAGCGTCGCCGGTCCGAGGACGACGATCGACAACGCGAGACGGAGCAGCGTCGCGCCGACGAGGCCGAGTTGCGGCGAGCCTCCGCTTGCGAAGTAGATCTTCGCCGCAAACGTCAGCAGCAGCGGCGAGATCGCGGCCGCGACGGCGATGAAGAGCTCGAGGCGCGCGTAATACGCGAGTGGTTGTTCCTTCGCGTCCGCGCGCTTGCCGAGTCGCGCGCTGCCGAGGCCGAGTCCGGCCATGAAGATCGCCAGGACGGCGCCGGTCGCGAACGTCGACGACCCGAAGATCAGGCGGAACTGCCGCATCCACACGGTCTGATAGACGAGTGCGGACAGGCCCGAGAAGAAGAGAAGCGTCGCAACCTTCGCGGAGTCGCGCGTCATTGGCACCGCTCGGCGGCCTGCATGCGGATGCTCGTCGCTTCGCCGCCGACGATCGCATTCGACAGCGCCACGAGATCCTCGGGCATCGGCAGCGGATCGTCGATCCACGTCGTGGTCGTCTTCGTGCCCGCCTCGTCGAACGTCAGCGTGTACGTGATCCGGTCACAGCAGGGATCCTTCGGGACGTACGACTCCTTCCACTCGCGCGGACGCGCGTTCGCAAGGAGCTCTTCAATTCGGCGCAAGTCGTCAGCCACAGCCGTGTACGTGCACGCTTTGCCGTTGAAAAGCCGGGCCGCGACTTTGCCGTCGGAGTCGATCGAGTAATCGCCCGCCCCGCGGCCGGCGAATCCGCCGGAAGTCGTCACCTCGACGCGCCACGGCCGCCGCGGCGCCGCTTGCGTTGCCGCGCATCCGGCGAGCAGGAGCGCGGTCAGAAAAAGGGCAGAAAGCTTCACCGTGTTCTTCACGTTGTAGAACTCGCGGACAAAATACCGCGTTTTTCCGCGATTTGTTGCGAGCGTGAATTTGGCGTCGTACACTCGCTGCACCACACGAATGTCCGTCTACTCGACTATTTTCCCGCGCCTCTCCTCGGCGACGCATCACCGGGAAACAGAATGAAGGAGCAGGCAAATGGCCACTGTACCGACTGATAAATTGAAGGCAGCCGAGACCGCGCTCACCCAGATCGAGCGCCAGTTCGGCAAAGGGTCGATCATGCGTCTGGGGGCGAAGGAGTTCGCCGCCGTCAGCGCGATCTCGACCGGCTCGATCGGCGTCGACGCGGCCCTCGGCGTCGGCGGCGTACCACGCGGCCGCATCATCGAGATTTTCGGACCGGAGTCTTCCGGCAAGACGACTCTCTCTCTGCACATCATCGCCGAGGCGCAGCGCGCCGGCGGACTGGCCGCGTTCATCGACGCCGAGCACGCGCTCGACGCCGAGTACGCGAAGAAGCTGGGCGTCGACATCGACAACCTGCTGGTCTCGCAGCCCGACTCGGGCGAGCAGGCGCTGGAGATCGCCGAGGTGCTGGTGCGCTCGGGGGCGATCGACGTGATCGTCATCGACTCGGTCGCCGCGCTCGTGCCGCGGGCCGAGCTCGAAGGCGAGATGGGTGATTCTCATGTAGGTTTACAGGCACGATTGATGTCACAGGCCATGCGCAAATTAACAGCGATCATGGCGAAGTCAAAAACGTGCATGGTTTTCATCAACCAGATTCGTGAAAAAATTGGTGTCATGTTCGGCAACCCGGAGACGACCACCGGCGGCCGCGCATTGAAGTTCTACTCCTCCGTCCGCCTCGACATCCGCCGTACCAACCAGATCAAGGAAGGTGAGGAAGTGGTGGGCTCGCGCGTGAAGGTGAAGGTCGTCAAGAACAAGGTCGCCGCACCGTTCCGCCAGGCGGAGTTCGACGTCGGCTACGGCGAGGGCATCTCCAAGACCGGCGAGCTGCTCGACATCGGCATCGAGAACAAGATCATCGAGAAGTCCGGCTCCTGGTTCTCGTACGGCGACGTCCGCCTCGGACAGGGTCGCGAGAACGCGAAGCTGTTCATCAAGGAGAACCCCGACCTCTCCGCCGAGCTGGAGATGAAAGTCCGCCGCATCCTCGGCATCGGCGGCCCGGAGCTGACGGTGATCGAAGGCGGCGAGCCGGCGACGCCGGCCAAGCCCGAACGCATGGTTCGGAAGTGACACGTAGGGCGGCCTTCAGGCCGCCCTTTTCATTTCCTGCGGATCCGGATGTCGCCGCCGATCGTCGTGATCTTCACGCGATTTGCGCCTGAGCCGCTTTTCCCCGTCCCGTTCAGCACTTCCGTGTCCGGACGAAACCAGTGGTCCTTCGTGCTCTTGCGGATCTGCAGCGGAAAGTCGCTGACGATCTCGTGATCGTGGCCGTCTTCGTCCTGTTCGAGCTCGACGTCGAAAGTGCCGGAGAAGTTCGCCGGCAGCGTGAGCTCGATGTGACCGCCCATCGAGTGGATCTCGATCTCGCCGTTGCGGACGACCTCGACCTCGACGTTCCCGCCCATCGTTCCGGCCTCGATCGAGCCGTCCATGCGCCGGACTCGGATGTCGCCGCCCATCGTTTTGGCCACCACGTGACCGCGCGCGTTGGTGATGCGGATGTCGCCGCCCATGGTGCGCAGCGACGCACCGTTCGGCGCGTCCGTGATGTCGATGTCACCGCCCATCGAAGACTGAACGATGCGTCCCTTCGCGCCCGCGGACACCGGGAAAAGAAGCAACAGCAACAATGCAAGTGCTTTCATCGACGCCTCCCTTGGGGTATACGGCGTTCTGACCCGTCGGGTTAACAAATGCGTCTCGATCAGGCCGTCGCCGCTCGCTACCCGGAGATCTCGCGCCGCAAGGCACGCGAGCTCATCGCAGAGAAGCGCGTGTTCGTGAACGACCGCCCCGTCGGCGTCGCCTCTCGCGAAGTGAGCGACGCGGACCGGATCACCGTCACACTCGAAGAAATGCCGGAGCTCGATGTGATCCGCGAGACGGCGGACTGGATCGCGGTGAACAAGCCCGCCGGCATTCCCACGCAACCGGCGCGCGACCGCAAACAGCGCTCGCTCGAGGAGCTGCTGCGGATTCGCTGTCGCACGCTTCATCTCGTGCATCGCATCGACACGCAGACGACCGGCATTGTGGTCTTTGCGAAGCATCCTGCCGCAGCGGCACGTCTGTCGGAGCTGTTCGCGTCACGCGAGATTCGAAAGGTCTATCTCGCCGTGGCCGAAGGGACGATCGATCATGAGCTGACGATCGAGACGCCGATCGGCGAGAAGGACGCGCACACGATCGTCCGTCCGCTGCGCCAGCTCGAAGGATCGACCCTCGTCGAGGCGGAGATCCGCACCGGACGCACGCACCAGATCCGCATTCACCTGAAGTCGATCGAACGGCCGGTCGTCGGCGATCGCCGCTACGGCTCGACGATGAGCGCACCGCGGACGCTGCTGCACGCCTGGAAGCTGTCGCACGCGTACTTTGATGGCGAGCTCATCGCGCCGGTGCCTGAGGATTTCCCCAGCTTCTAGGAGTGCGGCGGCGCGGGCGGTGGCAGGGCGGGAGCCACCGCTCTGGTATCTTGCCGCGCAGTCCGCACGCTACCAGAGCGGTGGCTCTCCCCCTTCCGCCGCCCCGCGCCGCCGCACTCCTAGACTGATGTACGATCCGCCACCGATGGAACAACCAGTCTTTCACGCAACGACCGTCATCTGCGTGCGCCGCGACAATCAGGTTGCGATGGCCGGCGACGGGCAGGTCACGATCGGCAACACGGTCATGAAGCACGGCGCGGCGAAAGTGCGGCGCCTTTATCACGACAAAATCCTCGCGGGCTTCGCCGGCTCGGCCGCTGACGCGTTCGCGCTGTTCTCCCGCTTCGAAGCCAAGCTCGAGGAGTACCGCGGCAATATGGAGCGCGCGGTCGTCGAGCTGGCGAAGGACTGGCGCATGGACAAATACCTGCGCCAGCTCCAGGCGATGCTCATCGTCGCGAACAACGAGCGCGCGTATCTCGTCTCCGGCACGGGCGATCTCATTCAACCCGACGACGGCATTCTCGCGATCGGCTCCGGCGGCTCGTTCGCGCTCGCCGCGGCGCGAGCGCTGATGAAGCACACGCAGATGACCGCGGTGCAGATCGCCGAGGAGTCGATGCGCATCGCGTCGGAAATCTGCATCTACACCAACGACCACATCACGGTAGAAAGCCTTTGAATCTCATGGTGATCGAACTGCCCTCGAGTCTCGACGACTCGCTTCAACACGCCGAACGCCTCACACCGAAGGAGATCGTCCGCGAGCTCGACAAGTACATCGTCGGCCAGAACGCCGCCAAGCGCGCGGTGGCGATCGCGCTGCGCAATCGCTGGCGCCGGCAGCAGCTCCCCGCGGAGCTGCGCGACGAGGTCGCGCCGAAGAACATCATCATGATCGGGCCGACGGGCGTCGGCAAAACCGAGATCGCGCGGCGCCTCGCGCGCCTCACCCGCTCGCCGTTCATGAAGATCGAAGCGTCGAAGTTCACGGAAGTCGGCTACGTCGGCCGCGACGTGGAATCGATCGTCCGCGACCTCACCGAGATCGGCGTGAAGCTGGTCAAGGACGAGAAGAACCGCATGGTGCGCGAGCAGGCCGAGCGCAACGCGCGCGAGCGCGTTCTCGACATCCTCCTCCCCGACTCGCGTCCGCCGCGCGCGCGGCCGGCGTTCGTTTCCGCGCCTGAGGTCGAGGACTCGTCGACGGAGACGCGGGAGAAGCTCGGTCGCTGGCTGGACGAGGGAAAGCTCGACGAGCGCGAGATCGAGCTCGAGGTGAAGGAGCAAGGATTTCCGTCGTTCGAAATCTTCACGCCGCAGGGCGTGGAAGAGATGGGCGTCAACGTGAAGGACATGATGCCCGGCATCTTCGGCGGGAAGTCGAAGCGGAAGAAGATGCGCGTCGGCGACGCGAGAGAGATCATCGTTCAGGAAGAAGCGGAGAAGCTCGTCGATCAGCAGAACGTCGCCCGCGAGGCGATCGACCGCGTCGAGCAGAGCGGCATCGTCTTCCTCGACGAGATCGACAAGATCGCCGGACGGCAGAGCGCGGCGGGCGGCCCCGACGTTTCGCGCGAAGGCGTGCAGCGCGACCTGCTCCCGATCGTCGAGGGAACGACGGTGAACACGAAGTACGGCATGGTGAAGACGGACCACATCCTCTTCATCGCCGCCGGCGCGTTCCACGTCTCGAAGCCCTCCGACCTGATCCCCGAGCTGCAGGGACGCTTCCCCATCCGCGTGGAGCTCGAGTCACTGACCGAAAACGATTTCGAGCGCATCCTCCGCGAACCGAAGAACGCGCTGACCACGCAATACACCGCGCTGCTTGCGACGGAGGGCGTGACGCTGACCTTCGCCGACGACGCAGTCCGCGAGATCGCCCGCTACGCGGCGGTGGTCAATGACAAAACCGAGAACATCGGCGCGCGACGCCTGCACACGATCCTGGAGAGGTTGCTGGACGAGTTGTCGTTCGACGCGAGCGAGCGTGGAGGAGAAACCGTGGTGATCGACGCCGCGTATGTCGCTCGTGTTCTCGAAGGCATCGTGCGGGATGAGGATCTGTCGCGGTACGTCTTGTAGGTTCATAGCCTCATAGGCTCACAGTCTCATAGTGCTGTAGAATTGCGGCTCCACACTCGACCGCTCCACGGCTTCGCCTGCCTCATCACCACAGCACAACAATGAAGAATTCGTTTCGTAATCTTTACGTGTGGAAAGCGTCCGTCGAGCTCGCGGTGCGTGTCATCGCTCTTTCTGATCGTCTCGCCGCGCGGCGCCGCTTCGCGATAGCGGATCAGCTTGTTCGAGCTGCGATCAGTATTCCGAGCAATATCGCTGAAGGTCAAGGCCGCTCCACGACGCGCGATCGGCGGCACTACCTCGTCCAAGCACGTGGCTCTCTTTATGAGTTGGAGACACAACTCGAGATCATCACACTCGCACATCTCGCAAAAGACGTCAGCGGCGTACGCACTCTTACGGCGCATATCAGCGCTGGCCTGACAAAAATGATCGACGGCCTGAGCAAAGCTCATCCTATGAGACTGTGAGACTCTGAGGCTCTGAGCCAACGTGGAGGGGCCGACCGGAAGGCCGGCCCCCATGGCGGCGACATCGTTTTTGCGAACGCTCAGTATCATTCCCCCCGCCATGCCCATCGCCAGCATCAATCCCGCTACCGGCGAGACCATCGCCACCTTCGAGCTCTTGACCACCACCGACATCGAGCAGCGGCTGCAGCGCGCGATGGAGGCGTTCGAGATCAATCGTGCACGTTCATTCGACGAGCGCGCAGCGCGGATGCGCAAGGCGGCGCAGATTCTCGAATCGCGTGCGGCGAAGTTCGCGCGGACGATCACGCTGGAGATGGGGAAGCCGATCGTCGCTGCCGTCGCGGAGGTGAAGAAGTGCGCGACTGTGTGTCGTCATTACGCGGAGCATGCGGAGCGCTATCTCGCCGAGGAGCACATCGAGACCGACGCGAGCGAGAGCTACGTTCGCTTCGATCCCCTCGGTCCGATCCTCGCGGTCATGCCGTGGAACTTTCCCTTCTGGCAGGTGTTCCGTTTCGCGGCGCCGGCGCTCATGGCCGGCAACGTCGGGCTGCTCAAGCATGCGTCGAACGTGCCGCAGTCCGCGCTCGCGATCGAAGACATCCTCCGCGAGGCGGGTTTTGATCGCGGCGAGTTTCAGACGCTGCTGATCACGTCCGACCAGGTCGCGGCGCTGCTCGACGACGAGCGCGTAAAGGCTGCGACGCTCACCGGCAGCGAGCCGGCCGGTGCGAGTGTCGCGTCGAACGCCGCGAAGCGCATCAAGAAGTCCGTCCTCGAGCTGGGCGGCAGCGACCCGTTCATCGTCATGCCGTCCGCGGATCTCGATGCCGCGGTGAAGACCGGCATCAAAGCGCGCATCGTCAACAACGGACAGTCGTGCATCGCCGCGAAGCGCTTCATCGTGCATGACGACATCGCCGATGAGTTCCAGCGTCGTTTCGTCAGCGCGATGGAGGCGTTGCGCGTCGGCGATCCGCTGGAGGAGACGACCGACATCGGTCCGCTCGCGACGCCGCAGATCGTCGACGACATCGAAAAGCAGGTGGACGCGAGCGTGAACGCGGGCGCGAAGCTGCTCACCGGCGGCAAGCGCCTTCGCGAGCGCGGGAACTTTTACGCCCCGACGGTGTTGGCGGACATCCCCTCGAGCGCACCCGCGTACGCGGAGGAAACATTCGGGCCCGTCGCGTCGCTGTTTCGCGTGCGCAACGCGGACGAAGCCGTGCGCCTCGCGAACGCAACCCCGTTCGGCCTCGGCGCGAGCGTCTGGACAACGAATCGCGACGAAGCGGAGACGTTCATCGCACGCGTGGAGGCGGGGCAGGTGTTCGTCAACGCGATGGTGGCGTCCGACCCGCGCATGCCGTTCGGCGGCGTGAAGCATTCCGGCTTCGGACGCGAGCTCGGCGTCTACGGAATCCGCGAGTTCGTGAACATCAAGACCGTTTGGGTCTTATAGGCCCTACGTCTCGAGCGTGAACTCCAACGTCGACGCGTCGATCGGTTCCTGCGCGTACGCGTGGAACACGCAGCGTCCGTCGCCGTTCTGAAATTTCTCTTCGCGCGCGACGCGAACGCCGAGGAGGCGCGTGAGCGCGTTCACGGAGACGCTGCAGAGCGCGGGACGGCGCATGGCCGTGTTGTAGAAGGGGCAGTTGCGCTCGATGAGCCGGAAGTCGCCATCGGCGCGCTCGTGGTCCATGTACGGATCGTCCTCGATGTACCAGCTCTTCAGAACGTCGAGCCTCTCCTCCAGCGTTCGCCCTTCAACCGTCGGCGCGAGCGCGTCGACGCGATCATTCGAGACGCGTTCGAGCACACGCACCGCGGCTTCTTCTCCGAGCTCTTCTCCGATCGCGTCGATGATCGCGACGGCAAGCGCGTCGTAGTGTTTCGGGAAGAGATGTTCGCCTGCCACGGTGAGCCGGTAGATGGTGGCGGGGCGGCCGGTGCGTCCGCGCACGCTCTCGCGGTCGACGATGGCCTCGACCCATCCTTCACGGTGAAGTTGCAGGAGCTGCTGCCGCACGGCCTCGCCGGTGAGGTCGAGTGGCGGAGCGAGTTGCGCGATCGTGGCGGAGCCGCGTTCTTTCAGAGCCGTGACGATTGCGCGGCGGCTGTCCGGAAGCTGCTTCAGGGTGAGGATGGGTTCCCTCCACGTTGATGCAACGTGGAGAGTAACCGGTTTCATTCACCGTTTCACGTGCAAATACAGAGTCATCTGATCGCTGCCCGCGGACGACGACCATTCCTCGACGACCTTCGGACCGTCAAAACGGATGCGCACGCCGTTGATGTACGGCGTGTCCTTGCCCGTGACCTTCACGAAGTCGAACACGAGCTGGTCCGCGTTCGACTTCCCGGCGTTGAAGCGCAGCGTCGGCTGATTGCCCGCGGAGCAGTAATGCGTCGCGAGAAGCGCGTCGCCGTCGACGGTGTACATGTTGATCATCTCGTGCGGCGTGCCGACGAACATCGTCTCCATCACCACCGAGCCGTCCGCGGTGACGCGATACTCAACCGTCGTCTTCTCGCCGTCGGGCTTCAGCATCGTCGCGTCCCACGTGCCCGCGAGCGATTTGAGTTTTTCGAAGGCCGGTGGCGCGACTGTCTTCGCCGCGTGCTCCTCGTGACCCGCATACGCATTCACACCGAAGAGCGCGACGATGAACATCGCCGCCGCCGCGGAACGCCGCGACCCTGCCCGGCCGTAGTATTGCGTGGCCCAGCCGATCACGCCGCCGAGGAGGCTGCCCGGAACCATGATCTGCCACCAGAAATGCTCGCCCGTCTTCGGATCAGGATTCCTGGCGACGAGGTACGCAAGCAGTAATCCGACGGCGAAGCCGAATGCGATCCCCCACGGAACCGAACGGACCCAGCGCGCGAATGCGCCCGCCGCGATTCCGGCGATCACGCCTTTGATGGTCGAATACATCACAATTGGCAGGATTTGATCGCGCACCTGCGGCGTGAACCACGCTGTCGCCCCGTCGACCGCACCGAGCACGGCACCTGCGATCAATCCCACGAGTATCTTGTTCATGTTCTCCTCCACCGGCTTGATTCACCGATCGTCCGATTTCCTTTAGAGCCTCATCCAGAAAAACACGATCACACGCATCACCAGATATGCGAGCAACAGCGCGACGAGCACGCGATTGCGCCCGAGCCACCGCGCGGCACGCTCCAGCAGATTCTCCCGATACGCGCTCACCGGCTCGCCGTCGAGGAATCGCAGCACGTCGTCGCCCAGTTCGCGAGCGTTCTCGTAGCGCTTTGACGGATCGTTGTCCATCGCGCGCTCGACGATCGCTCGCAACGTCCGCGGTGCTGCTTCCTCTCCCAGAAGAGACTTCAGGATCGCGCCGAGGGCGTATACATCCGAGCGCGCGTCGCGTGTGGTTTCCGGCGGCATGTAGCCGGGCGTTCCGGCGATGTCCGCCACGCCCCAGTCCATCACCAGAACCGCGCCGAACTCGCCGACCATCACGTTCTCGAGCTTGAGGTCGCGATGCACGACTCCGTTCGAGTGCGCGAACGCAACCGGCTCGCAGATACGCGCGAAGACGCGCAGCCGCTCCGTGCGCGCGTGTCCCTGCGAGGCCCACGCGTCGAGGCGCACGCCGCGCACGAGCTTCATCGTGTAGTAGAAGCGCCCGTCCGGAAGCTCGCCCGCATCGTGGACTGGAACGATTCCGGGATGCTCGAGCGCGGCGATGATCTTCGCTTCGGCGCGCCACTCATCATCGACCACCTTCATCGCCACGCTGCGCTCGAGCCGAGCGTCGCGGACTTCGTAGACGATGCCCATGCCGCCGCGGCCCAACTCGCGCACCATCTCGTAATGTGAGCCGGTGAGATCGGGCTGCTCGGAGATGTCGCGCAGGCGGGCGATCGCATCGTCCGAAAGCCAGTTCACTTCTTGCCTCCGAGGAGCGCGCGCGATTCTTTGCGGAACTCGGCGTCGGTGGTGGTGACTTCGCGCAGCGCCTCGAGCACGACCTCGCGGAAACGCCGGCGCATTGCTGAGAGGAAGTTCGTCACCTGCGTTTCCGGGACATCGAACCGCACGGCGAGCTCGCGATACGTGACGCCGCGATCGTCATCGAGGTCGTACGCTTCGAAGATCGCGAACGCTACTTCTTTCCCGTCGGCCGCGCAGCGCGCGCGCAGACGTTCGACCGCGAGCGCGAACATGCTGCGCACCCACTCGCGGTGGAAGTACTCCTCGGGTGTCACGGTCGAAGAGTCGCGTCCGATCTCCGCTTCCGCGGCGTCGAAGTCGAGGTGCACCTCGCCGCCGCCGCGCTTGATGCGCTGCCCGGCTTTCCATTCATTCGAGACGTGGCGGTCGAAGAGCAGCCGCAGGAACGTGCGGAAGCTCGCCTTCGCCGAATCGTAGGTTGCGAGGAACTCTTTCTCGAAGGCCCGCGTGAAGAAACTCTGCGTGAGGTCCTCGGCGTCCTCGCGCTTGCGGCTCCACGCGACGCGCGCGTATTTGTAGAGCGGCTTCCAGTAGCAGGCCACGAGCGTATCGAACGCACGCGTGCGCTCGGCAGCGTCCGCGCTCGCAAGCGCGAGCACGACGCTCCGGCGCGTCGTCGGGAAAGGCGCAACCGTCATGAGGACCGAGGAAGCAGGTTACCACTCGGCGGCGTCCGGTTTCATCGTAGGATGCGCACCGCGTGGAAGTGGGTCTGATTCTCGTCCTGTTGCTGATCCTCGGAGCGGAGTTCGTCAATGGTTGGACGGACTCGCCGAATGCGATCGCCACGGTCGTCGGCACGCGGTCGCTGACGCCGCTGCAGGCCGTCATCATGGCGGCCGCGCTGAACCTCCTCGGCGTGCTGTCGGGGACGAAAGTCGCGGCGACGATCGGCAAAGGAATCGTCGATGCGAGCGTCATCGATCTCACGACCGTGGCAGGAGCGATGATCAGCATCATCCTCTGGTCGTCCCTGGCGGCGCGGTGGGGAATCCCTACCAGCGAATCGCACGCGCTCGTGGCGGGTCTCGCAGGTGCAGGCCTGGCCGCGGCTGGTCCGAACGCGCTGCTGTGGGAAGGGTGGAAGAAGGTGCTCCTCGGCCTCTTCTTCTCGAGCGTCCTCGGCGGACTGGGCGGGCTCATTGTGATGGTCGCCGTGTACTGGCTTTTCCGCAAAGCGACTCCCGCGAAAACGAGAGGGAAGTTCCGCGTCCTGCAGATTCTGTCGTCGGGATTCATGGCTTTCGCGCACGGATCGAACGATGGCCAGAAGTTCATGGGCGTGTTCACGCTGGCGCTGGTCCTCGGCGGCGTGCTGCCGACGTTCCAGATCCCGATCTGGGTCATCTTTGCGTGCGCGAGCGTGATGGCGCTGGGAACGCTCACCGGCGGCTGGCGGATCATCAAGACGATGGGCATGAAGCTCACCCGACTCGAGACTCACCAGGGATTCGCGGCCGAAGTGGCAGCGGCGTCCGTGATCGAGGCGGCGACGCGCTTCGGCATCCCGCTCAGCACGACGCACACGATCACCAGCGCGATCATCGGCGTCGGCGCCACGCGCGGCGGATTTGCGGTGAACTGGGGCGTCGCGCAGCGCCTGGTGCTGGCGTGGATTCTGACGTTTCCGATCTGCGGCTTGATCAGCTATCTCGTGGTGCTGGGGCTGAAGGCTCTGTGAGCTGAAACGGCCTCTCCGCCGACAATCCGTCCGTATAAATCGCCGCTGACCGCACGGCCTCGACGCCCGAGAGCAACTGATCCAGCTGCCCCGACATCTCCCGCGGTGACTGCATCGTCACGATCTGATCAGCGATCAGATGGAACGTGTTCTCGATCAGGTCGAGCTGGTCTCGCGCGACGGTGATGTACTGGCGAATCTCGTTGATCTTTTCGATTCGCTTGGAAATGATCTCGATATTCTTCTTCGCGATGTCAGTCGCGCGCGCATCCTCCTGCTTCGGCGACTGCAACCGTTTCTCCCACATTTGCCGGTCGCGCTCGAGCTGCTTGGGATCGATCGACGCGAGGTAGTGCTCGTAGCGCGAGCAGGTCACGATCATGTCCACGTATGCGCTGACGAGTGCGGCGCTCTTCACGAGCTCGTCGCGCATCAGGTCGCCCGAAAACGACGGATTCTGCGCCGCGAGCTGATCGATCTTCTGCTCCTCGGCGATGAGCTCGCGCACGCGCCGTTGATCGCCCTGCTCGAGCGTCGCGATCTTTGCCTCGAGCGCCTGCTGGTCGAGCTCCGCAGCCAACTTGTCGATTTTCTTGTCCCACACGAGCCGTTTCAGCGCGCGCGATTCGGGCGCGTGCAACAGCCAGAGCGCCTCGGCGCCAAGAGCAGCCACGGCAATGAGCGGATTGAGCGTGAGCGCGGACGCGGCGAGAGCGCCCGTGAGCAATGAGAGGTTGTACGGATTCGCGAACGCGAACTTCAGAAGAGGCGGACTCGCGCGGAGCTCGTCGGCGGTAACTTCGGGCGGTTTGGCTGGTTTCGAAACTCCCACGATCGCGTTCAGTATAATTTTGAAAACGTCATCGACGGAGTTCCGTTCCGTAGAGAAGCAGTTGCTGGATCTGCTTTATACGAAATAGAGAGGCGGGGATCGGAATTGAAAAATTGGCTCCGGCAGTAGGACTCGAACCTACGACCCGCGGATTAACAGTCCGCTGCTCTACCAACTGAGCTATGCCGGAGTACTCGACCCCGAAGAGGCGGCGGAAAATAGCACCCGCGTACCCCCCCGTCAAGGCAGGCGGTCCGGGTAACGCACCGCCTGCCGGAGGGATTCCAGCACGGCGTCCACGTCTTCGTACTCGAGCATTCGAATGCCGGGATCGCCTGAGATCATCGCGCTGCAGCGTTTCGTCCGGCCGCGGCGATAGAGCGCGATGACCGGGATTCGCCGCACGTAGCGTGCGTACGCGATCTCGTAGCCGACACCGTGCGAAGGCGTCGACACCTCGGCGACAACGACATCGGATTCATCCAGCCAGCGGATGTCGCGCGCGAAGATCTCGCCGAGCGCGAGCGATTCTCCGCCGTCGCCGATGTGCTCCGCCGCGACTGCTCCCGCGAGCACACGGTGACCATCCGCTTCGAGCGCGTCGATCATGCGCCGGTACAGCGCGACATCCTCTCGTCCGCCGGTGATCGAGCCCGAGAAATAGATGTTCGCCAAATAAGTGAAGTCTACCGTATCCTCCTAGTGCAAATAACCAGCAAGAGGCAACGTTGAAACTCACGCACTTCCGGGCTCCGCTCGTCGCTCTCGCGCTGTTCACTACGCTTCCCCTGTTCGCCGGCGTGATCGGCAACGACCTCACGATTCCCGTCGTTGGCTTCGTCGAAGGCAACGGCGTGTCCTATCGAACGGAGCTCGTCATCACGAACCATCGGGACGTTCTTCAGTACGTCTCGTTTTCGTTCGTCCAGGACGGCCACGACTCAGAGTTCTATGTGTTCGCGCTCAACCCGAAGGAGACGAAGTTTCTCCCGAGCGCCGGATTCGCCACCGGTGGCGGCATGAGTCCGATGATCGGTGCGCTCCGCATTCGGACAAAGGGCGCTGCCAACGGCAATGACGATGGAGTCGGAAAGATCGAAGCGAACGCGTTCATCGTCGCAGACCGCGGCCGGTTCGGAAAAGACGGCTCGTCGCGCCAGGAAGTCGCAGGCATCGCCTCGAACGAGTACAACGCGGAAGATGCTGTGTTCCTCGGAGTGCGCCACTCGATCGGCACGGGCGCGTATACGAACGTCGGCGTCGTGAACATGTACGCCGAGCCCGTCACGTTTTACATCCGGTTCCAATACTCCGATCCGGTCGCACTCGTAGTGCCGCCGTTCTCGCTTCGGCAGATTCGTGTTCCCGGCGAAGGCGCCGGCGGCCGTTACGTCCACGTGTATCCGGAGTGGTCGATCGGCGACGGTCCGCCGACGCACACGACGCCGTGGGTTGCGTACGCCAGCACGGTCGACATGCAGACGGGCGACGCGTACTCCGGAATGCGGGTTCCGTCGGATACGGATTTCCACTTCCCTGAGCTGGAGTAAGGCGAACGCATGAAGACCCCGGTCGCCCTTCTCCTCGTCCTCGTCGCGGCCGTTCCGATGTTCGGAGCGGTCGCGGAGGTCACGCTTCCCGTGGTCGGGTATGTCGACCTGCCGAACGATCTCGTCTACCGCACGGAGCTCGTCGCCTCGAATCATCGCGATGCGCCGCAGGCCGTCCGCTTCGAGCTCGTTGCCAACGGACAGGCTCTCGCATTCCGCACGCTGCAGCTCACAGCGCATTAGACGCGATATCTCGATGACGCTGGATTCACCGCGGACTTTCGCCGCACGGGCTTCATCGGTGCGTTGCGTCTCACTGCGATCTCGCCAGAGGGGGGCGCGGATCCACTCGGTCAGATCCGCCTTCCCGGCGAAGGCCACGGCGGACGCTACGTTCAGGTCTATCCCGAATGGTAGATCGGCGACGGCGCACCGGTGCATACGACTCCGTGGCTTGCCTATTCGAGCACCGTCGACGTGCAGACCGGCGACGCGTTCTCCGGAATGCGCGTGCCGGCGACGTCGATGTACGACTTCCCGGAGCTGCCCTGATCTCGCAAGGTAAGTAGATCGCCGTGCTCAACGCACGGCGGTCTACAATGCGCGCCGCATGTCCCGGGAGATCGTGATCAATGCGACTCGTCACGAGTCCCGCATCGCCGTGCTGGACGAGGGGCAGGTCGTCGAATTGTGGGTCGAGCGCACGCGCCACCGCACGATCGTCGGCAACATCTACAAAGGCCGCGTGACGAAGGTCTTGCCTGGGATGCAGTCGGCGTTCGTCGACCTCGGCCTCGAGCGCGACGCGTTCCTCTACGTCTCCGACGTCATCGAAGACCTCGAGGAGTACGAGAGCGAGACGCCGGACGAGTTGCATCTCGACGACGTTCCGCAGCCGCATCGCAACGAGACCTCCATCGCCGACCTCCTGCGCGAAGGTCAGGAGATCGTCGTGCAAGTGTCGAAGGACACCATCGCCGGCAAGGGCGCGCGCATCACCAGTCACATCACGCTGCCCGGCCGCTTCCTCGTGTACATGCCGACCGTGAATCACGTCGGCGTCTCAAGGCGCATCGAAGACGAGGACGAGCGGACGCGCCTCAAAGAGATGCTTGAGCGCATCCGCCCGCAAGGACACGGCGGATTCATCGTCCGCACCGCGGGCGAAGGGCGGAGCGACGAAGAGTTCCTCGGCGACCTCCGCTATCTCACGGAGCTGTGGGAACAAATCCGCCGCCGCGCGGAGAAATCGTCAGCGCCCACGGCGATTCATCACGATCTCGATCTCGTGCTGCGAACGATCCGCGACGTCCTCTCGGCCGAGTTCAAGAGCGTGTGGGTCGATTCGATCGAGCAGTACCAGCGCATCGTGGAGTTCCTCGATCAGATCCAGCCGCAGCTCGTGTCGCGCGTGCGGCTGTTCCGGCGCGACGAGCCGATCTTCGACGAGTTCGGGATCGAGCCGGAGATCGCGAAGGCGCTGAAGTCGAAAGTGTGGCTGAAGTCCGGGGGCTACATCGTCATCAACCAGACCGAGGCGCTGGTGGCGATCGACGTGAACACGGGGAAGTACGTCGGGAAGAAGAACCTCGAGGAGACCGTGTTCCGGACGAACCTCGAGGCAGCGAAGGAGATCGTCCGCCAGATCCGTTTGCGCGACCTCGGCGGAATCATCGTTCTCGATTTCATCGACATGGAAGAGGCCGCGAACCGGCAGAAGCTGTTCGAGGCGCTCGAGAACGAGATCCGGAAAGACCGCTCGAAGACGAAGATCCTGCAGATCTCCGAATTCGGTCTCATCGAGATGACCCGCAAGCGCGTGCGGCAGAGCCTAGAGCGCTCTCTCACGCAGGCGTGCCCGTATTGCGGCGGCAGCGGACGAATCAAGTCCAACACGACGATCGCTCTCGAGATCTGGCGCGAGCTGATGAAACTGCGCGACTTCCACGAGGGACAGGACGTCATCGTGCGCGTGAATCCGATCGTCTACGGCACGCTGCACGCCGGCGATCCGATTTTCGAAGAAGTGGAGCGAACCCTCGGCATCCACCTCGTATTCAAGCCCGACGAGGCGTTGCATCACGAGCAATTCGACGTCATGCGGATCTAAGTGGGCGTTGGCGCGTCGCATGCACTGAGAGGTGATTCCGAGGTCGCAATGCCCCTGGACGAGACATTTGGCAACCTGGCCGCTTTTCTCAACAGTCTGGACGCGGAAGGCGAGCAGAAATTCGAGCTGTCTCACTCTCTGGTCATCATCTGTCCTGACTGCGGGAAGAACATCGCCTTTCGCGGACGCTGTCCGAAGTGCGCCGGCAACAGCTGGATCCCCGCCGGTCACACGGGCGGCGTGTTCGAGCGAGTGAAGGCGCAACGCGTCCGCCGCATGATTGCCGACGACGAAGAGGAAGACACGCTGGCGCTGCGCGAAGAGAAACGTGCGGCGAAGAAGCGGAACGCGAGCGAAGAACGCTCGGAAGATCGGGCCTAGCCGGCACGGCCGGCAGCGCTAGTTGGCCTAGCCTTGGGCACGTGCGGTCCCTCCGAGGCCGACTTCTGTCGCCGGCTAACCGTCGAGCCCTTCGCGCAGATACTCTTCCTCGACGAACCTGCGGAAGAGCTCCTCCCACTCTTTCGTGCGCGGCTTCGGTGCGCCCCTCATCGATGAGATCCGGCGGCGTGCGTTCTCTTCGCGCTCTTCTTCGCGGCGCAGTTCATCTGCGAGCGCCTGTGCAACGGCCTGGCGGACGGCTTCGCGCTCTTTGAGAAGAACCACGGCGCGGGACCGAGCCAGCGCGTCGACAATCTGACGCGCCAGCGCGGCGAGACGGTCCCGCGAGGGACGGACCATGTGCTGATTGTACGGCTCAGTGCACCGGTTCTTCGGACGGAGTCTCCGGAGTCTCGTCTTCCGGGCCGCCCTCGTCCTCGGGCTGCTCCTTCTCGAGAACCTTCACGGCGCCGACGACGGTGTCGCCCTCATCGAGATTGATGACGCGCACGCCCTGCGTGCTGCGGCCCATCGAACGAATGTCGTCGATCGAGACGCGGATCATCATCCCCTGCTCGGTGATGAGCAAAAGCTGATCGCCGGCATGAACGTGGGCCGCACCCGCGACCTTGCCGTTCTTGTCGGTGATGCGGATGTTCATCACGCCCTGCGCGCCACGCGCGGTGAGGCGATACGAGCGGATGGGGGTGCGCTTGCCGTAGCCCTTTTCGGTGACGGTGAGGATCGTGCCGTAGACGTCATCGTCCTCCGCCACCACCGCTTCTTCTTCCACGACGTCTTCTTCGACAGTTTCGATCGGCTCGATCTCCGACTCCACTTCATCGCCGCCGGCGAGCGCTTTCTTCTCGGCGCGCACGCGGCCTTCCGGAGTCTCGGGAAGCACGTCCATCTCGATGACCATGTCGCCCGGCTTGAGCGAGATCGCCTTCACGCCCGCGGCGCCGCGGCCCATCGGACGGATGTCCGACTCGTGGAAACGGATGGCCATGCCGCCATGCGTGCCGACGAAGACCTCGTTGTTGCCGTTCGACAATCGCACCGCGTAGAGATCGTCGCCCTCGTTGATGTCGATGGCGATGATGCCCGCCGCGCGAACGTTCGAGAACGCGGCGAGCTCGGTCTTCTTGATCTTGCCGCCGCGCGTCGCCATCACGACGTACTTGCCCTCGGTGAAGTCGCGCGTGGTGAGCAGCGCGCGGACGTTCTCGTTCTGCTCGAGCGGCAGCAGGTTCACGATCGCTTTTCCGCGCGCGTTCGACGCAACCTCGGGGACTGTATAGACCTTGAGCCAGTAGAGGCGTCCGCGATCGGTGAAGACGAGCACGTACGCGTGCGTCGACGCGACGAAGAGATGCTCGACGATGTCTTCTTCCTTCGTCTGCATCCCGATGCGGCCTTTGCCGCCGCGGCGTTGCGCGCGGTACATCGACAGCGGCGAACGCTTGATGTAGCCGCCGCGGGAGACGGTGATGACCATGTCCTCGTCGGCGACGAGATCCTCGATCGAGATCTCGCTCGTGTCGGGGATGATCTCCGTGCGCCGGACGTCTCCGTAGGCTTCCTTGATGTCGCGCAACTCGGTCGCGATGATCTGCAGAACCAGCGATTCAGAAGCGAGGATTTCTTTGAGACGCGCGATCATCGCGAGCACTTCGTGGTACTCGTTCACCAGCTTCTCGCGCTCGAGCCCCGTGAGGCGCTGGAGGCGCATGTCCAGAATGGCCTGAGCCTGGATGTCACTGAACTGCCAGCGCGCGATCAGCCCGTCTTTCGCTTCCTGACCGGTGCGACTCGCGCGGATGAGAACAATGAGCTCATCGAGCACATCCAACGCACGGACGAGACCTTCCAGGACATGCGCCCGCTCTTCGGCCTTGCGCAGGTCGAAGCGCGTGCGGCGCACGACGACTTCTTTGCGGTGCTCGATGAAGTGCCGGATGATGGTCGGGAGCGGCATCACCTCCGGCTTGTTGTTGACGATAGCCAGGAAGATGATGCCGAAGGTCGTCTGCATCTGCGTGTTGCGATACAGATGGTTCAGAACGATCTCCGCGATCGCGTCGCGTTTGAGCTCGATGACCACGCGGATGCCGTCGCGGTCGGACTCGTCGCGCAGATCGGAGATGCCTTCGATGCGCTTATCCTTCACCAGTTCCGCGATCTTCTCCAGCAGACGCGCCTTGTTCGTCATGTACGGCACTTCGGTCACGACGATCTGCTGCTTCTCGCTCTTCTTCTGCGTCTCGATGATCGCCTTCGCGCGCACCTGGATGATGCCGCGGCCGGTGGTGTAGGCATCGCGGATTCCGGTGAGGCCGTGGATGTAGCCGGCGGTCGGGAAATCAGGACCGGGCATCACCGTCATCAGTTTCGCGACGTCCGCGGAGGGGTCGTCGATCATCATCAGGCAGGCGTCGATTACTTCGCCGAGGTTGTGCGGGGGGATGTTCGTGGCCATGCCGACGGCGATGCCGGATGAGCCGTTCACGAGAAGGTTCGGATACTTCGCCGGCAACACCGAAGGCTCGGAGAGTGAGCCGTCGTAGTTCGGGACCCAGTCGATGGTCTCTTTATCGATGTCGTCCCGCATCAACTCTTCGGCGAGACGCGTGAGGCGGATCTCGGTGTAACGCATCGCCGCGGGGTTGTCGCCGTCGATGGAGCCGAAGTTTCCCTGACCGTCGACGAGCCGATAGCGCATCGAGAAGTCCTGGGCCATGCGCACGGCGGTGTCGTAGATCGCCGAGTCGCCGTGCGGGTGGTACTTACCCATCACGTCGCCGACGATGCGCGCCGATTTCTTGTACGCCTTCCCCGCGGTGTTCCCCTGCTCGTACATGCCGTAGAGGATTCGGCGGTGGACGGGCTTGAGACCGTCGCGAACGTCCGGAAGCGCGCGTCCGATGATGACGGACATCGCGTAGTCGAGATACGACTTGCGCATCTCGTCTTCGATGTTGACCGGGAACTTCTGTTCCGTCGGGATGGGGTGATCGGTGGTGTCGTCAGCCATAGATTGGTTGGCGGTTGGCGGTTGACGGTTGGCGGGAAAGACCGGAGAACTGGGTCTCCCGCCAACCGCCAACCGTCAACCGCCAACTCATCTCAGATGTCCAGGTTCTTCACTTCCAGTGCGTTCTTCTGAATGAAATCGCGGCGGGGCTCGACCTGATCGCCCATGAGAATGGTGAAGATCTCGTCGGCTCCGACGGCGTCCTGCACGGTCACCTGCAGGAGGCGCCGACTCTCAGGATTCATGGTCGTTTCCCAGAGCTGTTCCGGGTTCATCTCGCCGAGACCCTTGTAGCGCTGGATGGTCAGGCCTTTCTCGGCGAGCTTGTAGATCTGGTCGAGCAGTGCGTCCATGTCGAGGTAGACCGTGACGTCGTCGCCCTGCCGCACCGTGTACGGCGGCAAGCCGAACGCGGAAAGCTGGTCGTACGACTTCACCATCTGACGGAACTCGTACTGACCCACGAGATCGTGATTGATGACGAAGGTCTTGCCGCTGCCGTTGTTTCCCGCGCGGAACTGAATGGCAGCCGTCTCAGTGACCTCGTCACGAACCGTGCGCACATCGAGAAAGCCCGCTGCGCTCAGCGCGTTGACCACGCGTTCCATGCGCGCTTCGTCGCCGAGCGCGGCTCGATCCGTGAAGCCTTCACGCAGCAGCACTGCCTGAGCGTCGCGCGGAATACCGCGGATGCCGACCTTGCGGCCGTGACCGCGCAGCTCCTCCATCCGCTGGAGCATGTTGATTAGTGCTTCGCCCCGCACGCCGATGCCGCCTTCCGGCGTCACTTCGACGGCCTCGGCGACGCGCGCCAGGAGGAAGCGAGTCTTCTCGCCTTCGTCCTTGAGATAGGTGTCCTTCTTGTTCTGCGTGACCTTGAACAGCGGCGGCTGGGCGATGTAGAGATGACCGCGATCGATCACCTCGCGCATGTGCCGGTAGAAGAACGTCAGAATCAGCGTGCGGATGTGCGATCCGTCCACGTCGGCGTCCGTCATGATGATGACTTTGTGGTATCGCAACTTGGCCACAGAGAAGTCGTCGGTCCCGATGCCGGTGCCCAGCGCCGTGATCATCAGCCGGATCTCTTCCGAAGAGAGCATGCGGTCCAAGCGTGCCTTCTCGACGTTCAGGATCTTGCCCTTGAGCGGCAGGATGGCCTGGAACTTCCGGTCGCGTCCCTGCTTCGCGGAGCCGCCTGCCGAATCTCCCTCGACGAAGTAGATCTCGCACAGCGCGGGATCGCGCTCGGAGCAGTCAGCGAGCTTGCCGGGGAGTGACGCGGAGTCGAGCGCGCCTTTGCGGCGGGTCAGGTCGCGCGCTTTGCGCGCGGCTTCGCGTCCGCGTGCGGCGTCGATGATTTTTTCGGTGATGCGCTTCGCGTCCTTCGGGTTTTCTTCGAAGAACTCCGCGAGCTTCTCGTTCACGACCTGCTCGACCCACGTCTTCACGTGCGACGACACGAGCTTGTCTTTCGTCTGCGACGAGAACTTCGGGTCGCGGACCTTCACCGAGATGATCGCGGTGAGGCCTTCGCGAATGTCGTCGCCTTCCAGCGAGAGTTTGAGCTTCTCGAGCACGCCGGTCTCGACGACGTACTTGTTCACGGTGCGCGTCAACGCGCCCTTGAAGCCGACCAGGTGCGTGCCGCCGTCGGCGTTCTTGATGGTGTTCGTGAACGTGTAGATGTTGTCGGTGTAACCGTCGTTCCACTGCAGCGCGATCTCGACCTGCTCTCCGTCTTTTTCGTCGCGGATGAAGATCGGCTCGTCGTGCAGCGGGGTCTTGTTCTTGTTCAGGTCCTTGACGAACGAGGGGATGCCGCCCTCGTACATGAATTCGTGGTGCTTGTCGCTCCGCTCGTCCTTGATCTCGATCTGGATCCCGGAGTTGAGGAAGGCCAGCTCGCGGAGACGCTGCGAGAGCGTCTCGAAGTTCATCTCGGTGACGGAGAAAATGTCGGAGTCCGACTTGAACGTGACGCGCGTGCCGCGCTGCGTGGTCTTCTCGCCTTTCGCGATCTTCGTGGTCGGCAGACCGCGCTCGTAGCGCTGGCGCCAGACGTTGCCGTCGCGGTGGATCTCGAGCTCGAGCCACTCGGAGAGGAAGTTCACCACCGACACGCCGACGCCGTGCAGACCGCCGGAGACTTTGTAGGAGTTGTTGTCGAACTTTCCGCCCGCGTGCAGCTCGGTCATGATGACCTCGGCCGCCGAGCGTCCCTCTTCCTTGTGAATGTCGACCGGGATGCCGCGGCCGTTGTCTTCCACGGTCACGGAGTTGTCGACGTGAATCGCGACCAGAACCTTGTCGGCATACCCGGCAAGCGCTTCGTCGATGGCGTTATCGACGACCTCGTAGACCATGTGGTGCAGCCCGGTGATGTCATCGGTATCGCCGATGTACATGCCCGGGCGCTTGCGCACCGCATCGAGTCCTTTGAGGACTTTGATGTCTTCTGCTGTGTAGTTTTCTGCCATCGAAGGTTGCTTTCCGGCGTCCTGTTCGGGTTGTTCCCGCGGCGTTGCGGGGAGGGGATTTACGCCGCGATCCAGAACGCTAAATGATAGCGTTTTTATTGCCTTATCAGCTGAAATCGCGGGAGGCCGTAACTCTTCCGTTCTCAAGACTTAGGCGGCGGTGTGGACCCGCCTCCAGAGCCGCCAGAAACGCCTCCTTCGCGCTGGTGGCGAAGACCTGTGTGGAAACCGGCAGCCGGGACAGCAGAGACTGCAGGATTTCGAGGTCGAGCTCGGCATCGACGTCGTCGAGAAGAAAGAGCGGCGCGTCGTCGTGGCGGCGTCGAAAAAGCTCGAGCTTCGCGAACTTCAGGAAGAGCACGATCATCTTCTGCTCGCCGCCGCTGAGCACTTCCGCGGCCGGTCTTCCGTCGACGAGAAAGTCGAGCACGTCGCGCTGCGGACCGACGAGCGACATCCGTGCACGCAACTCTTCGCGACGATGTTTCGCGAGCTCCTCGGTCATGCTCGGCTTGTACGCCATCGTGACGCCGGTGACGTGATAGCGATGCTGCGCGACGATCTCTTCGAACACGAGCGCGAGATCGCTTGCGTACGCGGCGCGCGCTTTGTGTACGACGGTCGCCGCGACCATCAGCTCGTTGTCCCACGCGTCGAGAGACGCCACCGCCTGGCGACGCAACGCGATCTCCGCGAGAAGTGCGTTGCGCTGCTTGAGCACGCGTGTGTAGCGAGTGAGCTGCTCCAGGTACGCAGGGTTGACGCTGGCGATGCCGCGATCGAGAAAGCGCCGGCGCTCTTCCGGTGTGCCGCGAATGACTTCGAGCCGCGCGGACGAGTACGCGAAAACACTCATCGCGTTCAGATACGCGGGGAGCGTCACCTTCTCGCCGTTGATCATCAACACGCGACGCTTCGCTTCGCCGCTTTCGAGGCCGACGGAAAGCGTTTTCGCGAGTCCGTCGCGCCGAAGCAGGCCGCTGACGAACACGTTCGGCTCGGAGAAGCGAAACAGGCTCGCCACGCGCGACGTGCGGAACGACTTCGTCGTCGCGAGAAAGTAGATCGCCTCGAGCAGGTTCGTTTTCCCCTGCCCGTTGCGGCCTACGAGAATGTTCGATTGCGGGTGAAGCTCGACTTCCGCGGACGCGAGGTTGCGGAAATTCTCGGTCGTGATGCGATCGAGGATCACGATCCTTGGGTCACGGCTACGCCAGGCGCATCGGCATGACCACGTACAGGTAGTCGTACGGCAGGTCTTCCGCGGACGTCGCCGGCCGGCCGATGCATTGGCTATTTTCGTCCTTCAGGTCGAGCGAAACGCTCGGGGTGTCGGTCGCGCTCAGGAAGTCCATCACGTACGCGGCATTGAGTCCGACGAAGAACGGCTGACCCGCGTAGTCGATGGGAACGGTCTCGCGCGCGTCACCGAGCTCGGGGTTCGTGGAAGACACCGTCAGCTTGCCCGGCGCGAAGTCGAAGCGTACGGCGCGCGTGCGCTCATTCGCGACGAGCGAGATGCGCTTGATCGTCGAAAGCAGGCGCTCGCGGTCGACCATCACGCGACGATCGTTGTCGCGGGAAATGACTTCCATGTAGTTCGGGAAGTTGACGTCGATCATGCGCGCCAGGAGGCGGCGATCGCCGGCGTCGAAAAAGAGCTGGTTGTCCGACACGCCGAAACGCACCGTGCCGTCTTCGGTTCCTTCGAGGCGAAGGATTTCATCAAGCGCTTTGCGCGGGATGAGAATCGTGAGGTCGCCACCTTTCTTGCCCTTGCCTCCCGTGATCGCGGATGGGAAGTTGATCAACGCCATGCGGTGGCCGTCGGTTGCGACCATCTCGAGCTTGTTCGGCTGAATCTTCAGGAGCGCGCCGTTGAGCTGGAATCGCGTCTCCTCGTGCGTGATCGCGAACTTCACTTTGCCGACCATCGTCTTCAGCTCGTTGAGCGGGATGCTGAAGCCCTCGGCGACGTTCACCGTCGGCAGCGTTGGGTAGTCCTCTGCCGGAAGTCCGAGGAGTCGAAACTTCGCGGTGCCGGATTCGATCTGAACGGAGTTGTTGTCCTGCAGCGCGATGTGCACGTCTTCATCGGGAAGGGAGCGAACGATGTCGAAGAGCCGTTTCGCTTCGATCGTCACACCGCCGGGTGAAGTGACGCGCGCGGCGCAGGAGCTGAGGATCGTGACATCGAGGTCGGTCGCGGCGATCTGCAGGCGCCCGTCGGCGGCTTTCAGCAGCACATTCGACAGGATGGGAATCGTCGAGCGCTTTTCGACGACGCCCTGGCATAGCTGAAGTTCCTTCTGCAGATCCGCTTTTCCGACGGTCAGCTCCATTTGCTCTCTTCCTTCAAACCAGAACTAGTTCTCTTGTAGTGGTAGTAGTAGGTGCTGCGGAGAACGGCATCGGTCCGCGCAAAGTGCTCGAAAGTATAGCAGTCTTCGTCTTTTCACCCTGTGGATTGGCGAGGGTGAAAACTGCGGGAATCTCGGCTGTTTTCCGCAGCTTCGCGGGTCGTTCGTTCGCGGGGCAAATCCATCCACATGTTTTCATTCGGGCTTTCCGCAGGCGTTGCGGAATCAGCGGAACTGCTTGGTGAGCGTGTCGACCGTCCGTGCGAATTGAGCGTCGGCGTCCAACATTTTCTTGATCTGCTGGACCGAGTACATGACGGTCGAGTGATGTTTGTCTGCGAAGACTTTTCCGATCTCCGGGTACGAGAGGTCCGTCAACTCTTTGCAGAGATACATCGCAACCTGTCGTGGAAAGGCGATCGTCTTGGCATTGCTCTTCTGCTTGAGGTCCGAGACCTTGAGTCCGTAGTGCTGCGCGACGACGCGGAGGATCTCCGGCGCGTTGATCGGCTTGTCTTCCTTCGAAAGGATGTCCTTCAGCGCTTCCTTCGCCAGCTCGGTGGTGACCGCCTTGCCGGCAAGTGATGCGAACACGGCGATCTTGTTGAGATGCCCCTCGAGCTCGCGGACGTTCGAGCGCACGCGTTCCGCGATGAACAACGCCACGTCCTGCGTGAGAGGCATGCCCTTGTCCTCCGCTTTCTTGCGAAGGATCGCGACTTTCGTCTCGAGATCGGGCGGCTGGATATCGGCCGTGAGTCCCCACTCGAATCGCGAGCGAAGCCGTTCTTCGAGCGTCGGGATCTCTTTCGGCGGGCGATCGGACGTGAACACGATCTGCTTCTGCGCTTCGTACAGCGCGTTGAACGTGTGGAAGAACTCTTCCTGCGTTCGCTCCTTGCCGGCGATGAACTGAATGTCATCGAGCAGCAGCGCGTCGACGGAGCGATAGCGGTCACGGAACGTAGCCATCTTGTCGAAGCGGATCGACGCAATCAGCTCGGTCATGAACGACTCGGCCGACATGTACGAGACTTTCAGTTTCGGGCGCAGCTCGCGGATCTGATGACCGATGGCCTGAATCAGATGGGTCTTGCCGAGGCCGGCGCCACCGTAGATGAAGAGCGGGTTGAACGAGCCGCTGGGATTCTCAGCGATCGACTTCGACGCCGCGTAGGCGAGCTGGTTGGAGGATCCGACGACGAAGGTCTCGAACCGGTAACGGGGATTGAAAACCGCGGCCGGGATTTCCTCGCGAGGCGGAGGGGTCTGCATGCCGAGGTCATCCGGAGCGTTGCG
>Ga0075421_100000340_pt1 | contig 47174 bp, 49 predicted proteins | sample SoiMetdeltSBSDD5_FD_75292 | JGI IMG/M metagenome (GOLD analysis project Ga0075421, IMG submission 75292) | Bulk soil microbial communities from a Populus tree surrounding site in Tennessee, USA - Soil MetaG P. deltoides SBSDD5 | ecosystem: Environmental > Terrestrial > Soil > Tree plantation... | reverse complement strand
CGTAATGTGCCGTAGATGAAAGGGATGGTATTCGTGACCGGCGGAACCGGTTATCTGGGAAGGCCGCTAGTGGAGCGCCTGGTGGCGAAGGGGCGGAGTGTACGCGTGATGGCGAGGAGGGGATCGGAAGGGAAGGTGCCGCGCGGGGCCGAGGCGGTGCCGGGGTATGAGTTGGCGGGCGTGGAGACGGTGGTGCACCTGGTGGGAGTTCCCCGCCCTGCCCCGTGGAAGGGCGCGCAGTTTCGCGCGGTGGACTTGCCGCTGGCGCTCGCTTCGATTGCAGCGGCGCGTGCGGCGGGAGTGCGGCACTTCGTGTATGTGAGCGTGGCGCATCCGGCGCCGATCATGCAGTCCTACATCGCGGTGCGGATGGAGTGCGAGCGGGCGCTGGAGACATCGGGGATGGCGCACACGATTCTGCGTCCGTGGTACGTGCTGGGTCCGGGGCATCTGTGGCCACATGCGTTGCGGCCTTTGTATGCGATCGCCGAGCATGTGCCTGCGTGGCGCGAGGGAGCGCGAAGGTTGGGGCTGGTGACACAAGCGCAGATGATTGGGGCGCTTGAATGGGCGGTAGAGAATCCGCCGACAGCGGCAAGGGTGATGGGAGTGTTAGAGATACGTGGGGCAGGGTAGGTGCAGTGGGCCATGCGCTAATCGAAATTTCCGGATAGACAGCGGCGTCAGACGATCCCGCCTTGCTGCTCGTCTGATACGCTGTCGCGATGACCACCGCCGAAGCCGGTACACTGCTTGTCACACTCTGCCGCGAGGGCAAGTTTCTCGACGCTGTCAACACGCTATACGCCGACGGCATCGTGAGCGTCGAGGCTGCGGACTACCAAGGGTTGGGGCGCGAAATGCGCGGCAAGGACGCTATCCTCGCCAAGAACGTTGCCTGGTTCAAAGACAATGACGTCCACAGCGCCTCCGTAACGGGACCATTTGTCAGCCCAGAGAAGTTCGCCGTGTGGTACTCCTTCGAATGGACAAGAAAAGCCTCGGGCGAGCGGGTCCAGTTCACTGAATTGGCGGTGTACACGGTGGTGGATGGCAAGATCGCACACGAAGAGTTCTTGTACGCAGCTTGACCCCAGCGTCGTGTTTCCGATGGTTCGCGGACGTATGGCCGTCCATCGGGAAACGATTCGCCATGGCGTCGGGATCGCGCGTCAACCACTCGCGATGTGTCTCGGTCGGGTTAGCCCCTACTGCGCAGGCCAGCCGTGCTACACTCGCGCGCATGAGATTGACTTGGCCGATTCTCTCATCCGATTCCATCCGCGGGGCACGGATCTGCGTCGCCTTCATCTTGATTCTCCTAGCCGCCGTTCCCATTGGCGCACAGCAGCCGGAAGTTCAGAAAGACGTTCCTTATGTCCCGACACCTACTGAAGTTGTCGAGGCCATGCTCAAACTAGGGAACGTCCGTCCCGGCGAAATCCATTATGACCTCGGCTGCGGCGACGGGCGCATCGTCGTCATGGCCTTGGAGAAGTTCGGAGTGGCGCGCGCGACAGGGTACGATATCGATCCGGAGCGCATCAAGGAGGCCAACGAGAACGCCAAAAAGGCCGGTGTCAGCGACAAGTCCAGGTTCATCCTCGGCAACCTGTTTGACGCTGATTTCCGTGACGCCGATATCGTGACCCTTTACCTGCTCCCGGAGGTGAACCTGAAGCTGCGCCCGAAACTACTAAAGGATTTGAAAGTGGGTTCGCGAATCGTGTCCCATCAATTCGACATGGGCGAATGGCAACCGGACAAGAAGATCTCGGTCGACTGGCGCACGATTTACATGTGGACTGTTACGGAGAACAGCAAAGCACAGTTTGCCGCGAAGTGAGCCGGCGGTACATTGCGGTACCTAATGTGACTTCTTGACCGGTTGCGGGATTCCGGCGGGGTGAGTTGGGTCTCAATTCCATAGCGCCGCCAGCAGCGTATAATCTGCGAGTGCGACGAATCCGGGTCAAGGATCTCAGCCGGATCGAATTCCGAAACAATACCGGATCCCAAATTGGAAGATGGGCCAAGAGGAGACCTTGTGGCAAAGGTAATTGGTTCCCGTATGGCAGCCGAGATGGATGGCGAGTTCGTTGTCTTTCTCATTGGCATGAGAATCAACAAACCCTGGAAGTTGCATAAGTGGCTCCCCGTTTTTCTCGCCATGCCGAAAATGCTGAAGGAACTTGAAGTTCATCCCGAATCTGGATTTTTAGGGCACAGCGGCATCGGGCGCATGATCGTCCAGTACTGGCGCTCCTTCGAGCAATTGGAAGCCTATGCGCGAGCCAAAGACAAGAAGCACTGGCCTGCATGGGTTGATTTCAACCGCCGCGTCGGAGGCAGCCGTAGCGATGTCGGCATCTGGCACAAAACCTACATCGTCAAACCCGGCCATTACGAAGGCGTATACAGCGGTATGCCTCCATATGGCCTCGGTAAAGCCGGGAAACTTGTTGCCGCAACCGGAAAACGCGAAGCTGCGCGATCACGAATGACCTCTGGCGTGCCGTCTCAGTAGGTCTCTTTGGCTTGCTGAAGCGCTACGCCGCGCCGTTTGCCTTGAAGAAGGCGAGCAGTTTCTGCCAACCGTCGTCAGCGTCCTTCTTCGAGTAGCTGGGGCGGTAGTCGGCGTGGAAGCCATGCTGCGCGCCGGGATAGACGAGGATTTCCGCCTTCTTCTTCGAAGCCTTCAGTGCCTCGCGCATCTTTTCGACGCTATCGAGTGGAATGCCGCCGTCCTTTTCGCCATAGAGGCCGAGAACGGGGGCTTTGAGCGAGGCGGCGATGTCGACGGGGTATTTGGGCGTGAGGTCGTTTCCCTGCCCCACGAGGCGGCCGTACCAGGCAACGCCTGCCTTGAGCTTGGGATTGTGCGCCGCGTAGAGCCACACGATGCGGCCGCCCCAGCAGAAGCCGGTGATGCCGAGTTTGTTGGTATTGCCGCCGTTTTTGGAGGCCCAGGCGACAGCAGCGTCGAGGTCGCTCATCACCTGCGCGTCGGGAACCTTGGAGACGACCTTTGAAATGATGTCCTGAATGTTCGACATGTTGGAAACGTCACCCTGGCGCGCATACATTTCGGGCGCGACGGCGAGGTAACCACGTTTGGCGAAGCGGCGGCAGATGTCCTTGATGTGCTCGTGGACGCCGAAGATTTCCTGGACGACGAGGGCGACCGGGAAGTTCTTGCCCTTGGCGGGCATGGCACGATAGGCGGGGATTTCTCCATCCTTGACGGGAATCTTTACTTCGCCCGCGGTGAGACCGGTCGTGTCGGTAGTGATGGTTTGCGCGGTGATAGGCTGCACGGCCATCGCGAAACCGGCCGCCAGTTTGGTGACAATGAATTCCCGCCGGCCACGAATGACCTGGGGCAGGAGACTTTCGATATCGGGATGGGTTGCCATGCGGCTATTGTATGTTCAGCAGACGCGCGGCGTTGGACCAGTAAACCTTCTTGAGAATGGAGTCAGGTAGACCGAGTCCGTAGATGCGCCAGCGGCCCTGGGGCGGGACCTTGGCCGGCGCGTAGTCGAAGTACTCGTCGCCGGTTTCGAGGAAGCGGAAGTAGATCTGGTAGAGTTCGTCGCCGAAGATCTGTTGCGGCGTTTCGATGCCGTGGGGAACGGCGTCGGTGCCAAACAGAATACGGTCCTGATGTTTTTCGAAGAATTTTCGGGCGGCGCGTGGCTGGCGGCCGAGCTCGCCGATGCGCGCTCCGATTTCGACGAACAGGTTGTGGTGCTTGTCGAGCGCGGCGCTGACGTAATCGAGGTTTTCGGCGTTAGCGACGTGGAGGGCGATGAAGTTGGTTTTCGGGTGGCGGGCGACGACGCGCAGGCGGGCCTCCTGCAGTTCGCGGTCGCTTGGGAAGTCGCGGCCATGGAAGCTCCAATCGGGGTGGGCGTTCAGCTCCTCGAAGCGCTCATTGAAGCGGTCGATGGGCAGGAAGAAGGCTTCGGGATCGGAGGTATGGATGGCGACGGGCATTTTGTTCGCGCCGCAGGCCTCCCACATGGGATCGAAGCGGGAATCGTCGATCTTGACGAGGGCCTTGGTTTCGCGCTCGCGGACGACGAGGCCGAGGGATTTGAGGACCTTCAAACCACGCGCACCGTTGGCATGGGCGCGGCCAATTTCATCGCCCTGGAACTTCGCGTAACCAGGCTCGCTCACGCGCGTGAACCACGGTTCAGTGAAGACAAGGAAGCGCGCGGGGTTGGGCTTGTGCAACAGCTCCACGGCTTGTTTGAGTCCGTCACCGCGTCCGCCAGTCAGGTTCACCAATGTGCGTAGATTGCGCCGGTCCATCACGGCAAGGAGTTCCGGTACGGGCATGAGGAGGCTGGCCGTCTTTCCTTGCGGGTCGCCCCAGGTGAGATGCGTGTGGATGTCGATCAGCGGGAAGCGCGCCCGCTCGACGCGGGTCTCGCGCACGTGCAGCATGCTCTTGGGTTCGAACTGGGTAAGGTCGAGCGGCTGCGGTTTAGGCTTGACGGTGGGGCGGGTGGCGTTTTGCGCGAAGGCTGCCGCGGGGGCGGCGGCGAGTGGGAGGGCGAGGAAGCGGCGCCGGCGGAGAGGGGGTCGCATAAGTTGAATCGACATCTTATCAAGGCATAAGATGAGGGCATGAAATCGCGCATTCTGGGAATCGCTCTACTTGTATCCGCTCTCCCGGTGGCCGCCGAGAACTGGCCGACATGGCGTGGTCCGAAGCTGGACGGTGTGTCCAAGGAGACTGGGCTTCCCGTCACGTGGGACAAAACGAAGAACGTTACGTGGACGCTGCCGCTGCCGGAGGTTTCCGGTTCGTCGCCGATCGTTTGGGAGAACACGCTGTTCCTGCATGTGTCCGAGGGCGGCAAGATGTACCTCTGGTCCGTGGACCGGAACAAGGGGAGCGTGAACTGGAAGAAGTTGATCGCCGATGGCGACCGCAAGGTGCGCAAGGGGAACATGAGTTCGCCGTCGCCGGTGACGGATGGCAAGACGGTGTGGGTGCTGACGGGCACGGGCGTGGTGAAGGCCTTCGATTTCACGGGCAAGGAATTGTGGATGCGCGATCTGCAGGCCGATGTCGTAAAGTTTGGCTTGAATCACGGATATGGCAGCTCGCCACTGCTCTTCCGCGACGGGTTGTACGTACAGATTCTGCATGGAATGCATACGGACGATCCCAGCTACGTGGTGCGGCTCGATCCGAAGACTGGGCGCACGGTGTGGAAAGTGGAGCGGCCGACCGATGCGGTGCAGGAGTCGCCCGACAGCTACACGACGCCGGCGATCGCCTACAACAAAGCGGGCAAGGCGCAATTGATTGTGACCGGCGGCGACTATGTGACGGGGCACGATCTGGACACGGGCAAAGAGTTGTGGCGCGGCGGTGGGATGAATCCGCGCGGGAATCCGTTTAACCGCATTATTGCTTCGGCGCTGGTGATGGACGACCTGGTGGTGGTGCCGACGCGGGTGAGTCCGATGCAGACATTCCGGACATTCGGATCGGGAGACGTTTCGAAGTCGCATCTGGTGTGGACGACGCCGAATGGACCAGACGTGCCGACGCCGGTGACCGACGGGAAGCTGCTGTACGTAATTAACGACAGGGGCATCGTGTACGTATTCGATGCGAAGACTGGGAAGGAAGTGTATGGCGGGCAGCGGATCGCGCCGGCAACCTATTCGAGCTCGCCGGTGCTGGCCGACGGGAAGATTTACATGTCGAACGAAGAGGGGACGACGGTGGTGTTGAAGGCGGGGCCGACGTTCGAAGTGCTGGCCGAGAACAAGTTGGACGAGTACACGCTGGCTTCGCCGGCGGTAAGCGACGGACAGATTTTCCTGCGCACGACGAACGCTCTTTATTGCGTGGGGAAGCGGAACAGCGCGGGCGTGGCGTCGCGGTAGCGGTCGTAGGTGGGGCCGTAACGGGCGGAGAGATCGCGCTCCTCCAATCGAATCGCTACCAAAACATAAACAGTCAGAAATGTATTGAAGAGAAGGCGGCCTTCGGTCAGCTCGGGGTGTGCCCAGAGGACGGCGAGGATACCGAGCATCATCGGATGGCGAATGAAGCGGTAGGGGCCGCGGGCCTGGAATGCGGAGTCATCGGCGAAGCCCAATAAGGAGCCTGCACCGGTGATGGCGACGCTCCAGCAGATTAGGACAAGGCCGGCGAATTGGATGGCTTGGAACACGAGCGCGATGGGGCCGGTGGCGTTCCAAAGCAGATTCGGCATAGGTTCCCACCGGGCGAACATCACGAAGAGCACGATGGCCGTGGCAAGGAGATACGACGGGCGGCCCAGATGCGCTTTGATTGCCCGGCGTGCCATGCCGCTATGCTGTAGCGCGAACAGCGAGACCAGTAGCAGGTTTGTGCGGAGTGCTTCGCTCCGGACGGTTTGGAGGCCGGAGTCGATGGAGCTGGGCGTGTAGCGGTTGGTGATCCAACCGGCGAGGTAGACGATGCTCAGCAGCGCGGCGAGGGCGCAGAAGAGGCGCCAAAGTAGGATCACCGCGGCTCTCAATTGGTGGGTTTGTAATAGAGCACCAAGCCGCCGCCGGCCGCGGCGAGAAGGAAGCCGAGGTAGAGCATGGGGTTGATGGCGCTCTTGGGCGGGTGCATGGCCATGGTGAAGAGGACGTTGACGACGGGCGCGCCCCCGAAGACGAGAGGCATGACGTAGATGGGAAGGCCGCCGGTGCGGAAGGCCATGATGATGCACACGGCGCCGAGGGCTCCAAGCGCGCCGCCGCCGAGGGCGGAGAGGACTCCTTGCTGGTTAAAGCCGTTGAGCTGACCTTGCGCGCCGAGCATGCCCACGGGTACGAGTACGGCGACGAGGAAGTAGGCAAGGCCGACGCAGAGCAGGGCGCGCAGCGGATTGCCGAGGGCGACCTGTCCTTTGTGGAGAATCGGGCCGTAGGTGCCCCAGCTCAAAACCGCGCCGATTACGAAATAGATCCAGTTCATGGTGATCCAGTTTAAGGCTTTTTACAAAACCCCACAGACGTGCCAGGATTTGAGGATGTCCATTGCCGCGCGTGCTTCGGAGCTGAGTGAGATTGCGCCTTTGCGGGAGCTATATCGCGAGGAGATGAATTGCCAGATCATCCACGATTCCATCCATTGCCGAACAGGGTGGACGCGCGAGTTCGCCCTGGAGTTGGACGACACGCTGGTTGGGTACGGCTCCGTTGCGGTGGGCGGACCATGGCGCGATCGGCCAGCGCTGTATGAGTTCTTCGTGAACCGCGAACATCGAATGCGAATCTTCGAGCTGTTTACGACGCTCATGGAAGCATGCGGGGCGAAGATCATCGAGACGCAGAGCAATGCACGAATGTTGCCGGTAATGCTCCACGCATTCACGCGGAATGTACGGAGCGAGGCGATCTTGTTCGAGGAAGGCTTCCAAACTTCACTCCAGCCGGAAGGAGCGGGCTTTCGCGCAACGAACGCCGAGGACGCGGAGGTTCTCCGCAGACTCGAATTGGACGATAGCGCGGAGTGGGTGGTGACCGTGAATGGCGAAATCGCCGGAGCGGGCGGCGTGCTCTATCACTACAACCGGCCATACGGCGATGTTTACATGAAAGTCGCGGAGCCGTTCCGGAGGCGGGGAGTCGGAGCGTACCTGGTGCAGCAGTTGAAGGCAGTGTGCCGGGCAGGCGGGAACGTGCCCGCCGCGCGGTGCAATGTGAACAATCTACCGAGCCGGATGACCCTACAGAAGTCAGGCTTCGTTCCTTGCGGAACTCTTATAGCTGGTGACCTGGAACTTTGATCGATGCGCCGGATTCACGCCCGCTAAAATTGCACGCGGAGACTGAGCTGTATCTGTCTCGATGTAGTGACGGTGTTTTGGATGAGGCCAAGAGAGCCTTGCACGGGATCATTGTCCGCTGAGCCCGCGAAGGCGAGCAGGCGCGGGACGCCAAAATTGGCGCGGTTGAACAGGTTGAATGCCTCGACGCGGAATTGAATCGAGCTGCCTTCACCGAGGCGCGACCAGTGGAAATTCTTCATCACGGAAGCGTCGAAGGAGCGCAAGTTAGGACCGATGAGCGCGCCGCGACCCAGGTCGCCGAGCGTGCCGGCGGGCTGCAAGCGGAAGGCGGCGGGATTGAACCACTGATCAGGCGAACCGAGGATGGCGCTCTCGTGCGTAAAGCCCGCAGCCATGCTCGGGCGATCCAGTCCAAGGCCAGGGCCGATGGACGGGTTCCACTGCGAGCGCGAGCGGTTGGCTTGCACGAAAAGTGTCAACGGTGAGCCGCTGCGTAGGTTGTGAATGCCAGCAAGCTGCCATCCATGCAGGATCGTGCGCGAAACGCCGGTAAGATTCTTGGCGAACGGCAACTCCCAGGCGAAATTCAGAAGCCAATTGTGCTTGGCATGGAAGTCGGCGAGGCCCTTGTTGTAGGAGAAGCCCGCGTACTCGGGCATGGCCGAAATCATGCTGTTCGTCGAGTCGGAGAAGAACGTCGAGGATTGCGTGGTGTCGATGTTCCGGGAGAATGTGTAGCTCGACTGGAAGTTAAACCCGTGGCTCCAACGGCGCCGCACTTCGAACACCATAGCGTTGTACCAACTGTTGCCGTCGCTCTTCTTCAACTCGATGGTGGAGAAATTGCGGTTGGGCCGTGGCAGCCCAGCCGCCCAAAACAGCGCGCCGTCGCTCTGGCGCGTGGGCTCTGGCGTGTTGATATCAGTATTGCGCCACAGGTGAACGCCGCGCGTACCGGCATAGCCGAGCGTGAGCAGAAACTGCGCCGGCAACTGCTGCTGGACATTTAAATTCCACATGTAGATGTTGGGATTCTTGATGTTCCATTCAATGGGGCGCATCGTGTTGCCCACGCCGCGTTCAAACGGTGGGTTGGGGAACGTGACGTTTGTCGTGATGACGTAACGCGGAGTGGCAGGCGGATTGGTGACGGTGACGATGAGGTTCTGCTGATTATTCGTGTTTACAAAAATGCCCGCGCCGCCGCGGATGCTGGTGCGGCCTGTACCGAACGGATCCCAGGCGAAGCCGAAACGGGGAGCGAAGTTCTTGCGCGGAGGCCCGCTATAGAGGCGGCCAGTCGTCGGCGCTGGATCGAGCAGATTGGGCAGTGCGGAGTCGCGGCCGTAGATGTCGACCGGCATCGTCGTGGTCTCATAGCGCAGCCCCATGTTGAGCGTCAGACGCGGCGTGACGGCCCAGGAATCATGAATGAATCCGCCAAAGAGCGTGAAACGCCAGTAACGGTCGATGGCTCCCTCGGGACCAAGGCCGAGGAAACGCTGCGGACGGTTTTCGAGGAACGCCCGGACGTCGGCGAATGTGTAAATGCCCAGCGAGAACGTCGGGTTGGACATGTTGTCCTGATAGCGCTCGATGAGGCCTCCGACCTTCAAGGTGTGCCGGCCGCGGATAAACGACACGTGGTCTTCCACCGTGTACAGGTTCTGCGTGAGGCGCAGATTTACCGAGCCCTGCGGGCCGAAACGCGAGACACCGGTAATATCGATGTTGCCCACTAAGGCGCGCGTGCTGACGAACGGTTGAAGTCGCGTTGCCGTATTCGCCTCCACGTCCTGACCGATGCGCGTGCGGCTGAAGCCGACTCGAAGTGTGTTGAGTGTTGTCGCGCTGAAGGATCGCGTATATTCGGCTGTGACGAACTGATTGCGCGATTGGAAGAAACGGGGGAACTGCGGAAATTCCACCGGCAGGCGTTGAGAGGCATCGTCTACCGTATAGCGCGCGAAGAACTGGCTGTTGTCGCCGAAGTTGTGGTCATAGCGGATCTGGCCGAAATCCTGGCGCAAGGTCTGGCCAAATCCGAAAGTGTAGCGGCCCACTCCTGTGCCCAGGTCGCCCGCATTGGGAATCGGCATCTCGTTGAGATACGGCCGGACAGCCTCGGCCACGCCCACATTCAGCAGTTGGCCAGGCGCGGCTGGGTTAGGAACCAGCCCGTTGTGCGCGTTCTGGTCCGGAACGACCGAATTGACGGTCCGGCCCAGGCGTTCGCGGAGGCCCTCGTAACCTGCAAACAAAAACGAGCGATCGCGTTTTATTGGACCACCCACGGAGACACCATACTGGTTGCGCTTGAACTCGGGCCGACCCCTCAGATCGAAGAAGTTGCGCGCGTCGAGGTTGTCATTGCGATGGTACGCGTAAACACTGCCGTGCAGGCTGTTGGTCCCAGACTTCGTGAGGGCGTTGATTTGACCGCCGGAGTTGCGGCCGAACTCGGCCGAATAGACGTTCGTCTCGACGCGGAACTCGCGAATGGTCTCCATACCCAGCACCGTCGAAGCGGCGCTGCCTGCCGGCCCGTTGGTGAAATCGTTCATCGGCGTGCCGTCCAGAAGATAGACGTTCGAACGGTAGTCCTGGCCATTCATGCTCACGCCGAGTCCATGCGCCACCGCCGAGCCACCGTCACGATGCGGATAGGCGACGACGCCTGGCTGTAGAAGGGCGAGATCGGTGTAGTTGCGGCCATTGAGCGGCAGCGTCTGGATGGCGCCTTCTTCGACGAGGTAACTGAGCTCGCTCGTCTTGGTATTGACAAGCGGGGCAAGGCCGGTGACGGTAATCTCCTGCTCCAGGGCGCCAAGCTCCATCGTGAGATCGAGGACCGCGGTTTCTCCGACAGTGAGATGAATGCCCGTGCGCTTAAGAAGGCGGAATCCGTTGGCTTCCGCACGAAGCTCGTATTGGCCCGGAGCGAGTGCGGCAAAGACATAACGGCCGTCTTGACCGGTGAATGCTTCGCGGCGCGCGGCGGTGCCGGAGTTTTGCACGACGACCTTGACGCCCGAAAGAAATTTGCCGTCCGAGGAGCGCGCATGCCCGGTAAGGGAACTGGCGGTTTGAGCCGACACTGTTCCTATCGTCGCAAGGGCGCACGAAAGCAGGCCAATCAGCGTCAGTCGCGGCAAGTTGTTCATTAAAAGCAATCTCATTCCCTATCCTGTAACCTTTCTCGGCGCTCCCCAGTCCATAATGGTTACTTTCACACACAACACTATGGACGCACGCGGCGCGCTTCTGGCAGCCCTCACGCTGATCTTGTTCCTCCTACACCAGGACTACTGGAACTGGCGTACGGCGTATCCCCTGATTTTCGGTTACCTGCCGATTGGACTGGCTTATCACGCAATGTACACAATCGGCGCCGCGGTTTGGATGGCCGTACTGGTGAAAGTGGCGTGGCCGTCGCAGCTAGACAAGAGCCCGGATGAGGAGCGCGGCGCGTGACGGCCGCTATTTTCGTCGGCGTTTATTTGATGGCCGTGCTCTACATCGGAATCTTTGCGTTCCGTCGAGCAGGACATAGGGCAGGCGGGCACGCGGCCGAGGATTTTTTCCTGGCGGGGCGATCAATCGGCGGGTTTGTCTTTTTGTTCTCCCTGTTCGGAACACACATGACGGCGTTTGCGATTCTGGGTTCGTCGGGCCATGCGTTCTCAAACGGAATTGTTACGTATGGGCTCATGGCATCGTCGTCAGCGCTGATCGTCCCATTACTGTTGTTGACGCTGGGAACGCGGTTGTGGTCGGTGGGACGGCGGTTCGGGCACTTCACACCGGTGCAAATTTTTCGCGACCGTTGGGAGTGCAACCACACCGGCACGTTGATCTTCCTGCTGCAGGCGACGTTGCTCCTGCCTTACATTTTGATCGGCATGATCGGAGGGGGGACGGTGCTGCGGACGCTCTCGGGCGGCACAATTCCGTACTGGGCGGGAAGCGCGCTGGTGGCAATGGTGATCATGAGCTACGTGATCTTTGGTGGGATGCGCGGCACGGCGTGGGTGAACACGTTTCAGACGCTGTTGTTCCTCTCGTTCGGCGCGGTGGCGGTGGTCGTGATCGGACGCGGGATGGGGGGATTTGAGCAGGCTGTGACGTCGATGCTGGCCGATCCCATGCTGTCCCCGCTGCTGACGCGCGAACGAATTCCAACAGCCGTCTTCTTCAGCTACACGTTCATGCCACTATCGGCGATTGCGTTTCCGCACATCAGCATTTTCTGCATGACCGCGAAAAAGATGACTCAGTTCAAGCGAACCGTGATTCTCTATCCGGTGTGTATTTTGCTGATCTGGCTCCCCTGCGTATTTTTGGGAGTGGCGGCGAATAGCGCGAAGGACATTCCACAAATTCGCGAGAAGCAGTCGGCGCGGGCGCTGCTGGCGAGCGAGGCGGGCCGGATGCCGCCGGAGACGCTGCGGCAAGTGCGGGCGCGTGCGTCGGGCGACGATGTGCTGGTGCTGCTGCTGAACCACTATGCGCCAGTATGGCTGGCGGGACTGCTGGGGGCGGGCATTATGGCGGCCGTAATGGCTTCGGACTCGCAGATACTCGCGCTATCGACGATGTTCACCGAGGACATTTTCGCCTGGTATGGACATGCCGAGCGCCATGGCGAGCAGGCGCAGATTCTCACCGGACGCATATTCATTTTCGTGGTGACGGCGCTGGCGTACATCATCGCGCTGCGTGTACCGGCGGGAATTTTTGAGTTGGCGGGCCAGTATGCCTTCGCGGGATTTTCGGCGCTCGTGCCGTTATTTGCAGGCGCGCTGTATTGGCGGGGAAGCACAAAGCTCGGCGCCCTGGCCAGTACCTTGTGGGTGTTGGCAACTGTGCTGGGGATCGCCTGGTTCCAGGTAGCCACGCCCGCGCCGCAGGGTCCGCCGGTGACCTATCTCTCGCTGGGCGGCGTGGCTTTGCTGCAACGGACGGCGACGGGGACGGCGGTGGCGGGCTTTTTGCCAGTGCTGCCGATGACCGTGGTTTCGGCGCTTCTGATGTTTTGTGTTTCATTGGTGACGCCGAAACCATCGCTGGCGACGATTGGACGGTATTTCCCGGAGCGTCCATGAGCAACGAGGAGTTGTGCGCATACCTGGCGGGCCGGCGTTTGGGCGTGCTGTCGAGCATCGGCCCGCAAGGCGAGGCGCAGTCGGCACTCGTTGGTTACGCGGTGACACCAGAGTTGGAGCTCATCTTCGATACCGTAACTTCCACGCGCAAGTACCCAAACCTGGTAGAACGTCCGAGGTGTTCGTTTGTGATCGGGTGGGACGCCGAACAGACTGTTCAGTACGAGGGGACGGCACGCGAGTTGAGCGGCGCGGAACTGGCGCGATACCAGGAGATTTACTTTCGGGCATGGCCCGACGGGCCTGAGCGCCTTTCGTGGCCGGGTATCGTATATTTCCTCGTCAGTCCGCTGTGGATTCGCTTCAGCGACTTTGCTCAGAACCCGCCTTTGATTTGTGAATTCGCGTACCCTCCGCGCGCGGCACTTGCTTTTTCCCCCTCCAATGAGTCAATCTAGTGAGTTTTCCAGTAGGCAAATGGCCAAGCACGTACGCGTTCTCTATCACGACCACTGTTTCGACGGTGCGGCGTCGGCCGCTTATTTCACCCGGTTTACTCGCGAGAAGTTCTATCCGGGGGCGCGTTATTCCTATACGGGGATGATGCACAAGGCATCGCAACTGTTCGAAGACGAGTTGTTCGACGGGGACGAGAACGCGATTGTCGATTTCAAGTATTCGCCGAACCCGCGGCTGACGTGGTGGTTCGACCATCATCAGAGCGCGTTTCTTACGCACGAAGATGCCGAGCAGTTCCGCACGGCGAACGCGCATCACCATTTTTACGACCCCACCTACAAGAGCTGCACGAAGTTCATCTCGCACGTGGCGCGGGATAAGTTCGATTTCCACGCGCCCGATTTGGACGAACTGGTGCGATGGGCCGATATTATCGATGGCGCCCAGTATGAGAGCGCCGAACAGGCCGTGGCGCTGAAGTTGCCCGCGGCACAACTGGTGCTGGTGATCGAAGGAGCCAAGGGTTCGGACATTATTCACCACATCATCCGCGAGATGACACACCGGCGTTTGGAAGATATCGCGGCGGGCAGCGAGGTTCGGGCGTTGTTCGAGCCGCTCTATCAGCAGCACCTGGCCTCGATCGAGATCATCCGCAAGCGCTCGCGGTTGGAAGGCAACGCAGTGTTTTTCGATCTGGTGGACGACGGGCTGGAGGGCTACAACAAGTTCATTCCCTACCATCTGTTTCCACAGTCGATTTACACCGTGAGCGTGCTGATCGCGAGTTTCCGGACGAAGGTAAGCGTAGGGTCCAATCCGTGGGCGCGCGAGGAACCGCGGCACAATCTCGCGACAATTTGCGAGCGGTATGGGGGTGGCGGACACCCGCGCGTGGGAGCAATCAGCTTCGAGCGTGGCGAGGTGGCGCGGGCACGACGGGTGGCTGCGGAAATTGTGGCGGAGTTAAGCAACGGGCAGTAACGAGGCTAAGCCACGATGGCGAATACCGACTACAAATCCGTGGACGAGTACATCGCGGCGCAGCCGGCGGCAGCGAGGCCAGTGCTGGAGCGCGTGCGGCAGGCGATTCGCAAAGCGCTGCCGAACGCGGAAGAAGTGATCTCCTACCAGATTGCCGGTTACAAAGTCGGCGAGGGGCGTGTTGTGTATTTTGCGGGCTGGAAGGAGCATTACTCGCTCTACCCGGCGACGAAGCCGCTGCTCGCCGAGTTCGACAAGGAAGGTGCGCCGTTTGAGGTGAAGAGCCACACGCTGAGGTTCCGGCTCGACGCTCCGGTTCCGGCGGCGCTGATCGGACGCATCGTGAAGTTCCGCGCCGCCGAGGAAGCCGAGCGGCTCAAGGCCAAGGCAGCCAAGAAGAGGAAGCGCCCTGCCGGTTCGTAATGCGCGCCACGGGCTGCTCTTGCTGCTGGCAAGCGCGGCGCTGGCCGGCGCGCAGCAACCGCCGCCCTCCTGCAAAAGCTGCGCAGTTTGGAACACGCCCCAAGCGCCGTTTGTGATATTTGGAAACACCTACTACGTTGGCCCGCGCGGGTTGAGTTCGATCCTAATCACGTCCGGCGCCGGGCACGTGCTGATCGATGGCGCGCTTCCAGAGTCGGCATCGCAAATTGCCGCCAATATTCGAACACTCGGTTTTCGAATTGAAGACGTGAAACTCATCGTCAACTCGCACGTGCATTTCGATCATGCCGGCGGGATTGCGGAATTGCAGCGCCTGAGCGGAGCGCGCGTGGCGGCCAGCAAATGGGAGCGCTGCGGTGATGAAGAAGGGCGGTGTCGCTCCGGACGATCCGCAGTTCGGCGTCCTATTGCCGATTGCGTCTGTTGCGGACGTGCGGACGGTGAAGGATGGGGAGGTCATCTCCGTCGGTCCAATTGCGCTCACGGCGCACTTCACGCCAGGACACACACCGGGTGGAACGAGTTGGACATGGCAGTCCTGCGCGGGCGGCCGGTGCTTGGACATGGTCTACATGGACAGCACGACCGCGGTCTCCGCGCCGGGATTCAAGTATACGAACAACACGAAATATCCGAATGGAATTCAGGATCTGGAAAGAGTATCGATTTTCTGAGCAACGTGAAGTGCGGCATCCTGCTGACGGCGCACCCGGAGGCCGCCGGTTTGTGGGACCGGCTGGAGGCGCGCGAACGGAAGGTCATGCCGGATCCGATGGTGGACACAGGAGCTTGCCGGGAACTGGCTGGCCGGGCGAAGGAACTGCTCCGAAAGCGCATCGCCGACGAAGCGGCGCAGCAGTAAGGGGATGGGGCGGACCGGCTGCGGCGCACGGCTCGCCTGACGCGTTACCATTGAGCTATAGAGGCTCACATGCCGGCCACAGCCGCCATTATTCACAGCGATCCCGAGATTTTGGGCGGAACGCCCGTATTTGTGGGCACGCGCGTGCCGTTCCGCAACCTCATCGATTACCTCGAGCGGAACCACGGCATCGACGAATTTCTCGATTCGTTTCCGACTGTTTCGCGAGAGCAGGTGATGGCCGCCCTGGAGGCTGCCCACGACGCGGTGAGCGCGCTTGCTGATTCTCCTCGATGAGCAGTTGCCCAGGCAACTGGCCCGGCACTTAGCCGGGCACGACGTTCGCACAGTACAGCAGCAGTCGTGGGCTGGTTTGAAGAACGGCGCGCTGCTCGGCAAAGCAGAGGCGGCGGGGTTCGCGGTTCTTGTCACGGGAGACCGAAGCATCGAGCATCAGCAGAATCTTGAAGCGCGGAAACTGGGAATTGTTGTGCTTGCCGCGGCGAGCAACGCATTGGAAGACCGCGGCCGCGGGCCTAGTAAACCGGCTTTTTCTCACCCTGCTTCACGCTGGCGTCAATTGTGCCGACACCTTCGATACGGGCGCGGACGCGGTCGCCGGGTTTGATGCGGGCGCCTTTGGGGCAGCCTGTGGAGATCAGGTCGCCGGGGTGGAGCGTCTGGTAGTCGGAATGGAATCGAACCAGTTCAAACGGGCGTGTGCGCATATTGCGGACAAAATCGCGAGAGAACACGCTTCCGTTATGTTCTGTGATCACTTCGAGTCCATCGACATCGGCTATCTCGTCGGAGGTGACGATCACGGGGCCGAAGCTGAAGAAGGTATCGAAGCTTTTGGAGCGCGTGAGGTAACGCGGGTTTTTGGAGAGCACGTCGAGGGCGGTGAGGTCGAGCGTGGTGGTGTAGCCAAAGATGACGTCCTTCACGTGATCGGCGGGGACATACTGGCAGCGTTTTCCGATAATGACGCCGAGCTCGCCTTCGGCATCGACGTCATTGGTGATGTCGGTGGGCGGCAGCAGGATGTCGCCGCCGGGCTCAAACATGCACGAGGCAGGCTTCATGAAGCTGCCGGGCTCCTCGGGCTGCACGGCATTGATGTCGACGGCGTGCGAGTGGTAGTTGAGGCCAATGCACCAGATCTTCGGCGGAATGGGAAACGGCACCAACGGACGCACCTTGTCGAAGGGCAGCGTAGACACACCTTCGGCGTTGAGCTGCGGCGCGACACCCTGGCGGATGATTTCCAGGAGGTCGTTGGGCGCCTTGCCGCCGGTACGGGCGTTGATCTCAGTGACGGGGGCAATTCCCGAGGAGGTGACGAGGCCGGCATGAACGGCCCCGCCGTGTGAAAAGCGAATCAGTTTCATGAGAAGCGGTGGGCCGCGGTTAGAACTCCATCTTCTCGATCAACGCGGCGATTTCCGATTCTAGCGCAGCGGCGCGCTTCCGCAATTGGGCCTGCTGGTCGCGCAGTGCGGTGAGCTTGGCTTCTTGATCGGCGAGCTCGCGCGAGTAACGCTGCACCTGCTCCTGCTGGCCTGTCACGCGGTTGAGAGCGGCCAGATTTTCGCGGATGCGCTGCTGATCGCGGAACAGCTCTTCGATCTGCTTGCCGGAGTCCTGTTCGGAGCGGCGCGTTTCGGCGAGTTCGCGTTTCTTGTCGAGGACGGTTTGGAGCTGCTGACGGGCGGCGGCGGAAAGCGAACGATTGCTGACGAACTGACCGAGGAAGTCGGGCGTCAGATTGGTGATGGAGTGCGTCTCTTGCAGTAACCGTTCCTCTTCGATGGCGAACTTGGTGTCGGCAGCGGCGGGCAAGGCTACCTGGAAGCGGTAGGCCGTGGGGGTCTTCTCGGTGGGGGTCATGCCGATCAATTTGTACTCATACCGCACGGGGTGTTCGATGATGAGGGTCTTAGCCTTGGCGTCTACATTCTTGATCGTAAAGGTCTTGGTTTCGCGGACAGCGGCGCGCGTGGTGAGGAAACCGCGACTGGCTTTGATCTCGCGCACGGTTTGGGCGGAGGAGTCGAAGGCAGTGGTGATGCGCGTGCCCAGATCGACGGCGTAGCTGATAAGGCGCTTGTCAGTGGCCTTGGTGGTTTCCATCAGAGCTTCGCCGGCGTAAGTGTTGGCGTCGTAGATGGTGAGCGGGCCTCCGTCGAGCGTCTTACCGGTGTTGTTGGTGATTTCGGCGGCGCTGCGCGGATGGACCGAGCTTTCGTCGGAATAGATGAGCAACTTGCGGGCGCTAACCTTCTGTTGCAGGAAGGGGAGCATGGCGGATTGGCCGCGCTTCACCGTCACCGGCTGTGAGAAGGCGTACTCGAACAGCTCGCCGGCTTCGCGGCCCTCGGTGGAGACGTTCAGGTTGCTGGGCTCAAATTCGCGGCGCTGGCTTGCGGCATCGAGAGCGACCATTTCGCGGGCCATTGCGGCGGGAGGTGGGGGCGCCATGGCCTTCTTGGGTTGCGGCGGCATGAAGCCGCCCACGCCAGCGGCAATTCCGCCCGGCACGCCACCCACAACTCCCGCATGCACCTCGGGCCGCGCCGCCCCTTCGTCCGCGAGCTCGGCGACTTGGCGCTGGATGTACTTGGGTTCGTAAAGGCGGCTTATGAAACTAATGGGGCGGCCAGAGACGAGAGCGAGGCGAATGCCCGTCCAATCCTCTTCGGTGGTGTTGTCGACGATAGCCCAGCCTTCGAGCGTGGGGTCGCCGGTAGCGGGAAAGACGAGGCGGTAGCTCGATTTCCACACGGGCATGGGCGACATATAGCTGGCGAGGATGTTGCGGCGTCCGGAATCGGTGGAATCGATGTACACGCTGCGGCGCTCGCGGGAGCGGCTCTGAAGGAGTGTTGCGAGGTAGTCCTTGAACTGGAGCTGGAGCTTGGCGTCGAGGAAGCGGACGGAGGAAGCGGCCGAGAGGTCGAGCGTTCGGATGTCGCCGTCGTTGGTGAGAACGGTGACGACCTCGCGTTCGCCGGATTCCTTCGTCACGGTCTGGCGGGCGGAGACGATGGTACCGACGACAGTCTGCGCGCCGAAGCGCAATTCCAACTGGCTGCCGCGGAGATGATCGAGCAACGAGCTAAGCGGTTGGCGGTCGCCGGTGGGAAAGGGCAGTTCGGCTAGCTTGTTCTGGGTGGGTATGGCGGAGTCGTATCGGAGTCCGGAAATCGTCCCGTTCCCCTGAACATTCACTGTGAGCGACTTCAAGACGTCGTTCATCTCATCGGACTTGAAATCGAGGCGGGCCGATTCGCCTGGGCCCAGTTCACCCTGGCGTTCAAAGAAGCCGACGCCGTGTTTGAACAGAACAACCCGCTTCACATTCAGGTCCGCTGTGACGAGGGCGGCGGCTCCGAGAATCAGACCGATGAAGATTCGCATAGTGTCTCCTGCAAGGGGAATGACGTGCGGTTGGAGATCCTTTCAGTCATTCACCCATGACTTTTATGATGACGCGTTTCGGGCGCTCACCGTCGAATTCGGCGTAATAGACCTGCTGCCAGGGACCAAAGTCGAGCTTTCCCGCGGTGACCGGGACAATGACCTGATGGTGGACGAGCAGGGCCTTGAGATGCGAGTCGCCATTGGTTTCGCCCGTTCGATGGTGCTGGTAGTCGCGGCGGAAAGGGGCCAGGGTTTCCAGCCACTCATCGATGTCGGCGAGAAGCCCATCCTCGGCGTCGTTCACCCAGACTCCGGCCGTGATGTGCATGGCCGAGACGAGGATCATGCCCTCGCGGATGGCAGATTTGCGAAGGGCCGATTCGACTTCCGGGGTGATGTTGATGTACTGCCGGTGAGAGGGGGTGCGAAATGTGAGGTATTCGGTGTGAAAACGCATGGCAACCTAATGCTAACGCGGTGGATGGCGGTCGGCCAAAATTCATGTTTCCCGCTCATGTTTCGTCGGTTGTTTGCCGATTCTTGCTTGACAGGTGTATCTCCAGGCGTCAGACTTTGAGGAGCAAGTGCGGGGGCCTAAGCCGCACCGATTGTGGACGGAGAACGATTTGAGACATCACAAAGCGCGGGTTTGTGTTCTTGTTTTGACGGCGGCGTTACCAGTGTTTGGGCAGTATGGGGGCTTCGGCGGACCGTCCATCCTGAGCCGGAACGGCGGGCCGTCGGGACGGACAGGCTCGAATCCGGTCGGCTTTTCGGTTTTCGCTGGCGCAGCCGGAACCTACACCACGAACCTGAATCAGGTAGCCGACTCGACCGTTGGCCCCTCAGTATATTTCAGGGATCGGCTCGGAGTGAGCGCGTCGGCCGGCGTGCAGGGATATAAGACGGGTGTACGCTCGGCCACATCCGTGGACTTGAATGTTGTCTATTCCTGGACGAGAAGCAAAGATGTCTCGCGAGGGCTGTCGGAGTCACTCGCATTCACGCATTCCCGACAAATTTCGCGCCGTGTGATGTGGTTCTTCGGGGCTAACGGACAGTCCACCAATCGCAGCCTAATTTTCTCCAATGAGCGATTTTCGCCGGAACCAATTCCGGATCTTCCCTCCCCGCAGGAAGAGGTTTTCGACACGCGGACCTACCTAGGAAATATTGGTACGGGATTCACGTTTCAAAAGAGCGCACGGCTTGCGTTTGCGGTACAAGGCGGCGCCTTCGGCATGGAGAGGAGATCGAGGTCGCTAGTCGATTCGCGGGGATTTAGCGGAGGTGGAAGCGTTCAGTACTCGCTGAGCCGGAGACAGACGATAGGCGCTACATTTACCTACGGAACTTTCTACTTCCCCGGCAGATACGGCGAGACGCAGTACTACTCACCGCAAGGCGTGTACGGCCTGGCCATTAGCAAAGTCTGGACCCTCAGTTTGGGCGCGGGATTCTACCATGCGCACACGGACCGTCTGGTATCCGTGCCGGTGGATCCGTTCATCGCGCAACTGACCGGGCAGAGATCCGCATTGGAGATTTTTTCGGGAGACAGCAAGGGCTTTTCAGGACACATTTCACTGAATGGAAATTACCGCCGCTGGGGTATATCCATTAGCGGAAACCGTGGAATTGCGCCTGGAAATGGCTTCTACCTGACTAGCGAACGCACATCGGGGACTTTAACCGTGAATCGCACGGTGAGCCGATCCGCGTCGGTTAGCTTTTACGCAGGGGCATCGCAACTGAAGGCGTTGACCCAGACAGTCGGCAATGCGCAGTACTACTCGGCGGGCTCTTCGTTCGGCTACAGGCTGACCTCATATCTGAATTTTGCCACCAGTGTGGGCTTGTACCGTACGGATGTCGCTGGGAAGTCGCTCAAAATCAATCGGTTCGCGGCGTCAGCCGGCATCTATTTCTCGCCAGGCGAAATACCCCTTCATATTTTCTAGGCGTATCATGACGCCCGAAACGGCCTTGCTACAAGTCAATGCCCAGCCGCGACTCCTGTTGGTGGAAGACGAAGACTCGCTACGCCCGCTATTAGTTCGTGTGCTCGAACGGGCGGGCTACCATGTACAAGCCGTAAGCGGCGGCGAAGAGGCCGTGCGAGCGTTCGCTGACGGACCGGAGGATTTCCTGGCCGCGCTGGTGGATCTCACGCTACCCGACATGAGCGGCGAAGCGTTGATAGAACATTTGCGGGCATTGCGTGGCGATCTTCCAATGATTGTTTGCAGCGGCACGGCGCGGTCCGCGAATGAATTTGCCGCTGAGGGCGCGCCGGTCCGCTTCCTGCAGAAGCCGTTCCTGCCGGCGCGGCTGATTGAAGCGCTCGCCGAGTTACTGCCCGGTCAATCCTCATCGCCGTCGAGCGCCTCCTGAAGCCGTTCGGCGAGGTTTTCGCCCGATTCCGACCACAGAGTTCTTTTCTCGACGGGCAGAATGCGTTGCATGTCCTCGGCCAGGTGAAGCACGCTTTTCACGTTAGAGCGGAGCGCGCGCAAGTTTGGCGGCACGCCGGAAGAGGGCAGATAGAGGAAGTCGAGCCCGAGATCCAACTGAATCTGTTCACCCCATGGGCTCTCGAATAGCGGCCCGAAAATGGCGATGGAGACTGCACTTGGCTTCAGGGACCATTCTTCGTTGTAGTGCCAGAGGTCCCAGCAGCAGTCCAATTGAAAACTGCAGTCGTTGTGGAAGTGCTCACTGGCAACGCTGATGATCGAGGGCACGTGCGCGGCGTCTTCAAATTCCTCTTCCAGAACCGGCGGCTCGCTGTAATCCAGGGCGAAAATACGTAGCATGCCGGCCGGGGCGAGGCGGGAGTAGGGAAAGCGGCGCAACACGCGCTCATAGAGCGAGAGCATGTTGTGCTCCGTGAAGCCTCGCAGCCAGAACGAGAGCCTTACCGAATCAGCCATGGATCGATTTCAGTGCCTCCAATGTCATATAGAGTCCGAGGACAGTAACGACGGCGGCGCTGAAGATGGGGAGCCGTTGCGTCCACACGCTCGATGGCTGGATAGCCGTGAAACGGCTTCCGGCGAGCACCATGGCGCTGCCAATCGCGATGAGAACGGCGGCAAGCCCGAGGCTGAAAGCGGTAAGGAGCAGGAGCCCGAAGCCGAGGCGGCCGAGCGATATCGAGAGCATCAGCACGACAAGTGCTTCCGGGCAAGGGACCAGCCCGCCGGACACACCAAGCGAGAACAAACTGCCGTGACCATGAGAGTGGCTGTGGGAATGACCGTGGGCGTGGCTGTGCGAGTGAGAGTGTGGGTGCGAGTGTTCGTGCTCATGGGAGTCGCCGGAATCCGCACCCCGCAAACGCTGGAAGAGAAGCCAACCGCCGATTGCGAGCACCATGGCGCCACTGAGGAACGATAGCCACGGGAAGATGCGTTCCATCGCAATGCGGGTGGAGGCGTAGAGGGTGATCAGACCGAGTGCAAATACGCTGACCGTATGCGTGGCGGTAACCACGCCGCCGAGGTAGACGGCATCGGTCAAGCGGCCGCGGCTGCCCACCAGATAGGCAGCAACGATCGTCTTGCCGTGGCCGGGCGTCAATGCGTGAACGGCGCCGAAGAAGAAGGCGAGCGCAAGCGCCGTGGCGAGAAACGCGGGGTCCGACTCGCGTCCGCGCAGAAGTTCTGCCAGTTGGTTTGTCTCATTCAAACGTACGGTCCCTGTTTGGCGATTGTACCCTGGAAGGGTGTTGAAAGATCTTGTGCAGATCCGGCGTTTGGGTGAGCAGAAGCGCGAGGAAAACGAACGGTTGCGCCGCCACCTGAAGCGCCACGTGTTCGTGGAACGCCGTCTGCGAGCCATCGCCGAAGACGTGGAAGACGATATGGACTGCACGGAATGCGCCAATTGCTGCCGGTCGGCGACGGTGCGGCTGAAGGATCGCGATCTGCCCAAGCTGGCCAAGGCGCTCCATTTGAGCGAGCAGAAGTTTCTGAATCAGTACGGCCAGATGACCGAGGACGAAGGGTGGATTTTGAAGCGGAACGACGACGGCAGTTGTCCATTCCTATCGGGCAACCTGTGCACTGTGTACGAGGTGAGGCCTTCGACGTGCGAGGATTTTCCGCATTTAGTGCGCGGCCCGGGGTCGCTGGTGGCACGGCTTTGGGAGATGCCCGATCGGGCCTGCTACTGCCCCATTGTGTACAACACGCTGGAAGACTGGAAGGTGGAAACCAAGTTCTTCGAGAAGTCGGGGGCGAAGTAAAGTAGCTGGCCGCTAGCGGCTCACTTCAGCTTCTCGGTCACCGCAACGTCGCTGGCGAGGCGGAAACTGAGCCGGGTCTCAGCCGGAAGATCGGCATCCTTGCCTTTGGTGGCAAGTACGCCGCCCGTTCCGGCGCCGCCGCCGACAGCCGCTCCGATCGCCGCACCCTTACCGCCACCGGCGATAGCTCCGATGGCTGCACCTATGCCGGCAGCCGCGCCAACCTTCACGGCGTCGCTCTTGGCGGAGCTTTCGGCTTCCTTACGGAAAGTGTCGGTTTGAATGGCGACATCCTGACCGTCGGAGCTGCGGAACTTCTTCAGCTCGAGGCCAAGGACGGCGCGTCCCTTCACGCGACCTGAACCGATCGATTCCACGATGGCGCCATCGACACGCGCGCCGCGTTCGGCGATGACGAATCCATCGATGATCAATGGTTGCTCAAAGGTTGCCGAAAATGCGTCGCCGTTAGTGTGGCCGCTGCTCGTGACCCGCTCGGCCAGGCGCACATTGAGCACCGTGCCGGCGGGAATAGTGAGGGTTTTGGGCACGCGGACCTTGGGCGGATCGGGCTTAAACACGGGCGCCGGCGCCGGCTCGTGCACCGGAACTGGGGCCGGCGGGTCATTCTTCGCCGTCTCTACTGGGGCTGGCGCAGACGCCGGTGGAGCCGCTTGCGGCGTGGGCTTCGACTCAGCGGTCCGCTGCTGCGGCATCGGAGACGATTTAGCCGGCTTGGCGGCCGGTTTAGACGATTTGGTGACAGGCTCCGGCGCCGGTGCGACCGGTTCCGGCGCGGGCTGTACAACGGGTACGCCGGGGACCGCCTCCTGGGCGACAGTGGGAGCAGGAACAGCGTTGGAGGCCACCTCAGTGGGCGCCGGGGCCGGGTTCCTCTTCACGAGGACGGCCACTCCAAGCGCCACCACCAGACCGAGTAAGAATGCGATTACAACTTTCAAATTCATCTCTGCCTCCTCCTGATTATCTAACGCGGACAAGGGCCTAAAGGTTTCGGTCCGCATTCGCCATCGCTGGTTTCCCGGTAAAATGGAACTTAGGTGTCTCAGTCCGTTCTCTTTCCCCAGCAATATCATGCGGGCGGTGTTCTCATCCGGCCGGCGACCGTGCTTGCGCCAATGGCCGGCGTCACCGATACCGTATTTCGCCAGTTCATCCGCAATCAGGGTGGATGCGGGCTGCTGATGACCGAATTCACCAGCTCGCACGGCATCACCGCGTCAGCCCGGTCGCGCAACACGGCGAAGCTGATGCGGTACCTCTACTTCACACCCGACGAACGGCCCATTTCAGCCCAGTTATTCGGAGCCGACCCCAAAGTGATGGCCGATGCCGCGCGCGTGTGCGAGGATCTGGGCTTCGACGCAGTGGATATCAACTTCGGTTGCCCGGTGAAGAAAGTGGTGCGCTGTAACGGCGGCTCCGGATGTCTGCGCGATCTGCCGCTGATGGGAGGCTTAATCGCGGCGGTAAAGGACGCGATCAAGATTCCGCTGACAATTAAGTTTCGCGCCGGTTGGAACGACAGTGAACTAGTGCATGTGAACGTCGCGCGTATGGCCGAGGACTCAGGCGTAGCAGCCGTGGCGCTGCATCCGCGGACGCGGGAACAAGGCTATAGCGGAAGCGCCGATTGGACGAGGATCGCGGAAGTGAAGGCCGCGGTGAAGATTCCGGTGATCGGAAACGGCGATGTGTTGACGCCCCAGGACGCCGTGCGCCTCGTGCGGGAGACAGGCTGTGACGCGGTAATGATCGGGCGCGCGGCATCGTCGAACCCGTGGATCTTCCGTCAAATTGCGGAGTACACCGCAACAGGCCGCTTCTTTGAGCCCACCGAACGGGATCGCTACGATATGATGCGAACCTACTACGCCATGCTCGCCGAACGCGGCGAGAGCGATGCAGTTGGAAAAATGAAACAGTTTGCCAGCTACTTCACCCACGGTGTGCGCAACGGAGCGGGCCTGCGCGCCGAAGTGTATCGTTCCCATGATGTGGCCGAGATTCGTTTACTTGTCGACCGTTTCTTCGAACGCGAGCTTACGGGTGCGGCCGCCTGATGAAATCAGTGCAACTGATCACCGACGGTTCCTGCTTGGGGAACCCTGGGCCGGGCGGCTGGGCGTACATTCTTCGCTACGGTGAGCACAAGCGCGAACGCTCCGGAGGCGAAGCGCAAACGACGAACAATCGCATGGAGCTGATGGCGGCGATCGAAGGCTTGAATGCGATCAAAGAGAGTTGCAAGGTCACGATCATCACGGACTCCCAGTATGTGAAGAATGGCATCATGACTTGGTTGAAGGGCTGGAAGCGCAACGGATGGAGGACGGCGTCAAAGAAGCCCGTTCAAAATCAGGATCTGTGGGAAAAGCTGGACGAGGCAGTTGCACGGCACACGACGGAATGGGAATGGACCAAGGGCCACGCCTCGCATGAAGACAACAACCGCTGCGACGAACTTGCGCGCGCTGCCGCTGAACGCATGGCTGGGCGATGAGCCACGCCTATGCCGTCTTTGGCGGCACGTTCGATCCGATTCACAAAGGGCACGTTTCTGTCGCCAAAGCGGCCGCGGACCGATTCAATCTGGATGAAGTTCTGCTCATACCGGCGGGCAATCCACCACACAAAGGGGGACAGACACGGGCTGCCTTCGAGCACAGGTTGCGCATGGCGGCACTCGCATGCACAGCAGATCCGCGGCTGCGCGTTTCGGCGATGGAAGAAGGCTCGGCGCGCAGCTATTCAATTCTCACCATCGAACGGTTGAAACGTGAGAGGCCGAACCAGCACGTGTATTTTCTGATTGGCGCCGATGCGTTCTCGGAGATCGAAACATGGTTTCGTTGGCGCGACGTGCTGACCGAGGTCGAGTTTCTCGTTGTCTCGCGGCCAGGCTCGCAGTACGACATTCCCCAGGGGGCGAGGGCGCACCGGTTGGACGACCTGGAGATTCCCATAAGTTCTTCGCGAATTCGCGAGCAATTGCGCGCGGGCGAACGGCCGGAGACGCTCGACGCGGCGGTTTTCGACTATATTCGTCAGCACGGCCTGTATAAGGAAGCCGGTTAGTAGCCGTTCTCGCGCAACTTCGCGACAGTCAGGCCGCTGGGAATCTCGATGCGCCGCAGAAGTTTTTCCACGTGCTTAGCGAGCACATCGCACTCGATATTGACGCGGTCACCGGGGCGCTTCGTCTTCAGGTTCGTGGCTTCGTAGGTGTGGGGAATGATGGTGATGCTCATCAGCCCCGCTTCGAGCGAGGCGATGGTGAGGCTAATGCCGTCAACCGCGATCGAGCCTTTGAAGACGAGATAGCGGTCGAGTTCATCAGGCACGCGGATTTGCATCCACCAATTTCCGTCGCCAAGTGTTTCCAGACTACGCAGCTCACCCGTTCCGTCCACGTGGCCTTGCACGATGTGGCCGCTGAGGCGGGACTGCGGCGAGAGCGGGCGTTCGAGGTTGACGAGACTGCCCGCGCGAAGGTCGCCAATGTTGGTGCGGCGCATCGTTTCAGGCGCGATGTCGGCGGCAAAGGAGCCCGGTTTCAGATCGAGAGCCGTGAGGCAACAGCCATTCACGGCGATGCTCGAACCGGTGAAGGCATCGGCAAGCACGGCCGAGCAGGCGACACGCAGGCGCGCTCCCTCGCCGCGCCCTTCCAGCGATTCTATGCGGCCCGTCTCTTCGATGATCCCGGTGAACATTACTTTTCCAGGTAGGCTTCGACGGCAAATTCATTGCGCGTGATCGAGTGAAGTGTCAGATCACGAAACACAATGGCGTCAGCGCGGCTGAGCCGTCCAACGCCGCCCGCTACGGGCAACGACATCATGCCGCCGAGGATCTTCGGCGCGTAGTAGAAGAAGATTTTGTCGACAACGCCCGATTCGAGCATCGCCCAGTTCACCTTGCTGCCGCCCTCAACCATCAGCGACAGGCAGCGGCGGCGGCCGAGCTCTTCGACAAGCAGCCTCGGGCTGACACGGCCACCGGTTCCATCGCACACGAGCACTTCGATTCCCCTCTGCTCGAGCGCCCGGCGGCGTTCGGCGGAAGCGGCGGAAGTGGTGGCGACCAGCAGATCGCCGCGCGCGCTTTCCACCATTTGCGAGTGCATGGGAGTGCGCAACTGAGAATCCATAACGATGCGCAGGAAGGGGCGGCTGCGCTGAAGGCCCGTGCGGTCGGTAAGCAGACAGTCGTCGGCGAGCAGCGTTCCGATGCCGGTGAGTATGGCGTCGTGGGCGTGGCGAACGTCTTGAACGTGGCGGCGTGCCAGCTCCGATGTGATCCATCCCTGGTTGTCTTCGGGCGCGGCAATCTTCCCATCAAGAGTGAGCGCGGCTTTCAAAGTGACAAGCGGGAGGCCCTTGCGCATGAAATGAGCGAAGGGCTCATTCAACCGTGCCGCTTCGTCGCGAAACGACGAGGCCAACTCGACTACTACACCGGCTTCGCGTAGCTTGGCGAACCCTTTGCCCGAAACGAGCGGGTTGGGGTCTTCCATCGCCGCGACGACTTTGGCCACGCCGGCGGCAATGACGGCATCGGCGCAGGGTGGCGTGCGCCCCTGATGCGTGCATGGTTCGAGGTTGAGATAGAGCGAGGAGCCGCGCGCCAGCCCGCCGGCTTGTTCGATCGCGAGGATTTCGGCATGCTTAACTCCCGCCCAGGTGTGCACGCCCTCGCCCACCACCTGGCCGTCCTTTACGATCACGGCCCCCACCATCGGATTGGGACTTGTTTGTCCGATTCCGAGCCGCGCCAAATCGAGTGCCCGGCGCATCATCGCTTGCGTCATGTCTTCGGATAACGCCGCGGCTCCGGTCATGCAAGCAGGGTTCCTACGAACTGTTCGGCGTCGAAGGGCAGCAGGTCGGCTGCCTGCTCACCCACGCCAATGTAGCGAATAGGCAACATCAGTTCGCGCGCGATGGCGATCACAACACCGCCCTTGGCCGTACCATCCAATTTGGTGAGCACGATGCCGCTCACGCCGCTCGATTCCGTGAATTTGCGCGCCTGTTCGAGGCCGTTCTGGCCCGTGGTGGCATCCATCACGAGCCACACTTCATGTGGCGCCTCGGGAATCACCTTCTGCGCCGTGCGGCGCATCTTGTCCAGCTCGAGCATCAGGTTGGACTTGGTGTGCAGACGGCCGGCTGTGTCGACAATCACGTAATCGACGGCGCGCGCCTTGGCCGCTTGCAGAGCGTCGAACATCACCGAACTCGGGTCCGCTCCGGCTTTCTGGCGGATGACGTCGGTATTCGTGCGCTGGCCCCAGGCTTCGAGCTGCTCGATGGCGGCGGCGCGGAAGGTATCCGCGGCGCAGAGCAGCACGCTCTTGCCCTCGGAACCAAGTTGCTGCGCAAGTTTGCCGATGGTTGTGGTCTTGCCCACGCCGTTCACGCCGACGATCATGACGACGGTGGGCGGCACGACGGCACGATTTACCGGCTTTTCAGCGGCTTGCAGAACTTCCAGGAGGTGCTCGCGGATGAGTGCTTTCAATTCACTCGCGTCGTTGACCAGCTTGCGATCCACTCTCTGGCGGATCCGTTCCAGAATCTCGGTTGTGGTGACGATGCCGACGTCGGCTCCGATTAGCGCGTACTCCAGCTCTTCCAAAAGATCGGCATCGATCTCTTTCCTGCCGGAGATGGTGTCTTCGAGCGCGGTGACGAGCCCGGCACGGGTTTTCTGAATTCCTTGCTTCAGACGGTCAAGCAGCGAGCCGGATTTGAAGGGCTCGGGCGGCGTGGGAACCTGCTCTACAGCGGGCTCCTTGGGATCGAGGGAGCCAAACAGCGATTGAATCATGCGAAATTCCATTGTATCGTGCGTCCTCCCAGCGGGCTCTTCGCGGTTCATACGTTAAACTGATTGGGACATGGAGCGCATCGGCCGGTATGAGATTACCGGCGAACTGGGTCGAGGCGGAATGGGAGTGGTGTACCGCGCCCAAGATCCGGCTATAGGACGCACACTTGCGATTAAAACCATCCGCCTGGACGCAATTGGCGACCCTTCCGAGCATCGGCAATTGCGCGACCGGTTAATGCGGGAAGCGCGTTCGGCCGGATTGCTGTCGCACCCCTCGATCGTGACGATCTACGACGTTGGCCAGGAAGGTAACATGGCCTACATTGCCATGGAATTCGTTCAGGGCCTGACGCTCGAACAGGTTGTGCGCAGCCGAGGCCCGCTCTCAGGGCAGCAATTGGTCCAGGTATTGCGCGACACCGCCGACGCCCTGGACTTTGCGCACGCGCAAGGCATCGTCCATCGCGACGTGAAGCCGGCCAACATCATGCTGTCCGACTCCGGCGCCGTAAAAATCACGGATTTTGGCGTGGCCAAAATGGCTTCTCAGAACTTGACGCAGGCGGACATGATCCTGGGCACCCCCAGCTTCATGTCGCCCGAGCAAATTGAGGGCAAGGCGGTCGACGGACGCTCGGATCAGTTCGCGCTGGCGGTGATCGCATATGAGTTGCTGACGGGCGAAAGGCCCTTCGTCGGAGACACGCTTCCGGGGTTGATGTACCAGATCGTGAAGCAGGAACCAACGTCGCCGCACCTGCTCAACGCCAGCTTGCGGGAACCGGTGTCTCGCGTGCTCGCCCAGGCGATGGATAAGAATCCGGAACAACGATTCCTCAAGTGCTCGGCCTTCGTACGGGCCCTGGAGTCCGCGCTCAACGAGTCTGCTGGTTGGCGTTCGATTCCCCGTGGAGCCGCGGCTCAGCAGGAGACGATAATCGCGTCGGGCTCGATGGCTGGAGCGCCTTCCACCTCGAACCTGCCGCCGCCCCGCCGCCGCCCTCGTGACGAAACAACCCAACAGATGCGCAAACGCTGGCCTATGACGCTGGCAGTCGTAGGCGTTTTGGCTGCCGCCAGCGCAGGCTATTTGTATTACTTGAATCGCCCCTACATTGCGACAACACCAAACACCGAAGGCGTGGAACCGCCGCCCGGCACTGCCGATCCGAATGCCGCCGACAAGCCGAGCCCGATGCTACCGCCTCCCAGTACACCCGCGCCGGCGACACCTGATGAGCAGGAGAAGTCCGGCGATCCGGCCGCCCCTACCGAGACTGAAGAGGAAACCAAGGCGCCTCCGCCGCGAACCACGCCGCCTTCGGAATCGCCTTCTGGTTCGACCATTCTCGACATCATCACCATTCCCGGCGGGGCGACCGTTTCCATCGATAAGGGCAAGAGCACGTGTGTCACCCCGTGCCCGAAATCGCTCGAAAATGGCCGCCACACTCTGGCATTCACATTGCCCGGCTACCGGCCGACGCTGCGCATCGTCAACTTGCCGCAAGAAAATACCGTGAACGTCAGCCTGCAGCGCGCCGAAGGCACACTGATGATCCGGTCCAGTCCAGCGGGGGCGACGATCATAGTCGACGATAAGCCGCGTGCGGAAAAGACTCCGGCGATGTTGACGCTGCCCGCCGGGCCCCACAAGATCACGCTGCGCCGCGAGGGGTCGCCCGACTACTCCGAGACGATCGAGATCAAGGATCAGGTGATTACCAACGTCAACGTGAACTGGTAAACGGGGCTAACCTTCGCAACTGGGATAGGAGTTCAAAACGGTATTGCCCGTATAGCCAAGCGTATCGACCAAGCCAATCTTCGACGTGAAGTAACCGTCGGCGGTGAGGCTCTTCACGGCCTTGAAGAAACGCGCGCCAAGGTCGTTCTGATCGCCCTCGGCTAACTTGTCGGCACGTTCGCAAATCGGCGTGAGAAGAGCTACCTGATCGGCCTCGTCCAACTCCAGAAATGGCTTGGCGCGCTGTTGTTCGCCGTGCTCGTTCAGCCAAACGCAGCCTCGTGCAATCAACTTGCGCATGCCGGCATTGCCGCCCGCGACCTGATCGATGTAATGGGGCACACCCGCGGCGACCGCTCCCGGCGTGTTGGTGGTGGGGATGATGAGATCGGCGAGGCGGGAAATGAGTTGGAATTCCTCCGCGCTGAGGTTCTTCGGCCCGGCGGGTATTTGAACCTGAACCAGAGGCGCGCCGTTGTGATCCGCATGTTGGCCGTAGAGTTCGTTCGATGAAAACGGCGTGGCGCAGGTGGCGCCAATGGCGCCGAGGATCTTAAGTGTTTCCCGGCGATCGCTCATGCCAACTCCTTCTTGCGCAATCCTTCGGCGATGTAGTCAGCCGCGCGCGCAGCAAGCGCCATCATCGTATGCGTGGGATTCTTCTCGCTGGCCGATGGGAAGACGCTGCCATCGACGACAAACAGGTTCTTCACATCGTGCGACTGACACCACTGATTTACAACGCTTGTGCGCCGATCGGAGCCCATTCGCGCCCCGCCAAGCTCGTGGTTGGTGCGCGGCTCGCTCTGCACGCTGAGAATCTCCGCCCCGGCCGATTCGAGAATGCGCACGCTCCAGGCGGACATGTCCTTGAAAATCTTCCAGTCGTTGTCGCTCCAAAACACGTGACGGCGGGCAAGCGGGAGACCGTGGGCATCTTTCTTCGTCTCGTCAAGATCGACGAAGCTTTTCGCATTGGGCAACATCTCGCCGTATGGGGAGAACGTGAGGAATGCTGGATAGCGGGCCTGCACGGCTTCCTTGAAGGACTTGCCCATTCCAGGAAGGCTGCGCGCCCAACCGACGGCGCGGTGGTTCTGATAGTTGAACTGGACGCCGAAGCTACGCGCGTAATCTCGCTCGCGGTTGTGCATGAACGACGGTATGTAGGCGTGATCCAGAAAGCCTTCGTCGTTCACACCATTCTTTCCGATGAAGTCTTTCAGGAAGCACTGGACGCCGCCGGTGAAGTGTGGAATGAAGTGTTTGCCCAGGTGGCCGCTCGAATTGGCGAGTCCGTTCGGATAGAGCCGCGACTTGGACATGAGCAGCAGCGCCACGCTTTGCACGCAAGCGCAACTGACCGCCACTACACGGCCACGCACCTCACCCTCCGTTTTTGTTTCGCGGTTGACGAATTTCACCCCGGTGGCGCGGTTCTCGGCGCTCATCATAACTTCGCGCACGATGGAGTTATGGAAGATTTGCAGCTTCCCCGTCTTCAGCGCGGGCCGCAAGTGAACGTCGGCGGAGTTGTATTTCGCCACCACATCGCAGCCAGCCATGCAGTTGCCACAGAAGTGGCAGGCTGGCCGGCCTGCTTGCGCGCGCGATAGCGTTGCTTTGCGCACGTGAATGACTTTCACGCCCAGCTTCTCCGCGCCGCGCTTCACCGCAACGTCGGTGCACTTCATCGGCACGGGAGGCAGGAACACGCCATCGGGCAGATCTTCGAGGCCGTCGAGGTTCCCACAGACGCCCACTTCCTTTTCAATCTTGTCGTACCATGGCGCCATGTCCGCATAGTGCAGCGGCCAGTTCTCGCCCGCGCCATCGTGAGACTTCCCCTGGAAATCACGCTCGGAAAAGCGCCAAGCAACGGCGTTCCAGGTCAGGCTCTTGCCGCCAATGCCGCGCGCGCGTTCGCTCTCAAAGCCCTGCTTTCCGGGCTTCATGGTGGGGATGTGGCGGTTCGGAAATTGGAATGGCATGGCGTGCGTATTGAAATCGGTGCGCGTATTCACCGGCGGACCGCCTTCCACGACGGCGACATCCACGCCCATGCCGGCAAGATGAGCGGCAAGCGTGCCGCCCGAAGCGCCCGAGCCGACGATCACCACATCGAATGTTTTCCGCGCCATCTTGTCTAGTACCGCAGCAACCTCTCCGCCTCGCGGATGAGGCCGGGAACTTGCGGCAGAATCTCCGCCTCCAGGCCGGGATTATATCCAACCCATGTATCCAGGGCGGCAAGACGGCCCACGGGCGCGTCCAGGTCGGAGAACAATTCGCCCGCGGCACGAGCGGCAATTTCGGCGCCGAATCCGTGCGTCAGCGTATCTTCGTGAACGACGAGCAGCCGCGAGGTTTTGCGCACGCTCCTATAGATGGCGTCCCAATCGATGGGCGCAAGCGAGCGAAGATCGATTACCTCGATGTTGGCGCGAGTGTCGCGCTTCTCGATGTCGGCGGCGGCGACCAAGGCCCGATTCACAAGGGCGCCATAAGTCACGATGGTGAGACGCGAGCCGGTCTTCGCTACGCGCGCCCTGCCGAAGGGAATGCAATAACCATCGCCTGGATGGGGCGATCTATTGTAGGCCTCACGATAGAGCTTTTTGTGTTCGAGAAAAAGCACCGGGTCGTCGCATCGGATGGCCGTGCGAAGAAGGCCACAGGCATCGAGGGCGTTTGACGGCATCGCGACGCGCAATCCGGGAATGTGCGTAAACAACACTTCGCCGCACTGGCTGTGGTAAACGGCTCCTCCGGTGAGATAACCACCGATCGGCACACGCACGACAACCGGGCACGACCAGCCATTCGCGCTACGCCAACGCATGGTGGCAAGTTCATCGCGAATCTGCATCATGGCGGGCCAAATGTAGTCGAAGAATTGAATCTCAACAACCGGCTTCATCCCGCGCACGGCCATGCCGATCGCGCGGCCAACAATGGCCGCCTCCGCGATAGGCGAATTAAACACGCGCTGGGAGCCGAAGGCGCGCTGCAGCCCTTGCGTCGCTTTGAAGACGCCACCCTTGCCCTTCACCCGCGGCAGGTTTTCCTCGCGGCTGCAATCGGCGACGTCTTCACCGAAGACAACGATTCGCGGATCGCGCGCCATCTCTTCGTGAAGCACGCGATTGATCGTGTCGACCATGGTGCGCGGTTCGCCCGCGGTTTTGGGCTCGGCCGCGAACTGCCGGCCCGTTGCATCGACATTGTTCGAATAGAGGAACTGCAGGGCGCTGCCGGACGGCGGTCCGGAGGCTCGCAAAGCGCGCTCAGCGGCCGCTTCGACTTCTTCCTCCACCTCGTGCGCGATACGTTGCATGGCTCGCCGTTCAAGATGCCCCTCGCTTATGAGCCACTCGGGATAACGCAGAACTGGATCGCGAGCGGCTTCGGCTTCGCGTTCGGCCGGAGTTTTGTACAGGGTCTCGTCATCGCTCAGCGAGTGCGAGTAGGGCCGCGTGCAGGTGGCATGCACGAGCGCCGGGCCGTGCCCCTCGCGGCACCACGCCATAGCATGCGCGATTACTTCATAGCTGCCGGGCATGTCGGTTCCGTCGCACTCCATGCGCAGTAAATCCGGGAAGCCTTCGAGCAGGCGCGACACGTTGCCGCCGGCTGTTTGCTTTTCCACGGGGACGGAAATCGCGTAGCCGTTATCTTCGATGAGGAACAAGAGTGGGAGCTTCTCCAGACAGGCCGCGTTGAGGGCCTCCCAAAACTCACCCTCGCTAGTGGCTCCCTCGCCGGAGCAGACGAGCGTTACTTCCCTGCCCTCCGGCGCGAGCAACCGGGAGGCATGCGCACAGCCTACAGCGTGCAAATACTGCGTGCCCGTGGGCGAACTCGTGCTGACGATGCGCAACGGAGGCGAACTCCAATGCGATGGCATCTGCCGGCCGCCACTAGCCGGGTCGCTACCCGCGCCGACAGCCTGCAGCAGCATCGCTTCGGCGGTTACACCGAGCATGAGGCACAACGCGCGGTCCCGATAGTAAGGGAAAATCCAGTCCGAACCTGCGCGCAACGCCAATCCTGCGGCGGCGCCGATCGCCTCATGGCCCGCACCGGAAATCTGAAAATAGATCCTGTTCTGGCGCTTGAGCAGGATTTCGCGGTCGTCCAACCGGCGCGAGAGTAACATCGCCCGATAAGCGGCGAGCAGTTGTTCGCGCGTCAGTGCGCCCGCCACTGTTGTTTCTCTCATGCGCGCCTCGCCAGTTCGCGCGCCGCATCCATGCAGAGAATCGCGGCGTGTCTCGATTCGGGGATGAGTCCGCCCAGCGCGGCTTCGATGTCGTCGCTGCGAAGCAAAGCGGCTTCCTTCACCGCGCGGCCGGTAAGCCATTCGGTAAGCGCGCTACCCGCGGCAATGGAAGCTGTGCATCCGCGCACCTTAAAGCGGACGGCGGCAACTAAGCCGTCTTCCACGCGTACGGTGAGACGCAGCTGATCGCCGCAGGCCGGATTCTCCACATCGACGCGCACGGTGGCATCGCTGAGTTCGCCCGCGTTCCTGGGGTTCTGAAAGTGGTCCAGCAACTTTTCGCTATGCATCACCGTCTGTGCATTATTATGGAGGTTCCATCTCCATAATGGCAGGCGCGCCTTACCTTCGAATCCTCCAGGACCGTATACGCACGCCGGCCTTCAACGCTCTATTTCTCTTTGTCACTTCGCGCTGCAACTCTCTTTGCCGCACCTGCTTTTATTTTGACAAGCTGAACAGCCGCGACGATCTTTCCTTTGACGAGATCCGGCGCATCTCGGAGACAGCGCCGCCCTTCCGTAAGCTGTGGCTGAGCGGCGGCGAGCCCACGCTGCGTGAGGAGTTAGGCGAGGTCATCGGCCTGTTCGCGCGTAACAATGGTGTCCGAAATATCAATCTGCCGACTAACGGGTTGCTGCCGGAAAAGCTCTTCCGGATCATAGACGAGGCCCTGCGGAAGACCAGCGAAGATGTTGCGATCGATTTGAATTTCTCCCTGGACGGGCTGGCGAATACTCACGACGCCATTCGCGGCGTACCGAACAACTTCACGCGCACGCTGGCAACGATTCGCGAAGCGGAGGCGCGCTACGGCGGTGTGCGGCGCCTGCGCCGGAACGTCGTGAGCGTAATCACGCGCGATAACTACACGGAACTTGTCAACCTGGGACTGTGGATCGCCGAAAACACAAACTCCAACGGTCACTATTTTGAAGTCGTGCGGGGATCGACGCCGGACCCGTGCGTGAAGGCGATGACGCGGGAGGATGTAATCCAACTGCACCGGCGCCTCTTTCCCCTTCATCGCCACTATGCGCAGCGCTTGTTTGCCCATTTGCCGGCCCTGGCAAAACAGGTGGCCACCGCTTATTACCTGGGTAACCTGCGCATGCATTTCGATGTTCAGGAGCGTTGCTACGATGGTCCGTCGCAGTGGCCCATGCGATGCACGGCGGGCCAAACAACGCTGGTGATCGACCACAACGGCCGCTTCCGCGCCTGCGAGCTGCGCGGCATCATCGGCAATCTTCACGACCACAAGCTCGACGTTTCGGCGGCGCTCGCCTCGAACGCCGTGAAGAGCGAGACGGAGGCGATCGAGCGCGACGGCTGCTGGTGTACGCACTCTTGTTTTATCCACGAGAGCTCGAAATTTTCCGCGCGCGCTCAGCTGCTGGAGATTCCCTGGGCGTGGTGGAAACAGAATTTCGAGAAGATAGAAGCTGCGCCGCTCGAAGAGCTGGAGCGATTTCGCAACCTGGAGCTGGCGTGAGCGAACAAGACCCGGTCCCTCATTTCAGCCGCCAGGGCGTTCTCGTCGTGGCGGCTGTGATTGAGCGCGGCGGAAAAATTCTGATCGGACAACGTAAACGGGGCGATTGGAACGAGTACAAATGGGAGTTTCCGGGCGGGAAAGTGGAGGCTCGAGAGGACCCACGCGAGGCATTGGAGCGCGAATTACGCGAGGAGCTGGACATTGAAGCGAAAATCGAACGCGAGCTCATGCGGTACGAACACCAATATCCGGGCCGCCCACCGATTCAGCTCATCTTCTACCGCATCACGAAGTTCGAAGGGGAGCCGGTGAATCTTGAGTTCGAGTCGATCGCTTGGGAATCGCCGGAGAAGCTGATCGCGTACGACTTCCTCGACGGCGATTTGGATTTCGTGCAGCGGTTGGCGCGCGGCCAGTTCAGCGGGTAAGCATGAATTCCAGGCCCCGCTCCTGATTCAACTGGCGGCTCATGCCGGTGTCGACCAGGTCAATGGAGGCGCGGTTGTGGGCATGCTTGGTTGTGATGTAGTGCAGGGTGTCGTTTTCGAGCCAATAGGCCAGCGCGGTGTAGACCTCGCCCGATTTCATCGCGACCAGATAGACCGTAGGCTTGCCGTCGGGGTTCGAGGGCGGACGCATTGATTCGCTAAGGGGCCGGCCCTCGGCGTTCGGCGTCACGGGGGCTCGATATGTGGTCATAGTCTCCGGCGTTTCCGGGCTTACTTCGATCATCTGCGGGCTCATGCGATCGGGCGCGTAGCCCTGATTGATAATCACCGTGGGCGATGGCTGAGGCGCGTTGATGACGGTCACATTGGGCGCCGGCGCTTGATAACCGGGATCATATCCGGCGTAGCCGCCGATGAACACAGGCACCGGAACGATGCCGCCGCGCCAGCGCTGCCGATGGTAGGCGCCGACGGCCCAATCCGAACCCGTCACCGTGGCTCCCAAACGCTGGCCGAAGGTCAGGTTGCTCGGGCTGTAAATAGGATTGACAACTCCGAAATGCTGGGGAACCCCCGAAGGATTCACGACGCTCCCGAATCCGCCGCCTGGAATGGGACGAGGCACGGGCTGTGTGGGAAATCCACCGCGGGGAGGACCGCCTCCGGGTCCGCGTCCGCCGCCATGTCCGCTACCGCCGCCATGTCCGCTTCCACCGCCACGTCCACCACCGCCGCCGATGCGTCCTTGGCCGAAGGCGGAAACCGCCAGTAGAATTGCCAGAACCGCCGCTTGAATCTTCACCATTGCAGAGTAAACCTTACGACGTTTGGACGCAACGGAGTGCTTCCAGGTTGCATGGCTACGCCTTTGCCGCGTCGCGCGTCGCACCGAGCGATTTTTGCAGCGATTCCTGCGGCAGATCTCGAATAATCGGCTCAATCATCCAGCCCAAGCCAAAGGGGACTCCTCGCGAAAGCGAGATCGCCTCGCATTCGACATAGACGCCGCCGTCGCGTTCGGCAAAGCGCCAGTAGGAATTGAGGCGCCAGAGGAAGCCATGATCCGTGCCTGGGGGCAGTTCCTTCTCCCCAACTTCGCCCGGATTTTCGACTTCGGCGATTTTGGTGGAATAAGAGCGGCTGTGGATACGGCCAGAGCCGAGAGGGACATAATGCACGTCGTGCTCGGTATTGAGGACGGCCGTCAGCACCTTCTTCTTCATGAGCCGGTAGTAGATAGAGAAGCGGTCGCCGTCGCGGCGGAGCAATTTGGAGTCGATCACCTCGGGCTGATAGATGCGTTTGTGGCGGTCGTAGTCCTGGACGACGCCTAGGACGCGAGACAGAGTGGCCGAGGGAACGAAGACGCCACCGGCCCAGTCGTGTATCAGTCCACCCGGCACGCTGCGCGGGTTTTTGTCGCCGGCGCCGGCGATGGCGACCTCCCCGGCTTTGGCACGCTCGCGGCGTTGCGGAGAATCGTCCAGCCAAAGAAATCGTGCAGAACCGCCCTTCAACCGTTCTTCGTCTAAACGGCGCTCGCGCTGGCGAGCATAGTCGTCGAAGGCGCGTAGCGTTTCCGGTTTTAATTCGGCCGCCGGAGCCGATTTGGGAATCGCCGCGGCTAGCGATGCCGCCTGGGCGAACTTCCGCCGTGTAATACCACTCACATCTATATGATACGGAACTCAGGCGCATCGACTCAGCCGTTTCGTATCCTGTAACAAGCTCGTAACCTCCAAGACTCCTAATGCCCACCGCCAGTTCCAAACCTCACTTCAAAGACGCCAACCGCGCCCAACTCAGCCTTTTGGCGCCCCTCGAAAAGAGGACTCTGCTTTGGCTGGCGGCGCGCATGCCCCCGTCGGTGAACTCGGATCACCTGACCGTGCTGGGTTTTTTGAGCCTGATTGGGGCGGGGCTGAGCTATTGGTATGCGCGGACGAATCGGGTGGGGCTGGTGCTTGTCATCGGCTTTCTGGTTCTGAACTGGGTTGGCGATTCGCTTGACGGCACGCTCGCACGCTACCGCCAGCGGCTTCGGCCCCGCTATGGGTTCTATGTGGACCATGTAGTGGACATGTTCGGCACGTTCTTCCTGCTCGGCGGCTTGGGCTTGAGCGGCTACATGAGTTTTCCGCTGGCTATGGCATTGGTGATCGCCTACTTCATGCTGTCCATCGAGGTGTATCTTACGACGTACACGATAGGCACCTTTCACTTGAGCTTCTGGAAATTCTCACCGACCGAGTTGCGCATCTTGCTGGCGATCGGAAACATCGCGTTGCTCGTACGAGGCGGCGGCGCCAAACTTGCAGGCCAGCAGTTTCTATTGTTTGATGTGGGCGGCGCGGTGGGCTTGGTGGGTATGGCGGTCATGCTGGTCATTTCCACGATCAAGCACACGGTGCAGTTGTACAACGAGGAACGGCTTCCGTGAAAGAAGTTTTTCTACGCGCGGTGAAGTTTTATGCGGTGGGGGCATTGGGGATTGCCGTTCAATTGATCGCGTTGTATTTCCTCAAGCCGATGCTCGATCCGCACTATCTATGGGCCACCGCGCTCGCGGTGGAAACAGCGATTCTGCACAACTTCATTTGGCACGAGTTCTGGACATGGTCCGATCGGCCCTCCTCCGGCGTCGAGCGCGCAGCGCGGTTGTGGAGGTTTCACATGTCGAACGGACTGCTTTCGCTTGCCGGCAACGTGCTTCTGATGCGATTCCTGGTGGGCACGTTGGGGCTGCATTACCTGCTGGCGAACATAATCTCGATCGCGTCCCTGGCGGTGGTGAATTTCCTTCTCAGCGAGCTCTACGTGTTTCGTTATCTCATCCGGCGGTCCAATTCGTAAGCGCATCCCCGTTGACGCGCAGCCCCCGCGCCGTATATAAAGGGTGCCCATGAAGCGATCCACGTTCCTCCAAGCCCTCGCCGGCGTCCCGTTGGCGGCATCGTCACTCGCCGCGCAGTCCGCACCGAAGCCAAAACGCATCAACAGAGCCATTGAACTGCTTGCGTCGGGCCAACCGATTTACTACACAGGCGGCCGCGGCGGTTACGACGACGGCAAGAAGATGGCCGGCACATGGGCCGACTACATCAACTACGAAATGGAGCACGGGCCGCTGGATTTCACGGCGCTACGCGGGTTCATGAAGGGACTGGTCGACGCCGGGCCGACGAAGTCGGGACATAAGACGCCCGCCGTGATCTGCACTCTGCCGGTGCTCGGCGTGAGCGCGGCGCACATGCACGCGAACTTTTGGGTCGTTCAGCAGACATTGCTGTGTGGCGTCCACGGCATCCTGCTCTGCCATGCGCGCGATCCTGAGGCAGTCAAGATTTTCGTCTCGTCGGCACGTTATGTCAATTCCAAGCCGCATCCTGACCTGCTCGAAGGCATGCTAGGAAACGGCAGCCAAGGCTATGCTTCGAGCATTTGGGGCATCACGCCGGCGGAGTATATGAAGAAGGCCGACCCGTGGCCGCTGAATCCCGAAGGCGAGTTCCTGCTGGGGTTGAAAATTGAGGACAAGCACGCGCTCGCCAATGCGGAAAAGGTGGCGGCCGTGCCCGGCATCGGCTTCGCGGAGTGGGGTCCCGGCGACATGGGGCTGTCGCTCGCCAAGCCCGACGGCCACGTGCCCAATGCCGAGCTCGACCCCGACATGAAAGCGGCGCGAGCGCGCGTGCTGGCGGCGTGCAAGAAGAACAAGATCGCTTTTCTGAACACCGTGCGGCCGAATGACGTCGAGGAGATGATCAAAGAAGGCGTGATGATCGGCTCCGGCAACCAGGAAGCCGCGGAGAAGGGCCGTAAGTTCACCAAGCGCACGATGCCCTGGTAAGGTGACTCTTCGGACTTCTCTTCGCGTTGGATCTGGCCATTCGGCCGCTACGTCCTGGTCTTATTCGCCGTGCTGGAGCTGGCTGTTATTACCTTCGCGTTGCTCACTCCCGTCGAGAGTTTGCGGATGGAATTGCCGGAGGAATCAAAAGCGCGTCACTTCACTGAAGTGGAAATTTGCCGCGCGTAGGGCCGGCACGACCATATCGAAAGCCTCTTCGCCGGACGTCCGGCGCGGCGCGCTCATCGCTTCGACGGAATTCAAAAGCTCGACGACGCTCTGATTGAAACGGAAATTGCGTAGGCCGCGAACGGCGCGGCCGCCCTCGACGAGAAACGTGCCGTCGCGCGTCATTCCGGTCATGATCTTGGCCGCCGGGTCGACCTCGCGAATGTACCAGAGGCGGGTGACGAGAATGCCTCGATCCATTCCGGCAACGAGAGACTCAACGCTTTCCTCGCCGCCGGACATCACAATGTTGGCGGCCATCTCGCCCGCGTCGTTGGGAAGTGCCAGACCGTGGCCGGTAGGCTGGGAGGCGGTTCGCAATGCGGCAGCGCGGCCACAAGCGACCTCGCGCACCACACCGCGATCAACCAGAACCAAACGCGTGCGCGGCATGCCCTCTCCATCAAACGGCGCCCCGTCCTGCATCGGATGCCGGCAATCGTCGGCGATGGAGATGTTTTGGCCAAAGAGGCATTGGCCCAGCTTGCCGGTGAGAAAACTGCGCTGCTCTTCGATAGCAGTGGCCGAGAAGTCAGCGACGATCTGCCCTACCAGATCGAGCACCGCGGCATGTTCGAGCACGACGCGGTACCGGCCGGGCTCGATTTCGATGGGGTTGGCCGATAGTTTCGCTTTGCTCGCGGCGCCGGCAGCGAGCGCAGCGACATCGAGGTCGCCGAGGTCGCACGCCGAGCGCTTGGCCCAGCCGGAGGAATCGGCAGCCATGGCCGTCATGCTGAACACGGCATCGGTTTCGGCGTGGTAGCAGTAGAGGCCGTGCGTATTTAGTATGGCCGTCACGGATTCGCCCGTGGAGAAAATCCCGGCGGCGGTTTGCCCCTCGGCTTCCGCGGCGTCAATCGCACCTTTGACGGCAACTGCGCGCTCATCTGGCGTGCACGCGGCGGTCCTGCTGAACCAGCGCGGAGCATCGGGCACGTCTTGCGGCCCGAGCATTTCCGGAAGATGAGGATCGAGTTCGGCGGCGCGCGTGAGGGCCGCCGCTTGCTCCACGGCGCGGCGCACATCCTCGCGCGTAATGCGATTCGTGGAGGCGCGCGCGGTGCGTCCGTCGAACGCGGTGCGCACGCTGAGTGCGATGCCATGGGAAGCAACGTTCTGATGAATCGTGTTGTTGGCGAAGCGTGTGAGAGCGCTCGACTCCGCGCCCACATGCAATTCCACGTCTCGTATGCCCAGTGAACGGGCTGCCTCGTCGGCCCATCCAAGCGCTTGGCGGCACACGTTGTGCGGGAGCAATTCCACTTCGGTCATCGCCCGTAGCCCCCGCCGATCTTCACGTTACGAAAGCGGGCGGGCGAAGCGCCGTGGCCGGTCCCCATCACCTGCTCGGGTTGTCCCTTGCCGCAGTTGGGCACACCCCATAGAGTCCAATGCTCGCGCCCGGCGATTGCGTCGCAACTATTCCAGAACTCGGTCGAGATTCCCGAGTAAGTCGGATTCTTAAGCATCCTGACTTTCTTGCCGTTCTTTATTTCCCAGGCCATCTCGCAGCCAAATTGGAAGTTATACCGCTTATCGTCGATGGACCACGAGCGGTTAGTTTCCATATAGACGCCATGATCAACATCGAATAGCTCGTCGAGCGATTGATGTCCGGGCAGGAGACTCACGTTAGTCATCCGGATCAGGGGAATGCGGTCCCAGGAACTGGCGCGCATGGTGCCATTCGATCTCTCCTCGCCCACGGCAGGAGCGGTTTCGCGCGACGTCATGTAACCGGTAAATTGGCCGGCAGTGATGATCGGCGTACATTGGGCCTCGACGCCTTCGTCGTCGAAGGCAATGGTTCCCATTCCGGGGCCGTGTTCGGCGCGCGCGTCGCATACAACGTTTACCAGGTCCGAGCCGTAGCGCAGGCTGCGCAGACGGTTGAGCGTGAGGAAGCTCATGCCAGCATAGTTGGCTTCGGAGCCGAGGACGCGATCCAGTTCGATGGGATGTCCGATGGATTCGTGAATCTGCAGGCCCAGTTGAGAGGAGTCGAGTATCAGCGTGCCGGTGAGCTCGGGACATTGCGCCGCGTCGTGGAGAGCCACGGCTTCTTCGGCAATGCGCGGTGCGTGACCGAGCAGGTCCAAGTTCTCAACGAGCTCCCATCCACCCAGTTGATACTGTCCTCCGAACGAGTTCGGGTAGCTGCGCTTCTGAATTTCGCCTTCGCGAAATGAGTAGGCTTCGCAGCCCGCGCCCATGACGGTGCGCGTCTGATCGATTTCCGCTCCTTCGCTCGAGACAAACACCTTTCGTTCACGCCAGCACTCCATTTGCGCGCCAGCCAGCGTCACGCCTTCCACACGCCGAAGTTCCTCATCGACGCGGAGCAGATACGACAACTGCTCGTCGACCGGCATGGCGAGCGGATCCTTCTTCCATTCGGACCGCCACACGGCTCGGTGTGCCGGTTCGCTCGCTAGTTGAACCGGACTTCGCAAGGCAAGCGAGGAAGCGTGGGCAATCCCGGCAGCCAGGCGCGCGGCGCGTGCGATGCCTTCGGCGGTCAGATCGCCGGTAGATGCGAATCCCCAGGCGCCATTGGCGATCACGCGAATTCCGCACCCCAGGCTTTCACCGGAGGAAGCGCTCCCCACACGGCCGTTGCGCGTGGAGAGCGAGCGCGAGTGGATGTCGACAACACGAACATCGGCATAGGCAACGCCGCGCGCGGAGACGGCGGCGTCCAGTGCTCGGCGGGCAATGGAAAGAAAGTTCATTTCAAAAACACACCCCGAGCGAACCAGTGCATCAAACAAAGCGCTGGTTGCCCGGGGGCGTCAGGCTATTTCAATTTCGGATCTGGGAGATTACCAGCGCGGTTCGCGACGGCCACCGCCGCCACCACCGCGATTGCCACCGCCGCCTCCGAATCCACCACGGCCACCGCCGCCGCCCCGGTTGCCACCGAAGCCGCCGCGACCGCCGCCACCGCCAGGACCACGCGCTTCACGAGGCCGCGCCTCGTTGACGTTCATAGTCCGGCCATTCAACTCGCGGCCGTTGAGTTCCTCGATCGCCCGCGTCGCTTCGTCGGCATTGGTCATCTCGACGAATGCAAACCCACGCGGCTGGCCCGAATCCCGGTCCCGCACAATGCTCACGCGTTCCACAACACCGTACCCGCCGAATACATCCTGCAATTCTTCCTGTGTAGTAGCGTAGGAGAGGTTTCCTACGAAAATATTGGTCATCTGATCTCTATCCTTACCGCTGCTTCCACGGCAGCGCAACGTTTTCCAAGTAAGCTAATCTCGGCCGGACACTCAGGCGGGCAAAGGTAGCAGTTCCTGCCACCCATTCGGTGGCTCACCAGAATTGTAGCACCCTTCTTCAAATTTATTTCCCGCGAAATCGGAAGCTTAAGCCGGCTGTAATTGTTATGGGGTAACCGGGGGTGGCGTGGATCCGTTGCATCGGTTCGGCCCCTGGGAGGCGGGATTCAAAGAAATTTTGCGTTTCAAAGTAAGAGCGATCCGTGAAATTATCCACGGCACACAAGAAATCGATTCCGCGCGCCAGCCGGCGCGTGAGGCTCATGTCGAATACCGTGTGACCCGCGGCGCGGTTGGTGGCGTCGAGCGGATCGAGCCGGTAGTTGGAAATGGCCCGCATGCGGACGCTCCCGCTCCAGCCCTTCCAGGCCGAAAGCGTGAGGCCGGCGTTAGCGGTGAAATGCGGAGCCCGGTCTACATATTCGCGCGGCTCCGTGTTGCGGTAATAGGCGTTCATGACTTGCGTGAAGCCGCCGTGCAACGCCAGGCGGCGGGTGAGCTGAAAGCTGGATTTCGCTTCCCAGCCGTAAGCACGGGTGGGCCCGAGAAACTCAAGGGACCCATCGTCGGGGATGTAAACGAGCTCATTCGACCTGTTAACCCAGAATGCGTTGAGAACCAGCGAAACGCGACGCCAGTTGTGCGACGTTCCGGCCTGAACGAAGTCGGTGGTGGCCAAGCGCCGGCCGCCTTGGACGCGTACCACTCCGCGGGCGTCGAGCGAAGAGATGCCGCGGCCGTAATTTAGATGCAGCGTGATTGGCACTCGATAGGAAGGCGTGAACGCCACGTTTCCTTTCGGTTGCCACTGGCCGCTCGTGCCGGCGCCGGAGAAATCAGGTTCCATGCGGTCGGCGATGTCAAAGCGGAACAGATCGTATCGCGCACCGCCGCCCAGGCGCAGGCGCCCCGAGTAAAGGCTGAGATCCTCCTGCACGTACCCCGCGCCGTTGCTGACGCCGGCATGAGCGAGCGTATCGGTGCGGTAAGGAACGCGCTTCACCCTTGAGTAGAGGCCCACGAGCGTTTGTGTCAGGTGCAGATTCGCGCCCGCGGTAAACAGTCCCGTCGTGGCGCCGTTGCGATGCGCCTTCACATACTGGGCGTTGGCGCCCTGCATTAGACGAGAATCGTGCTGCTGAATGCCATCGCCCAGTTCGGGATTGTTGAGAAAGAACGTGAAATCAGAATAGAGGTCGAATAGAGAGCGAGTGAGGAATCCGTCAAACTTCCAGATGCCGCCGTCCGCCATCTCCTGCCGGAAGTAGCCGGCGAGCGTGCCTTGTTGGATGCGCCCGCCATCGCCGGGATCGAGCGAGCCGAACCGGTCCAACGCGCCGCCAACGACCTGATCGAGCGGCAATTGGCCGGACGAGTTGAAGTTATTCCGGCCGCCATTGAATTTAATACTCGCGCTGCGGCGATCCGTCAGGCGGCGGGTCAGGTTGAACGTCAGGTTGTCGCGACGGTAATCGAGCGGCTTCAGGAAAGGACCGTCGGTGAGCGAGCCATCGTAGGCGATCACCACGTCGGTGTTCGGCCAGTCGGGCGACCAGCCAAAGAACCCGCGGCGACTGCCGAACGAGCCCCCCTGGAGACGGACCGTGTATTGATCGGCCAGCGATTCGCGGGTGCGAATATGTACTACGCCGAGGCCGGAAAAATCGCCGTATTCGGCGCGAAAGGGTCCGTTGTGAACGTCGACTTCATCCACGAGCTCGGGGCTCATGCTCTTCAGCGACCCAAGGTAGCCTTGCCCGTGCCCCTGTGTGGACTGGTTCTGTTGAATGTTATCCACCAGAACCTTGAGTCCGCCCGAGACGCCGCCGTGATCGAGATTGAAGCCATAGCGGCGCACCTCGATCGATTTGCCGCCGCCTTCATGCTGGCCCGCGTTGATGCCCGCTTCGAGAAGGTGGAACACCTGGTCGTCACGCGAGAAGAGGGTTTTGTTGAAGGCCTCACGGTTGCGCTGCTCGACCGAGGCATCGACTGGCGAGGCTGTAATTACGATGGATTCGTAGACCTTGGGAAGCTCGGGCGGCTTGGTCTGCTGGCCCCAGGCCAGCGCGGCGGCAACAATTGCGAGACCGGCAAAACGCATGAATTTGGCATAGTAGCACGAACGTTCAGCACGTGCTACCGAGATCCTCCAACAGTGACTACGCTGGGGAAGCCGCGTTGGATCTCGACTTTTTGGGAATCAGTCGCGTCGCTTGTTCATGCGTTGTTGGTTGTTTCTTTTTGTCGTCTTGTCTGGATGCCATATTCAACCCTCGGATCGCAGTCGTGCGCGCGAATCGGCGGTGCGAGTTCAGGTCCAAGGCTTCGCAGAGGCGTTGGAGGCGTATCGCGCGGACACCGGCGAGTACCCAACAGCGGAGCAAGGGCTCGCTGCGCTACGGCACCGCCCGCAGAGTGTGAACGGCTGGCAAGGCCCGTACCTGCCCAAGGACATTCCGAAGGATCCGTGGGGGCGCCCGTACATTTATCGAGCCCCCACTTCGCCCGGTGAGCGGCCTGAGGTTACTTCGCTTGGCCGGCCCGACTAACCGACTAGGCGATTGATCCGTCATGTGTCCATGAATCGACGTGTGTTCTTTGGGCAAGCGCTCGCCGCGCCCATGTTCATTTCGGCGTGGA
>Ga0075421_100000339_pt1 | contig 47192 bp, 36 predicted proteins | sample SoiMetdeltSBSDD5_FD_75292 | JGI IMG/M metagenome (GOLD analysis project Ga0075421, IMG submission 75292) | Bulk soil microbial communities from a Populus tree surrounding site in Tennessee, USA - Soil MetaG P. deltoides SBSDD5 | ecosystem: Environmental > Terrestrial > Soil > Tree plantation... | reverse complement strand
GAGCGCTCGTCTCCGCTCAGGGGGCGCGCGGCGGCGAGCTCGACCTTGCCGACGGCGCCGTGAGGCCCGACGAGCGCGCCATGGCGGCCCAGCTGCATGCCGCCGAAGGAGTGGAGCAGGTTCGCCGTCTGCAGCTCGCCGGCGCCGAGCGTCGCGAAGAGGTCGGTGGCGTCGGGCAGGAGCCAGGCGAGGGGCGCCAGCGGGTTGCTGCCGACGAAGTTGAGACCGGCCACCTCGTCGCCGAGGCGGTAGGCGACGCCGATGACGCCGCCGACGGCCTGCGCGCCGGGCTTGGCGATGCTGTGCATGGCGACGGCGGTGAAGGCGGGCTCGCTGGTGAGCACGGCGCGCGCGCCGGTGGTCGCCAGCGCCTCGAAAGTCGGCAGCTCGCGGCGGGCGCGGCCGTGCTCGACGAAGCGCCAGTCGCCACAGTCGAGGACGACGACGAAGAGCCGCCGGCGTCCGTCGCCGGGCCGCTGCTCGAGGCCCGAGGTCCGAATCGGCGCCGGCGCCGCTCGCGGCGTGACGTCGACCGTCGCCGCGCCGCCGGTCGCCGGCCACGCGGCGCCCGATCCGCGAACGCCGCCGGCGGCGTCGCGCAGCACCCAGCGTAAGGGCCAGTCGCCGGGCGCGCGCCGCACGCGCAGGAGCCCGCTGGCTGGCAGCGTGGCGTGCTCGTACGGCGTGTCGTGGGGCGCCGACGGCTCGGGTGAGAGCAGCAGCTCCATGCCCGGCGACGGCGTCGCGACGCGCAGCTCGACGACGGCATCGGCCGATCCCGGCACCGCGGCGGAGCTGCGACCCGCAGCCCGCGCGAGGTCGGCGCGATCGAGCGACCCGAGCGAGCCGAGCTTTGCCACGCCGCGATCGAAGGCGCGAAGCGCCTCCTCGCGGCGCCCTCGGGTGAGCAGCTCGGAGACGTAGCGCGCGTAGACGCTCTCGAGCAGCTTGCGGTCGCCCAGTGCGTCGCCGGCCTCGATCCCCTCGCGCAGAAGGTCGAGCATCGAGCGGCCGCGCGGGTCGGTGAGCTCGCCGACGGAGAGCGCCCAGCCGTAGAAGGCCTTGGCCCGGGCCGGCTCGACGTGCGCCCACGCGTCGACGAGATCGGCCAGCTCGCGCGCGCGACCGAGCCGTGTGAGCGCGACGCCCCGGATCTGGTACCAGGCCTCGCGGTCGGGCCCGGCGGGCGGAGTGGCGCCGAGGAGTGTGAGGGCGCGTTCGGGCTCGCCGCGGGCGACGGCGTGATCGGCGAGAAAGGCGCGCAGCCGCGGCGCCGCGGGTCCGGCGGTCGGCAGCCGGCGGGCCTCGGCGTCGAGGGCCGTCCCCGCCTCCTCGAGTCGCAGCCGCAACGTCGCCTCGAGCAGCAGGAGCGGCAGATCGGTGGCGTGTCGATCGACGCCGCGCGTCGCGAGCTGCAGGGCGCCGACGAGGTCGCCGCGCGCCTGGCGCTCCTCGACCGCGACGGCGGTGAGCGCCGGCCGCGGCAGCCAGTCGTCGGCGCGCGGATCGGCGAGCAGCCGCTCGAGCAGGGCCACGCACTCGCCACGACGGCCGGTCTGCATCAACGCCACGCAGCGGCAGTCCGCGGCGCGCAGCCCGGCCGCGGTGGGCGCCAGCGTGCCAGTCGTCGCCTCGAGGCACGCCTTCCACTCGCCGGCGTCGGCGGCAGCGCAGGCGCGCTCGGCGCGGCGGAAGGCGCTCGCGCGCGAGACGGCGCGAACCGAGGCGAGCGCCGCGGCGGCGAGGAGGGCGACGAGCAAGGCGAGCTGGAGCCAGCGCTTCATGGCCTGGGCGTGGCTTCTCGTGGTGAAGCCGCCGGAGCGAGCGGCACTGCGAGCGGCGCTGCGAGCCGCGCTGGGGGCGGCACTGGCGCGAGGTGGAGGGCGAGGTCGAGCTCGTAGCGGACGCCCCGCTTCCTGCCGTTCACGGTTGCGCGCGACCAGCCGTAGCGCGGTGCCCGGCCGCCCTCGCTGTGCCACGCCTCGCGCAGTCGGCGGTCGGCGGCGGGGAAGCGGTCGAGGTGAAGCAGGAGCGAGCTCCCCCCGGCCTTCTCCGCCGTGGTTCCCGGCGCCGGCGGCGCGAGGAGAGCGACGGCGATGCTGAGACGGTTCCAGCCCAGGACCAGTGCGCTCTCGGTGGCGACGTAGCAGGGCGCGAGGCCGGGGAGCACGTTGAGGTCGGAGAGGCAGGCGCCCCGATGCGGCCCGAGCTGCCATGGCGTGCGGGTGGCTCCCCAGCGGGTGTGGGTTCGCGCGATGAGGTCCTCGAGCGCGCGCACTCCCGCGGCACGGTTGCGTACCGGCAACGCGAGCGCGATCGGCGGGATGAGCTGACCGGGCGCTGGGTCGTAGAGCGCGACCTCTGCGGTCCCCTCGAGCGCCATCGCCGCGAAGAGCTCCCCACGCAGGCCGAAGAGCTCCTCCGCGCGCTCGGCCGCCACCCCGGCGCCGAGGCCGCCGAAGCCGCGGTCCGAGCGCAATCGCAGGTGGACGAGGGCGTGGTCCTCGCCGAGCACCGCGGGCGCAGCGTCGCGTCGTGCCGGCAGCAGCGCTTCCCACGGCTGCCGAGCTGGCGACTCGCCGGGATCGAGCTCGGCGTGGATGCGGGTCTCGCCGCCGGCGGCGGTCCTGCCCCACGCCGCGAGCCTCCGGGCGCCGTCCCCCTGGACGAACACCCAGGCAGCGTCGCCGCGCGCCGCCTCGGCCCGCTCCCACAGCTCGCCTTCGGGCTGACACGAGATCGCCGCCGCGAGCGTGCACGGCTTGCCGGCCGGACAGAAGGCGAGGAAGCGCTGGCAGGAGGCGAGTCGCGCGAGGAGGGTCCCGCCGGCGAGCGCCGCCGGCGTCCCCTCGAGGCCGACGAGCGGCTGGAGCAACGCGCGCGCGGCTCCGGCGTCGCCCGCCCACAGCCGGCCGGCGGGGAGTCGCTCGACCGGCGAGCGCTCGCAGGCCGCGAGCAGCAGGAGCGCGGCGACGAGGAGAGGTCGCCCTCGAGGCGCCCTCGTCCTCGCCATGGCGGCGGGCCGGCGCCGGCGGTCACGGGCGCGCCGGCGGCTGACGCTCACAGGGGGATGTTGCCGTGCTTCTTCGGCGGCAGGCCCGCGCGCTTGCCGCGTAGCAGGCGCAGCGCGCGCGCAATGTGCCGGCGCGTCTCGCGCGGCTCGATGATGGCGTCGATGAACCCGCGCTCGGCGGCGACGTAGGGGCTCGAGAACTTCTCGCGATATTCGCTGACGAGCTGCCCCCGTCGCGCCGGCGCGCTGTCACCCGCGGCCTGGAGCTCGCGCCGGAAGAGGACGTTGACCGCGCCCTCGGGTCCCATCACGGCGATCTCGGCCGTCGGGTAGGCGAGGTTGACGTCGGTGCGGATGTGCTTGCTCGCCATCACGCAGTAGGCGCCGCCGTAGGCTTTGCGAGTGATCACCGTCACCTTCGGCACCGTCGCCTCGGCGAAGGCGTAGAGCAGCTTGGCGCCGTGCTTGATGATGCCGCCGTATTCCTGCTGCGTGCCGGGGAGGAAGCCGGGCACGTCCTCGAAAGTGACGAGCGGGATGTTGAAGGCGTCGCAGAAGCGCACGAAGCGCGCGCCCTTGAGCGAGGCGTCGATGTCGAGCACGCCGGCGAGGTAGCTCGGCTGATTGGCGACGACACCGATGCTCTGGTTGGCGATGCGCGCGAAGCCGACGACGATGTTGCGGGCGTAATCGGCGTGGACCTCGAGGAAGGCGCCGTCGTCGACGACGGCACGCAGCACCTGCTTGATGTCGTAGGGCTTGTTGGGGTCGGCGGGGATGAGCGTGTCGAGCGCGGGGTCCTCGCGGTCGGGGTCGTCGCTGCTCTTCCCCGGTGGCGGCTCGTCGAGGTTGTTGCTGGGCAGGTACGAGAGAAGCTGCCGCACCAGCGACAGGCAGGCGGCGTCGTTGGGCGTCGTGAAGTGGGCGACGCCGCTCTTCGCGGCGTGGGTGCTGGCGCCGCCGAGCTCCTCTTTGGTGACGTCTTCGTGGGTGACCGTCTTGATGACGTCCGGACCGGTGACGAACATGTAGCTCGTCTCCTCGACCATGGCGATGAAGTCGGTGATCGCCGGCGAGTAGACGGCGCCGCCCGCGCACGGCCCCATGATGGCCGAGATCTGCGGCACGACGCCGGAAGCGAGCGTGTTGCGCAGGAAGATGTCGGCGTAGCCGCCGAGCGAGGCGACGCCCTCCTGGATGCGCGCACCGCCGGAGTCGTTGAGACCGACGACCGGCGCCCCGTTCTCCACGGCGAGGTCCATCACCTTGCAGATCTTCTGGGCGTTGGTCTCGGAGAGCGAGCCGCCGAAGACGGTGAAGTCCTGTGCAAAGAGAAACACGGTGCGGCCGTCGATGGTCCCGTGACCGGACACCACGCCGTCGCCGGGGATGCGCTGGCTCTCCATGCCGAAGTCGCGACAGCGATGGGTCACCAGGGCGTCGAGCTCGACGAAGGAGGCAGGGTCGAGCAGGAGCTCGACGCGCTCGCGGGCGGTTAGCTTCCCCTCCGCGTGTTGCCGTTTGACGCGCTCCTCGCCACCGCCGGCGCGGGCGGTCTCGAGGCGGCGGGCGAGCTCCTCGACGGCGGTGTCTCTGGTCTCTTCGCTCAATCCGCTGCTCTTGCTCGTTCGGGTGCCCCCCGGTGAGGGCGAGGCGTCCGGTGACGGCTGGGTCTCCGGTGTCCGCGAGAATAGCTCAGGCGGACCTGGGCTCCCGCGACGCGCCGGCGCTGCCGGCTCGCCGGTACAATCGCGGCATGCCGTTCGGCGCGCTCGATCGCCCCGCCCTCGCCCGGGCGCTGGCGCAGCTCGCCGAAGGCCCCGACGACCTGGTCGACGCATTCCTCGAGCGCGTGGAGGTCGTCGAGATGCCGCCCGCGGGCGAGCCCGCCGGCTTGCGCCTGCGCCGCGAGGAGGGGGTCGCGGTCCGGCTCTGCCGCGGCGAGCGCAGCTGGCTCGCGAGCCGGGACCGCCTGGACCGTGAGTCGTTCGTCGACGCGGTGCGTCAGGTCGCCCGGGTGCACCCGCGCGCGGTGTCCCCGCCGCCGCCGACGCTCGTCGCGCCGTGGGGAGGGCTGCCGGGCACCTCCGACCTCGAGGCATTCCCCCGGGGCCTCGATCGCGCGCTTCGCGACAAGCGTGTGGCCTTTCCATACCGCTTGACGCTGCGCCGGCACCGGCGCGACTTGCAGGTGGCGACGCCCCACCTCGCGGCGGCGCCTCAGAGCGAGACGTTCTACAGCTTCCGCGTCGAGATTCCGTGGGCGGGGCCCGGCACGCTCGGCGGGCTGCTCTCCGAGCTCGGAGAGCCGGCGGCGGAGGCGCTCGCCGTGCGTCTCGCCGATGCCTTCCGCGCGCGCACCGCGGCGCCGCCCGCGAGCGGACGCGCCATCGTGCTCCTGGCTCCCGCCGCCGCCGCAACGCTCCTGCACGAGGCCGTGGCGCACGCGCTCGAGGCGGACACTCTCGCCGAGGCCGGGGCACCCGAAGCCGCCCACGGCGTGCGCCTCTCGGCGGCGCCGCTCGACGTGCTCGACGACCCGGGTGGCGCGCCGCGACCGGTGCGACGTCAGAGCGACGACGAGGGGACGCCGGTGATGCCGCGCTGGCTCGTCCGCGGCGGCGTCGTCGACCAGCCGCTCGCCGACCAGCGCTGGGCGCGGCGCCTGCCCGGTCTGCAGCCGGGCGCCGGCCGACGCGACAGCAGGCATCGGCTGCCAGCGCCGCGATCGACCTACCTGCGGCTCCTCCCCGGCGACCGCACCCTCGAGGAGCTCCTCGAGCGCGCCAACGGAGGGCTCTACTTCGCCGAGCCCCAGCGCGGGCGTCTCGATGCGAAGACGGGCCGCTTCACACTCTCCTTCGCTCACGGCCGGCGCATCCGTGACGGCGGGCTTCACGAACCGGTCGGGAGGTGCACGATCCACGGTCACTTCGCCGAGCTGCTCGGCACCGTCGCGGGAATCGGCGTCAACGCCGTCGTCGCCGGTGCCGGCTGGTGCGCGAAGGGTGGGCAGCGGCTGCCGGTGTGGGCGGCGGCCCCCGAGCTGTTGCTCGACGGCGTCGAGGTGACGGGGTGACGGGGACGCCCGCGGTGCGACCTGAAGACCAGGCCGAGGAGCTTCTCGCGGCGCTTCGCCAGGCAGGGCTCGCGGAGGCCGAGGTCTACCTCAAGGACGGACGGAGCCGCCGGCTCGCCATCGGCCTCGCCGGCGCCGAGCATCAGGTGGTGGTCGAGGAAGGGTGGGCTGTGCGCGCCGGCGATCGACGGGCGGCGTTTTTCGTCGCCGGCACCGGCAGACCGCTGCCCGGCGCGCCCTGGCCCACCCCACAGGGATTCCCCGCGCCGCTGCCTGACGCCGCACCGGTGCTGCGCTGGAGCGAGCCCCCCGACCTCGACTCGCCATTGCTGACCGAGCTCGAGGCGCAGGCGCTGCTAGCTGCGATCGAGGAGGCGCTGGTGAGCGAGCTCCCCCTCGCGCGGCTCTCGGCGGCGGAGCTCGAGGACGGCTCGAGCGCGTCGACGCTCGCCAGCTCGCGCGGAGTGCGCGCCGGCTGGCGCCAGCGGGTGGCGATCGTCCGCCTCGTCGCCTCGATGCCGGACTCCCTCGTCGAGGCCTCCCTGCAGCAGGGGGCGCGCGACGCGCGCCGCCTGCAGCCGCGCGCGCTCGCGCGCGCGCTCGCCGACCGGCTCGCCGTGCGCGAGCGGGGCATCCGCCCCGAGCGCGAGACCGGAGACGTTGTGCTGGCACCGGCCGCCGCCGCCCGCCTGCTCGCCGGGCTGCTGCCGCTGCTGGTGGGGCCGGGGGCTCGCGACCTGGTGGGGCCTCTGCTCGACGCCGAGGGCCGTCTCGGCTCGTCGGCGCTCTCGGTGGTCGACGACGGCAGGCTCTCGGGCGGGCTCCTCGCCGCCGCCGTCGACGGCGAGGGCGTGCCCACTCGCGCCGTGCCCCTCGTCGAGGCCGGTCTCTACCGCCAGCCCCTGCTCGCGTGGTGGCAGGCGCGCGGCGGCGCGGCCGCCGTGGCCAGCGGCTGTAGCCTGCGGGCGAGCTTCCGCGAGATGCCCGCGGCGGGTCCGACCCACCTCTTCGTGCGGCCGCAGGAAGGCATCCGCCCGGCTGCCCTCGTCGCTGCGCTCGACGGCGGCTCCTACGTCCTGGACGCCGACGGCCCCGGACGATTCGACTTCACCGCCGACCGCTTCGCGCTGCCCGTGTGCGGCTTCCACCTGGCCGCCGGCGCCGCCCGTCGCCCCTTCGCCGGCGGCTGGCTGTGCGGCGCGATCACCGCGCTCTTGCACGGCATCGTCGGCGTCGCCCGTGACCTGACGTTCTTCCCGCTCGCCGGGATGATCGGCAGCCCGACCTTGCGCATCACGGGTTTGGAGATACGCGGCGAAGCCTGAGACCAGGTCGTGGCACAATGCGCCCCCGCGAGCTAGGCGCCCCTGGCGTCCGTGCCGCAACCTCACCGCCTCGGATCGACGGAGCACCCCATGCAGCTCGGCATCCTCGGGTTCCCCAAGGTGGGCAAGACCACCCTCTTCAACATCCTCACCGCGTCGCACCAGGCGACCGACAAGTTCTCCGCCTCGCGGCAGACCAACGTCGGCGTCGCACAGGTGCCCGACCCACGGTTGGTGCAACTGCGCGATCTCTTTTCGCCGAAGAAGTTCACCCCTGCCACCGTCGAATACGTCGACATCCCCGGCATCCGCAAGGGCGAGGGGGCGGAGAGCCTCGACCTCGGCAAGCTCCGTACCGTCGACGCGCTGGTGCACGTCGTGCGCGCCTTCGAAGACGCCGAGTTGCCGCACGCGGCGGGCAGCGTCGACCCGGGGCGCGACCTGCTCGAGCTCGAGCTCGAGCTGGTGCTGGCCGATCACGAGCTCGTGGAGCGCCGCATCGAGCGGCTCGCGCAGTCCGCCAAGCGCGGCCTCAAGCCGGAGGAGGAGCGCGAGCGCGCGCTGCTCGCCGAGATCGTGCTGCCCGCATTGGAGGCGGAAAAACCGGTGCGTGAGCTCGAGCTGTCGGCGGACGACCAGCGGCGGCTGCGCGGGTTCCAGCTGCTCTCGGGCAAGCCCCTTCTCGTCGTGCTCAACGTCGGCGAGGAGGCCCTGCGCGCCGGCGACCCGGCTGCCCTGCTCGCCGCCGCCGGCTGGACCGAGCGCTCCGGCAACGAAGCGGTGGTCGTCTCGGCGCCCATCGAGCAGGAGATCGCCGGGCTCGCCCCCGAGGAGCAGCAGGAGTTCCTCGGCGAGCTGGGCCTCGGCGAGCCGAGCGTCGACCGCGTGATCCGCGCCTCCTACCGCCTGCTCGGCGTCATCTCCTTCTTCACCGTCGGCGAGGACGAGGTGCGGGCGTGGACGATCGTGCGCGGCACTCACGCACGAGAGGCGGCGGGCACCATCCACTCCGACATCGAGCGCGGCTTCATCCGCGCCGAGGTCGTGGACTGGGAGGAGCTGGTGCGCCAGCGGACGCTCGCCGCCTGCCGCACCACCGGCTCCCTGCGCCTCGAGGGCAAGGAATACGAGGTGCGCGACGGCGAGGTGATCAATTTCCGCTTCGCGGTCTAGCCGCCGGTGACTGGCGCGTCCGGCGGCGGTCCGCTAGCGGCTCACCCGCCCAGGCCGCCGAGCACCTGGCTGATCTGGCCGCTGCTGCGCACGCCCGGCACGTAGACGCCCGCCGGGACCTCGGGCGCGACCTCCCCACCCTCGCCGTTCTCGATCTCCTGCTGTTGCTGCTGCTGGAGCTCGAGCTGCTGGCGAAGGAGGTCGCTGTAGCCGGGCTCGCTCGGCCGCGACCCGTAGTCTCCGGGTTGCGGAGGGCGGTTCGAGCCGGCCACGCCGCCGGCTCGACCGGCACGCAGATCCTCCGGGCCGAGCACCTTGGAGTCACCGGGCGCCGTGGCGGCGGCAGCCGGTGCGGAGCGACGGCCTTCTGCGCTCGAAGGAGCGGTGGTGGCGGGCGCGGCGGGCGCGGCGGCGACGGCGGGAGCCCCGGCCGGCACCTGGGGCAGCAACAGCTTGGCGATGTGGCGCGGGTCCTCATAGGCGCGCGCCGCGTCGCTGGTCGCCGGTCGCTCCTCCTGAGCCCGCAACAGGGCCTGGGTGGTGAGCTTGCTGTCGATCACCTGCGGGTTGACGTCGCCGAAGGAGAGCCTGGGGTCGAGCGCGAAGGCGCGCCCGTAGGCATTGACCGCCGCGCTCTCCGAGCCGCGTGCCTCGAGGAGGGAGCCGATCTGGAACCACGCCCAGGCGTCGTCGGGAGCGACCTCGACCACCTCGCGGAACTCGCTCATCGCCTTGCGATCGTCGCCGGCGCCGCGCAGCAGCAGGCCGAGGTTGTAGTGAGCGCTCGCCAGCTCGGGGTCGAGCTCCAGCGCCTTGTCGTACGCGTCGCGCGCTCCGGCGGCGTCGGATGCCAGCTCGAGCAGGTTGCCGAGGTCGTTCCAGGCCTCGGCGGTGGGGTGCCGGTGGACGAGGGCGCGCTGCGCGTCGAGGGCGCGGTCGATGTTGGGCGGTGGCACCGCCGCCGCGGCGAGCGCGACGAGGGCGACGACGGGAAGGAGCAGGAGCCGGGGGACGGTCAGGAGCTTGCGCAATCGGAGTACCTCGCTATCCGCCCGAGACCGGTTTGGCCTTGAGCTTGACCTTCCCCTCTTCGTTGACGACGCGGAACTGCACGTGCTCACAGCCCGTCTTGTCGCGGATCTGCGTGACCTGCCGCTGCAGGTAGACGCGGAAGGTATCCATGTCCATGGCGGGAGTCCCGCGCGGGCTGCGCTCCGTGAGCCCTTGGAGCAGCGCCTCGACGGCGTCCTCTTCGCAGCGGGCGCTGACCACGACCCCAGCGTCGACGTCGTGTTTCCTCGCCGCCGGCCGCGCCTGCGGGCGGGGTGCTTTCTTCCCCTCCTCGACCGAGCGTAGCCGGCGCGAGAACATCTCGCCGTAGCTGCTCATCTGCGCCTCGAGGGCGCCGAAGCGGAAGACGTCGACCGATCGCCGCATGTTGATCGAGCGTAACCGCCGCATCTCCGCCTCGATCTCGTCGCGCATCGCCGTGGGTGGCTGCGCGAGGTCGCCGGCAAAGAAGCGGTTGAACTCCACCTTGAGCTGTTGGATGCGGCGGTCGAGTCGGTTGAAGCGTGCCTCCAGCTCCTCCTCGAGGGGGCGGGTCGTCGTCGCCGAGGCGGCGGCTGCCGCGGCGGCGCGGAGCGCCGCGGGCGAGCCGGGAATCGGTCCCGACGACCGGCCGGGCGTCGCGGGAGCGGCCGGGCGCGCCTGCCCGGCGCGGGCGCCTGGCGCGGTGGACCCGGGCGTCGCGGGGCGGCCGGGGGAGGCCGGGCGGCCGGTGGGAGGGCGGGGCGGCGGCGGCATCGTTTGTATTGACTCGCTCCGGCTAGAATTCCCGGCGACGCCCATGCCTTCGCAGCAGGCTGCCGATCCGCGCCGCCGGCTCCCCTCGGTCGACCGCGTGCTCGCGGCTCCCGAGGTGCAGAGGCTCGTCGAATTATACGGAAGGGAGCTCGTCGGGGTCCAAGTGCGGTCCGCCCTCGCCACATTGCGAGAGGAAGCGCTGCGCGAAGGGGGCGCAGGACCCGGCGCCGAAGCCGGGCTCGCCGAGCGGATTCGCAGGCTCGTCGAGGAGGCGCTGGGTCCGCCGCTGCGGCGAGTGCTCAACGCCACCGGCGTGCTCCTCCACACCAACCTGGGGCGAGCGCCCCTCGCACCCGAGGTCGCCGCCACGCTGCCGGGCCTCGTCGACGCAGCGTGCGACCTCGAGCTGGAGCTCGCCGACGGCCGCCGAGGTGACCGGAACCGGCGCGCCGAGCGCCTCCTCTCGCTCCTGACCGGCGCCGAGGCCGCCGTGGTCGCCAACAACAACGCGGCGGCGCTCGCGCTGGCGGTGGCCGCCGTCGCCGCCCCGGGAGAGGTCATCGTCTCCCGCGGCGAGCTGGTGGAGATCGGCGGCTCCTTCCGCATCCCCGAGATGCTCGCCGCCGCCGGCGCCCGGCTGGTCGAGGTGGGAACCACCAATCGCACACGTCTCGACGACTACCGGCGGGCGATCGGGCCCGACACCCGCATGCTGCTCAAGGTCCACCCGAGCAACTACCGCATCGTCGGCTTCACCGCCGGTGTGGCGATCGCGCAGCTCGCCGGCCTCGCGCGCGAGCGCGGCCTGCCCCTGCTGGTCGACGAGGGCGCCGGCTTGCTCCGCCCGCGGCGGGAGCCGCAGCTGGCGGACCACCCGAGCATCAGCGAGCTCCTGGGGGCGGGCGCGCACCTCGTCTGCGGCAGCGGCGACAAACTCCTCGGCGGACCGCAGGCGGGGCTCCTCGTCGGCGCCCGCGAGCTCGTGGCGCGTTGCCGCAACCACCCGCTCTACCGCGCCCTGCGCCCCAGCCGGCTCGCCTACGCGGCGCTCGACGGCGTGCTCCGGCGCCACGTCGCGGGCGCTCCGTTGCCACTCGACGGCCTCTGGCCGCAGCCGGAATCGCACCGCGCGCGCGTCGCCGCGGTCGCCGCGGCGGTCGGCGGCGAGGTGATCGAGGCGGACGCCTACGTCGGCGGCGGGGCGGCGCCGGAAGCGCCGATCCGCGGGCCGGTGGTGGCGCTGCCCGGCGAAGACGCGTTGCTGGCGCGGCTGCGCGCCGGCGAGCCTCCCGTCGTCGGCTACTTGCGCGACGGGCGGCTGCTGCTCGACCTGCGCACGGTCGCCGCCGCCGACGACGCGGCGCTCGTCGCGGCTGTCGGCGTCGCCCGCGGGACGCCCGGATGAGCGCCGCTCGGCTGCTCGTGGTCGAGGACCGGGACTCGCTGCGACGGATGCTCGAGCGTGCCCTCGGCGGCGAGGGCTACCGCGTGGACACCGCCGCCGACGGCGGAGCGGCGGTCGCGTCGCTCGAGGCCGCGCGCTACGACCTCGTCCTCACCGACCTCAAGCTGCCCGGCGGGTCGGGCCTCGAGGTGGTGCGCGCCTGCCGCGCCGCCGCCCCGCCGGTGCCCGTGGTGGTGATGACCGCCTACGGCACGGTGGGGGCGGCGGTCGAGGCTATGAAGCTCGGCGCCGCGGACTTCCTCGAGAAGCCGGTCGAGCTCGACGACCTCTTCGCCCTCGTCGGCGGGTTGCTCGGCGAAGCGGCCGGCGCCGCCGCTGGGGCCCTGGCGGAGTCGGCCCAGGGCGCCGTCACCGAGTTCGTCGCCGGTCCCGGTTGCCCGCCGATCGTCGGCAGCCACCGGCGCCTCCTCGCCGCGTTGCGACTGCTGCGGCGGGTGGCGCCCACCGAGACGACCGTGCTGCTGCTCGGTGAGAGCGGCACCGGCAAGGAGCTCTTCGCGCGCGCCCTCCACGCGCTGTCGGCGCGGCAGGCCGGCCCGTTCGTCGCCATCAACTGCGCCGCCATCCCCGAGTCGCTGATCGAGAACGAGCTCTTTGGCCACGAGCGCGGCGCCTTCACGGGTGCCCACCGGCGCGAGCCCGGCCGTTTCGAGCGCGCCCGCGGTGGGACGCTGCTGCTCGACGAGATCGGCGAGCTGCCGCTGCCGGTGCAGGGGAAGATCCTGCGCGTGCTCGAGGAGCGCACCTACGAGCGGGTCGGAAGCAGCGAGCCGCAGCGCGCCGACGTCCGGCTGGTCGCGGCGACCAACCGCGACCTGGAGGCGATGGTCGCGGCAGGCGAATTCCGATCCGACCTCTACTTCCGGTTGAGCGTCTTCCCGCTGGAGTTGCCGCCGCTGCGCGATCGGCCGAGCGACGTGCCGCAACTCGCCCGCCACCTCGTCGCCCGGCTCGCCGAGCGCCACGGCCTGGCGCCGCCGGAGCTGAGCGCGGCGGCCGGCGAGTTGCTCGCCGCCCAGTCCTGGCCAGGCAACGTCCGCCAGCTCGGCAACCTCCTCGAGCGGGCCGCGATTCTCCACCCCGGCGGCCGGCTCGGCGTCGCCGAGCTCAAGCAGGCGATGGTGGGCGCCGAGCAGGGGGAACGGCAGGAGATCGAGGAGGCCCTGGAGAGCGCGGGGGGCGACAAGCGCCGCGCCGCCGCGCTCCTCGGCATGTCGTATCGCACCATGCTGCGCAAGGTGCGGCAGCACGACCTCGAGGGCTTCCCGCACTATCGCCGCTGAGCGGCGGCGAAGAGGTCGCGCGCGAAGCGGATGCGCGCCGTGGTGCCGCCCTCGGGGCGCGGCTCGAGAGCGAGCGTGCCGCCGTGCAGCGCGACAATGCGGTGGGCGAGGGCGAGCCCGAGCCCGACACCCTCGGGACGGTCGGTGGCGAAAGGCTGGAAGAGCCGCCGGCGGACCTCCGCCGACACGCCGGGTCCGCGGTCGCGGATGGCGATCTCGAACCGGTCGTCGCGCCACCCGGTCTCCACCTCCACCGGCGTGCGAGCTCCGCTGCGGTCCTGCGCCTCGATGGCGTTGCGCAGCAGGTTGCGCAGGGCGCGATCGAGAAGCTGCGGGTCGCCGGTGAGCACGGCCGGCGGATCGCCGCTCGCCTCGTCGACCCGTACCCTGGCGCCGTCGAGCGCCGGGTCGGCGGCGGCGTGTCGGACGAGCGCGGGGAGGTCGACCGGCGAGAGCTGCGCCGCCCGGGGGTGCGTGAACCCGAGGAAGTCGGCGACCACCCGTTGCAGTCGCTGCGTCTCCTCGCGCAGCTCTGCCAGGTACACGGCAGCATTCGCGCCGCCGGGGTCGCGCTCGAGCAGCGTCAGGTAGCCGACGACCGTGGCGAGACCGTTGCGAAGCTCATGGGCGACGCCCGCTGCCAGCTCGCCGAGGTGCGCGAGGCTCTCGGCGAGCCGCGCCTGCTGCTCCTCGCGCTCGTTGCCGGTCAGGTCGGCGAAAAGCACCAGGTAGCCGAGCAGATCGCCGCCGCTGCGCCGCAACGGCGTCACCGTCAGGCCGATACGATGCTGCTCGCCGCTCGCGAAGACGTCGCACTCCTGGCGTTGCAAGCCTTCGCCAGCTGCCAGTGCCGGCAAGAGCAGCGCCGCGAGCTCGGGCTGCGCGGCGAGCAGCTCGGCCACTGGCGTGCGGGGCGGAGGTGCGGGGCCGAGGAGGATGGCGCCGGCGGGGTTGAGCGCCAGCACGCGCCCCTCGCGGTCGAGGAGGAGCAGGCCGCTCTCGAGGCTCCCCGCGAGCGTGCGCTCGAGGACGGCGAGCTCCTCGGTGCGCTCGCGCGGCGAGAGCTCGGGAAGCTCGTCGCGCGCGCCGCCGAGGGCGCGCTCGACGGTGGCGAGGAGGAAGGCGGCCTCGTCCTCGCTTGCGCCGCCGCCCAGCTCCCGAGCCCGACGCAGGAGGGTCTCGTACGGGCGGAGCAGCTGGCGCAGGAAGAGAGCCAGCCAGACCAGCACCGCAGTGCTGGCGCCGAGGCAGGTCCAGGTGAGCACGCCCAGTGCCCGCTGCTGGCCGGCGAGCACGGGCTCGCTGAGGTCGAGCCGCACCCAGCGGTTCGTCGTGGTGCCGCCCAACGGCACGAAAGCGACGACGGCCGGGCCTGCCTCGTCGCTGGGCCCGACGGCGGTTGGCGCGGACGGGAGGCGGTCGCCGAGCGGCCCCGCGAAGGTGCCTTCGAGCGGCTCGCCGACGAACAGCATCAGCTCGCCATGCGCGTTGGCGACGGCGAGCCGGAGGGCGGCGGGGTGCAGCGCGCTCAGGCCGCCGGCGCTGGGCAGCTCGCCCTGGGCCGCGGCCTCCGCCGCGGCACGCGCCGCCGTGAGCGCCTCGTCCTGTCGCGCGACGACGAGCAGGCGGACCCCGTTGCGGAAGGTGAGCAGCGTGAAGGTGACGAGGACGAGGAGGAGCAGTAGCGCGACCGGTAGCATCACCCAGGCGTCGCGGAGCGGCCCCGGTGTCCAGCGTTTCCCCATCAGAGGAGCCGCTTCATGACGGGAGGCGCCTCACAGCAGGCGGCCGTATTGGGCGATCAGCGTGGGGCCTGCGAAGAGCGCCACCATGGCGCCGCCGGCGAGGAAGACCCCGAAAGGCAGTCGCGATCCGAGGTCGAGCCGGCCGGCGGCGATGAGGGCGAGCCCGACGATCGCTCCGGCGAGCGAGCCGAGGAAGACGGTGAGCAGCACGCCCTGCCAGCCCAGGAACGCTCCGACCATGGCGAGCATCTTGACGTCGCCGAGGCCCATCCCCTCCTCGTGGCGCAGGAGCAGCCAGGCCTGGGCTAGCAGCCAGAGCCCCCCGCCGCCGAGCGCGGCACCGAGCAGCGCCTGGCGCCAGTCGATCCAGTCGGCGCGCAGCGAGATCAAGAGGCCGGCGGCCAGACCGGGGAGGGTGATGGCGTCGGGGAGCAAGAAGTGCTCGAAGTCGATGGCCGCGAGGGCGACGAGCATGCAGCCGAAGACGATGGCGACGAGCGCCTGCCAGGCGAGGCCGAAGGTCTCGAGGGCGCCGACGAAGAGCGCCGCCGTCGCCGCCTCGATGAGCGGGTAGCGCCAGGAGATGGGCGCCTTGCACTCCCGGCAGCGGCCGCCGAGCAGGAGGAAGCTCACGAGCGGGAGGTTGTCCCGCGCACGGAGCTGGGCCCCGCACTGCGGGCAGCGCGAGCGGGGGAGCACGGTCGACTCCTCGCGCGGGAGGCGGTGGATGACGACGTTGAGGTAGCTGCCCACCACGAGCCCGAGCAGGGCGGCATAGGCGTCGAGCAGCAATCGCACCGTCATGGCGCCGATTCTAGCGACGCGGTCGTCGTATTGCCGGCCGCGAAGAGGACGCGTCGGCGCCACCCAAGCTGCCCACGAAGCGCCTGCGGCTCAGGCAAGGGGCTCTGCGGCGGCGCCGCGCCGGCGGAGCGCGGCGAGCGCCATCGCGAGGAGCGTGATTGCCGTGATGGCGGCGCCGACGCGCACCCAGGCATCGCGGTAGACGAGATGCACGCGATGCTCGCCGGCGGGGAGCGCGACGCCGAGCTGTCCCAGCGCCGTGGGGCAGGTCGGCAAAGCGGTGCCGTCCTCGAGCGTCGCGCCCCACGATTCGTCGAAGGTGATGGCGGCCACCATGAAGGCGGCGCCCCCCGCCCGATAGGTGACTCGCAGGCGCTGGTCCCCCGAGGCGTCGAGCAGTGTGGCGGAGGCGTAGCGCCCCGCCGGCGGACCGCCGTCGCCGATGCAGAGGTCGGCGCGACCGAGGTCCAGACGGTCGAGTGCCTGCGTCGCCGCCACCTCGTCGGCGACGTGGCCGAGCTCGGCGATGAAGCGGAACCGGTGCAGACGCTCGCGGATCGGCATCACCAGGTAGGAGACCGGAATGCGGCGCGTCCGCTGCAGCTCGAGCATCAGCTCGCGGGGGTCGCGACGCAGCACGAGCGCGCCCACGTCCCAGGCGCCGAGCAGGCGGTCCACCGGCGCGCGTTGCGGCCAGGCAGACCGGATCTCTGCAAGGGCGTGGCGTCCCCAGCGGGTGAGCATGAGGTCGTAGTCGGGGTGGAGCGCGTATTCGATCCCCCACAGCGTGCCGACGTAGGGGTCCAGCCGCAGCACCCTCCCCCAGAGCTGCTGGAAGCCGGGCGGACCCTGGCGCAGCCCGATCTCCGGGCGCTGGTCGAGCGCCGGACCGCTCAACAGGCGCCCGCCCGCGGCTCGCGCGCTGGCGACGATGGGCGGCGGGGACAGAAACTCGCCGGCGGGAAGTGTGGGCTCGAGACCGCGCCCGTACCACCAGAGATCGGCGGCGACGACGGCCACCGCAGCGACGGCGAGCGTCCGCCGCGAGAGTCGCGTCGTCGCGGTGATCGCCAGCAGCCCGGTGACTGCTGCGGCCAGGATCACTGCCGCCAGCGCTTCGGTACGCAGGAAGGCCAGGCCGGTCGCCAGCGTGCGCGGCGAAGGAGGGAGGCCGCTGTGGTTGCGGATGAACGCTTCGCCGACGTCGGGCCGGGCGGCGAGCAGCACGGCGAAGAGCCCGGCGACGCCGGTGACGATGCCGGCAAGCGCGGCCGGCAACAAGGGCCACGAGCGCTCGCCGCGGTCGCGCGCGGCGAGCAGGTGGTGCCAGCCGAGCGCGCCGGCGATCGGCACCATCGCTGCGGTCAAGATGGTGAACTTTTCCGGGTAGCGCACGACCGCGAGCAGCGGGACGCTGCGGCGAAGTGGTTCCCAGAGCGGGTTGTGGCGCCCGAGCGCCAGCAGGATGCCGACGATGGCAGCTCCCGCCCACGCTCCGCGGTACGGAATCGGCCAGCGCAGGAGCGCAGCGAGGGCGAGCACGGTGAGCAGGAGGCTCGAGTAGAGCGCCACCACGTAGGGGAAGTCGCGGTCGTGGAGGCCCCACCCGAACCAGAGCCCCTCTTCGTCGCGCTGGGCGTCGCCCCAGAAGCGGGGCAGCACGAAGTCGACGAGGCGCGCCGGTGGCGTGGACCAGCGGTTGGCCTCGGCGGCGGGGATGCCTTCGCCGCGACTCGAGCCGGCGAGGCGATGCATGGTCGGCACGAGCTGCACGGCGCCGATGGCTCCGGCGCAGAGGGCGATCGCCAGAAGGCGCGGCACGGTACGGCGAAGGCGCTCCACGCCGCCCAGCGCGAGGGCAGCCAGCGCGAGCCCGGTCACGAGCACCGTCACCGGCTCGCCGGCGAGCAGCTCGAGGGCTAGGCATGCCGCCGTCGCAAAGGCGGCCCGTCCCCATCGACCGTGTCGCGGGACGGCGAGCGCCTCCTCGCCGGCCGCCAGCGCCCAGGGAAACCACGCCATGCTGCAGAAGAAGTTGAAGGTGCTGGTCAGCGAGAGGAACCAGCTCGATGCGGCGAACCCCATCGCACCGAGCGCTGCGGCCTCGCTCCCGGCGCCCAGTCGTCGCAGGAGGCGCCAGCTGCCGACGAGCGCCCAGGCGGCGTGGGCGAGGACGAGCAGGTTGAGCGCGTAGGGAAGGGGCAGAACAATGCCGAGCCACGCGGGCGGGTAGAACGCCGCGTAGTTCGGGTTGGAGAGGATCGGCTGGCCGCCATGGATCCAGCGGTTCCACTCCGGAAGCTCGCCGTGCCGGACCAGCTCCACCACCACCTGGCGCAGCGGCAGGTGGAAGAAGGCGAGGTCGCGCACCATCAGGAGGCGGCCCGGGTGCGCGAGCGGCAGCAACAGCGCGGCGAGGAGCAATGCCGCCGGCAGCAGCGGCACGCCCCTTCGCGCAAGGGAGCCGGGAGCTTTGGTCTCGCCTCTCAGGACGAGGGGATTCTACGGGGAACTCGAGGTGCTACGTGCTCTGGCGCGCCGGCCAGCGAACGAAGAACCCGTCGACCCAGACGATGTCCTGCGCGTAGTCCGTGGGCTCGAACGAACCGGGCGTATAGACGTTGCCGGAGGGTACGGCACCCTGCCCTGCGCTGCGGATCCCCATCACGTTCTTGTCGAGCGGCGGCACGGTGAGGAGGTAGAGGTCATAGGGGCGCTTCCAGCCATCGAACGGGGGGATGGTCTGGATGTAGGTGGGAATGAGCAGCTTCTCGAGATCCGTTCGGGTGATCGCACTGTAGAGGCCGAGGTCGATCGTCCCAGCCGCTCCCGCGGCGCCCGCACCGACCTGATCGGTGAGCCAGCCCATCATCGAGCCGCCGAGCAACCTGCAGTCGGCCATCGTCTTCTTCTGCTTCGCCTTCTGCATGGCGTCCAGCAGGTTGGGAATCAGCATCGCCGCCAAGAGGCCGATGATGGCGACGACGATGAGCAGCTCAATCAAAGTGAATCCCCTCTCCCGGCGGCATCGACGCATCGGAAATTCCCCCTTTTAATCGGAAGCGCCGGAATAGATTTGCAAGGCCCAAGCCAGAAGTTTGGGAACTTCAGGGGGGCGTTGCCTGAGCCCAGCGCCGGACGATCCGCTCCATCCGCTCGACACCGCGGTCGAGCTCGGCGAGCGGGATGCGCTCGTCGGCGCCGTGGATCCCCAGGAGGTCCTGCGGCTCGAGGGCAAAGGGGGAGACGCCGTAGGCCGGGATGCCCCGTTGCCGGAAGAGGCGGGAGTCCGTGAACCCGGGGGAGAAGAAGGGCACTACCGGCGCCTCGGCGCCGAGGACCGAAGCGACGACGCCGTGCAGCGCCGAGGTCGTGGAGCTCGCGCCGACCGGCGGCCCGGAGAGCAGGACCGTCAGCTCCACGTCCTTGCCCAGCAACTGCCGGATCTCGGCGAGCAGCGCGTCGGCGTCGGTGTCGGGGAGCAGGCGGACGTCGACGCGGGCCGTGGCTCGCGGCGGCACCACGTTGATCTGCGCCGCGGCGGCGAGCACGTTGACCTGCACGGTATCGAGGAACAGGTTCTCCATGCCCGGCAGCAACGCAGCGCCCTTGGGCCCCTGGGGAACGATGAAGCGGTCGGGATCGGTGAGCAGCGGACGCCAGCTGTCGTTGTGCAGCGGCGCCAGCGAGCGCAGGTAGGCGCGGGCGGCCCCGCTGACCCTCCAGCGAGGAGTTCGCGAGACGAGGCGATCGAGGGCGCGGATGAGCTCGTGAGGGGCCGAGCGCGGGTTGAAGCCGGCGCCGTGGCCGCCGCGGCCCTCGGTCGCAACCTCCAGCCAGAGCGGGCGCTTCTGCGTGACTTCCACCCCCCACCAGAGCAGCCGGCCGTTGACCTGGCGGTTGGAGCCCCCTTCGTTGAGGACCCCCTCGACGCCAGCGAAGAGCTCCGGATGGGCTCGCAGCAGCCATTCCGTCCCCTCGCGGCTCCCACGTTCCTCGTCGGCCACGGCCAGCAGCACCACGTCGCGGCGCAGCACAGGACGCTCGCGCGCCACCGCCAGGAAGGCCGCCAGGTGCGCGACGCCGAGGCTCTTGTCGTCCAGGGCGCCGCGGCCGAAGAGGCGGCCGTCGCGAACCTCGCCGCCGAACGGAGGGTGGTGCCAGCCCGGCCCGGCCGCCACCACGTCCGTGTGATGGAGCAGCAGGATGGCCGGGCCGTCGACGCCGGGTCGTGCCTGCAGGCGGGCGGCGACGCTGGCGCGACCGCCAGGGGAGACGAGGCGCCGCGAAGCGACACCGTGCTCGGCGAGCAAGCGCTCGAGGTAGGCGGCCGCGCGCTGCTCGTTGCCGGGCGGGTTGGTGGTGTCGAGGCGCAGGTACTCCTGCAGCCACCGAGCGGGGAGCGAGAGGGCTCGGGCGTCGGGCGCCGCCGGCAGCTGGCAGCAGAGCAGGCCAGCCAGCAGGATGGGGGCGAGCCGGCGCACAGGCGGACTGTAACAGCGGGGAAAGAACGGCGGGAAAAAAAACGGGGCGCCCGCTGGGGCGCCCCGTCTCAGATCCGTCGGGCGGCTAGTCTTAGGTCGTGACCTTCTGTGGCCAACGAGCGAAGAAGCCGTCCGCCCACACGATGTCCTTCTCGTAGTCGGTGGGCTCGAAGGCGCCGGTGGTGTAGGTGGCGCCGTCAGCCACGCCCTTCTGGCCGCGGCTGCGGAGCAGCATGATCCGCTTCTGCGAGAAGTCGGTGGTCAGGTAGTAGTCGATGTTGGTCTTCCACCCGTCCTTTTGCGGCGCTTCCTGGATGTACTGCGGCACGAGCTTCGTCGCGATGTACCCCGACGTTACCGATGTGTAGTCGGAGAGTGCGATGGTGCTGGTCTGACCAGCCGCAGCGGCGGCGATCTGGTCGGTCAGCCACGACATCTCGGCGGTGCCGACGTTGCGCAAGTCGGCGACGGTCCGCTTCTGCTTGGCCTTCTGGAGTGCATCCAGGAAGTTCGGGATCAGCAGCGCGGCAATGATGCCGATGATCGCGACCACGATCAGCAGCTCGATCAGGGTGAACCCCCGTTGCCGGTTTCGGAGTCTCCTCAGCATGAACACCTCCCACGGGCGCCCGACGGTTCATTCCGTACGGTTTGACGCTAATCGAGCACGGACCGTGCCAGTGGGTCAAGTGGCCTGCATCACTATCGGGCCCCATGGGCCGCCCCGACCGGGCCGTTGGAAATGGGTCGGGCCGGGACGGAACTTGTCAGGGCTGCTGACGCGATTTGTCAGTTACCATGGCGATCCGCTCCACGACGTGGGAGTAGAGATCCACCCCCTGGGTCAGGCCTGGAAGCGAGATCTTCTCGTTGGTGTGGCCCATGCGCTGCGTCTCGGGTGAGAAGAGCAGGAAAGGGGTGAAGCCGTAGGCGGCGATCCCGAGCGGACGCAGGAACCGCGAATCGGTGGCGCTCCACGGCAGAAAGTAGGGTCCGGCCACGCGGCGGCCGTATTTGCGCTCGATCTCGTCCTGGATCGCCCGCACCACGACGTGGTCGACCGGGCTGATGGCTGAGCTGGGCGGCGGAGTCCTCTCGGCGAACGAGACGCCGGCGGTCATCCATGGCGGGAGGAGCTCGCGCCGCGCGGCAGCGAGGTCCGCCGACGGGAGGAGATGGACGAGCAGCCGCATCTGCCAGCCCCCGCCCGGCGACGGCTCCGGGGGGAACGGCACGACCTCGTTGCGCAGCATCGACTTCAGGTAGCCGGGCAGGTCGAGGAATCGCGCCGGGTCGCGCACCAGACGGTCGGGGTCGGCGAGCATCTGGCGGAGATCGTCGAGGTCGCGCGACGAGCGGTAGCCCTCCCAGAAGCGACGCACCTCCGGGTCCACCTCCAGGCCGGTGGAGCGGAAGCTGAAGCTCACGATGTCCTGCCCCAGCTGCGTCAGCCTCTCGCGGGACGGGGCGCAGGCGAGGAGCTCGGCGAAGCGCTTCTGCCCCACCTCGATCCCCCAGTATTTGATGTTGTCGAGGCTGCGCGCCTCGACGATGCCGCCCTCCGTGAGCACCACGAAGACACGACCGAAGAGCTCGGGGTGGCGATGGAGGAGCCAGCGAGTGCCGAAGTCGCTCCCCGACTCCTCCCCTGCAGTGGCGATGAGGACCACGGATCGCCGGGGGCGCGGGTGGCGCGCCTTGAGCTCGAGCAGTGCGAGCAACTGCGCCACCGTGTAGCTCTTCATGTCGAACGACCCGCGGCCGTGAATGTACGGAGGGTCGACGACGCCGGCGAAGGGCGCGTGCTCCCACTCCGCAAGGTCTGCGACCGGCTCGACGTCGAGGTGCGAGAGCAGCACGAGGGCGTCGGGGTCGTCCCCCGGCAACTCGGCCCACAGGTTGGCGTGCTTGCCGACCCTCTCGATGTGCACGGGGATCCCCGCGGCCTCGAGCGGCGTCGACAGCCAGAGCGCGGCGGCGAGCTCGTCGCCGGTCGCCGCGGTGGTGTCGACCCTCAGGTACTGCGAGAGGACCCGCACCGGCAGCTTGGCGTTCCAGTCGACGCCGAACCAGTCGGTCTCCGGGCCGCGGGCCACGGGCAGGTGGAGCAGGTGGCGCGCGGCGAGGACGGCGCCGCCGACGAGCATCAGGCTGCTGTAGAGGGCGATCCGCGCGACGGCGCGGCGACGACGCTCGACCAACCCGTAGCGCATGGGGGTGCGATCCTAGCCCATGGCCTCCGGGGTGCTTGGGGCCGACCCGCTCGCCGGCCGGCCATGCGACGCCGGGAGATCGTCGTGTAGTCTCGGCTCCCCATGCACGCCGAGCCGCGCCGCGATGACTCGACCGGCGCTCCGCCGGCGCGTGCCGCCGAAGACGAGCGGGTCGACCGCGCTGACGGCCGCGCGCTCCTCCTCGGCTGGCTCGCCCTGGCGATGCTGCCGTGCCTCGGGTACCTCGGCGCCGAGCTCTACATGCTCGACGGCCGCATCGGCCTGCCGCTCGACGACAGCTGGATCCACCTTCAGTTCGCGCGCAACCTCGCGGCGGGCGCCGGCCTCGCGTACAACGTCGGCGAGCGCGTCGCGGGGTCCACCGCTCCGCTCTGGACGGCGTTGCTCTCGCTCGGCTTCCTGCTGCCGAGCGCCGCCATGACTTGGGCAAAGGTGCTCGGCGTCTTCTTCCACCTCGTCGCCGTCGCCGGCACCTGGAGGCTCGCGCGCGAGCTCGACGTCGGGCCGGCGCTCGCGACCCTCGCCGCGGCGCTCGCGGCCACCACCTCGGCGCTCGTCTGGGGCGCGCTCTCGGGGATGGAAGTGCCGCTCTTCACCGCCCTCTCCCTCTGGGGGCTCGTGCTGCACGCCAGAGAGCGTGGCGACTCGCGCCGCGTGCCGCTGTCGCTCGCCGTCCTCGGCCTCGCCGCGCTCGCGCGCCCGGAGGGGCTGCTGCTCGTCGCAGCCGCGGTCGCCGACCGCGCGTTCGTCATCGATCGCGCCAGCGACCGACTGCGGGTGATCGCGCCCTCGTGGCGCCAGGTCCTGCTCGGTTTGGCGTTGGCGGCCCTCGCCCTCGTGCCGGTGCTGCTCGTCTACCAGGCGATCGCGGGCTCGCCGCTGCCGACCACCTTCGACACCAAGGCGGGCTACTCGCGGCCGGGGCTGCCTCGCGTGCGCTACCTCTTCGAGGTCGCCGGCGTGCTGGCGGCCGCGCAGCCGGTGGCGACGCTCCTTGCGCCCGCCGGCGTCCTGGCGCTGCTCTCCCGGCTCGGCGGGCCGCGTGACCGTGGCCTTCTGCCGGCGCTCTGGGCGGCCGGCCTGCCGCTCGCCTACGGTGTGCTGTCGGGAAGCGGGCGGGGAATCCTCGGCAACTTCGGCCGTTACTTCTACCCCATCCTCCCGGTGGTGATCGTCCTCGCGGTGCTCGGAGGGGAGACGCTCCTGCGCGAGCTTCCCCGTCGCATCGCGGTGGGCGGGCGCGACGTCCGCTGGCCGGTGGGGCTCGTCGCCCTGCTCGTGCTGCCCGGGCTCGGAGCGCTCGTCGCCGGCGCCGGCCGCTACGCACACAACGTGCGCGACATCGAGGACGGCGACGTCCGCCTGGCGCGGGTCCTCGCGCTTCGGCTTCCGCCCGAGGCGACTCTGGCGGTCGACGACATCGGCGCCCTCAAGTTCTTCCTCCCCAATCGCATCGTCGACCTCGCCGGCATCGTCACTCCAGAAGTGCACGCCTACGCGCGGCGCTCGGCTGTGGCGACCGGCTCGTATTGTCCCGGCGTGCTCGAGTTCGTGCGCGCCGCGCGCCCGGACTACCTGGCGATCTTCCCGCGCCACCACGCCTGTATGAGCGACGAGGAGTTCCCGCCGCTGCTGCGGCTCGAGGTTCCTGACAACATCACGCTGGGCGAGGGCACGATCGTCGTCCACTCCGCTCCCTGGACCCGGTTCCCCCTACTTCCGCCGCCGGCGGCCCGCTGATCGGAGGCACCGTGCGCATCCCCCACTTCGACTTGAAGCCCGCCGCCGAGGAGCTCGCCCCCGAGCTGCTCGCGCGGTGGAGCGACCTCGTCGCTCGCACCTCCTTCGTCGGCGGCCCCGAGGTCGAGGGCTTCGAGGCCGGCTTCGCGACGTACCTCGGCGCGGCCGGCTGCGTCGCCGTCGCCAACGGGACCGACGCCCTCGTCGTCGCCCTCCGCGCGCTCGACCTGCGACCCGGCGACGAGGTGTTGTTGCCGTCGTTCACATTCTTCGCCACCGCCGAGGCGGTGGTCTGGGCCGGCGGCGTTCCGGTACCGGTGGACATCGACGCGGCGACCTTCAACATCGACGTCGCGGACGCCGCTGCGCGCGCCACGTCACGCACGGTCGGCATCATCCCGGTGCACCTCTACGGGCAACCGTGCGACCTCGATGCCGTTTCCGAGCTCTGCGCGCGTCGCGGATGGTGGTTCGTCGAAGACGCTGCACAGGCGCACGGCGCCCTGTGGCGCGGCCGCCGCGTGGGCACCTTCGGAGCGCTGGCGGGGTGGAGCTTCTACCCCTCGAAGAACCTCGGCTGCTTCGGCGATGGCGGGGCGATCACGGGAGCCGACGGCGGGGCGCTCGCCCGCGCCCGCCTGCTCGCCAACCACGGCCGCGTCGAGCACTACCGGCACGGTGCGGTGGGGACCAACTCGCGGCTCGACGCGCTGCAAGCGGCGGTGCTCAACCTACGGCTCGGTCGTCTCGAGCGCGACAACGCGCGCCGAGCGGCACTCGTCGCGCGCTACCGGGAGACGCTCGCCGGTGTCGGCGACCTCAGATTCGCGGCAGCGCCCGCGGCTGCTACTCCGGTATGGCACCAGCTCACCGTGCGCACGGCCGCCCGCGACGCTCTGCGCGCGCACCTGCAAGGCGCCGGTATCGGCAGCGCGACCTTCTACCCGATTCCCGTGCACCAGCAGCCGGCGATGCAGGAGCTCCTCCCTTCGGGGCTCGAGCTCCCGGCTGCCGAGGCCGCAGCCCGCGAGGTGCTCTGCCTGCCCCTCTTCCCGCAGCTCGCCGAGGCGCAGGTCGACGAAGTCTGCGCGTGCGTGCGAGCGTTCTTCGGCGACTGAACGGCTAGTCGGGCCGGCCACCAACCGCTGAATCGCGTCGGTGCCACGGCGCGGGGGCCGGCGCAGACGGACGTCAGGGGCGCGCCGGCGCCGCCGACGCCTGCGGCGCCGTCGGCCCGAACAGCTCCCGAGAGACACCGGCTGCCAGCGCCTGGCGGTGCTGATCGAGCAGCGTCCGGCGCGCGTGCCACTTCTCGACGGCCACCTCGCGCTCGCCAGCGGGTAGCGCGGCCAGCCACTCCGCCGGCGGCTCCGCCGGCCGCAGCGCCAAGAGCCGGGTGAAGGTGCCGAGCCAGGGGAGGTCGCGGTGGAGGAGCGCGCCGCTCTCGTATTCGACGGCGGGGAGGTCGTCGACGTGGGGCGGCACCTCGGCGAGCCACGGTGCGAGGTCGCGCTCGGTGGCGAGCAGCAGCGGCAGCAGGTCGGCGGGACGCGCGATGGCGATGTCCGTGAGCTCGTCGGCGACACGCCGATCGGCGAACGACGCCGCGAGCGCCGTCGGCGACCAGGCCACGGTGCGCGAGCCGGTGACGACGGTGAACGAGTTGATCGTCGACGGCTCGTACCAGACCTGGACGTGCGGGAAGACTTCGGCGAAGGCGGCGAGGATCATGGCGAAGTTGCGCGGCGTGAGCGAATACATCGGCAGCCACATCGACGCCACGCCGCCCGGTGCGAGGCGCCGCGAGAGCAGCTCGAAGTACTCCTTCGAGTAGAGCGACCCGTTGCCCGCGTAGCGCGGGTGGATCGAATCCGAGAGCACCGCGTCGACGATGTCGGGCGACGCGAGGAGGTAGTTCCTGCCGTCGTTGATTTCCACCTCGACGCGGGGGTCGGCGAGGACGCCGTGGTTGATGTCGCGGAAGTAGTGATCGGAGGCGGCCAGCACCGCCGGGCTGATCTCGATGATGCGGATGTGCTCGACCGGGTGTCGCGACACTGCCCACGCGGTGCCGCCGCTGCCGAAGCCGATGTGCACGACCGAGCGCGCGTCGGGGGTGATCAGCAGCGGCAGGTGGCCCTGCAGCTTCTGGATCGAATAGAGGTCGGGGCTCGTGCCCGCGACGTTGACGCCGTTGAGCTCGAGCGACAGATAGGGGCCGTGCGCCGAGGGGAGCCGGCGGATGGTCACCGCCGCCTGCGCGTCTTCGTGAAAGTGGACGAGGGTTTCGGGCGCGTCCTGTCGGAACATCCCGGCGGCGAGGATCACGCGATCGGGCCGCAGGACCGCTGCCGCGCCGAGGAGGGCCAGCGGCGCCGCCGCCGCCGCCCAGCGCAGGACCGGACGGCCGCGCGCCAGCGCCAGCGCCAGGAGCCCGTTCGCTGCCGCCACCGCGAGCAGGGAATCCTGCGTACCGAGCAGGGGGATGAGCACGAAGCCTGCGAGGAGTGAGCCGACGACGGCGCCGAGGGTGTTCCAGCCGTAGACGCCGCCGACGTCGGCGCCGAGCCGGGCGCGCTCCCAGTGGAGGGCGCGCACGGCGAGCGGAAACGAAAGTCCCATGAGCAGCGTCGGCGGGAGCAGCAACGGCAGCGAGGCGAGCAGCTGCGCCACGACGACGCCGCCAAAGGTTCGCGGCTGCAGCCATTCGGCCGCCCGGAGGAGCAACCCGTTGAGGTGCCCGAAGAGAACGATCTGCACCGGCACCCAGGCGGCGAGCGCGAGCTCGACTATGGCGAGGGCTCGCACCGGCGAGCCGACGCGGTCCGCCCACGATGCGGCAGCCAGGCTGCCGAGCGCGATGCCGAGCAGCACGACGAGGAGCATCAAGCTGTAGGCGTATACCGACGAACCGAAGTAGAAGACGAGGATGCGTGTCCAGAGCACTTCGTAGGCGAGGCTCGTGGCGCCCATCGCGCAGGCGATCGCGAGCAGCCAGCGCCGTCCTCCGGCGGCGGGGTCGCGTTCCGGGGTCTCGTCGGGCGTCGCTGCCGCTGCGGCGGGCGACGGCATCTGGCCGATCCCCATCGCGACGAGTGCGGCGACGAGGTTGCAGGTCGCGGCCGCCAGCAGCGTCGCGCGCAGCCCGATCGTCGGAATCGACCCGAACCCTGCGAGGGCGGTGCCGGCGACCGCACCCAGGGTGTTGAAGCCGTACAGCAGAGCAGTAGCACGGCCGGCTCGCGCAGCCCTCGGGGCGGCTGCGAGCACGAACGGCAGGGTGGCGCCCATGAGCAGCGTCGGCGGCAGCAGGAAGGCAGCGGCGAGAAGGGCTCGGCTCAGCGCGAAGAGCCCCGGCAGGTTGCCCCACGAGCGGTAGATGACGACGTAGGCGGCGTCGATGAGGGTCATCAGGCGCGGCGAGGCGACCGCCAGCAACGCCACCGCCAGCTCGCACAGCGCGTAGCCGACGAGCGGTCGTCGCATGCGATGCGACAGCCGGCCACCCAGGAGTGCGCCGGCGCCGAGGCCGCCCATGAAGACGGCGAGCAGGGTCGCCGCCGCCCATGTGGTGTTGCCGAAGATGACGGAGAGGTAGCGCAGCCACACCACCTGGTCCATCAGCGACGCCGCGCCGGAGAGCAGGAAGCAGAGGCCGAGGAGCGTGAGCCGCAGCGCCGGACGCCCTCGCACCGTCATCGATTCGTCACCCTGCATACAGCACGGCCAGCACGACGGCTGACCAGAGCGCGAAGTTGACGAGGAACGGCGGGTCGGTCAGCACGTCTTCGGTGGGGTTGGAGTGTCCCGGTCGCTGGTAGACGAGGTAGAGGTAGCGGAAGACGCCGAAGAGGACGAAGGGCACGGTGTAGACGAGACCCCTGCCGTGTTTCGCCACCGACTCCTCGGCCATGGCGTAGAGCGCGTAGCAGATGACCGTCGAGGCCGTGACGACGTTGATCATCTGGTCGAGGAAGGCGGGGCTGTACTGCGACAGCACACGCCGCTGGTCCGGCGCGCGCTCGGCGAGCAGCAGCAGCTCGTGGCGGCGCTTGGAGAAGCCGAGGAAGAGCGCCACGAAAAGCGTGCAGAGGAGAAGCCACGACGAAACCGCGACGCCCACCGTGGCGGCGCCCGCCTCCACCCGCACGAGGTAGCCCACCGCGAGCACCATGACGTCGAGGATCACGAGGTGCTTCAGGTAGGCGGTGTAGAGAGTGTTGAGCAGCAGGAAGCCGAACACCAGCGCGAGCGGCAACCGCCCGAGCGCGGCACCGGCGGCCAGCGCCAACACGACGAGCACGGCGGCGGTGCCGATCGCCAGAGTCGCGCTCACCTGCCCCGAGGCGATCGGTCGCTGGCGCTTGAGCGGATGGTGGCGATCCGCCTCGCGGTCGCGCACGTCGTTCAGGAGGTAGACCGCGGAGGAGGCGGCACAGAACGCGGCCAGGGCGAGCAGCGCGCGCGACAGCGCCAGCGAGTCGTCGAGGCGGTGCGCGAACACCACCGGGGCGAGCACGAAGAGGTTCTTGACCCACTGCTGGGGTCGCATCGCCCTGAGGAGCGCCGGCATTGGCGGGTATTCTACGCAGCGTCAGCGCCCCTCAGCCGATGGACACTGCGTCCGACAGAGTGCCGCCGCCGCGCGCGGAGCCGTCGCCGCTCGCCACGGGCGGCGCGCGCGATGGCTCGTGGTCCCGACTGGTAGCGCCCATCGTGCTGCTGCAGCTGCTCGCGGTGGGATCGCTGGCGCTCGGGCGCGACACGCTCTTCCTGCGCGACGTGCTCGCCACGCACCTGCCGATGAAGCAGGTGCAGGCCGCGGCGTTGCGGCAGGGACACCTCCCCGAGCTCGACCTGCAGCGCGGCGGCGGCCAGCCGCTACTCGGCAACCTCAACGGCACGCCGCTCTACCCCGACAACGTGCTCTACGTCGTGGCGCCCGCGCCCTGGGCGCTCAACGCCCACTTCTGGCTCCACTTCCTGGTCGCTCCGTGGAGCTTCGCCTGGCTCGCCCGCCGCCTCGGCTGCGGCAGATCGGGGGCGTGGGTCGGGGGCGCCGTCTACGCCACGAGCGGCTGGTTCTTGTCGCAGATGAGCTACGCCAACCTGGTGGCGGGGGCGGCGCTGGCGCCCGCATTCATCGCCGCTTGCCTGGCGGCGCGCGACGGAAGTGCGGCTTCCGGAGCGGTCTCGGGAGCTGCCGCGGGAATCGGTGCCCGGCGCGCGGCAGCGGCCGCCGGTGCGCTGTGGGCGCTGCTGCTCCTCGCCGGCGACCCGGCGACGGCCGCGCTCGCGCTGCTCGCGGCGATCGTCGCCCTCGTCGCGACGAGCGCCGGCGCCGGCATTGCCCGCGAGCGGAGCGAGGCGGGCCCGGGGGCGTCGCGGCGCGCGGCAGGCTCGCGAGCGGCGTGGTTGCGACTCGCGCTCGCGCTCGCCTGTGGCACCGCGCTCGCGGCGCCGCAGCTCGTCGAGCTCTTGCGCATCCTTGCCGTCTCGACACGCGGCGTGCGCGGCTACGACGCGGCGGCCCGCACCATGGCGAGCTGGGATCCTCGGCTCGTGCTCGAGCAGCTCCTGCCCCTCGCCTTCGGCCGCCTCGACTCGAGCGGGCCCGGTGGCTTCTGGGGTCACCGCTTCCACACCGGCGCGCTGCCGTTTTTCCTCACGCTCTACCCGGGTGTGCTGACGTTTGGTCTGGTGGCGGCGGCAGGGCGCGCTCGAGGGCGCGGCGGGCGCTTCGCCTGGGCCGTCCTCGCGCTCGGCATGATGCTCGCGCTCGGCCGCTACGATCCGCTGCTGGCGCCCGTCGCCGCACTTCCCGGCGGCAGTCTGCTGCGCTTTCCGGTCAAGGCGTGGCTGCTCGTCGCGCTCGGCATGGCAGCTCTCGCCGCCGCCGGCTGGGAGCGGGCGGTCGAGCTCGCCGAGGCGACGGCGGTGCGGCGTCTCCGGCTCGCGCTCTTGCTGGTCGGCGGCGTTCTCGCGGGGATCGCCGTTGCGGCGGCGCTCGGCGAGACGCCGCTCCAAGACTGGATGGCGCGCCAGCTCCCCGCCGGTGCGCCGGCCGCGCTCGTCGACGGCGAGGCGCGGCGCTGGGCCGTCGTCGCCGCCGGCCTCGCGCTGCTCGCCGCTCTCCAGGCGCTGGTGCTCTTCCGCCGTTTGCCGGCGCGGATCGCAGCGCTGGCCGTGACGGTCCACGCCGCGGCACAGCTCGTCCTGCTGGGTCCGGCGACGCTCGCGCGAGACGCCGTCGAGAGGGCGACGTCGAGCCCAGCCTTCGTCGGTCTGATCCCGCCGCGAACGCGCATCGCGCACGGCAGCGTCGGGCGCCTCTTCGGCCCGCCGCCGCGGCGCGCGCCGCCGGACGGCGACGGTCGCTGGCTCGTGCGTCAGGGCGCCGCCGCCGGGTTTCCGCACACGGGCGTTCCGGCGAGCTGGCGGTACGAGCTCGCGCGCTCGCCGGAGGGGCTCGACGGCTTCCTCACGCGCCTCGCCGGCGACGCCTTCGCCATGCTCGACGACGCGAGCCGCGTGCGGTTGCTCCAGATCTGGGGGGTCGAGGCGCTGCTGATCGAGCGGGCGCTGCCCCCGGGGACGCCGGGAACGCGGCTTGCCGCGACCGCCGACGGCCCGCTCGCACGGATCTACGTCTACCGCATCGATGGTTCGACACCGGAAGTCCGGCGTGTCGCCGGCGTGCGCCCTGCGGCCGATCCGCGCAATGCGCTCACGACGCTGCTCGACCCGCGGTTCGACCCCGGCCGCGAGGTGGTCCTGCCCGGCAGAGTCGCCGCCGCGCCTCCCGGCGCCGGCACCGTCGCCATCCTCCGCGACGGCGCGGAGGAGCTCGGGCTCGAGACCCGCGACAGGCGCCCCGGCTGGCTGGTCGTCGAGAGGGCTTGGCAACCGCACTGGCGGGCCACCGTGGATGGCGAGGGCGCGCCGGTGATCGCGGCCGACCTGCACCGGCTCGCCGTGCCGGTACCGGCTGGCACGACCCGCGTGCGGCTCTTCGTCGATCGCGCGCCGCTGCGTCGTGCCGGGTGGGCGGCGGCGCTTGGTTTCGCCTGCCTCCTCGGGCTCGCCTGGCGCCGTGAAGGGGCCGCCACGATCGAATAGTCGCGCGCGCAAGGACCGGCCTTGCGGGCGGTGGTACCGTACCCGGCCGATGAGCGAGCTCGACGTGGTGGTAGTCGGCGGCGGCCCGGCGGGGAGCACCGCAGGGGCGCTGCTCGCGCGCGCCGGCCGCAAGGTGCGCATCTACGACCGCGAGCGCTTCCCGCGCTTCCACGTCGGCGAGTCCCTGCTGCCGCAGAGCGAGCCGCTGCTGCGCCGGCTGGGAGTCTGGGAGCAGCTCGCCGCGGCGGGGTTCCAGCGCAAGTGGGGGGCTCACTTCACGTTCGAGCCCGACGGCGGCTCGAACCGCATCACCTTCGCCGGCGGGCTGGGCCGGAAGCCGCCGCCGCAGGCGTTTCAGGTGCGCCGGGCGGAGTTCGATCACCTGCTCCTGCGCAACGCGGCGGCGCAGGGCGCTGAGATCCACGAAGGGGTCGAGGTGCAGACCGTGCGATTCGACGGCGACCGCGCCGTCGGCGTGCGGGTGCGGCGCGCCGACGGCGTCGAGGAGGACGTCGACGCGCGCGTCGTCTTCGACGCCACCGGGCGCGAGGCGATGCTGGGCGGTCAGCTCAAGATCCGCGAGCGCGACCCGGTCTTGCGACAGGCGGCGATGTTCTCGCACTATCGCGGCGCCCGCATGGGTCTGGGGCGTGAGGGCGGCGACATCCTCGTCGTCGGCGGGCCGGCGGGGTGGTACTGGATGATCCCGCTCGACGCCGAGACGACGAGCGTCGGCGTCGTCTTCCCGGGTGGCGTGATGGCCGAGCGCCGGGGGCGGCCGCTCGCCGAGCTCTACGAGGAGCTCCTCGCCGCGTCGCCCGAGGTGGCTGGGCGCATCGCCGGCGCCGAGCGTATCGAAGACGTGCATCCGCTCGCGGATTTCTCCTACCGCCTCCGCCGCTTCGCCGGCGATGGCTGGGTGACCGTCGGCGATGCCGCCTGTTTCCTCGACCCGGTCTTCTCGTCCGGCGTGCACGTCGCGCTCACCACCGCCGCGAGCGCCGCCGACGTGGTGGCGGCGGCGCTGGCGGCGAAGGGGAGGCTCGACGCCGCCGACCTCGCCGGCTACGAGCGCTTCAGCCGGCGCGGCCTCGATCGCTTCCGCCGCTACATCCTCGGCTACTACGATCCCGCCTTCGTCGGCATCTTCGCCACCGAGCCGCCCTTCGAGGCGGTGCGCGCCGCGGTGGTTTCCGCGCTCGCGGGCGGCGTCTTCCACCAGTCGCTGGCCCAGCGCCTCCTCGAGAAGTTCTTCTTCATGGGCGTCGAGCGGCACCGGCGCCGGATGGAGAAGGGGAAGAAGCCGATGGCGATCGCCCCCGCGTGCGACGCGCGCCGGGGGTGAGCGCCACGAGCGCCAGGGCGAGCGCCGCCGCCGCGCTCACGCCGGTGCCGAGCAGGTTCGGCAGCCCGCTGTCGCGGTAACATCCCACCCCCATGCCAGAGCCCCCGCGGCGGGCCTTCAAGAAGGTGCTGGTGGCCAACCGCGGCGAGATCGCCGTGCGGGTGCTGCGCACGTTGCGCGAGCTCGGCATTCGCGGCGCCGTCATCTACTCCGACGCCGATCGCAAGGCGCTACCGGTGCTGATGGCCGACGAGGCGTACCGCATCGGTCCGGCGCCGTCGCGCGAGAGCTATCTGCGCGGCGAGGCGATCGTCGGGCTGGCGGTGTCGATCGGCGCCGACGCCATCCACCCCGGTTACGGCTTCCTTTCGGAGAACGCGCGTTTCGCCGAGCTCTGTGCGCAAGCCGGGTTGGAGCTCGTGGGGCCACCCGCGTCGGCGATCGCCGCGATGGGGAGCAAGATCGAGAGCCGCCGGCTCATGCACGAGGCCGGAGTGCCGACCGTGCCCGGCGGCCGCGATCCGCTTCCCGATCTCGACGCCGCCGAGCACGCCGCGGCGGCGATGGGCTATCCGGTGATGCTCAAGGCGGCGGCCGGTGGCGGCGGCAAGGGCATGCGCATGGTCGCCTCTGCCGACGAGCTCGCCGCCGCCTACCGCGGTGCCCGCTCGGAGGCCGCCTCCGCGTTCGGCGACGACACCGTGTACCTCGAGAAATACCTCGTCGAGCCGCGCCACGTCGAGATCCAGGTCCTCGGCGACAAACACGGCACGCTCGTATCTCTCGGCGAGCGTGAGTGCTCCCTGCAGCGCCGCCATCAGAAGGTCGTGGAGGAGGCGCCCTCGACCGTCGTCTCGCCCGCGTTGCGCGCGGCGATGGGCGAGGCGGCGGTCAAGGCGGCGCGCGCCGTCGGCTACTGGAACGCCGGCACGGTGGAGTTCCTGCTCGACAAGAGCGGCGCCTTCTACTTCCTGGAGATGAACACGCGCCTGCAGGTGGAGCATCCGGTCACCGAGCTCGTCACCGGCCTCGACCTCGTCCGCGCGCAGCTCGCCGTCGCCCAGGGCGAGCCGCTCCCCGCCGAGTTCCACGGCGTGACGCCGCGCGGTCACGCCATCGAGGTCCGGCTCTACGCCGAGGACCCCTACCGCAACTTCGCGCCCTCGCCCGGACGCATCGATCACCTGCGCTGGCCGCAGGGTCCGGGCGTGCGCAACGACGTCGGCGTCTACGAAGGGAGCGAGATCCCGATCCACTACGACCCGATGCTCGGCAAGCTCATCGTCTGGGGCGCCGACCGGCCGCAGGCACTCGATCGGCTCGGGCGCGCGCTCGCCGAGCTACGCATCGACGGCGTCGCGACCAGCGTGCCGCTTTTCCTCGCCCTCCTCGAGGACGAGCAGTTCCGCCGCGGCGATTTCGACATCGCCTGGCTCGACCGCAAGCTCAAGGCGGGCGAGCTGCGCCTGCCGGTGCCGGCGAGCGATCGCGACCTCCCCTTCGTCGCGGCCGCGCTCGCCGAGATCGAGCGCGGCGCGCGGGCAGCCGCAGCGCCGCCGGTGGAGGGCGCGCGCCCGCGCTGGAGCCTCGCCGCGCGGCGCGAAGGGTTGCGAGGAAACTAAAGTGCTCCGCCTCAGTGGTTCGCCGCCCAATTCGCCGGCCCTTTTCGCCCAGGGCGGCGTTGCGCCTCCTCGAAATGCGTCCGAGTATTCCTTCGTCGGCGCGCCTTGCCCCTGGACGAAAATGACTCGGCGACTTGTGCAGCGAACCACTGAGGCGGAGCACTAGTGGAGCTCGTCGTCACCGTCGCCGGCCGCACCGAGCGCGTTCGCGTCGAGCGGAACGGGGACCTCTTGCGCGTCTGCGTCGGCGAGCGCAGCTACGTAGTCGACCAGGCGGCGGTGGGGCCGCGCCACTGGAGCATCCTCGCCGGGGGCGAGCAGTTCGAGGTCGCCGTGTTGCCGCGCGGCGCCGGCCGCTGGTGGGTGTCGAGCGCGCGCGGAGGCGTGCTCGCCGAGGTCATGGACCCGCTCACCTACCTGGCGAGCCAGGGCGCGGCGGCGCGTGGGACACCGCGCAGCGAGCAGGTCACCGCCTACATGCCGGGGCGGGTCGTTGCGGTGCTGGTGGCAGCGGGGGACGCCGTCACCGCCGGCCAGGGCGTGCTGGTGCTCGAAGCGATGAAGATGCAGAACGAGATCCAGGCCGAGCACGAGGGCACGATCAAGCGCGTCTGCGTCGAGGCCGGCCAGGCGGTCGAGGGCGGCGACCTGCTGTTCGAGCTCGAGTAGACCGAAGCGTGCGCAGCGCGCACTTCCCGCTCACTCCGCCCGGGCGAGCACGCCGAGCGCAGTGTCGCAGACGAGCTGCACGCCGATGTCCCGCAGGCAGCGATGGTGCAGCAACGGGCAGTGCCGGCGGAAGCAGGGCGAGCACCAGCGATCCGTGTAGAGCACGCGATGCCCCTCGCCGGCGGGCGCCGTACGCCGCGGATCGGTAGGCCCGAAGAGCGCGACGCAGGGCACGCCGAAGGCCGCCGCGAGATGCATCGGCCCCGAGTCGTTGGTGACGAGCAGGTCGAGGTGGGCGAGCACGGCGGCGAGCCCGCGCAGGTCGAGGTCGGGCCCGATCACCGGATGGATCTTGCCGCTCTCCTCGTGGATGCGCACCGCCATCCAGACCTCTTTGGGACCGGCGAGGATCATCGTGCGCACGGCGGGGAGCTGCCGCCGCAGCGCCAGCGCGAGGTCCGCGAACCGTCGCCACGGCCAGCGCTTCGACGGGCCCCACTCGGCGCCGGCGAAGAGGCCGACGAGCGGACCGCTGGCAGGCAGGCGCGCCCGCCCGAGGCGCTCGGCGCCCACGGCGAGGAGCGCCGGGTCGCGGGGCAGCCGCGGCACCCACGAGGGCGGAGCCGGCACGTCGAGCGCGGCGAGCAGCTCGCGGTAGTCCTCGACCTGCGGCCGGCGGCCGCGGGGCCGCGGCACCGGTGGCCGCAGCAGCGGCGCCCGCCAGCCGCCGCGGTACCCCCATCGCCACGGGATACCCGCCTGGTAGGGGAGCCAGGCCGAGCGGATCGAGTTGGGGAGCACCACCGCCTCCTGGCAACTGGCCTCGCGTAGCCGCTCGATCGTCGCCGCGTCGTCCCCGGCGCGCTCGACGACCTCGCCGATCGCCGGCGAGAGCCGCAGCAGCGGAGCGAGGTGCGGCTTGGCCAGCGCCACCACTTGCCGATCCGCCGCCGCCAGGGCCTCGACCACCGGCAGCGCCATCACGCAGTCGCCCACCCAGTTGGGCATCACCAGGAGCGTGCGCAGCGTCATGGCGCGACTGTACTCGCGGGCGACCCGCCGGCCTGCGACGAGTCGTCCTGCGCCCCTGCCGTCAACAGGCCGGTGACGATCAGCATCGCCGCCGCCGCGCCGGGGCCAGCGCGACCCTCGCGCGCGAGACAGCCGGCGCCGGGGTGTCGGGCTGCATCAGTCCATCCGCCAGCGACGGTGCATCCAGAGCCACTGCTCCGGGTGACGGCGGATGTCGCCTTCGAGGGCGCCGAGGTAGCGGGCGGTGAGCGCCGCAACCGACTCTTCGTCGCGCCCGCCCGGGTCGGGAGCGACGATCGGCTCGCCCACCTCGACGAGGTAGCGTCCGCCGGGGCGCGGCCAGGCGACGATGGTCACCGCCGGCGTGCCGGTGCGCAGCGCGACGCTCGCCGGCAGCGGGGTGACGAGCGCCGGGTGCCCGAGGAAGGGGAGCACGATCCCCTGCCCGGGGCGCACCCTCTGGTCCATCACCACCCCCGCCTTGCCCCCCTCGCGCAGGACGCGGAAGAGCGCCTTCGCCGCCCCGCGCTTGGCGATCTGGTGCTCGCCGAACCGCTCGCGTTCGCGCTCCATGAAGCGATAGACGAGGGGGTTGTTGAAGGGGCGGACGACGACGTGGAAGGGTCCGCGATAGAGGCCGAGCGGTCGCGCCGCCACCTCCCAGTTGCCGAGGTGCGCGCTCAGGACGAGGAGGCCTCGACCGTGCGCCTCCGCGGCCGCGAGGTTCTCCCAGCCGACGAGGGTGAGACGGCGACAGAGCTCGACGGCGTCGAGCCGCGAGAGCGCGATGGTGTCGAAGGTCATGGCACCGAAATGGCGAAAGCAGCGCCGCGCCATCCGCCGCCGCCTTGCCGCGGAGAGGTCGGGGAACACCAGCGCGAGGTTCCGCGCCACGGTGCGACGGCGGACGCCGAGGATCCAGAGCACGTCGCCGACCGCGGCCCCGAGCGGGCGGGCGGCGGCGAGCGGCAGCACGCGGACGACGGCGCGGGCGGCCAGGAAGATGCCCAGCTCGGCGCGGTGGCGGAGCCGTGTGCTGGAGGCGCTGTCTGGCATGCGGGTTTGCGCCCGCGGCGCGAGCGCTGGCGGATTCTATGGCCGCCGCTCGCCGGCGCTCTGCGGCGGTGGGGAGCGCCGACCGGCTACCGAGCGTCCTCTGCCGGGGACCGGCCTGGCCGCCGTGCGCCGAGCCACTCCCAGAACGCCGGCTCCGGCACCGCCGCCACCGGGAGCTCCCAGAGCGGCAGCGGCAGGCGGCCGGCGAGCTTCACGCGGTCCTTTGCCGTCGTCAGCACGCCGGCGGCACCGGCGGCAGTCGCGGCGCGGACGATGGCGTGCAGCGTCGCCGCCGGATAGGAGTGGTGGTCTCGCAGTGCGAGATGGCCGGCGACCGAGAGCCCGGCGGCCTCCGCGGCGCGGCGCACGCGATGTGGCTGGGCGATGGCGGTGACGAGGAACAGAGGCGCCGTGGGCCGCTCGCCCTCGCCACCGTGACCGTCACCGTCGACGCGCCGTACCCGCCCGGGCGCGATGCGCGAGGCGAAGGCAGGGCCCGCGAAGCCATGCGCGCGGAGCGCCGCCCCCACCTCGCGCGCCAGCTCGGGCGTGGCGCCGTCGCCGCTGACGAGCAGCGCGCTCGCGCGGGCCGCCGACGCGAGCGGCTCGCGCAGCCGTCCGCTCGGCAGCAGCCGACCGCCGCCGAAGGGATCGTCTGCCGGCAGCACCAGGAGATCGAGCTCGCGGGCGAGCCGCAGGTGCGAGAAACCGTCGTCGAGGAGGAAGAGGGTCGGAGGGCGCTCGAGCGTCGAGAGGAGCAGCCGGGCGGCGTCGGCGCGCCGCGCCGCCACCGCCACCGGGACGCCGCGAAGCTGCTCGGCGAGCAGCCAGGGCTCGTCGCCGCTCGCCTCCGGAGACAGCGACGGCCCGCTGCCGTCGGAGACCACGAGGGGTCCGCCACGGCGCCGCCCGTAACCCCGCGAAAGCACCGCCACCGCCTCGCCTCGCTGGTGCAGCCATGCGGCGATCGCGGCCACCAGCGGTGTCTTGCCGGTGCCGCCCCAGTGCAGGTTGCCGACGCTCCACACCGGCACGGAAAGATGCTCGGCGCGCGCGCGCCAGCGGGCCTCGCGGCGCCGGTGGGCGGCGGCGTAGAGGCGCTGCCACGGCGAGCGGGAGGGTGCCGGCGCGATCACCGCGAGTAGTGGGCGGGCAGCGCGTCGTTCGGCGTCGGCGCCGGCGTCGCGCTCGCGGCACGCACCCGCTCGAGCACCGGCGCCAGCACCTCGAGGGTACGGGCGACGGCGCCGCGGTTGCGCTCGACCAGGGCGCGCGCGCGCTGGCCGATCCCGGCGGCGGCGGCGGGAACCTCGAGCCACTCGCGCCACGCAGCCCCGAGGCCGGCGGCGTCGGGGACGCGCCGCCACGCTCCCGCGGAGTCGAACTGCGCCGCCATGTCGCGAAAGTTGTGCATCGAGGGGCCGACGGCGATCGGGCGGCCGTAGCGCGCCGGCTCGAGCGGGTTGTGCCCGCCGGTCGGCACCAGCGTGCCGCCGACGAAACAACCCGCCGCGAGGCGGTAGAGCGACGCGAGCTCGCCGATGCTGTCGAGGAGCACGACGGCCGTGGCCGCCTCGGGTGTGGACCCCTCGAGAGTCAGGTCGCTGCGGCGCCGCCACGCGATCCCGCGGGAGGAAAGCAGGCGACCCACGTCGTCCCAGCGCTCAGGGTGGCGCGGCGCCAGCACGAGGAGAGCGCGCGCGGCGCCCCCTGCGGCGGCGAAGGCATCGAGCACCATCGCTTCCTCGCCGGCCATCGTCGAGCCGGCGACGAGGAGCGGCCGCGACGCGGCGGCGGCGACCAGCGCGCTCTCGAGCGATGGATGTGGCGGAACCTCGCTGGCGTCGTATTTGAGGTTGCCGGCGACGACGACGCGCTCCGCGGCAACGCCCAGCGCACGCAGCCGCCTGCCGTCCTCCTCGCTCTGAACGGCGAAGCGGTCGACGCCTCCGAGGAGCCAGCGCGCCGCGCGGGGAAGACGCGACAGGATCCGCAGCGTGCGGTCGCCGACGCGACCGTTGACGACGACGATCGGCAGGCCGTGCCGCCGGCAGCGCGCGAGCAGGAGCGGCCAGTAGTCCCCCTCGATGAGCACGAGGGCAGCCGGTCGCAGCCGGCGAAGGAAGCGCTCCACCGGGAGGCCGAGGTCGAAGGGGAGGTAGCCGACACCGGCGCGGCCGCCGACGAGCGCCCGTGCGCGCTGCTGGCCCGTCGGGGTGACCGTGGTGACGACGAGCGGGATCCCGGCGGGGAGCTCGCGGGCGAGCACGGCGGCCACCGCCACCTCTCCCACCGACACGGCGTGGAACCAGAGAGCGCCGGCCGGTGCGGCGGGGAGGGCGATCGTCAGCCGCCCGCGGAGGGTCGCCAGATAGTGCCTGCCTCGCGCCAGCAGGAGGAGGGGGCCGGCTGTCAGCAGCAGGGCGGTGAGGCCCACCTGGTAGAGGAGCTGCACGGCCGGCCAGTATAGGTGCGCGGCCGCCGTCTGGGCCCCGGCCGGAGGTGGCGGTGCTCCCCCCGCAGGCCGGGCCCTGGCGCGCCAGGCGGTAGAATGCAGGCGCGGGGGCGGGCGGAATGGCCGCCCACCCCGCTCCGGTTCTTCCCGCAGCCATCCGGGTTCCTCCGGCAGCGAGCGGAGGGCTTTCCGGCAGCGGCCGGGCCTCCCGGCAGCCACCGAAGGGAGGAGATCCGTGGCCGCCTGCCGCAGCTAGACGTTGCCGCGGGCGCCTCCGTAAGCTTCCCGGGAGGAACCCGACCTTTGACGGTACCCAGCTCCGGTCAGACATCACCGATGCCCAGGCTCATCTTCAGCGAGCGCGAGGAGCGGCAGCGTTGGAGCGACGGCTCCGACCTGGAGGTCCTCGAGGGCCTGCGGGCGGGAAACGAGCGCGCCCTCGACGAGCTGGTCCAGCGCAAGACCGCCCCCCTGCTGCAGGTGGCCTACCGCATCCTCGGCGACCTCGAGGAAGCGCGCGACGTGGTGCAGGTCTCGTTTCTCCGCATGTGGGAGCACCGGACGCGGTTCGACGCCCGCTGGAGCCCCAACACCTGGATCTACCGCATCGTCACCAACCTCGCCATCGACCACCTGCGCTCGCGCAAGAGCCGCGAGCGCCACCAGGAGCCGTACCGTCACCACCTCCGCCAGGTGGAGACCGAGCGCGGCTTCTCCGAGCTGCAGCAGCGCGAGGTCGAGGCGATCTTCAACGAGCTCGCCGGCGGCCTCTCCGAGAAGCAGCGCCTCGCGTTCCTGCTGCGCGAGGTCGAGGGGCTCTCGTCGCAGGAAGTGGCCGCGATCCTCGAGTGCCGCGAGTCCACGGTCCGCAACCACCTCTTCAACGCCCGCAAGGCGCTGCAGAAGGAGGTCCGGCGCCGCTACCCCGAATACGCGCAGGATCGCGACGACGAGGCGGCGACGCGATGACCCGCTTCGTCGCCAGCGGCAGCTGCCCGGACTGGGCGGGCCTCGCCACGGCACGAGATGCCGCCGCCGGTGATCCGCCGGGATGGGACGACGCGCTGCGTCACCTCGACGGTTGCGCGCGCTGCCGACGTGAAGCCGTGGCCGCCGACCCGCTGCTCGCCTTTCGGCGCCTGCCGGTGCCCGACCTCGCCGCCGACGAGGTGGAGGCGATGCGGCTGCGCGTCGCCGCGCTGCGCGGCGCCGGCCGGCTCGCGCCGCCGCAGCGCCGGCTGCCGCTGCGCCAGGCGGCGGCCGCCGCCGTCGTCGCGCTGGCGGCTCTCGCCGGGGGCGGCGCGCCGCCGTTCACCACCGAGATCGCCGGAGCGCCGCTCGCCGTCGCCGCGCCGGTGCTCGACGCCGCGCTCGCCGCCGAGCCCGTCCTCGACTCGCTCGAACAGCCCTTCGAACACGTGGTGCAGTGGAACGGCGACGACCTCTCCGTCGTTCTCGTAGTCGACGGACGGCTGGGCGTCTGAGCAGCCTGCGGCGCGGCGCCTGCAGCCGACGCGGCGCGGCGCTCTTGGCGTTGGTGCCCTCTCTGCTGCTCGCCGCGGCGCCGCTCGAGGCGCAGCATCAGCAGCCGGAGCAGGAGATCGTCGCGCACGTCTACATGCTGCGCCACCAGACGGCGGGCGACGCGCTCGGGCTGGTGCGGCCGCTGCTCTCGCAGCGCGGCACCGTCGAGCTGCGACCGGCGGCGAACACGCTGGTGATGCGCGACACGGTGGAGGCGCTCGAGCGCATCCTGCCGGTGCTCGTCGCCTTCGATCACCCGCCTCGCCCCGTTGACGTCGAGCTCTGGCTGGTGCGTGCGACCGGGCCAAAGGTGCCGGTCTCGCCGCAGCCGCCGGCGCGGCCGAGCGACGTTCCCCCCGAGCTGCTCAGGGCGCTCGCCGACCACCTCCCCTACGAGCACTACGGCCTCCTGGGCAGCAGCAAGGTGCGCGGAGCGGAAGGGGAGCGCATGACGTTCCAGGTCGCGGGGGACTACGCCGTGCGCTTCCGGCTCGGCACGGTGGTCGCCGAGCAGCGGGTGCGGCTCAACGACTTCGAGGTGGCGCTCCTCCCCGACACCGGCGACGCCGTGCCCCTCCTGCGCAGCCAGCTCAACCTCTGGCTCGGGCGCACGATGGTTCTCGCGCTGTCCGCCGGGGAGGGGAGCGGCACGGCGTTGATGGTGGTGGTGCGCTGCCGGACGGCGCCGCCGCCGCCGACCAAAAAGAGGGGGCGCTGAACATGCAGTACCTCTGCCGACTGGGCACGCCCGAGGGCGCCGTCATCGAGGAGGTGCACCACTCCTCCGACGCCAAGGCGCTGCGCGCCGACCTCCAGCGCAAGGGCTTCCATGTCTTCGACGTCAAGCCGCGCCGCGCGCTGTCGGTGGCGTTGCCGCGCCGTTCGGGCCGCGGCAAGCTCTCGACGCAGCGCTTCCTCGTCTTCAACCAGGAGCTCGCAGCGCTGCTCGCCGCCGGCCTGCCGCTGCTGCAGTGCATCGAGCTGATGCTCGAGCGCATGAAGGAGCCGCTCTTCCGCGAGGTGCTCGCCGACATCCGCGAGCGGGTGGCGAGCGGCCAGGAGCTCTCCGCCGCCTTCGACGCGCACGGCGAGCTCTTCCCGCGGCTCTACCCCTCGAGCCTCAAGGCGGGCGAGCGCAGCGGGGACCTCGAGAAGGTGATCCGCCGCTTCGTGCGCTACCTGCAGCTGATGCTGGAGGCGCGCAAGCGCGTGGTGTCGGCGCTCGTCTACCCTGCCGTCCTCATCTGCCTGTCGGCGGCGATGGTGGTGGTGATGACGGTGTTCGTGGTGCCCAAGTTCGCCGGCCTCTACGCCGACCTCGAGGCGGAGCTGCCGCTCATCACCCGCATCACGCTCGGCATCGGGCAGTTCGTGCAGGCGAACTGGCTGGTGATCGTGCTGGCGATCGGCGTCGGCGTGTGGGTCTTGCGTCGCTGGTCGGATACGCCCGCCGGCCGGATCTGGTTCGATCACCTGCGCCTGCGGCTGCCGATCCTCGGGCCGGTGTTCCACCGCTTCGGCATCTCCGAGCTCACTCGCTCGCTCGCCACGCTGCTCGACGGCGGCCTGCCGCTCGTGCCGTCGCTGGAAATCGCCACCGGCGCCGTTGGCAACTCCTGGCTGCGCGAGAAGCTCACGCCCACGGTGCAGCGCGTACGCGAGGGCCGGGCGCTGCACGCGGCGCTCGAGCAGACCGGGGTGATGGAGGACATCGCCATCGACATGGTCAAGGTGGGGGAGACTACCGGCGCCCTCGGCGTCATGCTGACCAACGTCTCCGACTTCCTCGATCAGGAGGTGGAGACGCGGATGCAGCGCCTGCTGACGCTCGTCGAGCCGATCATGCTGGTGTTCATGGGTGTGATCGTCGCGCTGCTGCTGGTGTCGGTCTACCTGCCGATGTTCAGCGTCCTCGGGCAAGTGAAGTAAGAGCAAGTGAAGTAAGAGCAGGTGTAGTAAGAGCAAGTGAAGTAGAAGCCGGTGAAGTAGAAGCAGTGAAGTGAAGGTCGAAGGTGGAGTCCATATGGTGACAAGGGACGAATCGATCGCCGACCGCGTGGCGCGGGCGACGCATGAGGCCGAGCAGGCGCAGGCGATGGCCGCCCGCTACGGCCTCGAATACGTCGACGTGGCGCGCTTCCGCATCGACAACGACCTGCTGCGGTCGATCCCCTTCGACCTCATGCTGCGCTACCACTTCATCCCCGAGGTGCGCCACGGCGGCCGCCTGTCGGTGGTGCTGGCCGACCCGACCGACGTCGTCAAGCTCGACGAGCTGGAGATGCTCCTCGGTGAGCCGGTCGAGCCGAAGGTGGGTGCACGCTCCGCCATCGAGGAGATCCTGCAGAAGTCCGAGAGCGTGCAGCGGGTGCTGGACGAAGCGAGCGAAGACTTTCGTATGCAGCTGGTACAGGAGGACGAGCAGGGCGAAGAGGTGCTCTCCCTCGACCGGCTGACCGCCGACCAGAGCCCGATCATCAAGCTCGTCGACACCACCATCTTCAACGCCATCCAGCGCCGCGCCAGCGACATCCACATCGAGACCCGCGACACCGAAGTGATCGTCAAGTACCGCATCGACGGCGTCCTCTACCAGGCGATGGAGCCGATCGACAAGCGGCACCACCAGACGATCATCAGCCGCTTGAAGGTGATGTCCGAGCTCGACATCGCCGAGAAGCGCGTGCCGCAGGACGGTCGGTTCAAGCTGCGGCTCACCCAGCGCACCATCGACTTCCGCGTCTCCATCCTGCCCACCGTCCATGGCGAGGACTGCGTCATCCGCATCCTCGACAAGGAGTCGATGAGCAAGGACTTCAAGAACCTGCGTCTCGACATCCTCGGCTTCGACGACGACACCATGCGCAAGCTGCGCAAGTTCATCCGCGAGCCGTACGGCATGGTGCTGGTCACCGGTCCGACGGGGTCGGGCAAGACGACGACGCTCTACGCCTGCCTCTCGGAGATCCAGTCCTCCGAGGACAAGATCATCACCATCGAGGATCCGGTCGAATACCAGCTCCGCGGCATCACCCAGATCCCGGTCAACGAGAAGAAGGGCCTCACCTTCGCCCGCGGCCTGCGCTCGATCCTCCGCCACGATCCCGACAAGGTGATGGTGGGCGAGATCCGCGACGAGGAGACGGCGCAGATCGCCATCCAGTCCGCGCTCACCGGCCACCTGGTGTTCACCACGGTGCACGCCAACAACGTCGTCGACGTGCTCGGCCGGTTCCTCAACATGAAGGTCGACCTCTACAACTTCGTTTCGGCGCTCAACTGCGTCCTGGCGCAGCGGCTGGTGCGCCAGATCTGCCCGCACTGCAAGCGGCCGGTGAAGGCCTCACGCCAGCTTCTCGAGGAGAGCGGGCTCGAGCCTGCGATGTACGGCGAGCAGACCTTCTACGAAGGTGCCGGCTGCCTGGAGTGCGATGGCACGGGCTTCCACGGGCGCCTCGCCGTTTCCGAGCTGCTCGACCTCTCGGACACCATCCGCGAGCTCATCCTCGCCCGGCGTCCGGGGTCGGAGATCAAGCGCGTCGCCAAGGAGGAGGGCATGGTCTTCCTCCGCGAGTCGGCGCTGCAAAAAGTGTTCGAAGGCGTCACCACCCTGCGCGAGATCAACAAGGTCACCTTCGTCTGAGCCATGGCCGAGCCCACCAAGAGCCACCTCCTGCGCGACCTCGGACGGCGGATCCTCGGCACCAGTGCCGTTCCCGCGCCGCCCCATGTCTTCGCGCTCGACGCCTCGACCCTTCGCTATGGCCGCTTCGTGCAGGCCGGCGAAGGGTGGGAGCTGCGCGAGCTGCGTCGTGTCGAGCTGCCTGCGGACTCCTTCCATGTCGGCGTGCTCGGCGGACCGTTGCGCGAGCCGGAGGCCTTCGGCGAGAAGGTGGCGCAGCTGCTCGCCGGGATCTCGGCGCCGGTCCGCGAGGCCTCTCTGGTGGTTCCCGACGCCTGGCTCCGGCTGGCCTTCATCGAGACCGGCGACCTGCCTCGCGACGCCGGGGCGGCGGACGAGATCGTGCGCTGGAAGGTCAAGCGACTGCTCCCGTTCCGCGTCGAGGACTTGCGTCTGTCGGCGACCGAGGTGGCACCGCTGCCACAGCAGGAGGAGCCGCGACGACTGCTCGTCGCCTACGCCCTCGAGGCGCTGATGGCGCAGGTCGAGGCTGCGTTCGCCGGCAGGGAAGTGTGGCTCGGGCGCATCACCAGCGAGAGTCTGGCGCTGCTGCCGGCGGTAGGCGACCCCCTCCAGAGCGCCGGTCTCGGAGCGCTTGCCGTCGTTCGCGACGGTGGCTACACTCTGCTCTTCAGCCGGCAGGGGGAGCCCGTCCTCTACCGCTTCAAGGCCCGCGAAGAATCCCTCTCCTTTGCCTCGACAGTGGAGCGCGACCTGCGCCTGACCCGCGCCTTCGTCGCCGACCAGCTGCCCGACCTGAACCTCGACCGTGTGGTGCTCGCCGCCACGCCGGACGCGGGTCGCGGCTGGCCGGAGTGGCTCGCCGCCGGCCTCGGCCGCGCCGCCGAGCCGCTCGAGGCGCTGCGCCTGCCGCTCGCCTCGGCCGAGCGCGTCGGCTGGATGGACGTGGCGCCGATGCTCGGCGCGGCGCGGCAGGAGGTGGCGTGATCGGCGCCGCCGCGAACCTCGCCAGCCGTCCGTTCGCCAACACGCGCCCGCTGCGGCGCGTGGCGCTCGCGCTCTGGGTGGTCGGTGCGGTGCTGATGGGGGTCGCGGGTTATCTCTACTGGCGCTCGCTCTTCGGCATCGAGGGCGGACGCGCGCAGATCGCCGACGTCGATCGTTCGATCGCCGCCGAGCGTCGCCGGCTGGACGCGGCGGAGGCGGCGCTCGCTGGCATGGACCTGCGGCGACAGAACGCCGAGGCGACGTACCTCGACGCCCGCGTCCGGGAGCGTGCCTTCCCGTGGAGTGCCCTTTTCGAGCACCTCGCCCAGGTGCTGCCGCGGAAGGTGCGCCTGGTGAGCCTCGCGCCGCAGTCCGGCGACCCACGCGCCGGCACCCGCAGTCGACGCCCTGCCTCGGTAGCGTCGGCGGGTCGCGTCTACCTGCAGATGACCGGTGCGGCGGCCAACGACGAGGCCCTCACCGACCTGCTCGACCGGCTCTTCGCGAACCGCTGGTTCGAGCGTCCGACGCTCCCCACCGAGCACCGCGATCCCAACGGGACCATCGGCTTCGTGCTCGGCGTGTCGTACCTCCCGGGTGGACCGCGGGCAGCCGCCGCGGCGCCGACCATGGCGCCCGTGGAGAGGGCCACGCCCAAAGCCAGCCTGCTCACCGAAACGCCTTCGAGCGAATCGCGGTCACCGGGAGGCGCGCGTTGAACGGTACCGCGCGCGTCTGGTGGGAGCGGCGCCGGGTCTGGTTGCCGGCGACCGTCTTCGTCCTCACCGGAGTCGCGCTGCTCGCGGGCTATGGGCTTGCCCTTGCCGGGCGGCTCAGCCTCCAGGCCGGTGCACTGGCGAGCCGGCGCGGCCAGCTCGAAGAGCTGCAGCGGAAGCGGCAGGAGACCGAGGCTCTCGTCGGGCGCGCCCGCGCCACCCGTGCGGCCATCGACGAGCTCTACGTCGAGCGCCTGGGTGAAGAATCCGCCCGCCTCACGGCGGTGATGATCGAGGTCAAGAAGCTGGCGCGGCAAGCCGGGCTCTCGGGCGTCGAGGGGATCAACTACAACGACGAAGTGGTGCAGGGGCTGCCCCTGGCCAAGAAGTCGATCGTCTTCTCCGCCCAGGGGTCCTACGACGAGCTGCGCGCGTTCATCAACCTGCTCGAGCTGTCGCCTTCGTTCATCACGCTCGACGAGATCCGCGTCGAGGACGCCGGCGAGGGTGGACGGCTGCAGCTCCAGGTGCGGCTCTCGACGCTCTTCGTCGTTCCCGACTTCCAGCCGGCGGCGGGGGGCAAGGCGTGACGCTCGGCAAGCGCGAGAGAAGGATGCTGCTCGGCCTCGCGGGCGTGCTCGCGCTCGGGCTCGCCGTGCGGGCTTCGAACCGCTCCGGAGCGGCGGCACCGCCCGGGCCGGTCGAGGGCGCGCCGGTTGCTGCCAGCGCCTCGGCGCCCGTCGTGCGCGAGGTGGTGTCGCTCGATCTCGGCTCCCTGAGCCCGCAAACCAGCAGCTACCCGATCGGCCGCGACCCGTTCAGCTTCGTGCCCGACCCGACGCCGCCGCCACCACCGCCGCCGCCCCCGCCACC
>Ga0075421_100000336_pt1 | contig 47368 bp, 16 predicted proteins | sample SoiMetdeltSBSDD5_FD_75292 | JGI IMG/M metagenome (GOLD analysis project Ga0075421, IMG submission 75292) | Bulk soil microbial communities from a Populus tree surrounding site in Tennessee, USA - Soil MetaG P. deltoides SBSDD5 | ecosystem: Environmental > Terrestrial > Soil > Tree plantation... | reverse complement strand
CCCCGCGCCGTGGTCACTTCCGACCGACGGAATTCGTCGAAAATCAGCGTTTGTTCCGCCGGGGCAATTCCGAGGCCGGTGTCGGAGACGGTAACAAGGATGAAGGATGAAGGATGAATTATGAAGTCCTGATTCTGCCTTTCATCTTCCTTCATCCTTCCTACTTCATCCTTCATCCTTTTCACTTCCAGCGTGATTGTTCCCTGCTCCGTAAACTTGACCGCGTTGCTGACCAGGTTCAGGGCCACTTGCCGAAAACGCGTCCGGTCGCCCCAGACCCACAACTTGGTCGGGGGGATGGTATCCTGCCAGGTCAGACCTTTGTCGGTCGCCAATTGCCGGCCGGTCGCAATCACCATCTCCAGCGTTTCAGTGACATCAAACAACTCGTTCGCCAAGCGCAGTTGGCCGACCTGGCTGCTGGCCAAATCCAGCACATCCCGGATCAAGCGTCCCAAGTGTTGCGCGCTGGCATAGATCTGCTCGATGTCCTTTTGATAGGGAGCCGGGAGCGCGAGCTGGCTCAAGTCGCGTTTCTGTAAAAGCACTTCGCTCAACCCCGCGATGAGATTCAAAGGCGTGCGCAATTCATGGCTGACGGTGGAAAGGAACCCACTCTTCAAGCGATTCGCTTCCTCGGCCAAGATGCGCCCTTCCGTCGCTTCCCGATATAACCGGGCATTGTTCAAAGCGGCAGCGATCTGTTGCGTGATGGGGCCATCCAATTCAATATTAATTGAATCGTAAGCAATAAAGCCGGTGAGACCGGCGGGATTGACCAAAGGCAGGAGCACGAGCGCAAACGCCTGGTCGGAGGGGTAGAGTCCTTCCGGGGGAAATTGGCGCGTGGGAAAGCGCACGGGCGGCCGGTTGTTCGGAATGGTGTGAAGCACACTCCAGGCCACTGGGTCATCGCCCTGCGCCTCGAAAAACGCCAGGCTGGTATGCGCGCTCCCCATCGCCGGCAGCGCGTTGGCCAAGACTTCAAAGATCTGCGACTCTTCCGAGGTCATGAGCAACCGCGCGGTGAGCGAGCCGATCCGATTGATCACCCATTTTTGGTCAATGATGTATTGGCCATGCTGTCGGCGCATCCGTTCGCTGATCGCCTGGCGCGCCTGGTCGAGGAGATCGAGGGCCAAGAGTTGGGCCGTCGGGCGCTGGGCGACCTCGATCAAGTCGGGCACCGCTCGACGGAGGCTGGAAATGGCCGCCTGCCAAATATGCGCATCGTCTTCTTGGATTTCCACTCGCCGGAGCAACTCTTCAATCACCTGCTGAAAATCGGTTGGAGCGCCCTGCGCGATACTTGAAATGAAGACGCGCGCCAAACGTTCACACAAGTGTTGGACTTCATCGGCCTCAAAGCGCTGCGTTTCGGCCAGCACCGCCTCGACCATCGCTTGGACGATGTGCGCCGGATGACTGTTCGCCTCGCCGGCGGGAACGGCTTTTGCCCCGCCCCTTCGACCCCCACTCCGCTCCGCTCCGGGGGCTGTAGTGCGCGCGGCGGCATCCTGAGCGGACACTGAGCTTGTCGAAGTGGTAGTCGAAGGAGCCGCCGCGCTCCGCTCAGGGTGCTGCTGCGTAAGTCCAGCAACCCCCTGCCGACAGCCGCACGACTGGCGGAGGGCGAGGCTCGTCGAAACTTTGAGAGACGGAGCCGACTGTCCTTGAAGGCGTTGGAGCAGTACCTCCACGGCCTGATAGCCCAATTTGTAGAGCGGGACGTGAACACTGGTGAGGGGAGGGACTTGCGCCGCCGCTTCCGGTCGGTCGTCAAAACCGATGACGGCTACATCTTCCGGAATTCGCCGTTTGGCTTCCTTGAGCGCCTGCATCGCGCCCATAGCAGATTCATCATTACTCGCCACCACCGCAGTGAACTCAGTCCCCGATCTCAATAAGTGTTGTGTGGCCGCATAGCCGCCTTCGAAGGCGTGGTAACCATAGGCCACCAGCGCGGAGTCCGCCCTCAGCCCTAATTGCCGCACACCGGCCTGATAGGCTCTCAGCCGATCCCCGCTATCGCCTTCCGCGTCTTCTACGGGTCCAGCAATAAAAGCAATGCGCTGATGTCCGTGAGCGACGAGATGCTGCAAGGCCTGGGAGATGCCGCCGGCATTATCGGCGACGATCGCCGGATCGCCCTCACCGTTCGCGATAAAGGCAACCGGGTGGCCGGCCTTAACCAAGCCTTGAATGTAGCCTGAGCGCGTCTCAGAGGTCAGCGGATTCACCACGATCAACCCATCCGTATTCCACGGGCCGACCGGCGTAAAATCCGCATCCCGATCCAACGTGGGCCAGGCCGGATGAAGCGGCTCGGAGGGATCGGCCGAGGCCCCCATCCCATAAGCTAACAACAAATTACAGCCGTGGTCATTTACGGCGGCGGTAATCCCGCGAAAGATCGCGTTCAGGTAACTGTAAGGGGTCGGAGTCCAATAGACGTGCCAGCCCACCAACACGCCCAACGTGGGTCGCCCATGCCGATAAGGATGCGTCATGGCTTAAATTTTACACTGGTTTGATTGGCTTACGTGGGATTCAGCTAGCCCTCAACGATTTGGCCCGGAGACGATGTTCCGCACCTCCAGCCCGGCCGCGCTGGAGGCATAAAATTTGACCTCAATCTGCCAAAGTGCTAAACTTCCAAAAGCCTAACTTCAGGCAAGGCACTGAGTCTATTTGGAGTATCACATGGCAACTCAACTAATTCGTATACAGGATAAAGGGCAAGTCACCATTCCGCGTAATATTCGTAAGCGGCTCAAGCTCAAGAAGGGAGATTTGGTGACCTTCGTCGAAACCGAGCAGGGCGTGGTGCTGCTACCGGCAGAAGCGGTGGTCACGTCGGCCTTCAGCGAGATTGGACGCCTGCTCAAAGGAAAAGGTGTAACGCTGGGTGAGTTGCTGGAGAGTGGGGAAAAGGTGAGGCGTCAAATCGCCAAAGAAAAATACGGCTTGGGTAAATCTTCTTCAAAATCCAAAGCATGATTCGGCGGTGCTTTATTGACTCGAGTGTTTTCTATTCAGCCATTTATTCAAATCGTGACTATGCTCATGCGTTATTCAGTCTAGCGCTCCAAGACAAAGTGATCCTGGTGATAAGCCAGGATGTGCTCGACGAGACCCGGCGCAACCTCGCCCGGAAGGCCGGCGAACGCGCCGTTTTCTTTTTTGATCGAGTCGTGACCGAGATCCCTTTTGAGTTTGTCGAGCCGACGAAGCGCGAAGCACTGGCGGCCAGTGAACATGTTGTTGAAAAAGATGCGCCTATCCTGGCAGCCGCCAAGAAAGCGGAGGTAGATTTTCTGGTGACGCTAGATCGAAAACATCTCCTCGGGAAAGTAGCACCCGCCGAGTATCTTCAAGGGCCAATTGTTGAACCGGAAGAAGCCGTGAGACAGATTCAAGCAGGCGAGACGAAGCGAAAAAGTCTTTGAAGAGCCTTCAGTGACGTCAATATATTCAGTGCTTCAGTACTTCAATCAAAGAGACCGCGCAGATCAAAGTCGGCGCTTGCTTAAACACATGCTCAACACGATCAGCGCCCGCTTCATCCTCTAGCAAAGTTAAGAGCGCCGAAGTGTCCAGCAGATAGCTCGCTTTAGCGACGCTCACGCTGGCGGTCTTCAGCCCGCGCAGTTAATAGCCACTCGGTTAGCCGCTCCCCCTTGGCCCGCCCACGTAGGGCACGCACGGGATCCGAGGTGATGGGAACAACTCGGATCGTTTCCCCATCATCAATCCATTCGAGCATATCGCCTTCCCGGATCTTGTGCCGGCGCCGGATTGCGGCGGGAATGACGGTTTGCCAGCGCTTCGAGACCATGCTTTTCATAGCATAGTTTTACAAGATGAATAGGCGAAACGCAAGACAATAGATTTTGTCCGTCAGGTAGTCGTGCTTATGACCTCCAGACAGTTCTGTAATGCCGCAGCGAGGCCACGGACGTGAGGCTCTTCGATTAGGGTCAAATGGGTGCCCGGAACCAGGCACACCTCCACGCGTTGGGCTGAAAATTTCCCCCAACCCCGCGCTGGATCCGCCAGATCAATCTGCGGGTCGCCGGGCGCATTGGGATCGGAGACTTCAGCGCGGAAGAAGGTGACTTGGCCGGGGAAAGTCTGCAGCAGGTATTTGTTTTCGGCGATGAGGTTGGCCTTCCAAACATCCAGGTAACGGCGCAGATAATCTTGGCCGGCGTCCGGAGGCAGTAGATTCGCCTGAGCGGCCAACTGCCAAGCCAGATCAAGCTGCGCTTCCGGCGTCAGCTTCTCAAAAGCTTCATACGGGATCGGCAGGTTTTCGTCGCGGATCATCAGCCGCAAGATTTCCACCTCGCTCGGCACCGGGCGTTCGGCTGAAGGTACAAAGGTGTCCAATAAAGCCAACAGCGACACGGCTTCATCCTGGCGCTGCAAACGTTGCGCCATTTCAAAAGCCACCAAGCCTCCCAAAGACCAGCCTCCCAAGGCATAGGGGCCTTGAGGTTGAAACGTGCGCAATGCCTCCAGATAGTCGGTGGCTAAGTCCTCGACACAGGCGTAGGGCTGATCATCCCCAACTAGGCCTCGGGCTTGAAACGCATAGAAGGGCTGGTCAGAGCCAAGATGGTGCGACAGCGCCGCGTAACACAGCACCGTTCCGCCGCCCGGATGAACAAAGAAGAGCGGCGGTTTGGAACCGCTTGGTTGAATAGGCACTAGTGGGGAAAAGACCCGGTCGTTACTCTGTTGCAGAATCCGCCCGGCCAGTTGTTCGATGGTCGGCGCTTCGAAGAGAATCGAGAGTGGCAACTGTTGCTGCGTTTGTTTGCCAATCTCGGTCATGAGTTTAACGGCTAACAGCGAGTGTCCGCCTAATTCAAAGAAACTATCATGCCGGCCGATGGGTTCGATGCCCATGAGCTGCTGCCAGATAGCTGCGAGCATCCTTTCCAAGTCGGTTTGCGGCGGAACGTAGCGCGTCGCCAAATTAGGCCGCGACGACTGATCCCCTCCGAGTTCGGTTTGTCGGTCCAATAAATTCTCTGCGGTCTCGGCGCTCTCCGCGGTAAAAAAGGTTTTTGAGCCGGCCTCTACCCAATAGCGTCGGCGCTCGAACGGATAGGTGGGCAGCGTCACCCGCCGCCGCTGCTCATGGGCATAAAACCCGGCCCAGTCCACTTCTACTCCAGCCAGCCAGAGTTTACCCAAGGTGTTCAGCAAGTAAGCGCTATCCGATTGCTGATCCTGAGGGTGACGCAGCGAGTTGAGCGCGGGCCCCTTCGACTGCGCGTGCGCGACAGCGAGCCGGGGCTGCGATTGAGCCAGGGTGCTCAACGTCCGGCCCGGTCCGACTTCCAGCAGAATAGCTTGAGAATTTTGCAACACGGTCTGCAGCCCATCGCCAAAGCGGACCGTTTCCCGCAAGTGCCTGGCCCAATACGTTGGGTCGGTTACTTCAGCCGCGGTAATCCAGGTTCCGGTGACGTTGGAGACATACGGAATCTGCGGCGGATGCAACGTGAGTTTCTGAACGGCGTGAGCGAAAGCGTCCAAGATCGGCGTGACTAATTCAGAATGCGCCGCGACGTCAATCGGCAAACGGCGAACGACGACCTCGCGCTGCGTGAGCGTGGCCTCCAAGTCGGCGATGGCTTCCACCGGACCGGAGACGACACACTGTTCGGGCGCATTGACAGCCGCGACGGAAAGTTGCCCGTTGAGCAACGACCGCACCTCGGCCTCAGGCAAAGGAACGCTGAGCATCGCGCCCGGCGGCAGGCGCTCAAATAATTGTCCGCGCAGCACGACTAACACTAAAGCCTCTTTGAGCGAGAATACACCGGCGAGACAGGCAGCGGTGTACTCGCCCAGGCTGTGGCCGATCATCGCCGACGGGCGCAGGCCCCAACTCATCCACAAGTGAGCCAGCGCATATTCAATCACAAACAAGGCCGGTAAGGCGAGCGAGGTTTGGGTTAACGGTTCCCCCTCACGCGCCGGCGCTGGATACAAGTCGTCGCGCAGATCATGTCCTAGAAGCGGTTTCAAAATTTTCGCGCACTCGTCCACCTGTTCGCGAAAGATCGGTTCGGTCTGATATAACTCGCGCCCCATGTTGAGGTATTGCGCGCCACCGCCCGGGAACATGAAAACGAGAGACGGCTTCGGCGCGGCAACGGAACGCGCCAAGATGCGCTTCGGGTCTTGGGTTTCAAGCGCTTGGAGGGCGTCTTCAACATCGCGGCACACGAGCGCCTGTCGAACGCCAAAAGCCCGCCGTCCCATTTGCAAGGTGTAAGCAACATCAGCGAGGGAGAGAGATGGATTCGCTTTGAGATGCGCGGCTAAATTGGCGGTTGCCTTTTCGAGCGCCGACGGAGTCCGAGCCGAGAGCAGGAGCAACTGCCAGGGGCGCGATTCACTCCCAGGTTCCATCGGCGGCGCTTCTTCGAGGATCACATGCGCGTTCGTGCCGCCGATGCCGAACGAACTGACTCCAGCGCGGCGCGGACTCCCATTCGCCTTCCAATCGCTTAGAGTCGCATTGACGTAGAAAGGGCTGTTGGCGAAATCAATGTTGGGATTCGGCGCCGTAAAGTTCAGGCTGGGCGGCAGTTGTTTGTGTTGCAGCGCGAGCACGGTCTTGATCAAGCCCGTGACGCCGGAGGCAATATCCAGGTGACCGATGTTAGTCTTCACCGATCCGAGCGCGCAATAACCGGTCGCGCGCGTATAAGCGCGGAAGGCCTGCGTGAGTGCGGCCATCTCGACCGGATCGCCCAAGGCCGTGCCGGTTCCATGCGCTTCAATGTAGGTCACCGTTTCCGCATCCACGTGCGCCATGCCGAGCGCTTCTGTAATGACCTTCGCCTGCCCCGCTACACTCGGCGCGGCAAAACCGACTTTGGTGGAACCGTCATTGTTGATAGACGAGCCGCGGATCACGGCGCAGATCTGATCGCCCTCGGCGACTGCATCTTCTAGACGTTTGAGGACGACGACGCCAGCGCCGCTGCCGAAGATGGTGCCCTGCGCTTTGGCATCGAAGGCCCGGCAGTGTCCGTCGGGCGAGAAGAGGCCTCCGGGCTGGTAGAGGTAACCCGGCATCGGCTGGATACCGACGGATACGCCGCCCGCCAGCGCCAAGTCGCATTCGCCATTGAGCAAACTTTGGCACGCGAGATGCACGGCGACAAGTGAAGTGGAGCAGGCCGTTTGCACATTAACGCTGGGGCCAGTCAAGTTCAAGGCATACGAGACGCGCGTCGCGAGAAAATCTCGGCCGTTGAGGAGCATGGTTTGGTCAAAGCCAATCGCCTCGAGCAGACCTAGATTGGAGACGAGGTTGAACAGCAAGTAGGTGTTCTCGCTGGCGCCTGCGAAGACGCCGATGGCGCCGGGATACGTGGCCGGGTTGTAGCCGGCTCGCTCCAAGACCTCCCAGGCACATTCGAGGAAGAGGCGCTGCTGCGGGTCCATCAACTGCGCCTCGCGCGGGGTGAAACCGAAAAAGGCCGCATCGAACAGATCGCGGCCTTCCAAGCGGATGGTGGATTTCACATAGTTCGGGTTGTTCAGCATCGCCTCCGGCACGCCGGCCGCTTGCAATTCTTCATCGGTGAAAAAGGTGATGGCCTCCTCACCCGCGCACAGGTTGCGCCAGAACGCCTCCACGTTTTCCGCTTTGGGAAAGCGACCGGCTAAAGCGATGATGGCGATGGCGTTTACAGGGAGTTGATCGGTCATGGTATAGCTTCTCTTTACTGGGTCTTAAAAATAGGACGCAGATACACGCAGATGAACGCAGATTTTTTTGTTTTTGATCTGCGGAAATCCGCGTTTATCTGCGTCCCTTCTTATTTCGGCGGTTTTGGAGCGCGGCAGAGCGGCGTTCGACGCGTTCCAGACTCTTTTGCAGCGAGGCCCCTTCGTCGTAAGTTTGCTCCAGGTAACGCGCCTGGTCGCGGACGGTGGGGAACTTGAACAAGTCAACGACGGTGATCGTTCGCTGAGGAAAAGATTCTTGCAAGCGCTGATGAACCTGGATGATGAGCAGGGAGTGTCCTCCCAACTCGAAGAAATTGTCTTGGACCCCCACCCGCTCCAACTTCAACGCCTCACTCCAGATGGCCGCCACGGTTCGTTCGACATCCGTCTCGGGTGCGATATAAGTCTGACCAAGATCGGGACGCGCATCGTCCGGCATAGGTAAAGCTTGACGATCTACTTTGCCGTTAGGCGTCAACGGCAACGCGTCTAAGCGCACAAAGACCATCGGTATCATGTGATCCGGCAGTTTCGTTTTGAGAAAATTACGCAACTCATCAAACGGCGTTTCAGCCGAGTCCATAACCACATAGGCCACTAGACGCTTTTCTCCAGGCGAACCGGCCTCGCGCGCCAACACCGCCGCCTGCCGTACGGCCGAATGTTGATTCAGAATCGCTTCGACGCCTTTAAGCTCGACGCGCATGCCCCTGATCTTTATCTGATTGTCCACCCGGCCGACGTACTCCAACACACCGTTGGGAAGGTAACGGGCGCGGTCGCCGGTACGGTAAAGGATGAAGGATGAAGGATGAAGGCGGAAAGAATCTTCATTCTCTTTTTCATCCTTCATCCTTCCGCCTTCATCCTTCTCTAAGAAGAGATTAGGAATGAAGCGCTCGGCAGTCAAATCAGGCCGCTTGAAGTAGCCGCGCGCGAGGCCGACGCTGCTGACGTAGACTTCACCGGGGATGCCGACCGGGACAGGCTGTAACTGTTTGTCCAACACGTAAAGCTGTGTGTTGAGAATGGGCCGCCCGATGGGGACATAGAGTCCTGAGTCGGCAACTGGCTGGAGGTGGGTGTCATACCAAGCCGCATCATTCAATTCTGACGCGCCATATTGATTAAGCAAGGTGGCTTGCGGTAGACGTTCTTTGAAACGGCGATAGAGTTCGACCGTCAACGGTTCGCCACACGTGCTCCACAACCGCAAGCGCGGCAGCGTCGCTGGCAAATCAATGTCGGTTTCAAGTATCACGCGCAGCAACGACGGGACGACGACAATGCGCGTCACGTTGTGTTCCGCCAGAGTGGCGACCAGTTGCGGCAGGTCCTTGATCACCTCGTCCCCCACAATCAACGTCGGTGCACCTTGCAGCAAAGCGCCCAACAACTCCCACAGCGAAACCGAGAAGTTGACCGTGGTGCGCTGGCACATGACCTCGTCCGCCGCAAAGGGATAGGCTTGCCACATCCAGGCCAGCCGGTTGAGCAGTTGCCGCTGCGAGACGGCGACGCCTTTAGGCTGTCCGGTGGAGCCGGAGGTGTAGACGATGAAGGCGAGAGAGTCAGCAGTTGGTTGTTGGTTGTTGGTTGCTGGTTGCTGGTTGTTGATGGTTAGTGGTTGGCGGTTGGAGGTGGTGATCTTTTCCCAATCAGTGTCTAAGCAGACGATGGCAGGCGGCGAATAGCTGATAGCGGATAGTTGCCCACTTGACACTTGAACACCTGACACTTGAGCACTTTCTACCAGCCCCCAGCGACCAGCCACCAGCCACCGGCTCTCTGTTACCAACACCTCAATCCCCGCATCGGCCAGGATGAAAGCCAAATGTTCGGAAGGATAGCCGGGATCAAGAGGCACGTACACGCCGCCCGCTTTTAGAATCGCCAAGAGGGCGACGAGGGTTTGCGCGGAACGTTCGAGACAGACGCCCACGGGCACTTCTGGGCCGACGCCCAGAGCTTGCAAATAGTGAGCGAGTAGGTTCGCGCGCTCATTCAACTCGTGATAGGTGAGGCGCTGATGCGCGTCCATCACGGCTACCGCCTGCGGGGTTCGCTCCACTTGGGCTTCGAATAAAGTATGCAGGCACGTCTCAGCGGGATAGTCCCCCTGCGTGGCATTCCACTCGACGAGGAGTTGCCCTCTCTCCGATTCGGTCAAGAGTGAAAGCTCAGTTACGCACCGGTCAGGTTGAGCAACAACATTTTCCAAGATTTGCTGGAAATGGCCCAACAGCCGAGCGATGGTTCTGCTCTCGAATAGATCCGTGTTGTACTCCAGCACGCCGAAGAGTTGCGGCCCACGCTGTTCCATGAGCAGCGTCAAATCGTACTTGGCTGTTTGAGTTTCAAACGCGAGAGGCTGGAAGGTCATGTCCGGGACATCTAATTTTCCCAGCGGGGCATTCTCCAGGTTAAACATCGCCTGGAAAACCGGGCTATAGCTCAGGTCGCGTTTGGGTTGCAAATGTTCCACCAATAGCTCAAACGGCAAATCCTGATGCGCGTAAGCGCCCAGCGCCGTCTCCCGCACCCGCTCCACAAGTTCCCGAAAACTCAGATCACCGGTGAGGCGCGTTCGCAACGCGAGGGTGTTGACAAAGAATCCGATCAGCCCTTCGATCTCGGCGCGGTTGCGGTTGGCAATCGGCGAGCCGATCACAATGTCATCCTGACCACTGTAACGCGCGAGCAAGACGTTGAACGCGGCCAGCAGCGTCATAAAGAGCGTCACGCCGGTTTGCTGACTCAAGGCGATGAGTTCAGCGCTCAACGTGGGCGAGAGTTCAAAAGGAAGCCAGGCGCCAGAGAAGGTTTGCACCGGCGGGCGCGGCCGGTCGGTGGGTAAGTCCAGCAGCGCGGGCGCACCGGCGAGCTGTCCTTTCCAATAAGCCAACTGTTCTTCCAGGACTGCACCCTGAAGCCAATCACGCTGCCAGCGGGCAAAGTCCGCATATTGAATAGAAAGTTCGGGAAGCGCCAATGACTGCCCGACTATCGCAGCCGCATAGAGCGTTACTACTTCGTTGATCAACACTCCCATGGACCAACCATCCGAGACGATGTGATGGAGGTTTAGCAACAGCACCTGCTCACGCTCGGCCAGCGCGAGCAAGGTCGCCCGCAGGAGCGGCCCCTGCGTTAAGTTGAACGGGCGCAGGGCTTCCTCACGCGCCAGTCGCCGCGCTTCAAGGTCGCGGTCGGGCGGAGCCAAGTCCTCCAAAGACATTCGCGTCAACTGAATCGTCAACTCAGGTAAGATGATTTGCTGGGGTTGGCCGGCCTTCATCTGGAAAGTTGTTCGCAACACTTCATGCCGCTGTACGATGGCGTTGAGGCTGTGTTCAAGAGCAGATGGATTCAATGGACCGGATAGCCGCATCGCCAGCGGGATGTTGTAGGCGGCGCTGTTCGGTTCGAGTTGATCCAGGAACCAGAGTCGCTGCTGGGCGAAGGACAACGGCAGGGGTGAGGTATGAGCAATGGGCCGTAGGGGCGAAGCCGGCGCGAAGTTCAGCGCCGGCTTCGCCCCTACGGCAATGTGTTCGGCCAAACCGGCAATGGTTGGGGATTCAAAGAGCGCGCGAAGTGGCACTTCCACCCGGAAGGCTTCTCGGATGCGAGAGATTAGCTGGGTGGCTAAAAGCGAATGGCCGCCGAGTTCGAAGAAGTTGTCATGGACGCCGACTTGGTTGAGGGTCAGCACCTGAGTCCAAATCCCAGCCAGGATTTCTTCGGCGGCGCTACGCGGAGCGACGAAGGTGGCGCTCAATCCTGGCCGCGCTTCATCCGGCTCGGGCCCTTCGCCCTTCGACAAGCTCAGGGTGCTTAGGGCGCGGCGGTCAATCTTGCCGTTAGGCGTCAGAGGCAGAGCCTCCAAAAATACAAAGGCCGCGGGCAACATGTAATCGGGTAGTTGTGTTTTCAGAAACGCGCGCAATTCGACGGAGGACGGAGGACGGTGGACGGTGGACAGTGGATTGCTTCGCGCCTCATCTGCATGTCGTCCGTCGTCCGTCGTCCGTCGCGCGAAGCGGTCCCCTGTTGGCACCACATAAGCGACTAAGCGTTGGCCCATCCCGCGATCCATCTCACGCGCCAAGACAACCGCCTCGCGCACTCCGGCGTGCCGGGTCAACACCGCTTCGATTTCGCCCAACTCAATTCGGAACCCGCGGATTTTGACTTGATGGTCGACTCGTCCCAGGTACTCGATGTTTCCATCCGGCAAGTAACGAGCGAGGTCGCCGGTCTTGTAAAGGCGGAAGGATGAAGGGTGAACGCTTCGCGTGAAAGAATCTTCTGGCTCTTTTTCATCCTTCATCCTTCCGCCTTCATCCTTTTGCAAAAAAGGATTAGGAACGAACCTTTCAGCAGTTAAATCAGGCCGCCCCAGATACCCCCGCCCCACGCCGACGCCGCCAATGTAGAGTTCGCCGGGAACGCCAATCGGTGTTGGCTGTAAGTGAGAGTCTAAAATATAAATTTGTGTGTTGAGGATCGGGCGACCGATGGAAGGCGGGCGTTGATCTGCCTCGCACTCGGCCACGGTCGCGCACACACTGGCCTCGGTTGGGCCGTAAGCATTCAGGAACCGGCGGCCTGTTTTCCAGCGCGCGACCAGTTCGGCCGGACAGGCCTCACCCGCTACAATCAAGGTTTGCAAGGCGGGCAGTGGCTCAACGTCTAAAACCGCCAGCGCCGAGGGCGGGAGCGTCACCGTCGTAATCGCCTGGTCACGCAGCCACTGCATTAACGGCGGGCCGGGAAGCAGCGCCTCGCGCGGCGCGAGACAGAGCGTTGCGCCGGCGAGCAGGGTAACGAACACTTCCGAAACAGCGGCGTCAAAACTGAAAGAGGCAAACTGGAGCACCCGGCTCTCCGGTTGCACCTCAAAAGCGCGGATTTGCGCCTGGACCAAGTTGCACACGCCGCGCTGCGCTACCATCACCCCTTTGGGTTGACCGGTGGAACCGGAGGTGTAGATGAGGTAGGCGAGAGAGTCGGGAGAGATTGCAGATTGCTGAATGCTGATTGCTGATTGGGAGATGAGAGGCCAATCGGTGTCGAGGCAAAGGGCAGTGACTCGTGACTCGTGACTCGTGATTTGTCCCGCGAAGCGGTCCTTCGTCTCGCGTAGCGGTCTTTCGTCATTTTCTCCAGCCCCCAGCCCCCAGTCCCCAGCCACCAGCAACCGGGACTCTGTTACCAACACCTCAATCCCCGCATCGGCCAGCATAAAAGCCAAGCGCTCCGCAGGATACGCCGGATCAAGCGGGACGTACGCGCCACCGGCTTTCAGTACGGCCAGGAGGCTGACAACCATTTCCAGCGAGCGCTCCAGACAGACGCCGACCAAGACCTCTGGCCCGACGCCCAGAGTTTGCAAGTAATGTGCGAGTTGATTGGCGCGTTGATTCAACGTCTGGTAAGTCAAGTGTTGAGGCCAGGAGTTATCGTCCCCGGCAAACAGGATGGCCACCGCATCCGGTGTGCGCTCGACCTGCGCTTCAAAGAGTTCAGGCACCCCTCGATCCTGCGGATCGGCTGCCTCGGTCGCATTCCACTCCCACACCAAGCGTTGCCGCTCCGCTTCACTCAGCAGCGGTAGAGTCCCGAGTCGTTGCTCGGGATTCGCCACGCTTCCTTCCAACAAGGTCTGGAAGTGACTCCACAGTCGCTCAATCGTCGCCGGGTCGAAGAGGTCCGTGCTGTACTCCACCCTACCGCTCAAGCCCTGAGGCGTCTCCAGCAGCGTCACGGTTAAATCGAACTTCGCCACGTTGCTCTTGATCTCCAGTGGCTCCATGGTTAAGCCGGCCCACGTCTCGGCTTCGGTCGCCAGCGGCTGATTCTGCAATACCAGCATCACCTGGAACAAAGGACTGTGGCTCATAGTCCGTTCCGGTTGTAGCGCTTCCACTAACTGCTCGAAGGGCAAATCTTGATGAGCGTACGCACCCAACGTCACTTCCCGCACCCGCTTCAACAACTCGCGAAAAGTGGGCTGACCTGACAAGTCAGTCCGGAGCACCAGCGTGTTGACGAAGAATCCAATCAGCCCTTCGATTTCGGCGCGGTTGCGGTTGGCGATGGGTGAGCCGACGACGATGTCCCGCGAAGCGTGCCCGCTGTAACGGGCGAGCAAAACTTGGAACGCGGCCAGCAACGTCATGAAGAGCGTCACGCCTTCACGGCGGCTCAGCTGGGCCAGCGCGGCACTTAACGATTGGGGCAGTCGTCCAGAATAACTAGCGCCGCGATAGGTTCGTATAGGCGGTCGTGGTCGGTCGGTGGGCAATTGCAACAACGCGGGTATGCCGGAAAGATGCTCCTTCCAATAAGTTAACTGTTCGTCAAGAATTTGGCCCTGAAGCTGTTCGCGTTGCCAACCGGCGAAGTCAGCATATTGAATCGGCAATGGAGGCAGTAGCGACTCGGCAGACTCAGACGTGGCCCAGGCCGGATAGAGCGCGGCCATTTCACGAATGAGCACATTCATAGACCAGCCATCGGAGACGATGTGATGCATCGTCAACAACAGCACACGCTCATCTTCGGCTAGGTCTAAGATAGTCGCGCGCAGCAGTGGGCCGCGGGTAAGATCGAAGGGCTGCGCGGCCTCCTCGCGCGCCAAGCGCTGCACTTCAACTTCACGTTCGGGCGGTGGGAGCGCGGCGAGTGATAGACAAGTCAAGACAATCGGCTGCTCAGACTTGATGACCTGACACGGTTGGCCCGCGTTCATCTCAAAAGTCGTCCGCAAGGCCTCATGCCGCTGGACGATGGTGTTGAGGCTGTGTTCGAGGGCCGATAAATTCAGCGGACCAGACAGCCGGATTCCAATCGGGATGTTGTAGACGGCGCTGCCGGGTTCCAGCCGATCGAGGAACCACAGCCGCTGTTGGGCGAATGACAATGGGAGGGGCGAGGTATGAGCAATGGGCCGTAGGGGCGAAGCCGTCGCGAAGGGCAGCGCTTGCTTCGCCCCTACTAAACCGGCGACGGTGGGCGATTCAAAAATGGCACGCACGGGAAGTTCGACACCGAAGACTTCGCGCACGCGCGAGACGAGTTGTGTGGCAAGCAGCGAGTGTCCACCGAGTTCGAAGAAGTTATCGTGGATGCCCACGCGTTCGATCTTCAACACTTGCGCCCAAATCCCGGCCAGCAATTCTTCGGCTGGGGTGCGCGGGGCGACGAAAGTTTCACCCACGGTCCGTTGAGCAGGATCGGGCGCAGGCAGCGCCCGCCGATTCACCTTGCCACTCGGCGTGAGCGGCAACCTCTCCAGAAAAACGAAGGCCGAGGGGAGCAGGTAATCCGGCAGTCGCGCTTTCAGAAAGGCGCGCAGTTCTTCGACACGCTTCGCGGGCGCGTTCGGTGGCTCCGCCGAAACAATGTAGGCCACCAATCGTTTTCCATAAGCCTGATCGTCACGAGCCACGACCACAGTCTCACGCACCGCGGGGTGTTCATTCAGCGCCGCCTCGACCTCTCCCAATTCCACGCGATAACCCCGGACTTTGACCTGATGATCCAGGCGACCGAGGAATTCTATATTTCCATTGGGTAAGTAACGAGCGAGGTCACCGGTTTTATAAAGGCGGAGGGATGAAGGATGAAGGATGAAAGAATCTCTTCGCTTTTCTTCATCCTTCATCCCTCCGCCTTCATCCTTTTGCAAGAACGGATTTGGAATGAATTTCTCGGCAGTTAAATCAGGCCGCCCCAGATACCCCCGCGCCAGGTTCACGCCGCCGAGGTAGAGTTCCCCCGGCACATTGATCGGCACGGGTTGCAAACGCGAATCGAGTAAATAAATTTGAGTATTGTTGATGGGCCGACCGATGGGCGGCAGCGCCGACCACTCGCCCGGCGAACTGTCGAGGCTGAAGGCGGTGACGACGTGCGTCTCGGATGGCCCGTACTGGTTGTGCAACCTACCGTTCTTGAGTTTTCCCATCAAGCTTGCAATCGCCGGTGTGATTCTGAGTTGCTCGCCGGCAGTGATAACCTCGCGCAGGTGAGTCGGGGTAAGGTCCCGAGCTTCGGCAGCTTCGGCGATTTGCTGGAGCGCGACGAAAGGCAGAAAAAGTCTTTCAACGGCTCCGGTGTCGAGGCGGCGCAACAGCTCAATCGGATCGCGGCGGGCCTCGTCCGGGATTAAGACGACTGCGCCGCCGGAACACCAGGTGGAGAAAATTTCCTGAAAGGAAACGTCGAAACTGAGCGAGGCGAATTGCAACGTCCGCGCGCCAGCGGGCAGCACCGTGTTTTGCAGTTGCCAATGAATCAAATTCGCCAGCGGGCGGTGAGTCATCGCGACGCCCTTCGGCTGGCCGGTGGAGCCGGAAGTGTAGATGAGGTAAGCCAAGTTGTCGGGAGAGATTGCAGATTGCTGATTGCTGATTGCTGATTGGGAGATGAGAGGCCAATCGGTGTCGAGGCAAAGGGCAGTGACTCGTGACGCGTGACGCGTGATTTGTCCCGCGAAGTGGTCCTTCGTCTCGCGTAGCGGTCTTTCGTCATTTTCTCCAGCCGCCAGCAGCCGCGCTTGTGTCAACAACACTTGCGCTCCCGAATCTTCCAGCATGTACGCCAATCGTTCCGCCGGGTAATTGGGATCAAGCGGGAGATACGCGCCACCGGCCTTCAGAATCCCCAACACGCCAATGAGCATCTCCGGTGAACGTTCGACGCACAGGCCGACGACCGTATCGGGCTTGACGCCCAGAGTTTGCAAATAGCGCGCCAGTTGTTCGGCCCGCCGATTCAATTCGGCATACGTAATGTGTAGTAGGGGCGAAGCATTCGTCCCAAGATGTTGCTTCAATGACTGCTGCGTCGAATGCTTCGCCCCTACTACATCATCAAACACCACCGCAATCGCCTCTGGACTTCTTTCGGCTTGCGCCTGGAAGAGTTGATGCACGCACTGTTCATCGGGATAAGCCGCCGCAGTGGCATTCCAAGTCTCGACGCACTGCCGACGCTCGGCTTCAGCCATCAGCGGCAAATCCATCAGCCGCTGATCCGGATCGGCGACGATACCTTCCAACAGCGTTTTGAAATGACCGAGCAGACGTTGGATAGTGCCTGCCTCAAACAGGTCCGTGCTGTATTCCAGATACCCCACGAGTTGATTGCCCGCCTCGCCCAATTGCAAGGTCACATCAAAGGCAGACAATCCTTTTTCGATGTCGAAGGGCGCAAGGCTCAGCTGAGGAAGTTCTAAAGACCCCATCGGAGTATTTTGAAAGACGAACAACACTTGAAACAGGGGCTGCCGGCTCAAGTCGCGTTCGGGCTGCAACGCCTCCACCAATCGCTCGAAGGGCAAGGCTTGATGGGCCTGAGCCGCCCGCACTACCTCGCGCACGCGGCCTAATGCCTCGCGGAAGGTCGGATTGCCCGCTTCGCGCAGGTCGGTGCGGAGCACCAACGTGTTGACGAAGAATCCAATCAATCCTTCGATTTCCGCCCGGCTGCGGCCCGAGGTCGGGGAACCGACGACGATGTCGTCTTCGCCGGTGTAACGCGCGAGTAGGATTTGAAAGGCAGCCAGGAGGGTGATGAATAAGGTGAGGCCCGCCCGCTGACTCAAGTCTTTGAGGCTTTCGGTCAAGGCCGGCGAAAGCTCGAACGGCTCCACTGCCCCCTCAAAGGTCTGCACCGGCGGGCGTGGGCGATCGGTGGGCAACGAGAGCGCGGTCGGGCTGTCTTGGAGTTGCCCTCGCCAGTAAGCGAGGTGCGCGTCCAAGGCCTCGCCTGGTAATCGCTCTTGCTGCCAGAGCGCATAATCCGCGTACTGAATGGGCAGATCCGGCAACGACGCAACGGTTCCGGAAATTGAAGCCAGATAAAGCGCGGTCAACTCCCGAACAAGAATCCCCATAGACCAGCCATCCGCAATGATGTGGTGCAACGTGATGAGCAACACATGCTCCACCTCGGCCAATCTAAACAAAGCCGAGCGGATGAGTGGGCCGGAGGACAAATCAAATGGCCGCAAGGATTCGTCAATGACCTGTTGCCGGACAGCGGACTCGCGTTCGGTTTCAGGCAGGCGCGTGAGATCAACTGCCTCCAAGAGGACAGACGTCGCGGGTGCAATGCGCTGAAACGGTTTTCCGTCTCGCGCTGCGAATGTCGTCCGGAGTGACTCGTGGCGCTCGACCAGCGCCGTCAGCGCCGTTTGCAGCGCCGCGACATTAAGCGGCCCACGCAACCGGAGCGCGGTGGGAATGTTATAGGCCGGGCTATCCGGTTCAAGTTGATGGAGAAACCACAGCCGTTGCTGCGCGAACGAGAGCGGCGCGAGATCGGTGGCTCTTGACCGAGGCAAGATGAGCGACTCGGAAACATCCGCGCCCTGTTTACTCAATAGCAGTTCGAGCAACTGGCGTTGCTTTGGGGAAAGGTCAGTAACTTTTTTGGAAAAGCTAGTCATGGTAAATCTCAAAGCACATCGTCTCTAGTCAATCCGTCATTCCCGCGAAGGCGGGAATCCAGGACCCTGGGCGCTGGATTCCCGCCTTCGCGGGAATGACTCTTTTAGCACTATCACGCTTGGTCATTCGGCGAGATGTCCAAAGACTCGTTAGCGGCCAGCAGCGCCTCTACTTCATCGGGCGAGAGTTGCAGGATTTTTTCCAGCATCCGGTCCGCCGGGTGGGACATCTGTTGCAAGTCGCCTGAAATTTCGTCCCTGGCCAAATCTATCCGGCCTCCCAAGAGGGAGTGAACGAGCACGTGACTCGCCTCCAAGTCAAACAAGCACCGGATCGGTTCAAAGTTCATGTCCCCAATCTGACACAGCCCAATCTGCTGCTCGCCCGCCGCGGTTTCCAACAACTGCGTCATCAGACCCGCTTCAATGGCCGCGAAATGCAGACTGCGCTCGCCGTAAATGGGCGCAATCGCCGCCAATTGAACGACCAAGAAAATGGAGAAGGCCGCTTCGTCAAAGACCGGCTGATTGATGAAGGGGACGTGGAGGTCGCGTCCCAATTCAGCGCCGGGGTTTAACGACACTAGACGGTGATCTCCGGGATGGTAATAGTACGTCCCACCCGGTAACCGCTCTACACTCCCCGGCTTGAGATGCAAATAAGTCTGGACGGGGTATAAGCCACCGGCCGAGCCATAGCGGTATTTGGGTCGCCCCGCTACCGTGATCTGTCGTAAGACACTGAGGAACTCGCTAAATTGATTGAAGGGAATCGGTTGCAACGCGAATTGGCGGCGCGTCCGGCGCTCGGTGTATTTCTGCAACTGCGCTTCGGATTCGTCCCATGCCAGTTGAACCAAGGTCTGGCCCTCGTCGGCCGGCCGCAGGCCACGTTGTTGTCTCTTAAACGCCGCGCGCTCATCCGGATCCACGAGCAACTTATAGGAAGGCATCGGCGGCGTGACGAAGGGTGTGGCGGGTGAAGGACCTTGTGTAACCCGCGAGAGTTGAGGCTCCCCATGCCGTTCATAAGCCTGAGCTAAACCGAGCACGGTCGGCGATAAATAAAATTCGTCAATGGCGGGCCGGAACCCGAGTTCCTGTTCCAGGTGATTGGCGACTCGAATCATGTCTACGGAATTCGCGCCGAGGTCAAGCAGGCTGGTATGGGGATCGAGCGCTTCCAGACCCATGACGCTCGCGACGAGTTGAGCGATGCGCGCCGCGCTGGGGGGAAGTGAAGTGGGCAGCTCAAAAGCCGGCGCCTGAACTGACTCTTCTGGATCGGGCCCTTCGACTGCGCTCAGGGCGCGACGATCAAGCTTGCCGTTCGCGCTTAACGGCAAGTTGTCCAAGAACCGATACGTCGCCGGGATCATATACGCCGGAAGCTTGCCGCTCAAATACGCACGCAGTTCGCTGGCCGAGGGTGGCGCGCCATCGGGCACGACGTAAGCCGCCAGGCGCTTAGGGCCGCGCGCCTCGCCGATAGCGATGACTGCCGCCCCGCGCACGGCAGGATGTTGATTGAGCGCCGTCTCGATTTCCCCCAACTCAATTCGATAGCCCTGAATCTTGACCTGGAAATCTTCGCGACCGAGGAATTCGATGTTGCCGTCAGGGAGGTAGCGGCCGAGATCGCCGGTCTTGTAAAGGATGAAGGATGAGGGATGAAGGATGAAAGGATTCTTGGATTCATCCTTCATCCTTCCGCCTTCACGCGAAGCGTTCCGAATAAACCGCTCCCGTGTCTTCTCCTCCTCCCTCCAATACCCTTGCGCCACGCCCACGCCGCCGATGTAGAGTTCTCCCGGAACCCAGACCGGGCACGGTTCCAGCGCATCATTCAAGACGTGGAAGGTTTGGTTGACCATCGGCTGGCCGTAGGGGATGCTCTTCCAGGTTGGGTCCACGTGTTCGATCGGGTAGAGGATGGACCAGATGGAGGCCTCGGTCGCGCCGCCCATGCTGATGATTTGGGCCTCGGGGAGCAGATTGCGGATTTGGTCGGGCAGCGTGATTGGAATCCAATCGCCGCTCATCCAGATGAGGCGGAGGGAATGGAGCGAAAGCTCTGGATGACGGGCCGCGTACTCGACGAACAACTCCATCAATGCCGGGACCGAGTTCCAGAGGGTGACCTGATGTTGAGAGACCAACTGCGCCCAATGCGCCGGGTCGCGCGTGGACGAGGCGTCCGGCATGACAATCGTGCCGCCTGCAGCGAGCGTCCCAAAAATGTCGTAGACGGAGAGATCAAAGCTCAACGACGAAAGCGCGAGCACGCGATCCTCCGGCCCGAGGTGAAAGCGTTGATTAAGATCAACGATCGTGTTCACTGCGCCGCGATGGTCAATCATCACGCCCTTGGGCAAGCCGGTGGAGCCGGAAGTGTAGATGACGTAAGCCAGGGATTGGGGACTGGGGGCTGGGGGCTGGTCGCTGGCTGCTGGCGGCTGGTTGTTGGTGATTGTGTCCCAATCAGTATCCACGCACAACCGGCGAACACCTTCTGGCCACGGCAGAGTCGAGTCCAACCAGGATTGCGTCAGCACGATCTCAACCTGTCCATGTTCGAGGAGATAGGCCAGGCGTTCTTGCGGCAGGTCAGCGCTCAAGGGTAAATACGCCGCGCCCGCTTGCAGAATACTCAAGACGCCGACGACTTGTTCCCAGCCCTTTTGCATGACGACGGCGATGAGCATGTTCGGACGCGCGCCCAAATCCCGCAACCGCCGCCCGAGGTGAATCGAACGTTGCGCTAACTCCGCATAAGAGAGCGTTCGCCCGCTGGAGATGACCGCGGCTTGCTCCGGCCGCTGAGGCACTTGAGTAGCGAAGAGCGTGTGAAGAAGTCCGGAGGGGATTGGCGCGCTCGTCACGTTGACGGCGTGCCGCTGTTCCAATTGGGCCAGTGGCAACGAGGCCGCGCGGGCCGCTTGCCAGGCGGACTCATCCTCCGCCAGCCACCGCAGCAAATCGCAATACGATTCGAGCAGCGCGTCAATCAATCCTTCCGGGAACAACTCGTCCACCGAGTCCCAACTGAAGACCAGCGTCCCATTGGCTTCGTCCACTTGGTGGTCGAGCCAGACTTGCGGCGTCTGCCCGGCGCTGTAGATAACTTCCACCGGCAAATCAAAGCGTTGGGCCGTTGGGTCATCGGCCCGATCTAAGTTTTGCACGAGCAGGCTGGTGAACACGACCGGCATCGCGGCGCGCGGTGCGCCGCCTTCGCGGCGGAACAATTCACGCAGCACGCGCACGCCGCTCACCGCGCGCTGATCCAAATCCTGCCATAACTGCTCCTGCAATCGGCGCGCCCGAACTTCAAATGAGTCCGGCGCGGCGTTATCCACCGCCAGCAACGTCAGCGACGTGAAATCGCCTATCACTTGATTCACCTGCGGATGCAGTGGCAGACGATTGAAGAGCGTGAGGTTGATGGTGAACCGTGGGCTTTTGCTCCACAGCGTCAGCGCTTCGGCGTAGGCGGCGAGCAAGACACCGGAGGGAGTCAGGCCGGCCTGTTGCGCGCGCGCTTTCAATTTACTCCAGGCGTCTTTCTCCAACTGCCCATTCCGCCGGACAAAGCGCGGTTGAGCAATCAGGCCCGGATTCTTGGCGAGCGGTAGATCAGGCGCGGGCGGGAGTGAGTCCAGCCGTTCCCACCAATACGCCTGCGCGCGCTGATAGCGCTCGGCGGTTTGCAGCGCTTGCTCGGCCAGGACGTAATCGCGGAAGGAAAGTTCCAGAGGCGGCAGCACGGCCTCCAGTTGGATATAGAGTTGTGAGAGTTCTTGAGCAATTAAGATCGAACTCCAGGCATCGGCCAGCAGCAGGTCGAGCTTCAGATGAATCCGCATGTGCTGATCATCCAGGCGCGTGGCACGAATCTCAAATAACGGCCAACGGTCGGGGACCAGGGTTTCGCGCGCCATGCGCTCGCGGATGGCGTCAAGCGCGGCCTGGACTTCGGTTGCCGGGTGCCCCCTCAAGTCCAGGACTTCAATCGCATAAGACGGCACGTCTTTTAAGATTTGCTGGCGGCCATTGGATAAGACAATCGCGCGTAGCATCTCGTGCCGCGCGATCATCTGGTTCCAGGCCCAGGTGAAGCGTTCCAAATCCAGTTGATCGCTTTCGAGTTCAAGGTAAATGTGCGTGCCTACATTCCCCAACTCAAAGGCCGATTGGCGGCCAATCCAATAGGCTTGCTGAATGTCCGTGAGCGGGAAAGGCGCGTCGCGTTGGGCGGAATCAGGCGTGACGACGGTGGGCGGGATGGGAGTTACGACCTCCACCAACGGGGTCGGCTGCGCTTCGATCGCAGCGGCGAGGTTCGCGATCGTCGGCGCTTCGAATAACATCGCCAGTGGCAGTTCGCCGTGCAGGATTTCGTGCAGGCGCGTGATGAGCTGCGCCGCCATGAGCGAGTGTCCGCCCAATTCAAAGAAGTTGTCGTTGACGCCCACCCGCTCAACGCCGAGCACTTCCGCCCATAGTTTCGCGAGCGTGACTTCGAGCGGCGTGCGCGGGGCCACATAGGTTTCGGCGATTTCCGGGCGAGCGCCATCCGGTGTGGACCCTTCGACTGCGCTCAGGGCACGGCGATCTATTTTGCCGTTGGGCGTTAGCGGCATTTGCTCCAGGAATATGAATCTCGCCGGGATCATGTAGTCCGGGAGCTTCTCTTTTAAATACTCGCGCAGATCGCTGGTCGTGAGTAAGTGGCCCATCTGGGAAACAACGTACGCCACCAGTCGGCGCTCGCCCGGATGATCTTCGTGAACAGTGACGACCGCCTGAGCTACCGTTGGATGCTGGCGCAGCGCCTTCTCGACGCCGCGCAGTTCCACGCGCATCCCGCGAATTTTGACCTGGTGATCGCGGCGGCCCAGGAGTTCGATGTTTCCATCAGGTAAGTAACGAGCCAAATCACCCATGTTATAAAGGATGAGGGATGAAGGATGAACGCTTCGCGTGAAAGAATCTCTTGGCTTTTTTTCATCCTTCATCCTTCCTACTTCATCCTTGGATAAGAATGGATTCGGAATGAATCGTTCGGCGGTCAGATCAGGTCTCCCCCAATATCCCCGCGCGAGGCCGGCACTGGCGACATAGATTTGTCCGACGACTCCGATGGGGACGGGCTGCAAATGCTGATCCAGAAGATAGACTTGCGTGTGAGTCACGGGCCGGCCGATGGGGATGGCGGCCATTTCACTCCGGTAGCGGCGGGTATCGTAATGCGTCACGTCGTTGGCTTCCGAGGCGCCGTACTGGTTGACGAGGGTGGCCTGTGGCAGTTGTTCGCGGAACTGTTGATATAACTCCACCGATAAGGGCTCGCCGCACACGCTCCATAATTTGAGCTTGGGCAGCCGGCGTTGGAGATCGCCGCCCGCCTCCAGGATCGTCCGCAGCAGCGAGGGCACGACGACGAGGCGCGTGACGTTGTATTCAGAGAGTGTCTCAATCAAACGCGGCACATCTTTCCCGACTTCATCCGGCACGAAGACAGTCGGCACGCCTTTGAGGAGGGCTCCCAAGAATTCCCATAAAGAAACGGAGAAGTTGACCGTTGTGCGCTGGCACAGCACTTCGCCTTCAGCGAACGGATAGTCGCGCCACATCCAGTCGAAGCGATTGAGCAATTGCTGCTGCGGGACAGCGACGCCTTTCGGTTCGCCGGTGGAACCGGAGGTGTAGACGATGTAGGCGAGGGAGAGTGCTGATTGTGGATTGCTGATTGTGGATTGCTGATTGGAGATTGTCTCCCAATCGGTGTCGAGGCGGATGATGGTTAGTGGATAATCACTTGCCACTTGCCACCTGCCACTTGCCATCTGCGAGTTAGTGATTAGTACAGATACTTGAGTATCGCGCAAGATGAAGTCTAAATGCGCCGCCGGATAACTTGGATCAAGCGGGACGTAGACGCCGCCGGCTTTGAAAATAGCGAGCAACGCGATAAGAGTTTGCAGAGATCGCTCCAGGCACACACCCACTCGAACCTCCGGCCCGACGCCCAGAGTTTGAAGATGCTGCGCGAGTTGATTCGCGCGCTGATCGAGTTCGGCGTAGGTCAATTGTAGGGGCGAAGCATTCGATAAAGGATGATTTTGCTGCAATGGCTGTTCTGTCGAATGCTTCGCCCTTACGCCGGCGAAGGTGGCCGCGACAGCGTTCGGCGTCCGCGCAACTTGTTCGGCAAACAATTCCATCAAAGGTCGGGCAGGCGCGGGCGGGACCGGATTCCAATCTAGTAAAAGTTGCTGCCGCTCAGCATCCGTCAGCAATGAAAGCTCGCCCAGGCAATGGTCGCCAGACTCGGAGGGAGTCACCATCCCATGCAATAAGGTCTGCACATGCCCTAACATGCGTTCGATGGTCGCGCGATCAAACCGCGCCGTGTCATAGCCGATGCCTAAATTCAACTCAACGCCGGGGAAAGCCATGACCGTCAACGCGTAGTTGGCCTGCTGCGCCGACTCCACTGTCTCAATTCCCAGGCGCGCGCCCTGCTCACGCAGTTCCACATCTTGAGGCGTATTCTCAAAGATTAAGATGCTCTCAAACAGCGGCCGGTTGCGCGGCACATCGCTCCAGCCCTGGACTTCCACGAGCGGCGTGTATTCGTATTGACGCAGTTCGGCTTGCTGCGCTTGCAACGTTCGCAGCCACGGGACGAGCGCGGCCGAGGCTTCAACCGGCACGCGCAGCGGCAGTGTGTTGACGAACAATCCGACGATGGCATCTGCCTGCGGCAGTTCGACCGGACGACCGGAGGTCGTGACGCCAAAGACGGCTTCGGCTTCACCGCTGTAGCGGCTCAACAGTAGCGCCCATGCACCCTGCACCAGCGTGTTGAGAGTGAGTTGATGCTGTCGCGCCCAGGCTTGCAGTTCGGCGGTGAGCGTAGCGGGCAGAACGAGATACTGCTCGGCGTAAGGCTCTTCGGGAGTCGCCAAACGCGCGGGCGCGCGATCCACGCCCAAGGGCGTGGGCGCGTTCAGGCCGGCCAGTGTTTTTCGCCAGAAGCGCTCGGCCTGCGCCATATCCTGTCGTTGCAACCAGGCGAGGTATTCGCGATAGGGCAAGCCGTCTTCGGAGGCGAGCGTCTGGCCTTGGCTCAACCGCTCGTAGCCCGCAAAGACTTCTTTTAATACGAAGGGGATTGACCAGCCATCTAACAGGATTTGATGATGACTCCAAATGAAATGGAAACTCTGGTCCGCCAGCCGAATGAGTGTGAGCCGCATCAGCGGGGCCGTCGCCAAATCAAAACCGCGCTCCCGGTCGGCGCGTAGAAAGTCCGCCAGTCGCCGGGCCTGCGCCTCAGGCGCATCCTGAGCGGACGCTGAGCTTGTCGAAGGACGCGCGCGCCAATCATATTCTTCCCAGACCACAGGACAATCTCGATACACCGCTTGCGCTGGTGTCTCGCGACGCTCCCAACGGAAAGCGGTACGTAAGATGGGATGCCGGCGGACGGCCTGCTGCCACGCCTGCTGCAACGCCGGAACGTCGAGGGCAGTGTTGAGCGTGCAACGCCACTGCCGGAAATACACGCCCGACTCCGGCGCCCGCAAACTATGGAAGAGCATTCCGGCCTGCATCGGCGAGAGTGGATAAAGGTCTTCGAGCTGCGGCTCGGCGGAGCGCAGGGCGGCGAGCGCTTCCGGCTCCAGCCCAGCCAGCGCGAAAGGCTTTGAGCGTTCGTAGGCCGTCTGGGTGGGTGTAGCGACCTCAGCCACTGACGCCAGTTCGGCCAGAGTTTGATGCTGGAAGAGTTGCTTGGGTGTGATCTGCCATCCGGCCTGCTTCGCCTTCATCACGATCTGGATCGTCAAAATCGAATCGCCGCCCAGCTCGAAGAAGTTGTCATGTACGCCGACCTGTTCCAGTTGGAGCACCTCGGCCCAAATTTGGGCGAGCGCAACTTCGGTCGGGTTGCGGGGGGCCACGTAAACGGAATCGAGTTCGGGTCGAGCGCCGTCCGGCGCGGGGAGCGCGCGGCGATCCACTTTACCGTTCGGCGTGAGCGGCAGCGACTCCAGAAAGACAAACGCCGCCGGAGTCATGTAATCCGGCAGGCGGGCTTTGAGGAAGGCACGCAATTTGCCAGTGGAGAGTCCATCAGGGACGAAGGACGAAGGACGAAAGACGGAAGACGGGCTTTCGTCCCGCGCAGCGGTCTTTTGTCCTTCGTCCTCAACCGGCACCACATAGGCCACTAACTGTTTACCCGCACTGCGCTCCGCCTCGCGCGCAATCACCACGCAATCGCGGATAGCCGGATGCTGACCGAGCGCCGTTTCGATCTCCCCCAACTCAATCCGAAAGCCGCGCACCTTGACCTGATGATCGCGGCGGCCGAGGAACTCGATGTGGCCATTGGGGAGGTAACGGGCGAGGTCGCCAGTCTTATAAAGGATGAGGGATGAAGGATGAAGGATGAAAGAATCTCCATTCTCATTGCCCGTTTCATCCTTCATCCTTCCTACTTCATCCTTCTCTAAGAATGGATTCGGCACAAACTTCTCCGCCGTCAACTCCGGCCGCTCCCAATATCCGCGCGCCAGACCCTGGCCGCCGAGGTACAAGTCGCCGGTCACGCCGATGGGGACGGGTTGGAGATGCGCGTCCAGAATGTAGACTTGCGTGTTGGCGATGGGCCGGCCAATCGTTGGCTCACGCGGATCATTACGGTTGACCAGGGTGAAGGTCGAGTACGTTGTGTCTTCCGATGGGCCATAGAGATTGAAAACTTGCTTGACCGTCGGCACGGAGTAGATTTGCTGGACTAAACTTCCGCGCAACGCCTCGCCGGCCAGGTTGACCACACGCACCGAGTCTGGCAGGCCACCCTGCCGCAAGATTTCTGCGATCGCCGAGGGCACGGTATTGATGAGGGTTAGCCGTTCACCAGTGAGCGCCGGCAACTCCAGCGCGTTCTCAGCGAGCACGACCGTTCCGCCCACACTCAGCGGCACGAACAACTCGAAGATGGAGAGGTCGAAACAGATGGAGGTGGCGGCGAGCACACCCGCCAGCACTTCCGAAGAGAAGACCTGCCGCGCCCAATTGACGAACACGACCGCACTCTGATGCGTGAGCGCGACACCCTTGGGGCGACCGGTGGAGCCGGAGGTGTAGATTAAGTAAGCGAGGGTGGAAGGAGAAATTGATGATTGATGATTGGTGATTGCTGATTGTTCGATGGATGGCCAATCGGTATCCAAGCAGATAGCTGATAGCAGATGGCTGGTGGCAGAGGGTTGTCCACTTGACACTTGAGCACCTGACACTTGAACACTTTCCAAAGACAGTTGCTCCAACAAATGCGACCAGGTTACCAACACCTCAATCCGCGCATCGGCCAGTATGAAAGCCAAACGTTCGGAAGGATAGCCAGGGTCCATCGGTACATAGGCGCCACCGGCTTTCAAAATGCCCAGCATCCCAACGATCAAATCCGGGCAGCGTTCAAGGTATAAGCCGACCAATGTCTCTGGCCCCACGCCGAGGCTTTGCAGGTGATGCGCCAAGTGATTCGCGCGTTCATTTAACTCACGATAGGTTAGGTGTTGGGGAGGCTGATCATCGGTTCCGGGCCACACCAAGGCCACCACCTCCGGCGTGTCCTTGGCCTGAGCTTCAAATAAATTATGCAGGCACGGGTCAGCGAGCAAAACTGTTTGCGTCGCGTTCCAGGTGATAAGCAATTGCTGCTGTTCGGCATCGGTGAGGAGTGGCAACTCCGAGACGCGCTGGTCGGGCCGGGCTACCCCACTTTCCAACAGTGTTTGGAAATGTCCCCACAGCCGTTCAATCGTCGCGGCGTCGAATAAGTCGGTGCTGTATTCGAGCGCACCTTGCAAACCATCCGGCGTTTCCGTTAGCGTGAGAGTCAGGTCGAACTTGGATGTCCCGCTGTCCACCTCTAACTGTTGAACGGTGAGGCCGGGGAGTGTCGTCGCGACCTGCGGCGCATTTTGCAGCACCAGCATCACCTGGAATAACGGTGAGCGGCTCAGGTCGCGAGTCGGCTGGACAGCTTCCACCAGGCGCTCAAAGGGGACATCTTGATGAGCATAAGCGGCCAGCGTCGTTTCCCGCACGCGCTGCACGAGTTCCCGGAACGAGGGATCACCTTCCAGATTTATCCGCAACACCAGTGTATTGGCGAAGAACCCGATGAGTCCTTCCAACTCCACTTGAGTGCGGTTGGCAATCGGCGTGCCGAGGAGGAACTCGGCCTGACCGCTGTGGCGATAGAGCAACGTGGCGAAAGCTGAGGCCAGTGTCATGAACAAAGTCGCATCGGACTGGCGGCTGAAGTCACGCAGGGCAGTGGATAGAGTTATAGGAGGGGTGAATAGGTGAGTAGCGCCGCGGAAAGATTGCGTGGCCGGTCGCGGGTGATCAATGGGCAGTTCCAGGCGCGTGGGCGCGCCGACGAGGTTGTCTTTCCAAAAAGTGAGTTGATGTTCGATGACTTCACTCTGCGCAGTGTCACGTTGCCAGGCGGCGAAGTCGGCATATTGAACGGACAGAGCCGGCAGGCCAGATGGCTGCCCGGCGCCCCACAGGGGTGCTGCGCGAAGGTCGGCGGCGTAGAGGGTCGTCACTTCCTGAATCAGCACGCCCATTGACCAGCCATCGGAGATGATGTGATGCAGGGTGATGAGCAGCCAGTGCTCGGTGTCCGCCAATCGCAGAAGGTGCACACGGCAGAGCGGGCCGGCGGCCAAATCGAAGGGCCGCCGGGCTTCGGCCCGCAGCCTCGATTGCGCTTCAAGAGTGCGGTCGGTCTCAGGCAGATGACTTAGGTCAGTGACATCCAGTTTTAGAGTGAGGTGCGGCGCAAGCCTCAGGCTTGGCTTTCCTTCCGGCATCTGAAAGGTGGTTCGCAAACTCTCCTGACGTTGGAGAACTCCGTTCAAGCTCCTTTCCAATGCCTCGATCTCAAGTTCGCCGGTCAACCGGAGGGCGGCCGGCATGTTGTAGATCGCGCGGCCCGGCTCAAGCTGATCGAGGAACCATAACCGCTCTTGAGCAAAGGAGAGTGGCAGGGGCGATGGGCCACTCTCCCCGACTTCGCGCGCAATCGGCGAGATAGTCAGCGCGGACGGTCGCGAGTCGCCTTGTTGGAGACGCTCAATCTCTTGAGCCAATGTCTCAAGCGTGCCGGCCTCAAACAGCGTTCGGAGTGGGAGATCAACTTGCAGGGCCTTCCGCATCCGCGAGACCACCTGCGTTGCCAGCAATGAATGCCCGCCGAGTTCAAAGAAGTTGTCATGCACGCCAACCTTTTCCCGGTGAAGCACCTCGGCCCAAATGCTAGCGAGCAATTCTTCCAGCGGTGTGCGGGGCGCGATGAAAGCCTGCTCAAGCGCGGCGCGGGCGCCGTCGCCCTTCGACCCTTCGACACGCTCAGGGCTTAGGCTGCTCAGGGCACGCCGATTTACTTTTCCATTGGGCATGAGCGGTAGCGCATCCAAGAACACAAAGTTCGAGGGGATCATGTAGTCAGGCAAGCGAAGCTTGAGGAAGCGCCGGAGTTCAGTTGGAGTGGGCACTGGGATAGTTTGAGATACAAGGTAAGCGACTAAACGTTGTCCGGTCGAGTCCGCCTGCAGCATGACGACGGAGGCGTGGACGCCCGGATAGTGCCTGAGCGCCGATTCGATTTCCTCTAACTCAATCCGAAAGCCGCGCAGTTTGACTTGATAATCCCGGCGGCCGAGGAACTCGATGGCGCCAGTAGGGAGATAGCGGGCGAGATCGCCGGTCTTATAAAGGATGAGGGATGAAGGATGAACGCTTCGCGTGAAAGTATTTCCATTCCTATTTTCATCCTTCATCCTTCCTACTTCATCCTTCTCTAAGAAAGGATTCGGAATGAATTTCTCGGCAGTAAGATCCGGCCTCCCCCAATACCCTCGCCCCACCCCCACCCCGCCAATATACAGTTCGCCCACGACCCCCACCGGCACGGGCTGCAAATGGGGATCCAGAAGGTAGATTTGAATATTGGCGATTGGCCGGCCAATAGGGATGATTCCTGATTCGCCCCACTGGCAAGTCCAATGGGTCACATCCACAGCGGCCTCGGTGGGGCCGTAGAGATTGTAGAGAACGGTTGCTGGTTGTTGGTTGCTGGTTGCTAGTAGATTGTTGATTGATGATTGCTGACTGAAAGTCCCTTTGGGATTGCTGATTGTTGGGAGTTGAGAATTGGCCCTTCGTCCTTCGTCTTTCGTCGTTCGTCCTCCGTCATTCGTCCTCCGTCCACCGTCCTCCGTCATTTTGTAAAACCGCTCCGCCAATTCCACCGGCAGCGCTTCGCCGCTGCAGATCACTCGTCGCAGGCTGGTGCAGGCCGGCGCGCGTTCTTCATCCAGAAAAGCGCCCAACATCGCCGGGACAAAATGCACCGTGGTGATGGCGTGCTCCTGAATCACTTCTGCCAAGTAGGCACTGTCTTTGTGCCCCTCCGGCCGGGCCATGACCAGAGACGCCCCGGTCAACAAGGGCCAAAAGAATTCCCAGACCGAGACATCGAAACTAAACGGCGTCTTTTGCAGCACGCGATCAGTGGGGGTGAGTTGATAAGCCGCCTGCATCCACGTCAACCGGTTGACGATGCCTCGGTGCGTGTTCATCGCCCCTTTGGGCCGGCCGGTGGAGCCGGAGGTGTAGATGAGGTAAGCCAAGTTGTCGGGAGAGAGTGGTTGTTGGCTGTTGGCAGTTGGCTGTTGGCTGTTGGTGATTGTCTCCCAATCGGTGTCTAAACAGATAGTCATTGGTGGTTGGTGGTTGTTTGCTAGCCGCCAGCCACCAGCCGCTAGCAGCCAAGATTGGGTCAAGACGATTTGTGCTTCCGAATCTTCCACCATATACGCCAAGCGTTCGGGAGGATAACTGGGATCGAGGGGTACATACGCCCCTCCGGCCTTCAAGATTCCCAGAAGCCCGACGACCATCTCCACCGAGCGCTCTGCGCAAATCCCGACCAATGTCTCTGGCCCCACACCCAAGGCCATCAGGTAGTGTGCCAATTGATTGGCTCGCTGATTAAGCTCGGCGTATGTCACCCACTGCGCTTCGAAAATGACGGCTATCGCGTTCGGTGTTCGCTCTACCTGCAATTCGAACAACTCGTGAAGACAGCGCGCTTGCGGATAGTCGGCCTCCGTCGCATTCCAAGCCTTTAGTTCTTGTTGCTCCGCCTCCGTCAACCACGGCAGACGCGAGAGACGCCGTTCAGGATCCGCCGCGATGCCACGCAGCAGCCTTTCAAAATGGGCGGCCAGCCGCGCGATCGTCGCGGCCTCGAACAAATCGGTGTTGTATTCGAAGGCTCCGTGCAAGCCCTGGGGCGTCTCTTTAAAAAGAAGGGACAAGTCAAACTTGGCCGTCCCGGGATCAATGTCTATTTCGGTGAAGTTGAAATCTGAGAATTCGATAGCGAACGTGGAAGGCGGCGCGAGTGCGATTAGCACCTGAAAAAGTGGATTGCGGCTCAAATCACGCTCGGGGCGCAGGCTATCCACTAAGCGCTCGAATGGCAAGTCTTGATGCGCATAAGCCTCCAAGGCCCCCGCGCGAACACGGCGGAGGACTTCCACGAATGTCGGGTCGCCCGATAAATCGCTGCGCAGCACCAGGCTATTGACGAAGAAGCCGACGAGCCGCTCCAGTTCAGGCCGGGTGCGATTGGCAACCGGCGTGCCGACGACAATGTCCTCTTGGCCGGTATAGCGGCCGAGCAAAACTTGGAAGGCCGCCAGCAGCAGCATAAAGAGGGAAGCGCTTTCACGTTGCCCAACCTGCCGGAGCGCCTCGGTCAAGGGTGGATCAATATCAATCCAATGCGTCTGGCCGCGAAAAGTCTGCCGAGGCGGGCGAGGACGATCAGTCGGCAATGCCAGCACAGGTAAATTGGCTAGCCGTTGCTGCCAATAGGCTAAATGATCCTCCAGCACCCCGCCTTGCAACTGGTTATGTTGCCAATCCGCATAATCAATGTAGCGAATCCCTAGTTCGGTCAGTGGCGATGGTTCTCCTGAAAGATGGGCGTGATACGCCGCCGCTACCTCTTGAATCAAGACTTGAGCCGACCAGCCGTCGCCGATGATGTGATGGATGGTGACCACCAGCCAGTGTTCGTCATCCTTCAACCGCAAGAGGGTGACGCGCAGGAGCGGCCCGCGCGACAGGTCAAACGGCGCTTGGGTTTGTTGAACGGCCTGCCGTCGAGCTTCGGTTTCTCGTTCGGATTCAGGAAGATGGCGGAGATCCATCACCGGCAATCTGAAATCCAAAACGGGCTGGATCACTTGTCGCGGCTGCTCGGCTTCAACGATGAAGACCGTTCGCAACCCTTCGTGCCGCTGCAACATGTCAGCGAGGCTTTGCTCCAAGATGGATGAGTTCAACGGACCGGTAAAGCGAATCGCCACCAGCGTGTTATACGCCGGGTTGTCGGGTTCGAGTTGATGCAGCCACCACAGTCGTTGCTGTCCAAAGGAAAGCGGGTAAGCAGGCTGGGTCTCGGTTCGCTGAAGTGGCGGCTCAGCCGGCTTAATCTCGCTCGCGGTGAGGGCGTTGACCACCGCGGCCACGGTAAACTCCGGGCTAAACGCCAACTCAATCGGCAGCGCCACGTCGAAGGCGCGGCTCACCTCCGCCAGGACTTGAGTCGCCAAAAGGGAATGGCCACCGAGTTTGAAGAAGTCAGCCTGGAGTCCCACGCACTCGAGTCCCAAGGCGCGCGCCCAAATCTCTGCCACTTTTTTCTCGGTGGGTGTCTGGGGGGCCACAAACGCCTCGGTCGGCGCCGACGCCAAGGCGGTCTGTTTTTTCGCAGTGACCGCTTGCTGAATTTGTTCGGGGTCAGATAATTCTGAAGTTAACCGATTGAGGGGCAAAGGCTTGTGCTTCTGTGTGGGCATGGTGCGACTCCAGGGTGTTTCTCATTAAACCCAAATCCAGTTCGATGTAAGGTTGAAGAAGTTCAGGGGGAAAATTTAGTCGAGCGGTTCCGTTCGGAGATGATTTCTCCCAAGTCTGTTTGCCTGCTTGGAAGAGCGGGTGGCCGGTCTGTGGGAGCAGACCCGGCCAACGAACGTCCCAAGCGACATTATAATGATTTTAACGGGACTATAACTTTTGTCAATCAAGAGAAGATTTTTTTCATGGAACAACTGGCAGTCACTAACAGAATGCGAACTTTTGTCCTGATCGCGCCGGCGCAGTTTGTCGCCTGGTTCCATTAATATCCAGAGGGCGTAATTTGATCCACCGGTCTTTTCTTCCTCGAATTTTAGAGTAATATATTGCTCCTTATCTGCCGCGTGCTTACGCCCCCTCATAAATGCTTATGGCTCATACATTCCGGATCGGTTCGCAAATAGGTCCCGCCGACCCCTTCTGGGTTCAGGTCCGCGAAGCGGTTTACCAAAAAGCCCAGCAGTTGGCGATCAATCTTATCCCCATTGAGATCGCCGACCGACCGGAAACGCTCTCGCGTGAAGAGCAAGCCAGCTTGGTGGAAGAATTATTGGCTCAGGAACTTGATGCGCTGATCTGTTGGAATCTGTCCAACAGTCTCATCTACCATATTCTGGACTGCGAACTGCCCATCATTTATCTCGCGGAGCGACAACTTCAGCATCCCCTGTTTGTGTCGCCGATTGGACTCTATGACACCGGACAAATTGTGGGAGCTTATTTCGCTGAGAAGCTCTGCGGTCGGGGACGCGTACTCTGTATTGGTGGGCTGTCAGAACCGGGGGGTGAAGGCGCGGGTAGCCGCTTGGCCGGTATCCGCGATGCGCTCCAAGCCTACTCCGATATTTCGCTTGAGCATATTCCCAGTTTCTGGCGCTATGAACAAGCGTATCCTCAGATTGAAGCGGTTATGCGTCAGCTTGGCCCACCCATGGATGCGATCTTCGGTCTCTCCGACTCGCTGGCTTTGGCCGCTCGGGATGCCGGACAAGTATTGGGCTTGGTAGACCGCCAGACGCTCATCGCCGGGGTCAATGGCGATCCTCTCGCGCTGGCGGCGATTGCCGAGGGCAGCCTGAGCGCAACGGTCGAAACTTCAGCGGCGGACTTTGGCGGGCAAGCGGTTGAACTCGCTTGTCGCGCGGCCGATCGTCAATCCCTGCCGACTCACTTCAGCTTCAAACCCCGCCTGGTGACAGCCGAGAATGTGGCGGAGGTGGCGATGCAAAAGCTAATCGCCATCGCCGACCTGCCCACGCGCTTGGTCGGCGTCAACCGCCAACAAGAACAAAATCGCCTGACGCAATTGGAGACCAGCGCCGCCATCAACCGGCGGGTCGGCTCGCTCCTGGATCGTCAACAACTCTCGCAAGAGATTGCTAATCTCATTCGGGCGAACTATGGTTATGATCACGTCCAACTCTGGCTCTGGTCTGAAGCAGAACAATTACTCATCCTGGATCAACCGGAGCAGACTCCCGGCACGCGCACCGTCCTGCCGCGCGAAAAATCAGGTTTGCTTAAGGAGGCGTTGCGGCGCAACGAGCCTATCTTCATCCCCGACACCCGCTACCGCCATCGCTTTCCCCCGGACCCTAATTGGCCGGAGACCCATTCCCGCGTCGTCTTGCCCATCCGCCTGGGAGATAAAATCCTTGGGCTGCTTGACCTACACAGCCGCCGCCCCACCCTCCACCTGCGGCAGGAATTGATTGGGCTCCAGTCTCTCGCGGACCAATTAGGGATTGCGATGCGGAATGCAGAACTGTATGCCGAGGCCTTGCAGGCGCGCGCCATCGCTGAAAAAGCCGACCAATTGAAAACTCGGCTCCTGGCCAACGTGGGTCACGAACTGCGCGCGCCGCTGAATGTTATCTTAGGCTATACCCAATCCGCCCTGGCCGTGCCCAATCCTTATGCCCTTGAGTTCCCCCCCGGTCTGCGCCAGGATTTAGGACACATCTACCGGAGTTGTGAGCATCTGATCCGCTTGATCAACGATTTGCTTGATCTCTCGCGCGCTGAAATAGATGAGCTGGACCTCTTTCCGGAAACGATCGCCACCCGCTCTTTCTTTGAAGAAGTCTTCCATAGCCTGGCGGCGACCTCGCCCAGCAAAGTAGCCTGGAAACTGCAGCTTCCTGCCCGCCTACCGGTGTTGCACGCCGACCCGGTCCGGCTGCGCCAGATTCTGCTTAACTTGCTCAACAACGCGCTCAAATTTACTCCGGCCGGCCAGATCGTTTTGGGTGCGGAGGTGGAGCCACCTCACCTGCATGTGTGGGTCCAGGACACGGGGATTGGCATCCCGATTGACTTGCAAGAACGCATCTTCGAGCCGTTCATCACCGGCGAGCATCCGGGGCGGCGCGGGGAAGGAATCGGGCTGGGATTGTGCATCACGCGCCGACTCGTCGCTCTGCACGGCGGTTCGATGACGCTGGAGAGTCAGCCCGACCAGGGCAGCACCTTCCATGTCTATCTGCCCTTGCCTAGCCTCACCGGTCAATGGACCGCCCCTACCCCGGCGGCGGCCCAACCGGTACTCCTGCTGCTGTCAGCGCATGCTCAACCCGCGGAGGCGATTCTAGAGTTGAGCCGGCGCCAGGGGTTGACCATCCGTCGCTTGCACCTACGCGACCATCTTGAGCCGCTCCTCAGGGAGGCGCAACCAGCCGCCTTAGCCTGGGATTTGGCCGAGGCCAAGCCTGAAGAGTGGACATTGATTCAGGAGCTGCGCAGCCATCCGCGATTTTGCCAGTTGCCTTTTATTCTCTATGGCCAAGAGGCGGAGGCCACGCCGGGCTTGACACTTGGAATGACCAATGTCCTGATGAAGCCGGTCAGCGGAAAAACTTTAATGGAGGCGATTAACGCCCTGCGCCCGTCGGAGGTCAGCGGCTCGGTCCTCATTGTGGATGACGACCCCGAAGCGCGGGCGCTTTATCAGCGGATCACCGACGCGGCGCTGCCGGGGTATCAAACTCTGACAGCCGAGAACGGCGCAGCCGCATTGACTCTTTTAGAACAAGAGACGCCCAGCTTGGTGATCTTGGATTTGATGATGCCGAAAGTGGATGGCTTTACGGTGCTGGAACGCCTACGCGCTAATCGCCGGACGCGGCAAGTGCCGGTCCTGGTCATGAGTGGGAAGATGCTCTCCTTGGAGGACGTCCAGCGGCTTGACTATGCGCGGGTCACCTTCCACAGCAAGAATCTTTTATCGCCGGAAGAGGCCATTGCCTTCCTCCAGCAAACGCTAAAAGAGGAAGAGCGCCTGCCCCCCCCCACGAGTGCCTTGGTTAAGCGCGCGCTGGCGTACCTTCACCAAAACTATACCCAGGCCCTCTCGCGCCGGGAAATCGCCGAAGCCGTGGGCGTGAGCAAAAATTATCTGAGCCAGATCTTTCGCCAAGAGATGGGCCTTTCACCCTGGGAATGCCTGAATCGTTTTCGCATCCAGCAAGCCAAAGAATTGCTCCGCAGCACGGACACCAGCATTACCGCCATTGCCATTCGCGTGGGGTTTAAAGACTCGGCCTACTTTAGCCGGGTCTTTCATAAGCACGTCGGTCAATCGCCCCAAGCCTACCGTCAACACCCCAGTTAAGAATCCAAATCCTAAAGAGCGGTCATTTATCCAAGAGCCCCGTGCTATTGTCCAAGACAGCCGGGCGCTTTTTGCGCTATGCTCTAGACCATTATGGATTCTTCAGATGACCTCCAGCAAGAAAACCATTCACCGCCGGGCGCGCCGGCGATTTTGATTGTCGAGGATGATCCCCCCACGCTGGAATTGTATCGGCGCGAGTTAAGCCGGACGTACCAGGTTTTAGCCTGTACCGATGAGCAAGAAGCGCTGGAGGCTTTGCGCACCGAAGACCTGTGCGCGATGGTGCTTGAGCCGGCTCTGCTGGGAGGCCGAGGCTGGGACTTATTAACCACGATTAAAAATTCCCCGCAGGGATATGACATTCCCGTGATCTTATGCAGCACCTTGGACAAACGTAAGCGGGGTCTGGAGATGGGCGCCGCTGCCTGTCTGGTCAAGCCGGTATTGCCGACGACGCTCTTGGAAACCGTGCAACGCGTCACCGAACCGGCCCGAGTCAAATTCCCGTCCCGCGCTTAACCTGGCAAAAATTCTATGAGTATCCACAGCCGTGCCATCGAACCCATCAGCGCTCGTTCCCCGCTCAATCGGCTGAGAAAACTCTTCCCAGCGGAGACGCTCGTCGCTGCGCTCTTTATTGCTCCCAGCCTGTTTGGCCTGTTCGTCTTTTTTATCCGCCCGACCCTGCAAGGTTTTTACCTGAGCCTGACAGACTCGGACTTGCTCACCCACGCCAATTTCATCGGCCTAGCCAACTACCGAACGCTGCTGGCCGACAAGCAGTTTGTTAGCTCGCTGTTGATCACTGTGAGGTATGTGCTCCTGAATATTCCGCTGCAGACGGTGTTAGCCCTGGCGCTCGCCGTCCTGCTGGTGCGGTTGACTGACTCAATGGTTTTGCGCGGCCTCGTACTCCTGCCGTGGCTGATCCCCATTGTCATCGCGACTCTGGTTTGGATTTCCATCCTAAGCTCCATCGGCCCGGTGGACGGCTTTTTGAAATTGCTGAGGCTCCCACAAGTTTGCTTCATGTGCCAGGAATATATTATCCCTTCCATCGCCTGGATTAATATCTGGCGGCACACGGGGTATAACGCCCTCTTGTTCTTTGCCGGCTTGCAGACCATTCCTAAAGAACTTTACGAAGCCGCCGCGATTGATGGGGCTGGGGAGTGGCGGACCTTCCAATCTATCACCCTCCCCTTGTTGCGTCCGGTGACGGTCTTCATCTTGGTCACCAGCTTCGCGGGTTCCTTTCAAGTGTATGACAGCGTGGCTGTCTCGGCGGTTCCGGTCGGTGGGCCGGGCGGCGCCACCCGCGTGATCTACTGGTACATCCTCGATCTGGCGTTCAACCGCTTCAAGATGGGCTACGCCACCACCGTCGCCGTCGCGCTATTCTTGATCTCAGTCGCGCTGGCGGTCGTGCAGTTATGGTATTTCCGGGCGAACACCTCGGACTTAGGTTAATTCAGCCAGGATCGCAAAGATGGCCACCACCCTTCCCACGGTCTACATTCGCCCCACCGCCACTCGTTCCCGCGCCAAAAAGCTGTCCGTGGGCCGCGTGTTGGCTTGGAGTTTCTTAATCCTGTGGAGCCTGCTGACCCTCTTCCCGGTTTACTGGATGTTCCGCATGGCGTTCTCAACCCAGCGTGAATTGCTCGCCGACCCCACCAACTTGTTACCGGTTCACTTTACGCTCGATGCGTTTAAGCGGGTGCTCGGACTGCTGCCTCTCTCCACGGTCGTGGATCAAGGCGGCTTTCCCAAGATTCTCAACTTCGGCCTCTATCTGCGCAACACCTTCATCGTCTCAATCGTAGGCACCGCTGGCAACGTCGCCTTCAGCACGCTAGCGGCCTACGCCTTCGCCCGGCTGCGTTTCCCCTTCCGCAATCAACTTTTCTATATTTACATTGCCACCTTAATCATGCCGACCGTCCTGAACATGATTCCGAATTTTATCCTCATCTATCAACTGCATTGGATCGGCACCCTGGTGGGGATCATCGCGCCCGGTTTTCTGGGAAACGCCTTCTCGGTCTTCTTCATGCGCCAATTTTTCCTGGGCTTCAACCGCGAACTGGAGGAGGCGGCCCGGTTGGACGGCGCCGGGATTCTAGGCGTCTTCTGGCACATCGCGCTGCCCATCAGCCTCCCAGCCCTAACCACGCTCGGCATTCTTTCTTTTATGGGTTCCTGGAATGATTTCCAATGGCCGTACTTTGTCGGGGGTCAAGGTCGAATTGAACAAGCCACGACCTTGACGGTGGCCCTGGCCTATTTCCGTTCCCAGCAACAATCCGGCATCCCTGACTTCACTGGCATGATGGCCGGCGCACTCCTGGGGGTAGCTCCCATGCTCGCTTTGTTCGCCATTCTAGGCCGCCAGATCGTCAATTCGATTCAATTCAGCGGCATCAAGTAAGGAGGTGATCAACTCCCGGCGCTCAACCTTATTTACCCAGACGGGGTGATTTAGAGAAATATCTTTTATCAAGTCAGGTTTTTATTTAGGAGGAGAACAAACCATGAAACACCACAAGCACTTCAGCGTGATGGCGCTTTGGGTCATCACCGGTCTGATTTTGGCAGCCTGCGGCCCCGCCGCCACGCCCACGGCCGCGCCGACGACGGTTCCCGCCACCACCGCCCCGGAACCGACGACTGCCCCGCCGCCGACCGAAGAAGCCGCGGTCACCATTCGCTACGCGCTTTGGGACTCCGCTCAACAGCCGGCCTATCAAGCCTGCGCCGATGCATTTACCAAAGATCATCCCAACATCACGATTACGATCGAACAATCCGGCTGGGGAACCTACTGGGATGGTCTGACCACCGGCTTTGTCTCCGGCACAGCGCCGGATGTGTTCACCGATCACCTGGCCAAGTACCCAGAGTTCTTAAGCAAGAACCAGTTGCTTGATATCCAGCCCATGGTCGAGGCGGACAACGTGGACCTCAAACAGTACGTCGGCGGCTTGGCCGATCTCTGGGTCCGGGAAGGCAAGCGCTATGGCCTGCCCAAGGACTGGGACACCATCGCCGTCTTCTACAATGCGGATATGTTCAAGGCCGCCGAGATTGACCCCTCCATCACCAACAGTTGGACCTGGGACCCGAGCACTGGCGGCACCTTCCAAGACACCATCGCCAAACTCACGCTCGACGATCAAGGCCGCAACGGCCTCGATCCGAACTTCGACAAGAGCAACGTTGTGCAATGGGGCTTTGCCTCGGGCGCCGGTGATCCCGGCTCCGGCGGCCAGACCGAGTGGTCTTCCTTCGCCGCGAGTACCGGCTTCTCACTCACCGATGGCCCCTGGAGCAACAAGTTCCATTACGATGATCCGAACGTGGCCGCCACCTTGCAGTGGTGGGCCGACCTGCACTTGGTAAAGGGCTATGCGCCCGGTTCCGAAGCACTCTCCGGCACCGATGCCAAAGGGTTATTCCAAGCTAAGAAAGTTGCGATGACCACCGATGGCTCCTGGCAGACGAACAACCTGGCGAACAGCGCCGGGATTACGGTGGGCATTGGCCGGCTGCCGGCTGGTCCCGAAGGAGTCAAGACCCCCATCAACGGCCTGGCAGATGCGATTTGGGCCGGCACGGAACACCCCGAGGAAGCCTGGCAGTGGGTGAAGTTCCTGGCCTCACCCGCGTGCGCGAACATCGTCGGCGACTTCGGCGTAGTCTTTCCCGCCATTCAATCGGGCGTGGACAAGGCCTTGGCCAAGCATAAATCCAATAACGTGGATGTGAGCGCTTTCACCGACGAAGCGGCGATGCCTGGCGCGACCTTCCTGCTGCCCATCGCCGACCATGGCTCTGAAATCGCCAACCTGGCCGGGCCGGTGCTGCAAGACATCTTCGATGGCAAAGCCAAAGCGGCTGACGTCTTGCCTGCGCTCAACGACCAGATCAACGCGCTCTTTAGTTAAGGTTAAGACCCTAAGAGCCTGTTTAAAAAATCGCTGGACACGCTCAAAGCCCGCGCCGAAGGTCGCGGGCCCTTCGGCCAACCGCGAGGACGCGGTTGGGGAGCAATTATTAAACAGGCTTTAAAGGTCTCTCAAGGAATTTACGGTCTCGAAGGACCAAAGTGCCACCAACCACGAGGGCGTCATCGTCCATTGATGACGCCCTCGTCGGCAAAAAGGAAATGGATTTGAATGAAGCGCGTCCGCCACAGCAACTCCGGGTTGATCACCACCGGCCTCCTAGTTCTTATACTTCTCGTCGGTTGTCGCTCGGCTTTGGGAACAGACCCACCGGCGACCACGTCGCCTTCCCCATTGCCGGAGGGATTGCTGCCTGTCACCCTCGCCGACCTCCCGTTGGCGCAATCCAGTCAACCCTGCACCAATACTTTTGTGGGACAAAATTTAAATCACACGACCACCGTGCCGGGGCCGGTCGTCGAATTATTTGAGAGTAACGGCTCGGGCGTCGCCCTGGGGGATCTTAATCTCGACGGCCTGTTAGACATCGTTTTCGCCAATGTCGGTGGGCCGGGCACGCTTCTCTGGAATCAAGGCAACCTGAATTTCAAAACCGAGTCCCTGCCTGACAACAACACCCGCGCGGTGAACATCGTAGATGTGGATGGCGATGGCCGGCCCGACCTTACCTTTACCCACAGCACCACGGGGGTCACCTATTGGCGCAACACCGGCGCCCCGCCCAACGAGCCACGCTTCAGCCGCGAGCCGCTGCGCGGTGTGGACAAACCGGCTTACGCCATGACCTGGGGCGATTTGAATAGGGATGGTCAGTTGGACTTGGTCACCGGCTCCTACGACGTTGAACTGGAAAAAGAACTGCGCGACTCATTTCTCTTTGGCACCGGTGCGGGGATTTTTTACTATAGTCACCGAGGCGAGAATTTTGTGCCCCAACGCTTGGCGCAAAAGTCTCAAGCCTTAGCCATCGCCCTGCCCGACCTCAACGGCGATCACCAGCCCGATATTTTGGTTGGAAACGATTTTGAACTGCCGGATATGGCCTGGCGGCGCACCGAAACCAGTTGGGTCACCCTTGAGCCGTTCGCGACCAAGATGTCACAAAACACCATGAGCTTTGACCTGGGCGATGTGAACAACGACGGCCAGCCGGAAATTTTAGCCACGGACATGAAGCCTTACCAAACGGATGTCAAGACCATGGCCTCCTGGCTGCCGTTGATGGATTACATGAACAAGCATCATCCCCCTCAAGCCCCAGGGCAAATCGTCGAGAATGTGCTGCAAGTGCGTGGCGCTGATGGTCGCTATCATAACGAGGGCTACACGCGCGCTGTGGACGCGACCGGCTGGAGCTGGTCGAGCAAGTTCGGCGATTTGAATAACGACGGCTTCCTGGACATTTACGTCGTCAACGGGATGATCGCCGCCGACTTGTTCGGTTATCTGCCGCGCAACGAGTTGGTCGAGGCGAATCAAGCGCTCCGCAACCAGGGGGATGGTTATTTCACTCCGGCTCCCGAATGGGGATTAGGTTCCACCGCCAGCGGTCGGGGCATGAGCCTGGCAGATTTAAACAACGACGGCAGCCTGGACATCGTCGTCAACAATTTGCAATCCCCGGCTCAACTCTTTGAGAATCGCTTGTGTGGCGGCTCAAGCATCGAAGTAGATTTGGTGTGGCCGGCCGGCGCCAATCAACGCGCTATTGGCGCACAGTTGAGTCTGCACACCAGCGCCGGAACCTATTATCGCGATGTGCGGGTGGCCAGCGGTTACCTATCCGGCGACCCGGCCCGCGTCCACTTCGGTTTTCCAGCCGGAGCCGAACTCCAGCATTTGGACATCGCCTGGCCGGATGGTCAGGTATCGAGTGTTAATTCGGTGACGGCTCAGACATTGATGACGATCACACGCTAACAGCGCTGCGAAGACGTAACCCAATGAGCACCCAATTTCTTTTTCTCTTTTTTTTCTTTCTCTCTGCGCCCTTTGCGTTCTCCGCGGTGAAAAAGACTTCGGGATTGAAGTAGAAAGAATGCTATGAACCGAAAGTTACTAAGTCTCATCTGGCTGGTAAGTTTCGTGCTAACCGCGTGCGAGGCAGGCACGGCCTCATTCCCAACGACACCCAGTCCGGCGACGCAAGCGCCGCCCGCTTGGATCATTCAAGACTATGCGCCCCAAGCCGCGCCCGCGGACAATCCGCTCAAGGGCTTCATGCCCTTCACCGATGCTTACAGTTCCAAAGACACACCGATTGCGAATGATTTTCCTCACAGCCTGGAATGGTTCTATGTGCCTTTAAAGAATCTGATGAACGGGCCGGACAGCTTCACCTTTGAAACCGGCCTGGAGCCGACGTTGAATGACATTGCCAGCCGAGGCCATCAGGCCGTCTTCCGCGTCTACGTAGATTACCCGCATAAATTCTCCGGGCTGCCGCCCTTCTTGTTAGACAGCGGCTTGAACGTCCGGCCCTATTCCTTTTTTGGAAACCTGCCCGGCGAAAGCTTATCGCCTGACTACGAAGACCCACTCTTGATCAACGCCTTAGAATCTTTCATCGCCGAGTTGGGCCGCCGCTACGATGGCGACCCACGCCTCGGGTTCATCACGGCGGGGCTGATTGGTTTCTGGGGCGAGTGGCATACCTGGCCGTTGGATGGCTACACAGAAGACCGCACGCCGGAAGAAGATTGGATGCCCTCTCAAGCCACGCAGATTCGCATCCTCAAAGATTTCGACGACGCGTTCAATCAGACCAAGATTCTGGTGCGCTACCCGGTGGGCCAACTGAGCAGCCTGCCGTCCGCCGCCGGGCAACGGCAGCCGTACGCCAGTGTGGATATGAACATCGGTTACCACGACGACTCGTTTGCGTATGAAACGCTCTTTGGTTACGACTGGTATTTCATGGGCAGAATGCAGTGGCGCGGCGCGCTCAACAAGTGGCGCACCGAACCCATCGGCGGCGAACTCCGGCCGGAGATTCAGTTGGGCATCTGGCTGGACCCGCCCCGCCCCAATGCCGAAGATTTCAGCACGGCCGTGGATACGACGCATGTCTCCTGGCTCATCGCGCATGCCATATTCACCTCCCGCGCTGTCGGTGGCGATGTGTACCAGCGCGCCCTCGCCGGCGCTAAACGGATGGGCTACGAGCTTTTTGTCTCGGCCATTCAACTGCCCGAAACCATCAGCGCCACCGGCCCGTTCCAAGTAAGCCTGCGGCTGCAGAACACCGGCGTCGCGCCTTTCTATTACGATTGGTCGGTTCAACTGGGCGTCCTCGATGCTTCCCAGCGCCTCGTCGTCACCTGGGACACGGACTGGAAACTGAGCGGTGTGCTGCCGCCGGTGGATCGTGACCGGCTTTACACCGAACTGACCTACACCAACCCCAAGCCCGGCCTTCAGGCCGGAACCTATACGCTCGTCCTGCGCGTCGTCAATCCGCTGCCGAATGGCAAGGCGTTGAAATTTGCGAATCAAAAGCAGGACCAGGCGTTAGCCGGCTGGCTAACCCTGGGCACATTCGCCGTCCGATGAAAGCCGGCATCGTTGAGCGATTCACTCCGGCGCTCTCCGGAGGGGGCCGATGAAAATCAACCTCACCTCGGCGGGCATGTTGAACGTCGAGTCGAACATTATTTTTCTCCGCAACGCCCGGCCGGTTCTGAACTCCATCGTCCTCCAAGAGATACAAGCCGAGATCACTCTGAGCGGAGAAGATGCCCAAGAGATCATCATTCGCTACCGGTCGCCGGCCTTAGGCAGCGGGCGGTTTGTGGTCGAGGCGCAGCAGGTGAGCAAACAGGGGTCGGGCTGGCTGCGCTATTGGCTGGAGGATCTCGATCCACAGATCGAACTCAATTCCTTTGGCCTGCGTTTTCAGGCGATTGAGAATCTGCGCGCCTATTTATGCAACGGCTACCATAGTTGGGATGAGAGCTTCTATGTGGAGCCGGAAGCGCTGGCGGATTTTGAGCCTTACGAAGCCCGGCCCGACACCGGCTACGCCATGACCCAGTTCCTGCCGCGCTTCGGCGCTGGCAGTCTGGTCATGGGCTTCGATCGGCATGATCGTTTTCAACAGACCTTCACTTTCGATACGCAATCACGTCCGTGCGGTCTGACCGTGCAGACCTGGTGGGATCAAAAGCAGCGCGCCAACCTCACCCGTTGCGAATCCGAGCGGCTGATGATCTTTGAACATGCCGAAGTAGAAGACGCCCTCCGAGTTTGGGCGCGCCTCGTCGCTGACGCCTCACCGCAGCCACCCCGTCTCGCCCATCCCCCGATCAATGGTTGGTGCTCGTGGTACAACCTGTACTCTTACGTCAGCGAAGAAATTATTCTAGAGCATCTGCACGGCGCGGCTGAAGTCGCCCACCGCGAAAATATTCCCATGCAGGTTTTCCAGATTGACGATGGTTTCACGCCGGAGATGGGCGATTGGCTGGAGGTCAAACCGAATTTTCCGCGCGGGATGAAGCCCTTACTCGACGACATCCGCGCCGCCCAGTTTATTCCCGGCTTATGGATTGCTCCGTTTATGGTCGGCAACCGCAGCCACCTCTACCGCGATCATCCGGAGTGGGTGATGCGCGAGCGAAACGGTGGCGACCCCATCGTCCAATGGCGACGGTATGGAGAGTATCGGTGGCACAAACGCAGCGAAGAATATTACATCCTCGACACCACCCACCCCGCGGCCTTCGATTATCTGCGGCAGGTGTTTAGAACCTGGCGCACCGTGTGGGGCTGTGACTATTTCAAAACCGACTTTATGCACTATGGCAGTGAGCATGGCCCGGCACGCGCAGTTTGGCATACGCCCGGCCTGACACGCATCGAAAACTGGCGGCGCGTGGCGGAAATGATCCGCGAGGAAATCCAGGATGCCATTTGGTTAAATTGCGGCGCACCGCTCTGGGCCTCGGTCGGGTTGGCCGACGGGATTCGCATCGGCAATGATGTGGGGGTGGAATGGAACGGCGCCGGCGGTCTCTCGGCGCAGTCACTGCTGCGGAGTTTAGCCACGCGCAGTTTTGCCAATCACATTCTGTGGCAAATTGACCCGGACTGCGTGCTGCTCCGCAACCGCTTTCACAACCTCACCGAGGGTCAAGTGCGTTCGTTGGCAATTTATGCCGGAATGAGCGGTGGGGTGATGATGACCAGCGATGCGTTTCAGGAACTTTCGCCGGATCGCTTACGCTTATGGAAGTTGATTGTTACCCCCCAGCGCGCGGCGTGCCGCTTCCCCTTCTTGGGACAAACGGCGATCGTCTACGAGCGACTGGCGGCTGACCTGACCTCCCACCGGGCCCGCCATCAACCGCGCGCGGCCGATCCCGTTTTAGTCCAAGTTCGCCTACCGGCCTCGCCGGCAGCGGCCGGGGTCGTTTTCATTTTCAATACCGGTGAACAAGAAGCGCAGCGCACCTATTCCCTGGACAGCCTCGGATTAAACGCGCCACTCTATGTCTTCGATTGGCTGGCTGACCGAGTCTGGCCGGAAGCAGTCGAGCGTTTGTCCGTCACGCTTGAGCCACAGAGTGGTACTCTCCTCTTTCTTAGCCCAACCCCGATGACCGCCGCGCCGGCCACGCTGCTCGCCTGAGGCATCTCAGACGAAGGTGACTGTCATGGGGCAACCCAGTACCCGAAAATTCCGGCACCTCCCTTCCCACCTATCCAGTGCACGCTTTGTTAGCCGCCTTTGTCTGCAACGGCGTCATTGAAATCATTTTCATGTACTATCAATAAACGACTACCTTGCCTTCTCAAATTTACAGCCGCTTCAACTTTTCTGCCATAGCAAGCATAAGCCCAACAAGGATTACCTTCAGAACCAATAACAAGATAATTGAGAGAAGACGTTATAGAATTTATTACCTTGCCGCCTAAATTTACGACAATATCGTTTAATTCTTTTCTTGTGCGCTTGGAGGATGCGCCAGTAAAACAAAAAACTGAACTTTCAAAATTAATTTCTGGACAAACAGCAAACAAGCCTTGTAGCGTAACTTCGGATGGCTCTGTCAATTGAGAGATAACATGATTATTTTGAGTGGAAACAAACTCGCTGAAAAAAGTCAAAAGCAAACCGTGTTCTTTTTCGTCAATATGTTTATCTGCTAATACAGCAGTTACAATACTATCAACTTCATCGTATGGCCAACAAGTTTTCAAATGCTCGTGGTCTGAAAGCCAATCCGACAACCCTGAAAGTTCATCAACTGTTATTGTGCCATCTGCGGCAATTCCACCCATAAGAGCATGAAGTCGTTGCATGTCTGCGGTTGTAACTTCATAATACTCTGTTGAACGGAGTTTTTCACACAGCCAAACAATATCGTCTCGCTCATCTTTTGTCATAACCCCATCTTTAAGTGCGTTTGAAACAACCCCCTCTGTGTCACAATGACTGAGACAATTCCCGCCTATAATTTACTGTAGAGGGCAGAGGAGCATTTCAGCATGACGAACAGTTCCCCCGCACCAACCAGCACCTCGGTCCCGGCCCCC